>Ga0335074_10012968_pt1 | contig 11705 bp, 9 predicted proteins | sample Lox_Sample_23_FD_206715 | JGI IMG/M metagenome (GOLD analysis project Ga0335074, IMG submission 206715) | Soil microbial communities from Loxahatchee National Wildlife Refuge, Florida, United States - Lox_Sample_2.3 | ecosystem: Environmental > Terrestrial > Soil > Wetlands | place: USA: Florida...
CGATGAGTGCCGGCGGCGATCTCGGGCTCGCCCCCGAACGGATCTTCCGCCAGCTCGAGTCGAGCCTCGACCGGCTCGATCTCGACTACGTCGATCTGTACCTGGCCCACGAGTTCGACCCGTCCGTGCCGCTCGCCGAGACCACCGGCGTATTCGAGGACCTCCGGAAGGCCGGCAAGATCCGCGCCTACGGCGTGAGCAACTTCAATGCCGACCAGCTCCGGGCGGCCGTGGCGGCGGGGGCGCCGAGCGCAATCCAGAACGAGCACTCGTTGCTCGCGCGCGCCGACGAGGCCGACGTGCTTCCGCTGTGCTCGCGGGCAGGTGTGGCCTACCTGGTGTTCAGCCCGCTGGCCGGCGGCTGGCTCACCGGCAAGTACCGTCGCGGGGAGGCGTTTCCGGAGGGGTCGCGGATGACCCAGCGCCCCGAGCCGTATGCCCCGTTCATGTCCGACACCACGTTCGACCGGCTCGAAGCTCTCGAGCGTTTGGCTCGCGGGTCCGAGCGGACGATTGCCGGGCTGGCGCTGGCGTGGCTGCTCGCGGATCCCCGCGTGACCCAGATCGTGGTTGGGCCGGGACGGCCGCAGCATCTCGCGCCGGTGCGCGAGGCGCTCGAGCGGCCGTTGAGCCCCGGCGAGCGGGAGGCGGTGGGTCGATGCTGATCCTGGGCCACGACGACGTGCTGGCGGCGCTGTCGCCGGAGGAGTGCGCCGAGGCGATGGCTTCCGTGTTGGCCGCGCATGCGCGCGGCGAGGCGCTGATGCCGCTGCGGTCGGTGTTCCCGTTCGAGGGCGCGGCCGGGTTCATGGGGCTGATGCCCGCCTGGCGGGGCGGCGAGGATCCCGTGTTCTCGCTTAAGTCGCTGTGCGTCATGCCCGGCAACCCGGCGCGCGGTCTGGACTCCCATCAGGGGACCGTGACGCTGTTCGACGGCTCGACCGGCGTGCCCACGGCGATACTCGATGCCTCCGCGGTGACCTCGGTGCGCACCGCCGCGGTGAGCACGGTGGCGACGGGGCTGCTCGCGCGCGGGGACGCTCGGGTGCTGGCCGTGCTCGGCGCCGGCGTGCAGGGCCGCGCCCATCTCAAGGCGCTCGCGCGCGTTCGCGCGTTCGACGAGGTGCGGGTGTACGCGCCCTCGCCCGAGCACGCGCGCGCGGTGGCCGACGGCGCGGCGACCGTAGCCTCGAGCGCGGAGGAGGCGGTGCGCGGAGCCGATGTGGTCGTGCTGGCGACGAGCTCGCGCGAGCCGGTGATCAGCCGCGACTGGCTCGCGCCGGGCGCGCACGTGAACGCGGTCGGCGCGAGCATGCCGAGCGCGCGCGAGCTCGACGTAGAGACGGTGGCGGCGAGCGCGCTCTTCTGCGACAGTCGCGAGTCGCTTCGCAACGAGGCCGGCGAGTTTCGGCTGGCGCTCGAGCAGGGGGCGATCGCGGGTGAGGACCACGTGCGGGCCGAGCTCGGAGAAGTGCTGGCGGGTCTCGCCCCGGGACGGCTCCGCGACGACGAGGTCACGGTGTTCCGCTCGCTGGGGCTGGCCGTCGAGGACCTTGCGGCGGCCGAGCGCGCGGTGGCGCGCGCCCGGGCACTCGGCCTCGGAGTCGAGGTCGATCCGTGATCGAGCTGGGCGCGATCGAGGCCGCACGAGCGCGGATCGCCGACGTGGCGGTGCGCACGCCACTGGTGCGCCTGCACGCCGCCGAGGTGCCGCCCGGCACCGAGATCTACCTGAAGCTCGAGTGCCTCCAGCCGATCGGCTCGTTCAAGATCAGGGGCGCGACGAACGCAGTACGGCTGGCGACGGAGTCGGAGCGCGCGCGCGGTCTTGTGACGGCCAGCGCCGGCAACATGGCCCAGGGCGTGGCCTGGGCGGCGCGCGAGCTCGGTCTGTCGGCCACGATCGCCGTGCCCGAGCACGCCCCGCAGGCCAAGCTCGGCGCGATCGAGCGCCTCGGTGGCAGGGTGGTGAAGCTTCCCTACGACGACTGGTGGCAGGCGATCGTGACCAGCCGCGTCGACGGTATCGACGGCCTGTTCGTGCACCCGGTCCAGGACGAGGGCGTGATGGCCGGCAACGGCACGATCGGCCTCGAGATCCTCGACGACCTGCCCGACATCGACGCGGTGGTGATCCCGTACGGCGGTGGCGGGCTGACCGTCGGGATCGCCAGCGCGATTCGCGCCGTCAAACCCGACACCAGGATCTACGCCGCCGAGCCCGCCACCGGCGCCGCGCTGGCGGCGGCGCTGGGGTCGGGAGAGCCGACCGACGTGGACTACACCCCCTCGTTCGTCGATGGGGCCGGGAGCCGGCGGGTGCTCGACACGATGTGGCCGCGCGTGCGCCCGCTCGTCGACGGCGCGTTCGCGGTGCCGATCGAAGACGCCGCCGCGGCTGTCCGCACGCTGGCCTCGCGCGCGCGCGTCATCCCCGAAGGCGCGGGCGCGCTCGCCACCGCGGCCGCGCTGGCCGGCCGGGCGGGCACGGGTAAGGTGGTTTGCATCGTGTCGGGCGGCAACATCGATTTGGGCAAGCTGGCCGAGATCCTCGGGGGAGGTGACTCGTGAACGCCGAGAATGAGGACTTTCGAGCCCCGGTCCTCCCGGGGCCGGGCGCGACGGACTATGAGCGCTACCTGCGCACCGACGAACTGCTGTCACTGCAGAAGCCGCCCGAGGAGCGCGTCCACCACGACGAGCTGCTGTTCCAGACCGTCCACCAGTCCTCGGAGCTGTGGTTGAAGTTCGGCACGACCGAGGTGGACGAGGCGGCGGCGTGCCTGGAGCGAGGCGAGCCCGCCCCGGCCATCCGTCTGCTGCGCCGTGCCGTGCTGTGCCTGCAGTACGTCACGACCCAGCTCGAGATGCTCAACCAGATGTCGCCCTGGGAGTACAGCGAGATCCGGATCGTGCTCGGACACGGCAGCGGCTTTGACTCGCCCGGTTTTCGCCGCGTCCCGCAGGTGACCCAGCGGGTGGCCAAGGCCTTCGACCGGCTGCTCGAGCGCGCGGGCCTATCGCTCGACGAGCTGTATGTCCACGGCCGCGAGCATGAGGACCTCTATCAGCTCGCCGAGCTCCTGACCGAGTGGGACGAGCGGATCTGGCTCTGGCGCTTCCGCCACTACGCGATCGTGGCGCGCGCACTCGGCGAGGACACGATCGGAACCCAGGGGACGCCGGTTCAGGTGCTCGGCAAGCTGATCGCCCAGCGCCAGATCCCCAAGCTGTGGGAGACGCGCAGCCGGCTGGTCGAGCTGTTCGACGCCGAGCGCAAGGGGAGTGCGGCATAGCTCTCGGCTGCGGGGCCGGCCTCACATAGTCCGGGGGCCGTAGATCCATCCACCGCCCCCGGGGAGTCAGGGAAGTGGGGGCACAGTCCCCTGACCCGATGGGACGAGCGTCTCGTCCCAAGCTCACTGAACATCCAATATGCCATATCGCCGCGTCGAAATGAGAGAAATCGCCGTGCGTTGTCCCAGTCGGCCCGACTTTGACGGCTTTGGTCCGGCGCGGCAGCACTTCGACCAACCTTTGCGCGCCCTCGGCGTTTTAAGCATTTAGATGGGGGCACGCGGTTGAAGTGGGTGCACTTCGGCGAAGCTCGGTCGTCTGGTGACATGAGGGCCATGGCGCCCGGCGAACGGATCGGCGGCGCTGGTGGGTGGGCTGGGGAACCCGTATACCGAGCCTCTCCGTCGAAGCACGGGAGCCCGTCCGGTGCGACATGGCCACATGCGCCATTGCGACCACGGGGCGTGGACGGGCTCCCGTGCAGTCCCCCGCAGCCGCGGACGATCTGAGCTCTTGTCTGGACCAGAGCGGTCTGGTTAGAGATACTGCGCAATATGGGGGCGTTCACGCGGTTGAGCGCGCTTGACGGTCACGCTGGTCTAGCCACCAGCGACGATGAGCTGGTGGCGTGCGTGCGGGCCGGCGACGACGCGGCCTTCGAGGCGATCTACGATCGCTACGCCCCTGGCGTGCTCGCCTTCTGCGTCCACATGCTGAGAGATCGCGAGGAAGCCAAGGATGCGCTGCAGGTCACGTTCGTGTCGGCCTACCGGTCGCTCCGGGCCGGCGACAGCCGCGTTGTCTTGCGCCCGTGGCTGTACACGATTGCGCGGAACCGGTGCCTGTCCGAGCTGCGCGCGCGGGAGGAGTCGGTCGCCGTCCACGACGCGGTCCTCGACCAGCGGTACTTCGACCCCGCGGACGCGGTCCGCCGGCGCGAGGACCTCCGCGAGATGCTCGAGGACATGCAGCGCCTGCCGGCCGATCAAAGGGCGGCCCTGGTCCTGTTTGAGCTCGGCGGCCACTCCCACGCCGAGATCGCAGCCGCGCTCGGCGTGCGCCGGGAAAAGGTAAAGGCACTCATCTTCCAAGCCCGTGAGGCCCTGGTCCGCGGGCGTTACGCGCGCAACAGTCCGTGTGCGGCTGCACGCGAGCGGATTGCGACCGTCCGCGACAAGGTGCTACCGCGCAGCGCGACCCGGGCCCACATCGAGCGGTGCCCCGGCTGCGCCGCGTTCGAGGACGAGGTCCGCCGTCAGCGCTCGGCGCTCGTGCTCATCCTGCCGCTGGTCCTGTCGGCGGAGCTGAAGGCGTCGGTACTGATGTCGGCGCTTGGTGTCGGCGGCGCAACTGCGGCCGCGGGGGCGGCGGGTGGCGCGGGCGGGGGCCTGGCGATCGTCGCTGGTGGCTCAGGCGCAGCTCTGACCGCTGATGTCGCTGCCGCCGGCGGAGGCTTTGCGGCCCTCGGTGGCATCGCGGCGCAAGGTTCGTCTGGCCTGCTCGCGAAGATCGTCGTTTCCGTCGCATTCGCGACCGGCCTCGTCGGCGCGGGCCACCAGCTTGGCTCCCTCCACGCCCCTGGCGTGATCGCCGGCGGCGCTCATGCGCCGGCGAGGACCTCGCGATCCTCGCGAGACTCCGCACTCGCCGCTGCCAGAGCGGTGGCCTCCGCCGCGGATGGCGCGCGCCGCGACGTTCGACGCGGGCCACCGGGTGTGGGTGAGCGCGTCTCGTCGAGCGCGGCAACCACCGTTGTCGCCTCGACCTTCACCGTCTCGCCGGCCGGCTCGAGTGTCGTCTTGACGAGCGCGATCGTCGCACCCGGTGCTGCGGCGACGAACCCCTTGACCTACACGCCGTCCGCGTCCACCGTGTCTTCTCCCGTTAGCAGCGTGGCCAGCTCGAGTGGGTCGACTCCGTCGGCTCCCTCGGCCGGCGCGGGCGGCGCGAGCGCATCGGGCAGCTCGAGCGGGGCGTCGGCTGCGGCCAGCGGCTCCGCCGCCTCCACTGGGTCCGCTGCCTCAACCGGGACGGGTACCTCGGCCGTGTCCACCACTGCCCCCGGCTCGACCGGGTCCACCGACCCGACCAGTTCGACGGGTTCCACCGGGTCAACCACCTCCACCGCGGCCGATGCGTCGACCGATTCCAGCCCGTCCGACGGCTCGAGCGCCGCGGACAGCTCGGGCAGCTCTGATGGGTCCGCCAGCTCCGGCGGCGCGATCATCTCCAGCGCAGCGGTCGCCTCGAGCGACGCGGGCACGTCCGTAGCCGCGGACCCGTCCGACTCGCCGGCCACGTCCGATGCGCCGGACACGTCGGGCGGCGCGGACCCCACGGACGGGGGTGGCGGCTCCACCTCCTCGGGCGGCACGAGCGGGTCGGGCGCCTCCGGAGCGTCCTGAGGCTCGCGCTGGTTCAGCGTTCCGGGCCGGAGCCTCGCCGGGGCGGCGGTCCGGGCGGGCTCAGATGGCGCGACCGGTCGTCGAGCCAGCTCATCCGATCACCGCCTCAACCGCCAGGGTGAACTGCTTCCACTCGCGCCGGCGGACCTCGAGCGTGGAGCGACCCGATCGCGTGACGCTGTAGACCCGCCGGCGCCTGCCGCCTTCAGTCGCCCACGAGCTACTGAGCAGTCCGTCGCGCTCGAGCCGGTGAAGCGCCGGATAGATCGTGCCCTCGGCGAGGTCGAAGGCGCCGCTGGAGCGCTCCTTGAGCCGCCGCAGGATCGCGTAGCCGTGGGCCGGCTCCCCGGCGACGGTCGCGAGGATCAGCGAGTCGAGCTGCCCGTTCAAGGTATCGCTCCTCATGCCTAGCAACATAAGGCATAGCTGCCCTAGGTGTCAAGGCAAGCGCCGCTTACACTTGAGAAGTGCCCACCACGGACCGGCTGCTCGCGTTCGGCATCACCGCCTTTGTGGTGATCGTGATCCCAGGGCCGAGCGTCCTGTTCGTCGTCGGCCGCGCGCTGGCGTGCGGCCGGCGGGTCGCGGTGCTGACCGTCGTCGGCAACGCGCTCGGCGAGTACGTGCAGGTAATCGCGGTCGCGTTCGGCGTCGGGGCCCTGGCCGAGCAGTCGGTGGCCGCGTTCACCACGCTGAAGCTGCTCGGCGGGGCGTACCTGATCTACCTCGGCGTTCGGACCTTCCGCGAGCGGGGGTCGCTGGCCGCCGCGCTGGCGGCGCCGGTGGCGCCGAGCTCGGACCGGCGCGCGTTCCTGGAGGGCTGGACGGTCGGCATCACCAACCCGAAGACCGTGGTGTTCCTCGCTGCGATCCTGCCCCAGTTCGTCAACCGGTCCGCCGGTGACGTGTCGCTGCAGATACTGGTCCTGGGGGCGGTGTTTGCCGCGATCGCCCTGGTGTCGGACACGCTATGGGCGATGGCCGCCGGCGGCCTTCGCCTGTGGTTCTCAGGCTCTCCGCGGCGGCTCGAGCTAGTCGGCGGGGCGGGCGGTCTCGCGATCGTCGCCGTCGGCGCCGGCCTCTTGGTCTCCGGGCGCAAGCACTGAGGAAGTTTCCGAAGGGTTCGCGCGCGCGGCACGGCGCGCGCGGGCGCATTTGAGGTTTCGAGCCCCTCGCCGCGGGTAAGCCGTTGCGCTGTCAACCGGAGTGGAGGGGAAGAACGATGTCAGAGCGCATTGCTGCGGCCGTCTGGGTCAAGCCGAAGAGGAGGTTTGCCTTCTGCTCGGCTGTGGCGGCGGTGTTAGTCGTCGCGGTCGTGGCGTTCGTGAGCGTCATGTCCGGCGCCTCCAGTGCCGCTCCTGCCAAGCGGCGCCCGCACCAGACCGGGGCGGGGAACTCCGGCATGAGCCAGGCGGACATCAACGCCCGCGTGTCGGCGCTGATCAATCAGATGACGGTGCAGGAGAAGTTCGGGCAGCTCACGATGGCCGGCCCCGCCACGCCGACCGGGAGCGATCTGATCCCGCTGGCCGAGAAGGGCGAAATCGGCTCGGTCCTCGATCTGACCGGCGCCGACAACATCAACGCCGTCCAGAAGGCCGCGGTCGAGGACTCGCCGCTCCACATCCCGCTGATCTTCGGCCTCGACGTGATCCACGGCTACCGGACGATGTTCCCGGTCCCGCTGGCCGAGGCCTCGAGCTGGGACATGGGAGCGATCGAGAACGACGAGTCGATCTCCGCCGACGAGGCGACTGCCGACGGGATCAAGTGGACGTTCAACCCGATGGTCGACATCGCTCGCGACCCCCGGTGGGGACGGGTGGTCGAGGGCGCCGGTGAGGATCCGTACCTCGGCGCGGCCGTGGCCGCGGCCAAGGTCCGCGGATACCAGGGCTCGAGCTACGCCGATCCGGACAAGATGGCCGCCACCATCAAGCACTTCGCCGCCTACGGCGCTCCGGTGGCCGGGCGCGAATACAACACGGTCGACATGTCGACCCAGCAGCTGTTCAACGACTACCTGCCGCCGTACAAGGCGGCGGTCGACGCCGGCGCGGCGACCGTGATGAGCTCGTTCAACTCGCTCGACGGGGTGCCCAACACCGCCAATCCGTACACGCTGACGACGATCCTGCGCGACGAGTGGGGCTTCGGCGGAACCGTGGTGAGCGACTACCAGGCCGTCCAGGAGCTCGAGGACTTCGGCTACGCGGCCAACGGCGCCCAGGCGGCACAGGAGGCGCTGACCGCGGGTCTCGACATCGAGATGGCGGTCACGCTGGGACCGACGCCCGGCAACCCGATCTACGACACGTTCGAGACCTACGGGCCGAAGCTGCTGCGCGAGGGCAAGATCACGATGGCGCAGCTGAACACCGCGGTGCGCCACGTGCTGACGCTCAAGTACCTGGCCGGGATGTTCTCCGACCCGTACCCGGGGAGCGACGCCCGGGTGGCGAGCTCCGAGTTGACCCCGGCCCATCTGGCCGCCGAGCAGACCATGGCCGACGAGTCGATGGTGCTGCTCAACAACAACAACCACGCGCTGCCGCTGAGCCCGAGCACATCGAGCATCGCCGTCGTCGGCCCGCTCGCCGATGATCCGCTCGACCAGATCGGAGACGACGTGCCGATCGGGTACGACGAGACCCCGGCCGACCTGACGACGACCGACAAGATCGTCCCAGTGCTCGACGGGATCAAGGCCGCGGACCCGACCGCCAACGTGACCTACGCACAGGGGTGCGACACGACGTGCACCAACACGAGCGGGTTCGCCGCGGCCGTCTCGGCCGCCCAGTCCTCCGCGGTTACCGTCGTGGTGGTGGGAGAGCCGTCCTCGGACGCGGGGGAGGCGTCCTCGCTCAGCCGGATCGGCCTCCCGGGGCAGCAGCTCGCGCTCGTGCAGGCGATCGCCGCCACCGGTAAGCCGTACGTGGTCGTGCTGATGACCGGACGCCCGCTCACGATCCCGTGGCTGGCCAACAACGCGCCGGCAATGCTCGACGCCTGGTACCCCGGCACCGAGGGCGGCAACGCGGTCGCCGACATCCTGTTCGGCAAGTTCGACCCGAGCGGCAAGCTGACCATGTCGTGGCCGATCGACACGGGCCAGATCCCCGTCTCCTACAACGAGCTCCCGACCGGGCGGCCGTACAGCGCGACCAACAAGTACACCTCGAGGTACCTGGACATTCCGAACACGCCGCAGTACGCGTTCGGCTACGGACTGTCCTACACCACGTTCTCGATCTCGAACCTACAGGCGCCGAGCAGCGTGTCGGCCAACCGGCCGTTCCAGGTGAGCGCCACGATCCAGAACACCGGATCGATGGCGGGCGCCGACGTGGTGCAGCTCTACCTGCACGAGAGCGACACGAGCATTCTGCAACCGGTGCGAAAGCTCGAGGGCTTCCAGCGCGTGGAGCTGGCGCCGGGGGAGAGCAAGATGGTCACGTTCACGCTCGGTGCGCAGAACCTCGGCTTCTACAACGAGCAGGGGCAGTTCGTGACCGAGCCGGGTCCGTTCGACCTGTGGGTGGGTGACAGCTCGGTCGGCGGGCAGCACACGACGTTCACGCTCCAATGAGAGCCCGCGCGTTGGTCGCCGCCGCGGTGGCGGCGGCATTTCTCGCGGTGGCGGCGCCGGCAGGCGCCGCCACCTTCACCCCGCAGCAGCGCGCGGTCCTGCACGGGATCGCGCGGGACACCTGGCGCTTCTACGCCGCCGACGTCGATCCGGTGACCCATCTGCCGCTCGACAACCTGGGGCCGGGGTCGGTCCGCGGCACGTACACGTCGGCCGCCAACATCGGCGTCTACCTGTGGGCGGTGGTGGCGGCCCGCGACCTCGGGCTGATCAACACCCAGCGCGCTGACCAGCTGGCCGGCGCGACGCTCGGCGAGGTGGCTGGGTTGAAGCGTTACGACGGGTTCCTCTACCAGTGGTACGACACCAACAACGGGAACGTGCTGTTGAACCCCGGGCAGGGCGACTGCACCGAGACGACCCCCTCGCAAGACAACTGCTGGTTCGTCTCGGCGGTCGACAACGGCTGGTACGCGTCGGGACTGATCGAGGTTCGTCAGGCCCTGCCGGCGGTCCGCGGACTCGCGGACAGCCTGCTGGCGCCGATGAACTTCTCGATCTTCTACGACAACCGGCCGCAGACCGACTGCAACGTCAACGCTTCGCTGCCGGGAGATCCGCCGACGGGTCAGATGTACGGCGGCTACTACGTCGATCAGGGACCCGCCGGCTACCACAACGGGGCGCTCTACAGCGACCCGCGGATCGCGATGTACATCGGCATGGGACGCCACCAGATGCCCGGCGACGTGTGGTGGCGCACGTGGCGGACAGATCCGCCGGCGCGTTGCGCCACCGATCCGGCGCCATCGTTCGATCCCGGCACCGGCTACTGGCAGACATACACCGACCCGCAGTCGGGCGAGCAGTTCCCGGTGTGGGAGGGGCACTACACCTATCCGGGGACATCGTTGACGTTCGTGCCGACGTTCGCGGGCGGCATGTTCGAGGGCCTGATGGCGAACCTGGTCGTGCCCGAGACCGAGTGGGGCACGCACAGCTTCGGCCTGAACGACCTGCGCTGGGCCCAGGTCCAGGTCCTGTACGCCACTCAGGAGCTGCACTACCCGGTATGGGGGATGTCGCCGTCGAGCACGGCCGATGACACCGGGAACTACGGCGGGTTTGGCGTCGATGGACAGGCGTTCGGGGCTGGTTCACCACTGGCTTGGTGCACGACCTGCGCCACCGAGAACACCGTCACCCCGCACGCCTCGGCGATCGCGCTGCCGCTGCTGCCGCAGGAGGCGTTCGCGAACCTGCAGAAGCTGCGGACGCTGTACCCGGGGATCTACACGAGCGACGGCGGGTTCTATGACGCGGTCAACCCGGTCACCGGCGAGGTCGGCCACCGTCGCCTCGTGCTCGATCAGTCGATGATCATGGCCGGGATCGACGACGCCCTGAACAACGGCGCGCTCCAGCGCCGCTTCGCCGCCGACCCTGTGTCATGGGCGGCGCGGGTGTACCTGTCAGAGGAGCACATGTCGATCCACTAGTCGCGATTACGGCTCATACGACCCGGGGGTCCACGCCCGCGTGCTCACGGCGATCGCGTTCCAGGCGTTGATCGCGACGATCAGGCTGACGAGCGCGGCCACCTCGTCGGGGGCGAAGTGCGCGGCCACAGCGTCGTAGGCCTCGGCGGGGACGCGGTCGGTGGCGACCAGCGTGACCTTCTCGGTAAACGCGAGCGCGGCGCGCTCGGGCTCGGTGAAGAACGGAGTCTCGCGCCACGCGGGCAGCGCGTACAGCCGCTGCTCGGTCTCGCCGACAGCCCGCGCGTCTTTGGTGTGCATGTCGATGCAGTAGGCGCAGCCGTTGATCTGCGAGGCGCGGATCCGCACCAGCTCGCGCAGCCGCGGATCGAACTCGACGCGGTCGAGCTCCTTGGTGGCGGCGTTGTCGAGGTGGGTCATCGCGCGGTAGAAGGTGGCGGCGCGCCGCTCGAAGTCGAGGCGGACGGGGATCTGTGATGGGGCTTCGGTAGTGCTCATGCCGTAACCCTAGGTTCAAGGCGGCCCACATGTAAGGTCCATTTCGATGCAGCGAACTTGGGCCATTTCCGGAGTCGATCTGCACCTCGATCTGGGCGGGCCGCGCGTCCGGGCCGCCATCGAGACGGGGGTGCGAGAGGCGGTCTCCAGCGGTCGGCTCCGCGCCGGCACCCGGCTGCCCTCCTCGCGGGCGCTCGCGGCCGACTTGGGGGTTGCCCGCAACACGGTGGCCGAGGCGTACGGCCAGCTCGTCGCGGAGGGGTGGCTGACGGCCCGGCAGGGCTCGGGCACGCGGGTGGCGGCGCGAGTCGATCCTCGCGACGCCGAACCGCCCGGCGCCGCCATCGGTGAGCCGTTGGCGGTCCGGGTCCGGTACGACCTGCGCCCCGGATCGCCCGACGTCTCGGCGTTTCC
>Ga0335074_10012970_pt1 | contig 11705 bp, 9 predicted proteins | sample Lox_Sample_23_FD_206715 | JGI IMG/M metagenome (GOLD analysis project Ga0335074, IMG submission 206715) | Soil microbial communities from Loxahatchee National Wildlife Refuge, Florida, United States - Lox_Sample_2.3 | ecosystem: Environmental > Terrestrial > Soil > Wetlands | place: USA: Florida...
GGCTTGCACAAACGGCACCGAGCGCCTGGCGTAGATCAGGCGACGCGTCAGCTCGTCGGTCGATGCGCGGCAATCCTTGTCGAGCCAGTCGCGACCCTCGGGGGTCAGGCTTTCGACCCCCGCCTCGATCGACACGCAGCCCGCTCGGCCCAGCAGATCAAGCATGTCGTCGCGCCACAGATCGATGCGGGTCTGAACCCCGAAAGCGACCGGGCGCTGTGCCAGAGCTTCCAAGAGTTCGCGCCACGGTAGAAAGATCTCATCGATGAAATAGACATACCCGATCCCATGCGCGATCAGACCGTCGAGTTCGTCGAGGATTGTGGCGAGTTGGCGCCGGCGATAGCGATCGCGAAATCTCTCCTTGGCGCAAAAGCTGCAGTGATAGGGGCAGCCGCGCGACGTCTCCATCTCCGCTCCCGGAACTGCCGGAATGGCATCAAAGCGGTGATGGTGGTGGACATGCCGCTGCACGCTTGCGGCAGACCAGCGCAACGCCGGCAGACGCGCGACGTCCGCCGCTTGCGGCGCACCCTGGACGACGATCTCACCCGAAACCCGGCGGCACAGCCCGGCGATGCCGTCCCAATCATCCGGGGTCATCTCGGCGAGCCGAACCAGCACCTCTTCGCATTCGCCCAGCACCACCGCATCGACTGCGAGCTTGCGCAGTGCGGCGCGCGGGGTCGCCGAACCGTGCGGTCCGACCGCGACCCGGATCGCGGGGATCCCGGCCAGCGTCGCCAATGCCGCTTGCGGAACCCGCAGCTCGGGTGGGGCGCAACGCCAAAAGAGGTAGCTCGGCGCGGTGGTGACGACAATCATCTCCGGCGCCATCGTCGCGACCCGCGCCCGCAACCCTGGATCATTGAGCGCTTCCGCCTGGGCGTCGACGATGACCGGCTCGTGCCCGGCAGCGGTCAAGAGCGCTGCGGCGTATCCGAATTCGAGCGGCAGGTGCGGCTCGCGGCACCCGAAATAGATGCTGCCGCTAAAATCCCAGTTCGGATTGACGAGGGCGACCTTCATTCCACTACCGACTGACACCGGCGCGTCCGTTGCCGAAACAAAGCCGGCGGCGTCATACGGTCAGCCCGCGCGTGGCGAGCGCGCTCAGCGCCTCGCCGACCCGATCGACCGCGACGCGCCCGTCGAGCCATTCGACGAGCCGACCGATCCCCTCCTCGAGCGGGGTTTGCGGCCGGTAACCCAGGACCGAACGGGCGCGCGAGATATCCGGGAAGCAGTGCCGTATGTCGCCCATCCGGCATTCGCCGGTAACCTCGGGTTCGATGGCGACGCCGAGGGTATCGGCGAGCAACCGCGCGACCTGGTTGATCGTCACGGCGCGGCCGCTGCCGATATTGAAGGCCTGTCCGACCGCGGCCTCGCACGACAGTGCGAGGCGACACGCCTCGGCGACATCGCCGACATAAACAAAATCCCGGCGCTGCTCGCCATCCTCGAAAATCAGTGGCGCCCGGTTGTTCAGCAGACGCGCGGCAAAGATCGCAAGCACCCCGCTATAGGGGTTCGACAATGCCTGATGCGGCCCATAGACATTGAAGAAACGCAGTGCGACGCTCGGAATGCCGTAAGCGCCGCCGACCAGCAGACAGAGCCGCTCCTGGTCGAATTTTGACAGGGCGTAGACCGAGCCCATCGATACCGGTTTGGTCTCCGGCGTCGGAAGCGGTTCGAGGGGGTTGCCTTCACCATCGATCGGCTCCCACAGACCGGACCGCAAATGGCGCGGCGCCCGTTCGACCCCGGGCATCAACGCGCCATCAGCTGCCCGATAGAGACCTTCGCCGTAGACGCTCATGCTTGAGGCAACGATGAGACGGCAGAATGGCCGGTGCCGTGCGCGCCGGATCATCGCTTCGAGCAGCACCGCGGTGCCGCGCGAATTGACGTCGGTATAGTCGGCTACCTCGTACATGCTCTGGCCGACCCCGACGCGGGCGGCGAGATGAATGACGGCGTCGACGTCGGCCAGCGCGCGCTTGACCACGCGCGGCGAGCGGATGTCCCCGACGATCAGCTCGACCCGGCTGTCAAGATAAGCCGGTGGGCGCCGCTCCGGACCGTGGATCTGCGCGTCGAGATTGTCGAGGGCGCGCACCTGGTATCCATGGCGGAGCAGCAATGCCGAGCAATGCGACGCGATAAACCCGGCCCCGCCGGTGATCAAAACCGTTTGTGTCATTCCTACTCTGGATCGCGAAAGCACCTCCCTCCAACACACCCCCGACAAGAAGGTTCAAACGTTTTGGCTGAAAATCGCCTCAAAGGCCCAATTTCAGCGAGCAAACGGCCTTCGGCCATCGATACGCGCGGCCGCGAAATTGAGGCGGCCAATTTGCTCAAGCGTTCTCCAATTTGTTGAGAGGTTCTATTGTGGCAGGCAGCTCACCACGGCAAGCCGAGCAGGTCATGTCCGACGATAACATCGCGTCCGGATCACTGAAGGGACGGCGGATCGCGTTGCTTGAGACCCGGGAGGCGGACCGGCTCGCGGCGATGCTGCGCGAGGAAGGGGCGGAGGTCATCGCCTGCCCGGCGGTGGCGATCACCGACCCTGCCGATCCCGCTCCGGTGATCGCCTGGCTTCACCGTTTCATCGCCGGCTCGTTTAACGATCTGGTTCTCCTGACCGGCGAAGGTGTTTACCGGCTTCGCGGCCTTGCCGGTTCCGCCGGAGTCGAGCCGGCATTTCTTGCAGCACTCGGCCAAACCCGCACGATCAGCCGCGGCCCGAAGCCGGCCAGGGCCTTGCGGGCGCTCGGGTTGCAGCCGCAACTGCGCGCCGAGCAGCCGACAACCGACGGGGTCATCGCACTGCTCGCGGGTCTCGATCTGCAGGGTCGGCGGGTCGGCGTGCAGCTCTATCCGGGGGCGACGGACAACCGGCTCGTCGAGTTTATCGCCGCGGCCGGCGCCATTCCCGCCCCGGTAACACCATACGCGTACGCCTCGCAAGCGGCTGACGCGGCGATATTGGCGCTGATCGAGCAATTGGCGACGAGCGTAATCGACATTGTCGTGTTCACCAGTGCGCCGCAACTCCGCCGGCTGTTCGATGTGGCTCAAGCCCACGACGCCATCGACCGGCTTCTCGGCGGATTGCAACAGACGACGATCGCTGCGATCGGTCCGGTTGTGGCTGAAGCCTTGCAGCGGCGCGGCCTGACTGCGGCAATAATGCCGCAGGGAGCCTATTTCATGAAGCCGTTGGTCTCGGCGATCGGGGCGGCAATGGACCGATAGCGCAGCCGCTCAGCTCGATTGAGCAGCCCTCGCCCTGCCGGCGCTCCAGGGACCGAGCGCGTCACATCGAGCGCATCGCCCGTCGACCGCTCACCCGCGGTGGTGATGGCGCGATGTGTGGCTCTCGCCATGCCGCCGCGCTTCCGCGGTCTCGCGACCGATCAGCTTGTTGAAAAAGCTCTTTTCGCCGCCCGCGGTGTTGTCCTGGTAAACGAGGGCGAGATTGGCATCGTCAAATTTCTCGAAGAACTCCTCCCAGGAGATCTCCTCGAGACTGTCATCATTGGCGTTGGGCGCATCCGGGAAAATCAGGCGAATGATTCCCGGATCGTCGCCGCGATGCGTCGCCTTGACAGCAGCGGGTTTGCCGCCGCGCGCCCCGACCCATTGGCGGATCTGATCGTGATCGGTCGTGATCCGGGCTTCGGTCGTATTGTGCGCCGCCATTACCCTCTCCATCGGAAGAGTATCAATCTTTTCTCAACAAGGCGGACGCCTCTCCCGGTCCCCGCCCGGCTGCCGCACCACCCGTGCCAGCTCTGCCAGCAGCTGTTCGACGACCGGCTCCCACACGCCCGGTTGCGATTGCCGCAAGACCCGCATTGTCGGATACCACGGGCTGTCGCTGCGGCGGCGCATCCAGCGCCAGTCGGCGTCGGCGTCCAGCAGCATCCAGACCGGCCGGCCAAGCGCACCCGCGAGGTGCGCCACCATCGTATCGACCGTGACGATCAGATCGAGACGGCAAATCAGCGCCGCGGTCTCGGCGATCGCGGCGGTCTCGGCGAGCGCCATCGCGCACGCCCGCAACAGGCAAACCGCATCGGGATCGCGCCGCGCCGCACCGAGCTGCAAACAGACGAGGTCGAGCGGCAGCTGTGCGAGCGGGAATAGCAGCGTTGGCGGCAATGAGCGCTCGCGCCGCCAGTCGCCAGCGGCCCAGACGATGCCGACCCGCAGCCGCGGCGCCCCGGTTGGGCGCGGCAACCCGTGTGCTGCTCCCGACCGTGGCCTGCCCGGCGCGCTCAGATAGGGGACCGGGCCGGGCAAATCGTCGAGGCGGAGCCGCAGCGCGTGCGGCAATTCCATCGATTCGATTGCCACATCCCAGCACGGCAGTGCGGTTCCGAGCGGGTGAAGCGCCGAAATTCCGCTGATCGAACGCAGCAGAGGAAAAAGCTCCATCTGGGCCTCGACGATGACGCGACGCGCGATCGTGGAAAGACGCGGTACGAACCGGATGAACTGCAGCGTATCACCCAGCCCATGATAGCAGCGCACCAGCACATCGCGGCCGGCGAATGGCGCCCCATCCCACACCCAGCGCAAATGGCAGGGCAGATCGGTGCAGGAACGCCCCCGCCGCTGCCGGATCACCGCATCGCTGACCGCCCAGGCCTCTTCGAATGCGCCGTCTAGCATCGCCTCGGTCCACCGGTCGCGCATCGCTAGCCGGACGAATTTGACGTTTGGTGGCGCCGTATCATCAGATTAAAGGTTGTTGGCTGGCTAAGGTTGTTTGGCTGGGCCGCCCCGCCGCGATCGCCAACAGCCGGCACTGTCCGTCTGGTTTCGACACTAGCCGGCGCGCCGCCGCGGTCCGTCTTCGATTCGCGCGAGCTTCTCCATCCGCAGTCGCAGAAACGCGACGACCGCAGCTTCTTCGGCGCTCATCCCTTCGATATTTTTTGCCATATAGGCGCGGGTTCGCGCTGCCAGGGTGCGCAGCAATGTCCCGTCGAGATAGCCCTCGAAGATCGCCGGGTGGATGTAGCATTTGCGGCACACTGCAGCGGTGTTGCCAAGGTGTTTGGCGACCCGCTCGACGGCGCGGACAATCGTCGATTTCGGCGCCGTCGTGCCGTCGAGCGCGGATAATTCCTGCAACGCCATCGCGGCGAGATGGGTCCCGGCCCAAGTACGGAAGTCTTTAGCGGTAATGTCCTCGCCGCTGATCTCTCGCAGATACTCGTTGACGTCGGCTGAATCGACCGCATGTCGGTTGTCGTCTTGATCGAGATATTGGAATAGCTCGTAGCCTGGAAGGTCGCGACAGTTCTTGACGATCCGCGCCAGCCGCCGGTCGGCAATCCGGCCTTCCTGCCGCACGCCGCTTTTGCCGCGAAAGCTGAGACAAATCTGATCTCCGGCGATCTCGGCATGGCGATTGCGCAACGTAGTCAAGCCAAAGCTGTGATTGGTTCGCGAGTATTCTTCATTGCCGATGCGAAACAGCGTCAGCTCCATCAGCCGCACGATCGCCGCCAACACGCGCTCGCGCGGCAGCCCGCGGCGCCGCAAATCGGCTTCGACGCGGGCGCGGATCTGCGGCAAGGCGCGGCTGAAGACCAGCATGCGGTGGTATTTCGTCTCGTCGCGGGTCTCGCGCCAGCGCGGATGATAGCGATATTGCTTGCGACCGCGAGCGTCGCGACCGGTGGCCTGAATGTGGCCATTCGGCAACGGACAGATCCATACTTCGGTCCACGCCGGCGGGATCGCCAAAGATTTGATGCGGCTCAGCGTCTCGACATCGCCGATCAGCGCGCCGTGGAGATCACGGTAATCGAAACCGTGGTGCGCCTTGCACCGGGTGATCCCCGGGCAGTCGTCGCTGACATGGCGCAATCGCGCTGCGCGCGCCGCTGCGACCGCCTCGTCGTCAATGCCGGGCAGCGCGGGTGCCGGCGAACTGCGCGCGGACATCAGCGAGAGCCGTGCCGGCCGCGCCGCCGCCTCTCCATCGCCCTGATCGTTCCGTTGCCGCGCCGCATGATTGTTTCCTCCCTTGGGCCACTCAGCCCTGTGGGCCACCCAGCCCCTTGGGCCACTCAGGCCTTGCCGAGCGCGAGCAGGCTGGCACGGGCGGTACCGTCAAGAATGGCATCCCGGTCAATACCGTAAGCGCGATAGAGGTCGGGGATGTCGCCCGATTGGCCGAACCGCTCTACCCCCAGCGCCACGATCGGGTTCTGCCGGACCGCACCCAGCCACGACAATGTCGCCGGATGAAAGTCGCCGACCGTGACGAGGGCGGCGCCGGGCCGCAGCTGTTCCAACAGTCGCTCCGCCGTGCTGGTTCCGCCGTCCGCCTGGGCGGCGCGCCAACCCCGGTGCAGCCGGTCGGGCGAGGTGATCGCCAGCACCCCGGCCCCGGGCGCATCTTCGGCGAGTGCGTCATGGGCGGCGAGTGCCTCCGGCGCCACCGCGCCACAATAGACGATCGCCAGATCAGCGCTGGGACCCGGCGCGCGCAGCCAGTAGCCGCCAGCGATGATCGCCTCGGCGAGTTCCGGTTCGAGCTGTCGGCTCGGCTGTTCGATCGACCGCGTCGACAGCCGGAAATAGACGCTCTCGCCGCCGTCGCGCTGGATCTCGGCAAAGGCCCAGCGCAGCAGCACCGCCAATTCATCGGCATAGGCCGGCTCGAAACTCGTCAGCCCCGGCTGAGCGATGCCGATAAGCGGCTCGCCAATCGACTGGTGCGCCCCGCCTTCGGGTGCGAGCGTCACCCCCGATGGCGTCGCCACCACGATAAACCGCGCGTCCTGGTAACAAGCGTAGTTGAGCGCATCGAGCCCGCGCTTGATGAACGGATCGTACAGGGTCCCGATCGGCAGTACGCGGCTGCCGAACAGCCCTCCCGACAGTCCGAGGGCGGCGAGCAGCAGGAACAGGTTGCTTTCGGCGATGCCGAGTTCGATGTGCTGGCCGCGCGGCGACATCCCCCAGCGCTGTGCCGAGACGACATTTTCCTCGCGAAACGTGTCGGCCCGCTCGGTGCGGTCAAAGATGCCGCGGCGATTGACCCATGGTCCGAGATTGGTCGACACCGTGACATCGGGCGAGGTGGTGACAATGCGCTCGGCCAGCGGGCTGTCACTCGCGGCAATGTCGCCGAGCAGCCGTCCAAAGGCTTCCTGCGTCGACTGGCGGGCGCCGCGCGGCGCCGGCAGGGTTGGCGGCACCGGCACCTGCGGCGGCCGGGCCCGGTCGCGCCTGATGGTTGAGCCGGCGAGCGGCAGGCTGTCGAGAAACGCCGCCAACTCCTCAGGGGACCGATCAAGACCGGCAAAACGGTCCCATTCGGCACCTTCCGCCACCTGCATCATGCGGCGGAACGAGGCCATCTGGTCGAGGTTCATCAGCCCGGCATGGTTGTCCTTGTGTCCCGCAAACGGCAGTCCGAACCCTTTGATCGTATAAGCGATAAAACAGGTCGGCCGATCGTCGGCGATGGCGTGAAAGGCGCCAAGCACCGAGGCCATGTCATGCCCGCCGAGATTGGTCATCAGCCGCTGCAGCGCGTCATCGTCATGATCATCGAGGATTGCGCGGATGCCGGGATAGCGGTTGAGATCGCGTTGCAGATGCTCGCGCCAGCCCTCGCCGCCCTTGTAGACGAGCGCCGAATAGAGCGAGTTCGGACAGGCATCGATCCATTCGCGCAGATGGTGGCCGTCGTCGCGTGCGAACGCGGCTTCCAGCAGCCGCCCATATTTGAGGGTAACGACGCGCCAGCCCATCATTTCGAACATTGCGTCGATGCGGCCAAACAGCCGGTCGGAAACGACGGCGTCGAGGCTCTGACGGTTGTAGTCGATGACCCACCACAGATTGCGGACATCGTGCTTCCAGCCTTCGAGCAGGGCTTCGAAGATGTTGCCCTCGTCGAGTTCGGCGTCACCGGCGAGCGCGATCATCCGGCCGGGCGGTTCGTCGGTCGGGACGAGTTCCTTCAGCCGCAGATAATCCTGTGCGATCGAACTGAACAACGTCATGCCGACCCCAAGGCCGACCGATCCGGTCGAGAAATCGACAATATCGCCGTCCTTGGTCCGCGACGGATAGGATTGAGCGCCGCCAAACGCACGAAACCGTTCCAGTTTGTCGCGTGTCTGATTGCCGAGCAGGTATTGGATCGCGTGAAACACCGGCGAGGCGTGGGGCTTGACCGCGACCCGGTCCTGCGGCCGGAGCACATCGAAATAGAGTGCGGTCATCAGGGTCGCAACCGACGCGCTCGATGCCTGATGCCCGCCGACCTTGAGCCCGTCGCGGTTGGGACGCAGGTGATTAGCGTTGTGAATCATCCAGGTTGACAGCCACAGCACCTTGCGTTCGAGCGCGCGCAACGAAGCAAGCCGCTCGGCCTCCGCCAGTTGCCGGGCGGTGGGCGGGCTCTCCAGGACCTCCGGCATCTCAAACTCCGCTTCTGCCATGCAGCGATGCTGATATATCCGATGGCCGTGAATTTTTTGGCGGTGAATTTTTCAGCGTCGGCGGGGTTAGCAATAAGAGCAACACGAGAATAGCGATGATCCAAAGAACGCTGGCTGCCCTGCTGATCGTCACCGCCGCCGCTGCCGTGAGCGGCACCGCCCTCGCGGCTGAAAACGCGGTGGTGCCCGAGATGAATACCGGGCTCACCAATCGGCCCCCGAAGAATTTCGCGGTAAGCCCGACGGCCAACGAGATCACCGCGACCCACGTTATCGGTGCCGACGTCAAAGACGCCAACGGCACGACGATCGCCAAAATCACCGACATCATGATCGATCGCCAGAACGCGACCGCCGCGGTTGCCCTCCTCGCACCGGCCGGCGCCCAGTCCTTCGATCACGGCCAGTCCTTCGATCACGGCAAGAAAAGCGCGGTAGCCTGGAGCAGCCTCCAATTCGAGCCGACGCCGCTACCCCACTTCGCAACCAGGCTCGACCAGACCGCTTTGAATGCCGGCGCCGCTCTAGTCGAGGAGGCAAAGAACCGCCGGTCCTATTACGATGTCAAGCAGGACCTTCTCGGCAAGAAAGTCGTCGGCCCCAACGGCGCGCCGGTCGGCCACGTGCAGAACCTGGTGCTGACCTTTGGGAGCGGGCGCATCGTCGCGTTGGTGATCAACACCGGCGGCTTTATCAGCCTCGGCGGCGCGAACGATCACGCGGTCGCCTGGAGTGCAGCAGAGCCGCAAATTACCGCAAACAGCGGATCGGTTCAGGTGAAGCTGACCAAAGCCGAGGTTGAAGGCGCCCCGGTAACGGCGACAATCGCCCCGGCGCCGATCCCGCCAAAACCCGGTAACCACAATGTCGAGGTCCGGCGCGACTCGGCTGGAAACATCAGTGGCACCAAGATCCCGGCTCCGCAGGATCAGCGCTAGCCGCGCGGATTGAAGCCGCGCCGTCGGTTGCATCGCGGTTGCTGCGCGAGGCCCCCGTGGGCGGGTGGTACGCAGCGCCGAGCGGCGGACGCGCAATGACGATATCGCTGCGCTCGCTGAAAATTGTTGCCGTTGCGAGAGAAAATCGTTGCCGTTGCGAGAAGTGGGGTGACGTACCGCGAGCCTGACCGGCAGCGCGGGTCATCTAGCGGGTTCGTACCACCGGCCCCGGCGTTCGGGGATTTGACCGCGCCACTGCTTATCCCTACATAAATGCCCCGATGGTTCGCAGTCATCCGGGCGGCTGGGGAGTAGCGAGAACATGTCCGACAGCGGGAACGAAGTTCAGCAGCGCCGCGTCATCTTGACCGAAAACGCTGCCCGACGCATCGCGATGCTCAAAGAGCAGGAACAGGCGCAGGAAGCGCGGTTGCGGATCGCGGTGTCGGGAGGCGGCTGCTCGGGCTTCCAGTACGGTTTGAGTTTCGACGATCAGCGCCATGACGATGATTTCGTCTTTGAGCGCGACGGTGTCGGCGTCGTCGTCGACGAGGTGTCGCTCGACTTGCTGAACGGCGCCGAGGTCGATTTCGTCGAGGATCTGATGGGGGCCGCTTTCCAGATCCGCAACCCCAACGCTGCTTCATCCTGCGGCTGCGGCAATTCGTTTTCGATCGGCTGATCCCGGCCAGGCGTTGCGCGCGTGAAGATCACGAGTTGGAACGTCAATTCGGTCAAGGTGCGGCTGCCGCACCTCCTTTCCTATATCGAGGAGGCGCAGCCGGACGTGCTGTGCCTGCAGGAAACAAAATGCCCGCCGGCGGACTTTCCGCGGCTCGAACTCGAGGCCTTGGGCTATCGGGTCGAGACTATCGGGCAGCGCGCCTATAACGGCGTGGCGCTGGTTTCGAAGCAGCCAGCCGAGGAAATCTTGTGTGGCCTGCCCGGTATGCCGGAAGACGAGCAGGCGCGCTATCTCGAAGCATCGTTTGGCGCGGTTCGCGTCGCCTCGATCTATCTGCCAAACGGCAATCCGGTCGGCACCGATAAATTCACCTATAAGCTCGCCTGGATGGAACAGCTCATCCACCATACCCGCGGCCTGTTGCGGCGCGAGGTTCCGTTTGTCCTCGCCGGCGACTACAACATCTGCCCGGCCGATGAAGACGTCTACGATGCGCTGGCGTTTCGCGATGACGCCCTGTGCCGCCTCGAATCGCGCTCGCGGTTCCGGGCGCTGATGAATCTCGGCTTGACCGACGCCTACCGCGTCTTTCATCGTGAGTCGCACCGCTATACGTTCTGGGATTATCAGGCCGGGCGGTGGAACCGTGATGAGGGGCTGCGGATCGATCATCTGCTGCTGTCGCCGCACGCCGCCGACCGGGTCGCCGTCTGCGAAATCGACAAGAAGCCGCGTGCCAAAGACCGCGCCTCGGACCACACCCCGATCTGGTGCGAACTGGCGGTGTGACGGTCAGAGGGTTTTCCAAGCGGCTTTTCCAGCGGCGGTGCCAAAAAGCCGGTCGGCAGCCGCGACGAGGGTGTCCTGGCCTCGCGGATCGGGGTTACCCTTAATCGGCGGGATCCGGCGGATAGGCGTGCCCCCGTCCGTCGCTGTCTTCGACGGTCCACCCGCCGGTGGCGTGATCGGCATGCACCGCACAGCGAGCGATCGGGACCTTGCCGAAGCCGCCTGGGATGTCGAGCACATAAGTCGGCTGACAAAGACCGGAGACCCGGCCCCGCAATCGACCTACCAAGCGCTGACCGTCAGCAATCCCGGTGCGAAAGCGGGCGGTGCCCGGGGCCAGATCGGCGTGGTGCAGGTAATAGGGTTTGACCCGCATCGCCACCAGCCCGCGGAACAACGCTTCGAGCACCGCGGCATCGTCATTGACACCGCGCAACAGCACCGTCTGCGACAGAACCGGGATGCCGGCGCGCACCAGCCCTGAAACCGCCGCTTTTGCCGCCGGGGTCAGTTCGCGTGGATGGTTGGCGTGAATGACGGTCCATACCGCCTTTTGCGCCGACAAGGCCGCGACCAACTCTGCGGTGACGCGGTGTGGGTCGACAATCGGAACCCGGGTGTGAAACCGGACAACGCCAAGATGCGCGATCGCATCGAGGGTCTGCACGATCGCGCTGAGGCGTCGCGGCCCCAGCACAAACGGGTCGCCGCCGGTGACGATGACCTCCCAGATTTCCTGCCGCGCGCGGATGTAGTCGTAGGCCCGTTCGAGATCGGCCGGCGGCAGCATCGCCGGCGCCT
>Ga0335074_10012971_pt1 | contig 11705 bp, 10 predicted proteins | sample Lox_Sample_23_FD_206715 | JGI IMG/M metagenome (GOLD analysis project Ga0335074, IMG submission 206715) | Soil microbial communities from Loxahatchee National Wildlife Refuge, Florida, United States - Lox_Sample_2.3 | ecosystem: Environmental > Terrestrial > Soil > Wetlands | place: USA...
AGCAGCCCCCTGGCGGAAGCCTTAACGGGCCTTAAAGGAGCGGAAATGACGGGCTTTGCCGCGTTAGACGCCGGCAACCGGCGATGAGGGACTAACCGGCAGGTCTAAAGCTGGGCACTGCGGCGGGCAGCGATTGACGAAGCGCCTCGGCGACCTGATTCACGAGTTCGTCGCGCGAAAACGGCTTATTGAGGAAGAACGCGTCTTTCAGGAAATCGCCGTCCGCCTCGCCGGGCTCGAGATATCCCGACATATATACGACCTTCACGTCCGGCTTCCAGCGCAGCAATTCTCGCGCAAGCTCTGGCCCGCGCATTTTCGGCATGATGATGTCGGTGATGAGGACGTCGATGGCGGCTTCGCGGGCCGCGATCAGCATGGCGCGCTCCCCATCTTCGGCGGCCAGCACGCGATAGCCCGCAGCCGCAAGGAATTCGCAGGCCACGTCGCGGACCGCGGGCTCGTCCTCCACCAGCAGCACCGTTTTCGGCGCGGCCTGGCAAGCGGGAATGCTCCGGCCGACCACGTCCGAATCGACCGGGTCGTTTACGCGCGGCAAGTAGACCTCGAATTTGCTGCCGACGCCGAGCTCGGTATCGACCCACAGGAACCCGCCGGTCTGTTTCACGACGCCGTACACAGTCGCGAGCCCGAGTCCTGTTCCCTTCCCCGGGTCCTTGGTGGTGAAGAACGGCTCGAAGATGTGGGCCTTCGTCTCGGGGTCCATGCCGATGCCGGTATCGGCTACGGCGAGCTTCACGTAATCTCCCGGCACGATCGGCGGGCGCGTGCGCGCGAATTCCGGCGTCACCGTCACATTTTCGGTTTGAATCGTGAGCGTGCCGCCGCGCGGCATCGCGTCGCGCGCGTTGACCGTGAGATTCATCAGCACCTGTTCCAGCTGTCCGGCATCCGCTCGCACGTGGCCCAGCGACGGATCGGCGCGGAAGGCTACCTCGATATCCTCGGGCATCAGGCGCTTGAGCAATTTCGAGATGTCGTCCACCAGCGCGTTGACGTTGAGCACCTTCGGTTGTAACGCCTGCTTGCGGCTGAATGCCAGCATCTGGCGCGTGAGCGCCGCGGCGCGGTCCGCAGCCTTGCGAATCTGTTCTCCGCTTGTGAGCACGGGATCGCCGGAGGCCATGCGATCGACGATCAATTCGCTGTGGCCCTTGATCACCGTCAGCAGATTATTGAAATCGTGAGCCACGCCGCCGGCCAGCCGCCCGAGCGCTTCCATCTTCTGCGATTGGCGAAGCTGGTCTTCGAGCTGCAGGCGCTGCCCTTCGTTTTCTTTCAGCGCCTTGCGCATGCGATCGAACGCGCGAGTGGCGTGGGCCAATTCGTCGCCACCGTGCGCCTGAAGCGGGTACTCATAATCACCGCGCTCGAGCGCGCGGAATCCGCGGAGAAGCTCCGCCAGGGGCCGCGTGAATGCGTCCGAAATCACGAATGCAAGCCCGGCTCCGGCGAGCACCGCAACAAGACCAAGCGCGAGCAGCAAGTGGTTCAGCTCGGAAACAAACGCTGTCTCCTCGCGATAGGATTTCAGCACCGTGAGGCGCGCCACCGGGCCGGAGCCGCGGCTATTGAGCCGCTCCGAATCGGCGAAGAACTCTTCGTCGCCAATTTGAACCGACCCGGGAGATCCGCCCCTCAGCGCCTGTCCCGCTTCCTCTTCCTCGATGGGGCGAAAAGTGCTCGCGACAATGTTTCCGTCGTAGCTGAAGGCGATCTGGCTGTCGGAGATGCGCCCCAAATCGTGGACGGTGCGGTAATCGATCTCGCGCCCCACGATCACGGTGCCGGGTCCGCCGCCGATCCGTTCGAGCGCAACCTGATAGAGCGATCCGCCGACGCACCACCAATCCGCAATGGCGCCATTCGCCAGCGAGCGCTTCAGCATTTCCTCGGCTTCGGCCGGCGGGAAAAGCGTCTCGCGGGAGTGCAGCACGACGATCTTGTCTGGCGTGTCCGCCACCGCTACCAGATCGCTGCCATCCGCCTCCAGAGGGTCGGCCGCACTGGACAAGGCGTCGGCATCCGGGTCGTCGCCCTTCCCGTTTGACGGCGCGTCCTGATCGCCGGCCATGGCCGCCTCGGTGGCGAGCAGGTCTGCCTTGCGAGCCAGGGCATTTTGCTTCTGGCGGAAGAGAACATCGAAGGTCATCAGCGAGGTATGGGCGCCTGCCACGAGCTCGTGGCGGGCGTGATCCTCGCCCGAGGAACGCACGGCAAATAAGGTGGCGCAGCTCAGTCCCGCCGTAACGAGGACCAGCAAGAACAGAAGCTTTGTGCGTAACCGCATGTCGCTCAGTAACTTAGGAGCTGTCCAAGACACGGCTGCGTGCCCCCGGGTGAAATCGACTCTGGTGATCGGCCGATGGAGTCTGAAGTGTGCGCTACACATCCCGCAGACGAAATAGCGCCACCGTACCGATTCGGCACAGTACGCAAGGGCTAAGGTACGCCGCGGGCTATTCGGCTTATTGCCGAGCTAATTCACGAGGACGTGGATTGAGCTGAAGAGCCAAGACGCTAACGAGTCCTCTTGGAGGAGCGCAGGCAGCTTCTCGTCTTCTGAGTTTCGATTTCCCAATTTCGAATTTCGTCTCTAGCCGAAGGCCGTTCCGCGAAGCCCGCCCGGTCAACCGCCATTGGCACGGGCTTCGCTTAAGCGCGGGAAGCGCAACGCGATATGCGGCCGGCGACATTCCTGACACTTCAGACCGGGCACCTCCCTGACACTCTCGCCGGATGCCTCGACGTACGTCGCCCCAAGCGCCAGCGGTGCGACACAATTTTTCCCAGCCCGGAAGGGCTGGGAGAGATTGAATCGCCCGAGCGCCGCAGGTGCGGCACCTAGCCGAATGCCCTGCCCAAGGGCGCGAAGGCACTACTGCGAGCCCAAACGCGGAAGAGCAGGATTCGCCGAGCCGCCTCTGCCAGAAACTGCGCGAGGGAGACGTCCTGAAGTTGGTCGCCGAGTTAAGGCATGAGGAATGTCTGGTAAGTTTGGGCGGTCGTGCGCTAGCCGCCGAAGCGGGCGGCCCGCCGCTTTGGCATTGCACGATTGTAATTTTATGATATTATATATTTAGTGCACTCTGGCTGGCAACGCCAGGGCGCAACGTCTCTCAAGTGGTTGCTTGTTCCGTAGCCCTCTTGTTCGTGATAGCGGCAAAGGTGAAGTCAGAAAGCTTCAAAGACGCCGTTGGTGGCACAGGAGGAAAACCTATGGACGACAACTTAGTGGCCAAATCAATGCTCAAAGCTGTATGGGCTATTGGAACGGCGGCCATCGGAGGGGCGTTGTCAACCTGAGTGCACTGCTCACCCCGGCAGCTCGTTGCATCAGTCCAGCCTAGTTGCCCAGTGGTTTGATTTTCGCTTGTTCGGCCGCCCTATTCAGTTCCTCGAGGGTTTTGACGACCGGCCCGAGTGCGCGCGCTGCCAAGCGCTTGTTCCATGCGTCGTAGAGTTTGATCGCGCTCTCGAACCGACCGTTGTTGTTTCGCCTCATCTGAAAAAGGGCAGGCATATATACCTGAGCCGTCTGGCAAAAGCTGATTGCGGTCTCCTGGAAGCCAAGATCGTCGTCGGCAACGCCCGCCGCAAACGGGATGGCAAATGCCTCAAGCGCATTTAGGAAATGCACAAGCGGCACTATGATGCGCGGAACCTCGGCATCTAGGAGTTTGAGATCAAAGTTCACGCCAGTGATCTCACCATTTTGGATAGTGAATTGCGACGGGCCTGAAAGGAACGTGAGCCGGAGTCGCGTGTATTCTTCGACGAGAGGTACGGCCAGCGCCATCGTGCGCTCTGCGTAGTACCGGCACTGCTCGGAGGCGAGCTTGATCGCTTCGCGCTTTGCACTAAGGTCCGCGATGTCCCTCGTCATCCTGAGCTGTTCGGAGCCGATTCGGATCTGCTTCAGCGCGCGTATCGCAGCGTAGGCGATGACCACACCCGAGCCGAAATATAGGACTTCGAGAACGCCACGGGCCGCGCCTAGATACCCGCTTAACATAGACATGAATCAACACTTTAACATATCTGGTAAGAATCGAGTTCGCCATGGCAATTGCTGGATGGGGTAAGGACGAGGGCGCAGACAGAAGAAGCTGATTCCGTCAGGCCGCGGTCGACGGTATCCTGAAATCGCATTCCCACCCACCAAGAGCGCTATCCGAAACGGTTTCATGGCGACCGCCCTCAGGCCGGCGGCACGTCCGTTCTGATGTCGACCTCCAATTTCGGGTCTCGCGTCAGCCATATCCGATTTCGCGGAGGCGACCGCTGGCCACGTCGTAGACGAATCCGCGGATGGCCACGCTCTTCGGAATCCACGGGTGGGTGCGCAGCTTTTGGAGCTGGTGGCGGACATTTTCCTCGATATTCTGGAAGGCGTAGAAAAACGCGGGGGCGACGGCGGCGGTTCCCGCGCGATTCTGGATGCGGGTGCGCAAATCCTCTTCGGTGGTGTGCATCAGGCCGCAATCGGTGTGATTAACGACCATGAATTCCTGGGTGCCGAGCAGGTAGTGCGAGACGAGCAGCGAGCGCAGCGCGTCGTCCGTGACGATTCCGCCGGCGTTGCGAATGATGTGCGCGTCGCCCTCGCGCAGGCCCATCGTGCGGATCGAGAGCCGCGTGTCCATGCAGGTGAGGACCGCCAGTTTGCGCTCGGGACGCGGCGTCAGCCTGCGCAATTCGTGCGTGCGGGAATAGATTTCGTTTGCGGCGAGAACTTCGTCGATTGCGCTCATAGGCGCACAGTGTAACGTAAAACCGGCGGGAAGCGGCGCGCGGGCAGCGAGGCGCCCGCTGCGAAAACGTTGCTGCATCCTCAGCCGAGTCGCGCGGACGCCCTGTTTATTTTCCCTGCACGAATTGCAGCGTGTACGCCGTCGATGGATCGAGCTGCTTGTCGATCACTTTTAGATCCATCAGCTGCTCGTACATCGTTTGCCAGCGCGCGGGGTCCATTTGGCCGATCTGCGCGCCGCTCGCGTCGCTGCCCGTGACGAAATTTCCGTCGCGCAGCGCCTGCCACGTGAAGTGCATCCACGCCGCATTCAGCGCGGGATTGAGCTTCGCAATCGCGGCATTCGCGGCCGCGGGATCCTTGAGGTATTCGCGCCACCCTTTGATCGACGCGCGCACGAAACCCGCGACCGCTTCGGGATGCTGAGCGAGAAAATCGCGCGTGGTGAACATCACGCGGTACGGGCTGTAGCCGGCATCGCTCGTGAGCAAAACGCGCGTGGCGATGCCCGCCTGCTCGGCGAAAAACGGTTCGGAGGTGGCGAAAGCCTGCTGCACGTAATTCGGGTCGGCGACGAAATTCGCCACGTTCATCATGGCCGGCACTTCGTGAACGTTGTTGAGGTTGTAGCGCTTGACGATGAATTCCCACCATGTGGAGCCCGTCTTGATCGCGACCGTGTGGCCGTTGAGGTCCGCGAAGGACTTCACCGGCGAATCCTTGCGGACCATGATGCCCTGCGGGTCGTGCTGCATCGTGGCCGCCACGGCGATCAGCGGCTGGCCATCCGCGATCGACTCGAGAATTTTGTCGGACGAGCTCATGCCAAACTGCGCCGAACCCACGGACACCTGCTGCTCGACGGAAACATACGGACCGCCCGGCACGATGGTGACGTCGAGGCCTTCGTCCTTGTAGTAGCCATCGACCAGCGCGGTGTAGAAGCCGCCATGCTCGGGCTGGGGATACCAGTCCGCCTGCAGGACGACCTTCGTGAGCCCGCTTTCGCTTGTGGAGTGATGGCAGCCGGCGACAGCCAGCAGGATGAAAACAATGAGGAGGGACGACACGCTTAGCGAGAGGGCCTTGCGCATAGCGTAGGGTAGCACGCGCCCCGCCGCGCCCGCGCGCCAAATCTTCGCGCTTCAGCGCGTGAATTCGAGGCCCCGCACGCCGGGATGCCTCGAGAGTTCCCGGATAATCGGCGGAGGGCTCGCGTGCTCTCCCTTTTCCTTCCACTGCACCTTCCAGCCGAAGGCCTTGGCGCCATCGGGCGACGAATTGTAGCTGAGGGAAAGACTCTGCGGCGCGATCCCAGCACGCTTCAGCAGGGCCTCGATTTCGGGTTGGTCAGGACCCTCCGTCGAAACGGTGAGTTTCAGCGTCGCGCTCTGCTGCCTCGGCATCTCATTTTCAATTTTTTTCAAGGTGACCAGAATTACAAAGCCGAGCGCAAACGAAATTAATCCCAGGCCCGTTTGGCCGCCGCCGAAGCAGAGTCCCATCACGGTGACGAACCACAGCGTTGCCGCGGTCGTCACGCCGACGATCATTTCTCCGCGCTTAATGATCGCTCCGGCGCCGATGAACCCGATGCCATCGAGAATGCCGAGCGGCAATCGCATAATGTCCATCACCACAAACGAATTGCCCGGCTTCCCGGCCGAATTGATGAGTTCGTTCGCTTCGATCATGGCGATGCATGCCGCGAGAGCCACCAGCAGATTCGTGCGAAGGCCCGCCGAGCGGCCTCGTTCGTCGCGATTGAAACCGATCACGCCCGCAGCCAGGAATGTGAGGAGCAACCGGAGAGCAATCTCGTGCCAGGTGAGGATTGTGGACATGTTCGGCAGCGCCGAGACCGCAAGAAGCGGCCACATGCATTAGAGCGCGTGGAAGGGCGAAACGTGTCACGTGGCGATCTGCGCCGCGTAAGCCACCAGCCGCGCATCCGCATCGCGCGCGGCGACGAGCTGCACGCCGGCGCCTTCGCGATTCCCGGCGGGCAGCGCCACCGCGGGCATTCCGGCGAGGCTGATCGGCGTGGTATAGCGCAGGATCTTGCCGCGGGCGCCGCTGTTGTCCGCGCCGGCGACCAGGCGGCCGACCTGCGCGCACGGCAGGATCAGATAATCGTAGGCGGCGAGCAGCGCGTCCATCCGCGCGCGAAATGCCGCGTGCCGCCCGCGCAATCGCTCGATCTCGGTCTCCGTGATCGACGCGCCCCACGCGAGCCTTTCGGCAATCGGCCGCTCGAAATGCGAAAAATCGCCGCCCGTCCGCGCCGTGTGAATCGCAGCCGCCTCGTGCGCCTGAATCGGCGCGAAAATCTCCATCGACTCGTCCCACCACTGCACTTCGATTTCGGTGAGCGTCGCCCCGCGCTCGCGCAGCCGCTGCCGCCATTCGGCGAAGCCATCGAGCACGTCCGCATCGCAATCGCGCAGGAAATCGCCGCTCGCGCAGGCGACCTTCGCGCGCGTCTCCATGCTTCCCGGCACCCGAATACCAAACAGGGCTTCGGCCAGCAGCGGCGCATCGCGCAGATCGCGGAAAAGCCACCCGAGCGTATCGAACGATTGTGCCAGGTGGACGCCGCCGCGCCACAGCGCGCGCCCATGCGCCAGCCCGATCGACGCGCGGTAACCCGCGAGCCCGCAGAGCACTGCCGGCACGCGAATCGAGCCGCCCGTATCCGTCCCGATGGCGGCGATCGCCGAACCTTCCTGCACGCTTGCCGCGCCCCCGCTCGACGAGCCGCCCGTGAGCCGCGTCGGGTCGCGCGGCTGGAGGCAATCGCCGTACTCCGGATTCTCTCCCGTAATTCCATAAGCGAGCGGATGCAAATTCGTCTTCCCGACGATCGCGGCGCCCTGCGCGCGCAGGCGCGTGGCCACGGCCGAGTCCGCGCTCACGATGCCGCTCTGCTCCGCGTAAAATCGCGAGCCGCACGACGTGGGGAATCCGGCGAGATCGAAGCAATCCTTCAGCGAAATGGGCAGCCCGTAGAGCAAGGGCTTCTCCCGCCCGCCCGCAGCGGCGCCGAATCGCGCCGGCAGATCTTCCGCTTCGCTCATCGCACGCCTGGCGTCGAGGGCGAGGTAGACGTTTTTGCCCGCGTTGCTATTCGCATGCGCGAGCGCATCGCGCATCGCTTCGCGCGGCGTCGCGCGCTCCGCGATCAGATCCGCGCGCAGCGCCTGTATCGGACTCAAATGTTCGCTCATCGCCTGGCCGGACTCATTCTATCAGTCACGCGCCCCTGAAAGACCGATCCTGGGGCCGCCGGCGGCGCGCACTTTGCGGTGTCACACCCATCCTTGGCCGTGCTAAATTACGATATGGCGACCCCGGCAGCCGCGCGCACTGGCGTAACTCCCTTCGACGAAGAGTGCATCCGCGCCATCGTCCGCTTCACGGCGCGCACTCTCGAGACGCCGCATCCGGTGCCGTTTGGCGGGCTGATCGTCCATACCCGCACCGGCGAGACCTTGATGCGCGCGGTCAACGCCGTCCGCCGCGAGCACGATCCGAGTTCCCACGCCGAAACGCGCACCGTCCGCCTCGCCTGCAAGAAGCTCAAGCGCATCAGCCTCGCCGGCTACACGATGTACTCGACGTGCGAGCCTTGCGCGATGTGCATGGCGAACGCGCTGTGGGCCGGCCTCGACCGCGTGGTTTTCGGCACCACCATTGCGGACGCCAATCGCTTCGTGAATCAAATTCAGATCCCGGCGAAGGAAGTTTCACGGCGCTCGGACATGCCCTGCATCGTCGAGGGCCCCGTGCTGCGCGAGCTGTGCAACACGCTTTTCACGCATCCGAATATGCAGCGGGCGTTTCGCGCCTGGTCTTCGCCGTCCCGCGGCGGCAAACGCGGCAAGTAAGTTCGTTTCCGAGGACAGAACATCCGAGCCACGGCCATGCAACCGGACCACGCTGACGCACTCAACGCCATCCTCGGCGATAGCTCGCGCGTCCTCACGCAACCGCAAGTTGTGGAGCAGCTTTCTCGCGACTTTTATTGGTACTCGCCCGTCCTGCGCAAGCAGCTCGACGGCAAAGTGGCGGACATCGTCATCCAGCCCCTCACGACGCCGGAAATCCAGAATATTCTGCGCTACTGCCACGCGCACGATCTGCCCGTCACGATTCGCGGCGCGGGCACGGGCAATTACGGCCAGGCGGTGCCGCTGCGCGGCGGGATCGTCCTCGATCTGGCGCGCATGGATCAGATCGAAGCGTTCGAGCCTGGCGGCGTTGCCGTCTGCCAGCCCGGCGCGCGCCTCGGCGCGATCGAGAGTGAAGCCCGCAAATGCGGCTGGGAACTGCGCTGCTATCCCTCGACGATCGTGAAGGCCACCGTCGGCGGTTTTCTTGGCGGCGGCTCGGGCGGCGTCGGCTCGGTGGCGCACGGCAATCTGCGCGATTACGATACGGTGCGCGCGATCGAGGTCGTGACGATGGAGGCCGAGCCGCGCGTCGTGCTGCACGAAGGACAGGCTGTGCACGAAATCCTGCACGCCTGGGGCACCAATGGCGTGATCTCGCGCATCTGGCTCGCTCTCACTCCCGCGGTCGAATGGGCGCAGTGCGCGGTCGCGTTCGACACGTTCGCGGGGGCTTTCGATTTCAGCGAGCGCGTCGCGCGCAGCCCGCAATGGATTAAGCGCCTCGTCACCGCGTTCGAGTGGCCGATTTCGTCGTTCTTCGGGCCCGTACGCCAGTACGCGCCCGATGGCAAGGCGCTGATCTTTTTCATGATCGCCGCGGCGCAGCTGGCCGCCTTCGAATCTGCCGCGCGACAGGCCGGAGGCGAAGTCAGCTACTCCGGCGCTTATCTCGGCCTGCGCACGCGGCCGTTGCTCTCCGATTACACGTGGAATCACACGACGCTCTGGGCCATGAAGGCGGACGACGCCTATACCTACCTCCAGTGCGCTTTCGATCCCGCGACGGCGCGCGAGCAGATGCGCCGCCTAAAAGAACGCTTCGGCCACGAAATGCTTTTTCACATGGAGTTCTGGAAGAACGGCGAGGGCGTGATGATCCCGGGCTCTTTGCCGGTGGTTTACTACACGACGGAGGAGCGGCTGAACGAGATGATCGACTACTGCCGCGAGATCGGCGTCTTCGTCGCGAATCCACATGTGAATTACGTCGAGGGCGGCGGGCGCTATCGCCCCGATAACGTCCAATTGATCGCCAAGCGCCGCTACGATCCGAAGGGGCTGATGAATCCGGGAAAAATGCTTACGTTTGAACCCGAGGCGCCCAACCGATGAAGACCTGGATTCCCGATTCCCGTAACTTCGCATATCTGAATTGGAAGCAAGTGGACGCGCTGCCGCGCGAAACGACGCTGCTCGTCTTGCCCACGGCCGCGATCGAGCAGCACGGCCACCATCTGCCGCTCGCCACCGACACGCTGATCAATAACCTGCTGCTCGGCCACGCGCTCGAAAAGCTGCCGGCGGAAATGCCGGTCTATGCGCTGCCGCCCGTGTGCTACGGCAAGAGCAACGAGCATATCGGCTTCCCCGGGACGCTTTCCGTAAGTTCGAACACGTTCATGGCGGTGCTGCGCGATCTTGGCTCGAGCATCGCCAAGGCCGGCTTCCGCAAGCTGGTTCTCTACAATACGCACGGCGGAAACACGGCGCTGATCGACGTGATGGCGCGCGATCTTCGCGCCGAATTTGGCCTGCGCACGTTTACGCTGCACGGTTCGGGCGGCCTGAAGTATGACGGCGTAAGCGCGCAGGAACGCGCCTACGGATTTCACGCCGGTGAAGTGGAGACAGCGCTGCTGCTGGGCTCGATTCCGCAGCTTGTCGACCGCTCCGCCTACACAAGCAACTACATCGCGGACGCGGCCAAGCCGCAGCTGCTCGCGCCCGAGAATGCGCCCGCTACTTTCGCGTGGCTCACTTCCGATATCGCGCCGAGCGGCGTGATGGGCGATCCGCGCCCGGCCACGGCGGAAAATGGCGCGCGCTGGCGCGACGAAGCCGCCGCGCATCTCGCCGCCGCGCTCACCGCCATGGTCCGGTTCGGTGCCTAAATACTAAGGAGGTCCGAGATGCGCGTGCAGCTGTTTGCGATCGCCGCGACCATTTTTGCATTCGGGGCCCTCTCCTTCGGACAACCATCGCAGCCGCAACCAAGCCGGCCGGACTCGGCGCAAGATGACCAACCGGAGGTCGCCTGCCGCGCCTATCCGAAGACGACTCAGTCTTACAAACGCAAGCTCTGGGACGGCTACGAAATTTCCCTCGGCCCCGCGGCGAACAGCGAGGGCGGCGGCGATGAATGCACGGCCGCGATCTACAACAAAACAGGCCGGGTTGTGTACCGCACTACGGGATTCAACGTGACCTTCAACGAAATGCTTACCGGGCAGGACTTTGACGGCGACGGGCATCCTGAGGTGGTATTCCAGACCGACACGGGCGGCGGCAACAGCTGTTGCTGGGAGTACAACGTGATTTCGCTTTTTCCGAGGCCGCATAAGCTGTTCGATATCGCGGAGGATGGCGCGGATCAGTTCGAGAAAGACGCGGCCGGCAAAATGGTCATCTGGACTCGCGTGGAGGCTCCCGACGTCTTTTCCGGTCCCATGTCTGGCCGCCCCTTCGCCGAGCGTGTGTTCCGCGTGCGCGACGGCAAGATGGTCGATGCCACTCCCGAATTCTGCGGCCGGATCTTCAGTGATCAGAATGGCGACTTTAGGGTGTGGTCGACCGACTTGACGCCGGAAAACCTGCGGCGTCTCGAGTCTGTCGCGCAGCCGGACGGCGATGAAGAAGATATCGCACGGTCGCTGCTCGCACGGGCGTTTCAACATGTCCTATGCCGTCAATTCGACTTGGCGATCTCGGATCTCAATCTCTGGCCAGAGGCGTCTCGCTATCAAACGGAGATTGCTTTT
>Ga0335074_10012973_pt1 | contig 11704 bp, 12 predicted proteins | sample Lox_Sample_23_FD_206715 | JGI IMG/M metagenome (GOLD analysis project Ga0335074, IMG submission 206715) | Soil microbial communities from Loxahatchee National Wildlife Refuge, Florida, United States - Lox_Sample_2.3 | ecosystem: Environmental > Terrestrial > Soil > Wetlands | place: USA...
AGCTTGGAAATCAGGGATAAGGACGTCGAAACGCAACTCGAGCTGCACAAGCCCGATGAGAAAAACGATGTGGGCTACGAGTACATCATGCGGCCCGTCGTCTTCATTGTGCCGCGCGGTTCGCCTGACGCGGCATATGCAGCCCGCAAGCGCGAAGCCGAAGAGCTGCGCGCGCGCTTTCTAAACTGCGACGACGGCATCGCTTTCGCGCGCGCCTTGCCTGACGTCGCCGTGCGCGATCAAGTGTCGAAGTTTTCCGCCGATCTCGCTCAGCAATTGCGCCAAATACTCGACGGCACCGCGATCGGCCGCCTCACGCCACCGGAAACGACGGCGGAGGGCATACAGATGTTTGCGATTTGCGCCAAGAAGGTAACCAAGTCCGATACGCCGGAAATGCGTGAAATTCGCGAACAAATGCTGCAGCAGAAGTTCGGCGCCAAAGCCAAGCGCTACCTCGAGGATTTGCGTCGCCAGGCAATGATCGAATACAAGATGCCGGAAGACAAATAGGCGACGAGAAGCGAAATTGTGCAGCCACTGGCATTGACGCTCGGCGAGCCCGCCGGCATCGGCCCCGACCTCCTGCTTGCGGTCTGGCATCGACGCGGCGAAGTCGGCATCCCACCATTTTACGTCGCGGCCGATCCCGAATTTCTTCGTCGGCGAGCCCGCCGGCTCGGTCTCGATGTTCCGATCGCGGTGGTTCGGCCGGCGATGGCCGCCGCCGCGTTTTCATCCGCTTTGCCGGTGGCAGTTCTCGACGTTTCGGTGACCGCCGAGCCGGGTCGGCCCGACCGATCGAGCGCTCCTGCCGCCATCGGCTCCATTCGTCGCGCGGTCGCCGACGTCATTGCGGGCGAAGCGGCGGCGATCGTCACCAATCCGGTGGCGAAGAACGTGCTGTACGATTGGGGCTTTGCCGAGCCGGGCCACACCGAGTTTCTGGCTACGCTGGTGCAAGAAGCGACCGGCAACTTCCTGCGGCCGGTGATGATGTTGTGGTCGCCAGAGCTCGCCGTTGTGCCGGTGACGATCCATCTCCCACTTCGCGAAATTTTTCAGCATCTTTCGACCGAGCTTGTGGTCGAGACTGGGCGTATCGTCGCCCGCGATCTTGCCGAACGGTTTTGCATCGCCCGACCACGGCTCGCGATCGCCGGGCTCAACCCACATGCCGGTGAAAACGGCGCGTTCGGCGAGGAGGATCACGCGATTGTCATGCCCGCAGTCGCCCGGCTCATTGCCGACGGCATCGATGCGCGAGGACCGCTGCCGGCCGACTCGCTGTTCCACGCGCGGGCGCGCGCGGCCTACGATGCGGCGCTGTGCATGTACCACGACCAGGCGCTGATCCCGATCAAAACGCTCGCCTTCGATCACGCCGTCAACGTCACACTGGGCCTTCCCTTCGTGCGAACCTCGCCCGACCACGGGACCGCCTTCGATATCGCCGGCTCCGGCCGCGCCGATGCCACGAGCCTGGTCGCGGCGCTACGATTGGCGGCACGGCTCGCCACTGCCGAGCACCCGACGCTACTGCGCGCGTCCTGACCTAAAAGCATCTTCACGAAAAGGTGGACAGCGGTTTGCCGTGAGAAAATGCGACAAAACAAAAAATCCAGCGCGCTCTCCGGTTCAATCGAATCGGCGCGCGCTGTTGCGGCGGATGGCTTGCCGCCGTTGCGCGAAGTCATTCGCCGTCACGGCCTGACCGCCAAAAAAACGCTCGGACAGAACTTCCTTCTCGACCTGAATCTCGCCGCCCGCATCGGGCGTGCCGCGGGAGCACTGGCCGATGCGACGGTGGTGGAAATCGGCGCCGGGCCGGGCGGGCTTACCCGCGCGCTGTTGGCCCTCGGCGCAGCCCGTGTGATCGCGGTCGAACGCGACGAGCGGGCGATTGCGGCGCTGCGGGAGATTGCCGAACGTTATCCCGGCCGCCTGGACATTGTTGCGGCGGATGCGCTTGGCTTCGATCCGCGGTCTCTTCTCGATCGCGGCCCGGTGCGCATTGTCGCCAACCTGCCCTATAACGTCGCGACCGCGCTGCTCGTCCAGTGGGTCGCCGTCGAACCTTGGCCGCCCTGGTACGACTGCGCCGTCCTGATGTTCCAGCGCGAGGTCGCCGAACGCATCGTCGCCGCCGCCGGCTTGAAAAGCTACGGACGGCTGTCCGTTCTGGTGCAATGGCGCTGCGAGGCGCGGATCGTCTTCGACGTCAACGCTGCGGCTTTCGTGCCGCCGCCGAAAGTCACGTCCTCGCTGGTGCGGATAGTGCCGCGGCCGGCACCGCTTGGTTGCGATCGCGCATTGCTTGAAGCCGTGACGCAAGCCGCGTTTGGACAGCGCCGCAAAATGCTTCGTCAAAGCCTGCGCTCGCTCGGCGGCGATACGACAGCGCTTCTCTCGGTCGCCGGGTTGAGCCCAACTTCACGCGCCGAAGACCTCTCTGTCGCCGACTTCGTTGCGCTCGCGCGCGCTCTCGCCCCGCAACGCGGTCTCGGGCATGATGCCGGCGGCGATGCCGCCGAAGATAGAATCTGCCATGACTAAAATGCGCCGCCAGTCGCTGATCGCCTACGGCCAACCGCTTTGCGAAACCGTCGTTGATTGTCCGACGCCGCGCGGCAACGAAGTATTGGTGCGCATCGAGCGCTGCGGCGTGTGCCATTCCGATCTGCACATGCAAGACGGCTATTTCTCGCTCGGCGGCGACAAGAAGCTCGACGTCAGCGCCGGCCGCGCGCTGCCGTTCACGCTCGGCCACGAGATTGCCGGCGTGATCGAAGCCGCAGGCGAACAGGCCGATGGCGCGATCGTCGGCCGCTGCGTCGCTGTCTATCCCTGGATCGGCTGCGGAACATGTGCCGCTTGCCGTGGCGGCGAGGAAAATTTATGCGCAAATCCGCGGCATCTCGGCATCGCGGTCGATGGCGGTTTCGCCAGCCACGTACTGGTCGCCCATCCGCGCTACCTGCTCGATTATGTCCCGCTGCCGCCGGATTTTGCCGGACCGCTGATGTGCTCGGGCTTGACCGCTTACGCGGCACTCAAACGCTTCACCGGTAAGCCAGAACGCGGCCCGGTGCTCCTCGTCGGGCTCGGCGGCGTCGGCATGATGGGCATTGCGATTACCCGTGCGCTGTTTCGCACGCCCCCGATCGTCGCCGACATCGACGCCGAGAAACGAAAGATCGCGATCGCAGCCGGCGCGGCCCAAGCTTACGATCCGTCCGATCCGCAGGCGCGCAAGGCCGTCATGGCGGCAACCGGCGGGCTGTCGGCAATTTGCGATTTCGTCGGCTCCGAAAAATCGCTGCAATTCTCAACCGGCTTGCTGGCGCGCGGCGGTAAAGTCGTGGTGACCGGACTTCTCGGCGGCAATTTTTCCATCGCCGCCGCGATGTTCGCGCTCAAGGCCATAACAATCGAGGGAACGCTGACTGGTACGCTCGCCGAGGCGCGCGAGCTTCTCGATCTGGTGCGCACGAAAAACATCGCACCGATCCCGACACGCGATCGCCCGCTGGGCGAGGCACAGGCCGCGCTTGACGATTTGCGCGCCGGACACGTCGTCGGCCGCACCGTGCTTGCGGTTTAATACCGTCAACCCTTACAGCTTCGCCTGCAAGCCGCGCACGAAGGCGGAGAGACCGATCTGGCGCTCGCGCTTGAGCCGCTCCGCCGCAAGAATGGCGCGCACTTCGGCAAAAGCTTCTGCTTTATCGTGATTGACGATGACGTAGTCGTATTCCGGCCAATGGCTCATCTCGCCCGCCGCCTTGGCCATGCGCGAGCGGATGATGGTGTTGCTGTCCTGGGCTCGGCGCTTGAGTCGCCGCTCCAATTCCTTCACTGTCGGCGGCAGGACGAAAACGCTGACCAGATCATCGCGCGCCTTCTCGTGCAGTTGCTGCGTGCCTTGCCAATCGATATCGAACAGAACGTCACGGCCGGCGTGCAATGCTTTTTCCACCGGTCGCCGCGGGGTGCCGTAGCAGTTTCCGAAAACTTCCGCCCACTCCAAAAGCTCCCCCGCCTTCACCATTTTTTTGAACCGGGGAAGTTCGATAAAATGATAATCGCGTCCATCGATCTCACCGCGACGCTGCGCACGCGTCGTGACCGAGATCGAAAGCTCGAGATTGCCGTCGGCCTTGAGCAGCATGCGCGAGAGCGTGGTCTTGCCGGCGCCTGACGGCGAGGACAGAACCAGCATGAGGCCGCGTCGCGCGATTCTCATTCGATTTCGGCCCCCGCGCGTCATGCCTATTCCACGTTCTGCACCTGCTCGCGGAATTGCTCGACCGCGGCTTTGAGCTCCAGGCCGATATTGGTGAGTTCGACGTCGTTGGCCTTGGCGCACAGCGTGTTGGCTTCGCGATTGAGCTCTTGCGCGAGAAAATCCAAGCGGCGGCCGACCGGTCCGCCATGGTCGATCAGAAGCCGCGCCTGCGCGAGATGCGCGGCAAGGCGGTCAAGCTCTTCGCGTACGTCAGCCTTGGTCGCAATCAGGATCGCCTCTTGATGCAACCGGTCGGAATCGAATCGATCGGACTGCGCCAACAACGTCGCCACCTGTTCGGCGAGCCGCTCGCGGATGGCTTCAGGCCGGCGGCCGGGCGCCAGTTCGGCACGTTGCGCCAGCGCGGCAATCTCGCCGAGCCGTGCCGCCAATATGCGGCCGAGCGCGCTACCCTCATGGTCACGCATTTCGGCAAGCGCGCCGAGCACCTCGGCAAAGCCGGTGATCGCGGCCGCCTCTGCACCGCGCCGCTCTTCCTCGCTCTCCTCGGCGTTGCCGACTTCCATCACGCCTTTAAGCGCCAATAAGCCATCGAGCGAGGGCGGCGCTGCGTCGATTCGTTGGGCGAGCCGACGCAGCGTCGTCAGGATTGCCTCGAGCACAGCGGTGTTGATGCGCACAATCGGCAGGACGCCGATGCGCTCCACCGTCAGATTTGCCTGAATCGAACCGCGCGCCAGCCGCTCAGCGGCCTTGGCCCGCGCCGGCGCCTCGATCGCATCCCAGCCGGGCGGCAGTCGAAGCCTCACATCGAGGCCTTTGCCGTTGACCGACTTGATCTCCCAGGCCCAGGCGTACGAGTCGGTTACCCCATGGCCGCGAGCAAATCCGGTCATGCTCGACAGCGCCATGAAACGCGATCCTGCCGTGATGTTGCGAAAATAGGCGGCGAACTTAGCGGTCGCGTTCCGCGGTCACAAGGGCGACGAAACGGTCATCCTCGTAAATCCGACGCGCTAATGCGTGGCCTGCGGGATTTGGCCGTGATGGCCAGGGGTGCGCCGGGGCGGTGGTGCCGGAACGGCAATGGAAGCTGGCGCAACTTGCGGCGGCGATGGATCCGATTGTGCATCGGTCGGCGCCTGATCTTTCTGGCCGGCCTCGATCAGCCGCAGCCGCGCGACATTTTTCTGGTGTTGCTCGTAAGTTTCCGAGAAGATGTGGCCGCCGGTGCCGTCGGCCACGAAATAGAGCTCACGCGTGCGCGCCGGATTGGCGGCGGCCTCAAGCGAGGCGCGGCCCGGATTGGCGATAGGCCCCGGCGGCAATCCGTCGATCTGGTAGGTATTATAGGGAGTAGGCTCCTCGATCTCGCTTTTCATAATCGGCCGGCCAAGCGTGCCTTTGCCGCCGACCAGTCCGTAAATAATGGTCGGATCCGACTGCAGCCTCATCTTCTGTTTCAACCTGTTGACGAACACCGCGGCGACGCGGCTTCGCTCCTCCGGCTTGCCGGTCTCTTTCTCCACCAGGGAAGCGAGAATGACGAGTTGCTCCGGCGTCTTGATCGGCAGATCGGCGGAATGGTGGTCCCAGATTTCCTTGAGCACGCGCTGCTGCGCCTGCTGCATGCGTTCGATCATCTGTTCGCGTGTCATGCCGCGGGTGAAATTGTAGGTGTCCGGCAGTAGCGAACCTTCGCGCGGGATTTCCTTGATATTTCCGGTCAGGACATCGTTGTCCAAGAGTCGTGCAACGATCTGTTCGGAGGTCAGGCCTTCCGGGATGGTGATCTGATGCGTCACCACGCGTCCCTCGATTATGGTCGCGACCACGTCGCGCAAGCTGGCATGCGCTTTGAACTGATATTCGCCGGCCTTGAGACCTTCGCGCGCCTTGAGCGCGAGCACACCGCCGACAAACACCCAGGGCTGGTCGATGACGCCTTCATGCGTCAGGACATCGGCGATATCGCGGATGCCGGAGCCACGGGGGATACTGACAATGCGGTCTTGCGCCAACGGCCCGGGGGCATCAAATCGCTGCTTGCCGATAACGAGCGCGGCGCCGGCCACGATTGCCAGCAGCACGAAAATACTGATGACGGCGTTGCCGACGACGACAAAAGGATGCCGCGCACCTTTGGAGCGGCGCGGCGGCATCTCGACCGTGTCCGGTTCGATCGCGGTTCGCGGACTGCGCGGTGTGATGTGCTTGGCATCCTTCGTATCAACGGAAGCCGTGCCAATTCCGGTCACCAGCCGCTCCGAGAGGGGCGGATAGGGCTCGCCGCCGGATATGGCTCTGACGGTTTGCTGTGAATCCGGCACGGATCCACGCGCCCCTGGGCGCTCGGCATTTGCGGAACGTGCGCCGGTTGCCGTAACCGGCGGGCGCTGTGGCGCGGCCGAAGCGGCGGGCGCCTTGCCGTTGCCGGGCCGCGCCACAGCGCCGGTGAGCGGCGGCTTCGCAGCGGCCGACGTCGCAGCGGCTGAAGGTTGGGCGGCGGGAACCGGTCCGGGCTTGTTGTTGGCAGGCGCTTGCACGCGCGCAGCCGCCGCGGCGCGGTCACTGCCTTTGGGCGGTGGATCAGAATCCGTCACGCCGCATATCCACTTTTGCACTCAGCATGATCAGCGATAAACAGCTGGCCCGTGCCCGGCGAACCAAAGCGACGATCAGCCCCCTGTTAAATCGCAGCCGAGTGCGGAGCAAATATGGCGGAACGGTGATCGACGTCACTAGTGCATCCGACGGAATACGAGCGAGGCATTGGTGCCGCCAAATCCGAACGAGTTCGACAGCACGATATTGACGGGACGCTTGCGCGGCTTGTGCGGCACGAGGTCAAGGGCGGTGGCGACGGACGGGTTGTCGAGATTGATGGTCGGCGGCACCACCTGATCGCGCAACGCAAGCAGGCAGAAAATTGCTTCGACCGTGCCGGCCGCTCCGAGCAGATGACCGATCGAGGACTTCGTCGAAGACATGCTGATTTTGGCGGCGGCATTGCCGACCAGTCGCTCGACGGCTTTGAGCTCGATCTCGTCGCCGAGCGGCGTCGAGGTGCCGTGGGCGTTGATGTAATCGATCTCGGCGGCCGAAATATCGGCGCGGCGGATCGCCGCCTTCATGCAACGTAGTGCGCCGTCGCCATCTTCGGCGGGCGCAGTGATGTGAAACGCGTCGCCGGAAAGACCGTAGCCGACCAGTTCGCCGTAGATGCGGGCGCCGCGCCGCTTCGCATGGTCGTATTCCTCGAGCACCACTGCGCCCGCGCCCTCGCCGAGCACAAATCCATCGCGATCCCGATCGTAGGGCCGCGAGGCGCGTTCGGGCGTCTCGTTGAAGCCGGTCGATAACGCCCGACAGGCGGCAAATCCCGCAAGCGAAATGCGGTTGACCGGCGATTCGGTGCCGCCGGCCACCATCACGTCGGCATCGCCCAGCGCAATCAGTCTGCCGGCGTCGCCGATGGCGTGAGCGCCGGTCGAGCAGGCCGTGACGACGGCGTGGTTGGGGCCTTTGAGCGAATGCGCGATCGATACATAGCCGGAGGCGAGATTGATGATGCGGCCGGGGATGAAAAACGGCGACACGCGGCGCGGACCGCGGTCGCGCAAAATCAGCGCTGTTTCCGCGATGCCTTCGACGCCGCCGATGCCGGAGCCGATCAGAACACCGCTGGCGATTTGATCTTCGTATTGGCGCGGATGCCAGTCGGCATCGTCCAATGCTTGCTCGGCCGCGCCCATGGCGAACAGAATGAAGTCATCGACCTTGCGCTGCTCCTTCGGCTCCATCCATTGATCGGGATTGAAGGTGCCGGCCGAGCCGTCTCCGCGCGGAACCTGGCCGGCAATCTTGCTCGGCAGATCGGAGATATCGAATTTGTCGATCAGTCCAATGCCGCTGTCTCCGGCGAGCAGCCGCTGCCATGTCGGCTCGACCCCGCAGGCGAGCGGCGTCACCATGCCAAGACCAGTGACGACGACGCGTCTCATCAGCAACGCTCCGAGCAGACCACGTCACGCGCCGATGCGCGATCCATGCAATATGGCGTGGTCGCGCCGGCGATCAGCTTTTCGCGTTCTTTTCGAGAAACTTGATGGCATCGCCCACAGTGAGAATGGTTTCGGCCGCGTCGTCGGGAATCTCGCAACCAAACTCCTCCTCGAAAGCCATGACGAGCTCGACCGTGTCGAGGCTGTCGGCGCCGAGATCGTCGATGAAACTGGCGTTTTCGGTCACCTTGTCGGGCTCGACGCCGAGATGCTCCACGACGATCTTCTTAACCCGCTCGCCAATATCACTCATCGTTTCCAACCTCTTCTTTCAACGCGACCCGATCAATTCAATAACGTATCGGCCCCGTCGTGGGCGACGGCCACGGGTCGACAGCGATCAGAGGCAGACGTTGGCGCCCTGCTCTCCGGCCTTGCGGTCCCCCCGCCAACTCACGGTCCGGTTACCACACTTCAATTGCGTTGACCAGCGCGGGCGCGCCGCATCGTCGCGCACTCTATAACATTCAAATCATGGCCATTCCGCCGTTCACATGCAACGTCTGTCCGGTCACGTAGCCGGCTTCGTCGGCGGCCAAGAAGGCGACGGCGGCGGCAACCTCCTGCACCGTACCGGCGCGGTTTGCCGGAATTTTTGCGAGTATGACCTCGCGCTGCTTGTCGTTGAGTTTTTCGGTCATCGGCGTGAGGATGAATCCGGGCGCAACGCAATTGGCGGTGACGCCGCGTTTGGCATATTCCTGGGCGATCGCCTTGACCATGCCGGCAATGCCGGCTTTGGCGGCGACATAATTGGCTTGCCCGGGATTGCCGGTGGTGCCCACCACCGAGGTAATGGCGACGATGCGCCCGAAGCGACGCCGCATCATGCCGCGCACCGCCGCACGCGCGAGGCGGAACGTGGCGGAAAGATTGATGGCAATCACCTGGTCCCAGTCTTCGTCGCGCAATTGCACGAACAGATTGTCCTTCGTCATTCCGGCGTTGGCGACGAGCACGTCAAGCCGACCCATGACCTCTTCCGCGCGCGGCACCAGAGCATCCGTCTCGGCGGCGTTGGCGAGATCGCAAGGCAACACCTGGACGCGCTCGCCGAGATCGGCGGCGAGCGCCTCGAGCACGTCCCGCCGCGTGCCGGAAATGCCGACGGTAGCGCCCTGGGCGTGGAGAACACGGGCAATGCCGCCGCCGATCGCTCCGGTGGCCCCGGTAATCAATGCGGTCTTCCCGGTGAGTTCAAACATGACCGTCCTCGTCAATGCGCCAAGCTCAAGCGTCGGCAGCCCTGAATCGGCCGATGTCCTCCGGCGTGCCGATCGCGGATGCCTCGGCGTTTTCGGCAATGCGCTTGATCAAGCCCGTCAGCACCTTGCCGGCGCCCAGTTCATGAAAAACGGTCACGCCCGCCTGCACCATGAAAAGCACCGATTCACGCCAACGAACCATGTGAGTCACTTGCTCGACCAGCGAGCGTACAATGCCGGGCGGATCCTTGACCGGTCCGGCGAGCACATTGGCGACCAACGGCACGCTCGGCGGCTTGACCGAGACTTCGGCGAGCGCCTGCGCCATCGCATCGGCAGCGGGCTGCATGAGCGAGCAATGGAACGGCGCGGAGACCGGCAGCATCATCGCCCGCTTGACGCCATGCGCCTTGGCGATCTCGACGGCGCGCTCGATTGCCGGCTTGGCTCCGGACAAGACGACCTGTCCGCCGCCGTTATCGTTCGCGGCCGCGCACACGCCGGCGCTCGAAGCTTCGGCAGCAATCGACTTTGCCGCGTCGAGTTCGACGCCGATCAGCGCGGCCATGGCGCCGGCGCCGACCGGCACCGCTTTTTGCATGGCGCGGCCGCGAATGCGCAGCAGCCGCGCCGCATCCGCAATGGTCAGCGATTGCGCCGCGGCAAGCGCGGAATATTCGCCGAGCGAATGGCCGGCGACAAAAGCCGCATCGCGCGCAAGATCGACACCGGTCTCCGCTTCGAGCACACGCAGCACGGCGAGCGAGACCGCCATCAGCGCCGGCTGCGCATTTTCGGTTAGCGTGAGCATATCCGCCGGACCGTTCCACATTGTCTCGCTTAGGTTATCGCCGAGCGCCGCATCGACTTCCTCGAAAACCCGGCGCGCCGGAGCGAAGGCCTGCGCCAATCCCTTGCCCATGCCGACCGCCTGACTGCCCTGGCCGGGAAAAACGAAAGCCGTTGTCATTGGTTGCCCCTAGAGGAGGGGCGAAAGATACCCGTATCCCCGTCGTGTCAAGGGAGGAGCCCCGGTAAGAAAGCGACAACCGGAAGTCGATAATATCGGTATGTCCACCCTGTAGGAGGGATGGGCGTTGCCGACGAGCCCGCTTCGATGAAACCATACTTGCCGGTCACCGACACCGATCTCGACCGCGCCCGGCACGACCCTGCGTTTCGAAACAAGCTTTTGCAGGAAAGCCTGGACGTCCTGCTTGGCAGGCTGCAAAAGCAGCGCCAAGCACCCGTTGCCGCCGCCGCGAGCGCAACGCAAATGCGGGAGGGTGTCACTCTGGCGGTGCGTCTGGCGGAACTCATCCAGGCTGCCGCCGCGCCGGAGCGCAACCGCTGAGCCGCGCCGCCTCGTCCTTGCTCTCCCTTGCCTTTCCGCCTGGCCCGCGTATAAGGCCTTCCTTTCCGCTCGACCCCGGCCGGGGGCTGAACGGACGGCCGCGCCGGCGCAATGCGCCGCCTATAAAGCGCGGTAGGGCCAGCCAGGTCCGGCGTCCGGTGTTCCCGCCTTCAGAGCATTCGAGCCTTTCCCGAAGGGCTCGAGGGGCTTGGCGCCGGGGGCGAGCGAAGTGGAACGAAGGAAAGGACATCCATGTCGCTCTACGAGCACGTCTATCTTGCGCGCCAGGACGCCAGCGCGCAGCAGGTCGATGAACTGACCGCGCATTTAAAGAGCGTCGTCGAGGGAATGGGCGGCTCGGTCGCCAAGACCGAATATTGGGGCGTGAAGTCTCTTTCCTATCGGCTGCGCAAGAATCGCAAGGCCCATTTCACGTTGATGAATCTCGACGCCCCGCCTGCTGCGATCAACGAGATCGAGCGGTTGGAGCGCCTCAACGAAGATGTCTTGCGCTATCTGACGATCAGGGTCGCGGAGCACGAAGAGGGACCGTCGGCGATGATGCGCCGCGCCGAACGCGACCGCGATCGCGATGACCGCCGCGGCGAGCGAAGCGACAGGTTTGATCGCGGCGACCGGGGCGATCGGCCGCGTGAGCGGGAACGCCGACCGCGCGACGACGCTGCCGAAATCGAAACCGCAACGGAGTGATGACCATGGCCATGTCACCGCAATCCGGCGGGGCGCGCCGTCCGTTCTTCCGCCGCCGCAAGAGCTGCCCATTCTCCGGCGCCAATGCGCCCAAGATCGATTATAAGGACGTGAAGCTGCT
>Ga0335074_10012974_pt1 | contig 11704 bp, 10 predicted proteins | sample Lox_Sample_23_FD_206715 | JGI IMG/M metagenome (GOLD analysis project Ga0335074, IMG submission 206715) | Soil microbial communities from Loxahatchee National Wildlife Refuge, Florida, United States - Lox_Sample_2.3 | ecosystem: Environmental > Terrestrial > Soil > Wetlands | place: USA...
GCGACAGCCGGCGTCGTGACAAGCATCAGCGGCGACTTGGCCACGCTCTTGCCAGTCGGCTGCACGTTCTGGGCGCCAACCGGGTAACTGCGGGCAACGTCCACCCACAGGCTCGAGTCGGGGATCCAGGCGTCGATGGCAGCCTGGCCGCGCATCGGCGCCTGCCCGTCGATCTCGCTCACCTCACCCGCCGACGAGCCCTCGTTGACCTGCACCTCCGCGCAGCGGCCATCCGCCGTGACGTTCTGGTTGTTGAACGTCGTGGCGATCTTCTGGATGGCCGGCGCGATGTCGTAGCTGACTGCCACGTTCACCAGGACCGGTGTGTTGGAGCAGGAGGCGTGAGCAATGACGGCCTTCGCGCTGAGCGCGATCATGCAGACGGCAGAGATAGCGATGGCGATTGCCACGAGCGTCGCAGCGCGGACCCGGCGCGACCGGCCCCGGCGACCGACACTTGACCCAGCTGACCGTGATGACACGTTCGTTAGCTCCGGTCCTGTCGAGGTGACCAGGCGAGACTATATCGGACCTGCCGCGGCAGATAAGGCGACTTTGCCTGGTTCGTACCTACTGCGGGCTGCGGCCGCCGGCGCCCTGCCCTGGGCTGGACACCGGGGGGCGGCAGCGGAGCCACAATGGTGGCGTGCCTGGCCAGGTCATGCTCACCGACGCCGCCGATCCGAGGCTGGCCGACTACGTCCGCCTCACCGACGTCCACCTGCGGCGCAGCCTGGAAGCCGAGCAGGGGCTGTTCATCGCCGAAGGCGAGAAGGTGATCAGGCGGGCCATCGCGGCTGGCTACCCGGTCCGCTCGCTCCTGGTGGCCAGCGACAGGCTGCCCCTCATCGCGGACCTGGCGGCCGGGACCGCGGCACCTCTCTATGTGGTTCCGCCCGAGGTCGCCGAGCAGCTAACCGGTTACCGGGTGCATCGCGGCGCGCTGGCGTCGATGCAGCGCCTGCCGCTCGCGCCGCCAGCGAAGCTGCTCTCCGCTGCCCGCCGGATCGTGGTGCTGGAGGACGTCGTCGATCACACGAACGTCGGCGCGATTTTCCGCTGCGTGGCCGCGCTTGGTTTCGACGCGGTCCTGCTGGCGCCGCGCTGCGCCGACCCGCTCTACCGCCGCGCGGTTCGCGTGTCCATGGGGGCAGTGCTGTCGGTGCCCTATGCCCGGCTGGCCGACTGGCGTGACGGACTGGGTGAGCTCCGAAATGCCGGGTTCCGGCTCCTTGCGCTCACGCCCGACCCCGCCGCGGCGCCGATCGGCGCGGTCGCAGCCGCCGCCCGGCAGGATCACGATGCCAGGCTCGCGCTGCTTATCGGCAGCGAGGGCGACGGGCTGTCGGCGCGCTGGCTCGCCGCTGCCGACGAGCCGGTCCGGATCCCGATGAGCCGCGGCGTCGACTCCCTCAACGTCGCCTCGGCAGCGGCGATTGCCTGCTACCTGCTTAGCTGAGCGCATGTCGCTCGAGGCCACGTTGGTTGAGGCGCAGCGCCGCCGCCGGGACTACGAGTGCCGCCTGACGCCGGACCGCGCGCTGGAATCCGTCGACGCGGCAGATGCATTCATGCGGGAACGCCGGTTGCTCACCCGCACGGCCGATTGCACGCTGCCCAGCCTGTTCGTGGCCTGTCATGAGGAGCCGTATCAGGCTGGCGGCCGCGGGTTCGCGAGCTGGCCCGCTACCAAATGGCCGTGGTTCCACGAGCTGTCCGAGCGGCCCGGCGCGCACTCGCTCGATATCCACCGGGGCAAGTCAATCCTGCTGTCAGACGAGGCACTGGCCCTGGTAGATCCTCTCTGCCGGGCCGAGCTGGCCCGGCTGGAGCAGGTAAACCCGGCCGCTCGGCGGCTGCTGCGCCACCTGGCCGACGCCGGCCCGACGATGGCCGACGACCTCGCGGTGGAAGTCGGCCTGGGCGGCACGGAGCTGAAGGCGCTCCGCGCTGAGCTGCAGCGCTGCGGCGCGGTGGTGGCCAGGTCGGTCATCGTGCCGTCCCGTACCGGAGAAGGTCACCTGCACCGCAGCGAGCTCGCGCGCTGGGATCAGGCGTACCCGCAGGCGTCGGCCGAGCCCGCGGACGTTGTCGCATTGATGGGCGCAGGGCTGCGGGCCGCTGTGCTCGCGCCGGAGCGGGACCTGCTGAGGTGGTTCAGCTGGCGGTGGCTGCTCCCGCCGGATCTAACTGGCCAGCTTCTCGAGCGCGGCCTGGCCGTCAGCCCGGCGCCGGGCTGGCTGGCCGCTCCGGACTGACCTGGCTTCCTGACCTGGCTTCCTGACCTGGCTTCCTGACCTAGGTCATGATCGCGTGGCAGCTACGTCGCGACAGACGACGACTATGTTACGTGATCATGGTCTGCGGTTCGTGGCTGCGATTACCAGCGGCCGTGGTGGACCAGATCCTCGATCGACCGGCGCTTGATGACCCGGCTGGAGCCGCCCTGGTCCGCAGCGGGATCAGGGTGACCCACCGCCACTGCTCCGATCGGTACGTACTCCGGTGGCACGCCGTAGAGCTCGCGAAACTGGTCGATGAGGTCTGGCGGGATCCCGAAGAACAGCGCGCCGAGCCCCTCGTCCACGGCGGCGAGCAGCATGAGCAGCGCAGTGAAGCCGGTGTCGATGTCCCAGTACGGCACCGGCCAGTGCGACTCGTCCCGGTCGGTCCAGCCCTTGTCCGCGCGCGCGTACCGGTCCAGGTAGACCTTCTTGCACGACAGCGGCACGATGACCAGCGGGGCGCGGGTGACCGGGTCGAACGACGGTCCGGCGTTGTCCTCGTCGCCGTGGTAGGACGCCACCAGCCGCCAGAACGGGTCGAGCTGATCCGGGCCCTGCAAGGCGAGCAGCGCATAGCCCTGGCTGAACCCCGCTGACGGAGCCCTGTTCGCGGCCGCAAGGATGCGCTGCACGGCCTCCGGATCGAGTGGCTCGTCGCTGTAAGCGCGCACCATCTTGCGCTTCCTGATCACATCGGCAAACTCCATCGCGCCAGGATAGCCAGCGCCGGGCCAGCGAACGGCTACCGACGGGCGGGGACGACGATGGGCGTGGTCGTCGGCGACCGGGTCCTTGCAGATCTCCGGCGCCTCGGGCCGCGCTTGCCTCCCGGCCGTGCGGACGGCGTTAGCTGCCCGGCATACTGCGGTGGGCGCCGGCGTGGCCAGCACGCCGCTCATTGCCAGCCCGGCGACTCCAGCGCCAGCTGCGCCGTCCCGCAGGATCGACCGCCGCGACAGGTGGCGGGTGGTCGCGGACAGATCCGGACCCGTCTCGTCGAATTGCTTCGCTTCAATCCTTTCCGGGCTAGCCGATCGCCCTGACGATGTCGACACGGCTCGCGTTCGGAGCGGAGCCGGAATCGGATTAGCCCAGCAGGCCAGCCCGAACCGGGTAAACCGCGAGACGGCCGGGGGCGTCAAATCACGCAAGCTTGCATCTCTCCCCGCAGGAGGGACTACTACCTGCTGTGACTGCCTTGTTTCGCGCTGTTGGCCGCTTCGCCGCACGAGTACGCCATCGGCGCGCGGTCGCGCCGATCGACGACCACATTGCGCGGCTGTTGCGGCTGTCTGCCGCGGCCCGCGACGCTCACAAGGCGATCGCCGACCTCGCGCTCGCCTGGGACGACGCTGCCACCCTGATCGGCTGTTCGCGGTGGCCGGATCCAGAAGACATGGACCGGCTTGCCGACCTGACCGAGTGAGCCGGTTAGCAGGCTGACCTGCGGCTGCCCCGCTGGTGGCACAGTGCCGCCCGTCCGGGGCGGCAAGCACCGCCGCCGTTGCGGGTATAAGCACTGCCAGATCCAGCGCCGGCGCGCGAGGGGAGCGGGGATGGCGGGACTGGCAGTCACAGAGCAAGGGTTCGCCGGGGGATTCCCGGTGGCTGAGACGATCGATCGCGTCTACGCCGAGTCCGACCTGAACCGCGCTATCCAGGCATATCGGTTCTTCTATCCCACGGTTTCCGGTGCGGCGATAGTCAAGGGCAACCGTGCGGCCGGCCTGGCGGACAACAAGGTCTTCGGCATCCTCGACACCACTCCGCAGCAGGTGGGCTTCACGCTCAACTCGGACACGCCGTACGGGCCGATGCTGCTCGACCTGCGCGATGGACCGCTGGTGGTAGAACTGCCGCCGGGCCCGCTGATCATCCTCGCGCTGGACGTGCACCAGCGCTGGGTCGCCGACATGGGCCTGCCCGGCCCGGACGAGGGCCGCGGCGGCAGGCACCTGATCGTGGCGCTTGGCTACTCCGGCGACATCCCCGACGGATACCACGTGTGGCATTCCACCACCAACACCGTGATCGTCGGAGCGCGCGCACTCCCGCTGGACGGCGATGTGCAGGCCGCAATGGATCTCGTCACCAGGATCACTGTGCACCCGCTCGAGCCTCAGCCGGACTGGACCGAGCCGACCTGGATCGACCTGACCGGGCAGCCACTGGACATGACGCCGCTGGGCTGGGAGACCAACATCCGGTTCTGGGAGGTGCTGCACGAGGTCATCGACAGCGAGTACCCCTACCAGGGCTACCGGGACTACTACGGCGAGCTGGCAGTGCTCGGCATCGCGAGGGGACGGCCGTTCGAGCCGGATGAGCGGATGCGGCGCATCCTCGGCGAGGCCGCCCGGGTGGGCAACGCCCAGATGCGCGTTGAGTCGTTCGCTGACCGTCGCCCCGACGGCGTCGTCTGGCCGGACCGCCAGTGGCAGTGGGCTGGCCTGCGACCGGAAAGCGGGGACTTCGAGACGCCCGCTTACGTCGATCTGGACGCTCGCGACGTCTGGTTCTACCAGGCGATCGGCGCCTCGCCGGCGATGTTCCGCCGCCGGCCAGGCTCAGGCTCGCTGTACTGGCTCGGCCTGCGCGACAGTTCCGGTGCCTACCTCGACGGCGGCAAGACCTACCGGCTGACCGTCCCGCTCCCGGTACCCGCTCAGATGTTCTGGTCCGTCACCGTCTACGACGCCGAGACGCGCAGCCAGATCCAGACCGATCAGGGCAGGGCCGCGCTGCGCTCGATGTTCGAGCTCAGCGACATCCAGGACGGCGACGAGTCGCTCGACCTGTACTTCGGGCCGGAGGCGCCGCCCGGCCGCCTCGGTCGGCCGGAACAGTGGATCAAGACGACTCCTGGCCGGGGCTGGTTCAGCTACCTGCGCATCTACGGCCCGAAGGTGGCGGCCTTCGACGGCCGCTGGAAGCCGGCCGACTTCGAGGCCGTGTAGCGCTCTGGCCGCCGGGAAGGTCACTGCCTGCCGGCGGCGCGGTGCCTGCCGGCGGCGCGGTGCCTGCCGGCGGCGCGGTGCCTACCAGGTAGCGCGGGCCTCGTCCCGGAGGCGAGCCGCGGCGCTCGGGGGAGCGCCGACGTGATCGAGACCGAGCAGCGCGGCGCCGGCCACCGGCGGCACATCGACGATCCGCAGTTCGGACCCCGGCAGCGTGGCTGCCAGCCGGGACGTGATCGCCTCGGTGAGTATCTTGTCCCGTGCGGTGACGACGCTGCCGCCTAGCACCACCGGCACTGGCTGGGCCGATCCGGTGCTGGCTGAGTACGGGCCCCCGGCGTCCAGGCCGAGGCGACGTGCGGCCACTTCAGCCATGACGCAGATCTCGTCTGCCTGCCGCCGCAGCACATCCTGCGCGATCTTGTCGCCGCGCTCGGCGACCTCGAACAGCACCGGGACGAGGCGGTGTCGTTCGGCATAGTCGATCTTGCCGAAGTGCATCGCGATGATGACGTCCTCGACCTTGCTGAGGCCGAACAGGGCTGGCACAGCGCGCCGCAGCTCAGTCTCCGGGCCGCGGCCGTCCTCGGCTCTGGCCGCCCACCACAGTGCCTGCGGGCCCAGGTCGCCGCCGCCGCCCCAGTCGCCAGACATCTCGCCGAGCGAGAGGAACCTCGTCGTCCTGCCATCGGGGGCGACGCCGACGCAGTTGATGCCGGCGCCGCAGACCACGCCCACCCCCCAGTGCGTGCCCTCGTCCGCGAGGCCGGCGCGCAGCACCGCGAAGGTGTCGTTGACCACCGCACTCGTCGTCGACCAGCCCAGCGACTCCACCAGTGCCAGCAGGTCGGCCTCTTCCTCCGGCAAGTCTGCCCCGGCCAGGCACGCCGAGGTATGTGCGGCAACCGGGCCGTCGGCGGGTATTCCCGCCTTCTCGGCCGTTGCGCGGACCAGCTGGATCAGCTCACGGGTCGCCCGCTCGCTCCCGATCGTCTGATGATTCGACGGCCCGCCGCGCACGGCGGCCAGGATCGACCCGTCAGCGGCGATCAGCGCCGCGTCGGTCTTGCTGTTCCCGCCGTCGATCGCAAGGACTGCGGCAGCCTCAGTCACTGACCGCCGGCCCAGGGCAGGAACGCGGCGTTCTCGGCTAGCAGCAGATCCGTCAGGCGCTGGGCAAGGTCGTACTGTCCGACCAGCGGGTTGGCGAGCAGCGCTCTGGCCACCCGCTCACGGCCGCCGTGCAGCGCAGCTTGCACAGCCAGTTCCTCGTACGCGGAGGCGTGCGCGATCAGCCCGCTCATCACTGGCTGCACCGGCGCCAGCGGCACCGGCACCGCGCCGTCCGCGCCGATGGTCGCGGGCACCTCGATCACTGCTTCGTCGGCGAGGAACGGGAACGTGCCGTTGTTCCGCACGTTCACCACCTGGCGGTCGCCCGCGTCGGTCACTAGCGACGCCAGCAGTGCCACCGCCGCCTCGGAGTAAAACGCGCCGCCGCGGTGCGTCAGCAGCTCGGGCTTAGTGTCCAGCGCCGGGTCTGCGTACATCTCCAGCAGCTGGCGCTCGATCTCCGCGACCGCCTGCGCACGGGTCTGCCGCCCGCGCTCCTCCTCGACCACCGCGTCGTGTGCCCAGTAGTAGCGCAAGTAGTACGACGGGACCGCACCGACGTCCAGCGTCGCCGACAGCGGGAGCCCCGTGTGCAGCGCGATTTCCTCGCCATGGGATGCCAGCAGCTCGGGCAGCCGGTCCGCGCCGTCGACGATCGCGGCGCGCTCCCACGTCAGGTGGTTCAGCCCGACATGGTCGAGCGCGACGGACTCCGGCGGCACGCCGAGCAGAGAGGCGAAGCTCCGCTGAAAGCCGATCGCCACGTTGCACAGCCCGATCGCCCTGTGCCCGGCGTCCAGCAGGGCCCTGGTGACGATGCCGACAGGGTTGGTGAAGTCGATGATCCAGGCGTCCGGCAGCGCCAGCTGCCGCACCCGCTCGGCGACATCGAGAACGACTGGCACGGTGCGCAGCGCCTTGGCGAACCCGCCCGCCCCGGTGGTCTCCTGGCCGACGCAGCCGCACTCCAGCGGCCAGGTCTCGTCCCGGTGCCTGGTCGCCTGCCCGCCGACCCGGAGCTGGAGCAGCACCGCCCCGGCACCGTCGACCGCGGCGTCTAGGTCGGACGTCCAGCTGACCCTGGCCGGGTGGCCGTAGCGGGCCACGATCCGGGCGGAGAACGGGCCGACCACCGATAGCCGGTCAGCATCCGGGTCGACCAGGACCAGCTCGGTGATCTTGATGTCGCCGGTGAGCCGGGCGATGCCGTCAACGAGCTCCGGCGTGTAGGTGGACCCACCGCCGACAACCGCGAGTTTCATTCAGAACGCCTTCACTTCAGCGCCGGCCTGCGCGACAAGGCAGGCGGCGTCATGGCCGGGGGACAGTTCAAGGAGTGCGGGAGTGATGTTCGCGCAGTCGCTGACGGCCAGCGGGCAGCGCCAGCGGAAGCGGCAGCCGGGCTCCGGGTTGATGACCCGCGGCGGCTCGCCTCGGTCGGTGTTCGCGTCGATCGAGAGTTCGGCCTTCGGGTCTGGCACCGCGGACAGCAGCAGCTGCGTATACGGGTGACGCGGCGCGGCCAGCACGTCCTCGACCGGGCCCTGCTCGGCGATCTGCCCCGCGTACATCACGATCAGCCGGTCGGCGACGTACCGCGCGCTGGCGATGTCGTGCGTGATGTAGAGGATCGACACGCCCTGCTCGTCGCGCAGCTGCTTCATGAGGTTCAGCAGCCCGATCCGGATGGACACGTCCAGCATCGAGACCGGCTCGTCGGCGAGTATCAGCCTCGGCCGCATCGCCAGCGCCTGGGCGAACCCGACCCGCTGCCGCTGGCCGCCGCTCATCTCATGCGGGAACCGGTGCATCGCTTCTTCGGCCGGCGTCAGCCCGACGATCTCGAACACCCGCCGGGCCTCGGCTGTCCGCTCCTTGTCTGACAGCTCGGGCCGGTGCAGCTTCAGGCTGCGCAGCACGCCGTGCGATACCCGGAAGACCGGGTTGATCGAGCTGAACGGGTCCTGGAAGACCATCGGCACGTCGGCGCGGTAGCGCAGCATGTCGGCCCGCGACCGGAGGCCGGAGAGCGGCCGGCCCTGGAAGTAGATCTCCCCGGCGGTAGGGGAGTAGATCCGGGCCAGAAGGCGGGCGATGGTGCTCTTTCCGCTTCCGCTCTCGCCAGCCAGCGCGACGATCTGCCGCTCGCCGATCTGCAGGCTCACGTCGTCCACCGCATGCAGCGTCTTGCGTTTCAGGCCGCCGCCGATCCGGAAGTGCCTTGTCAGCCCCTCCGTGCGGAGCAGGGGCGTCGCGTCAGTCACCCGGGACCACCCCGTTCCCGTCCGCTCTTATACACCGCACCAGCACATCACCGAGGTGCCGCAGGTCCACCGGCTCCTGCCGGCAGGCATCCACGACGATCGGGCAGCGAGGAGCGAACCGGCAGCCGGCCGGCGGCCTGGCGAGGTCGGGCGGGCTGCCGGGGATGCCGGTCAGGTCCACCTTCGGGCCGCGGATCGACGGGAATGCCTCGAGCAGGCCGGCGCTATACGGGTGACGCGGGTTGTCGAACACCCGCCGGGTGGCGCCAAGTTCGGCTACCTGCCCCGCGTACATCACCATCAGCCGGTCCGAGAAGTGGCTGACTAGCGACATGTCGTGGGTCACGAAGATGACCGCGAAGCCGAGCCGCTGTTGCAGTTCCTTGATCTGGATCATCAGCGACCGCTGCGCGACCACGTCGAGTGCCGACGTGGGCTCGTCCATGATCACCAGGTCCGGCGTGAACAGCAGCGCCATCGCAATCATGGACCGCTGCCGCATGCCGCCGGACAGCTGGTGCGGATAGCTGCGCAGGTGCTGCGGGTCGATGCCGACCATGCGCAGCACCTCGGCCGAGCGGTCGGCGATCTCCTGCCTGCCCGTCACGCCGTGCGCGCGCATCGCGTCGGTGAACTGGGCGCCGATCGTCTTCACCGGGTTGAGCGCGTTCATCGCGCTCTGCATGACCAGGGAGATCTTCTTCCACCGGATCGTGGCGAGCTGCCGGTCGCCGAGGTCGACCAGGTTCGTGCCCTCGAACCGGACGCTGCCGCCTGTGATGGCCGCAGGCGGTGACAGCAGCTGAGCGATCCCGAACAGCAAGGTCGACTTGCCGCAGCCCGACTCGCCGACGATGCCGAGGAACTCGCCCCTGGCCAGGTCGAAGCTCACGTTGTCAACCGCGAGCACGTCGCCGCGCTTGGTGTGGTAGCAGACCGACAGGTCACGGACCTGCAGGACCGGGCCGCCGGCCTGCTCGCCCCAGCCGGGATCGAGGCGCTCAGCTTGACCGGTTCGCACGGAGCCTCCTGTAGATGGGGTTCAGCTGCCGCGTGCGAGTGACCGGAACGCGGGCAAGAGCAGGGTTGCTGATCTCGTCGAAGGCGTAGTTGATGAGCACGAAGGCGGCGCCGAGCAGTGCGATCAGCGCGCCTGGCACGATCGCCCACAGGTACTGGTTGGTCTGCAGCGCCTCGTTGTTCTCGGCCCAGTAGAGCATCGTGCCCCAGCTCACCGAGCTCGGGTCGCCGAAGCCCAGGAACTGAAGGCCGGCCGCGGCGAGCACGTTGTAGACGGCGGTGCCGAGGAAGGTTGCCACGATCAGCGAGGTCATCGACGGGATGATCTCGACCATGATGACGTAGAGGCGCCGCTCGCCGCGTACCCGCGCGGCCTCGAGGTAGTCCCGGCTGCGGATCGAGAGCGTCTGCGCCCGGAGCTGCCGGGCGCCGTAGGAGTAACCGGTGACGACGAGCACCGCGATGAGACCGGGCACGCCGACTCCCGGCAGGTACGCCACGATGATGATCAGCAGCGGGAAGGTCGGCACGACGAGCAGCACGTCGGTGATGAAGTTCAGGACGGAGTCCCACGCGCCGCCGAGATATCCGGCCGCCAGTCCCATGATCACCGACAGGAAGGTGGACAGCACACCGGAGACGACGGCGAGGATGAGCGTCTCCCTGGTGCCCCACACCGCCTGGGCGAACAGGTCCTGGCCGTAGGACGTAGTACCGAACAGGTGCGCGGTCGACGGCCCGAGGCTCGGCTTGTAGATCTCGGCTGACGGATTGTCCTTCGCGATAGCCCAGGGAAAGATCGCGAGCAGCGTGAAGAGCGCGAGCAGGATGATCCCCGCGAGCGCCTTGCCGTTCGACCTGACCGCCTTCCAGATGCGGCCGACCGCCTGACCGGCGCGGGGGGCGCTGCCGCCAGGCTCGGTCGCACCGGGGAACTGGCCGCCGGTCTGGGCTGCCGCTGCCTCGAAGATCATGGCCATCGGGTTACCTCGCAGCCCTGGTGCGCGGGTCGAGTATGACCGTGACGATGTCGGCGAGCAGGATCGCTATCAGCACCGCGACAGTGATCAGCAGGAACAGCGCTTGCATCAGCGGGTAATCCTCGGAGTCCAGCGCCTGCACTAGCAGGTAGCCGAGGCCGTTGTAGTTGAAGACGTACTCGACCAGGACGGCGCCCCCGACGATGAAGCCAGTCGACATCGCGAACCCCGACAGGTTCGGCAGGATCGCATTCCGCGCGGCGTAGTCGAGCATGATCCGCCGGCTCGGCAGGCCCTTGGCCCTCGCCATCTTGACGTAGTCCTCGGCGAGTGTGGTGATCATGGTGTTGCGCATGGTCAGGATCCAGCCGCCGATGGACGTGACCAGGAGCGCGACTGCCGGAAGGATCGAGTGCTCGATGACATTGCCGATGAACGAGAGGCTGAGACTCGGCGTCAGCGTCGGGTCGTAGGCGAAGTCGTACGGGAACCAGTGCAGCTTGATGCCGAACACGAGGATCAGCAGCATGCCCACCCAGAAATACGGGACGGCCGACGTGATCACGAAGATCGGCGGCAGCAGGCTGTCCAGCCAGCCGCCGCGGCGCCAGGCTCCGAGGATCCCGATGAGGGTGCCGAGGATGAACGCGATGATCGTGGTCACGCCGACCAGGCCGAGCGTGTACAGGATGGCGCCACGGATCACCGAGCTGACCGAGTCGGGGAAGAACGTGATGGACACCCCGAGGTTCCCGGTGGCCAGGTTGTGCAGGTAGGCGCCGTACTGCGAGATCAGGCTCTGGTGCACGTTGACCCCGAGCGCGACCTCTATCGCCTTGAGCGCTGCCGGGTTCAGCCGCCCGTGGAACTTTGCCATGAGGGCGATCGCTGGGTTGCCGGGCATCAGCCGCGGCAGCAGGAAGTTCAGCGTGATGCAGACCCACAGAGTGAGCACGAAGAAGCCGGCCCGGCGGAGTAGGAATCTCATGTCCTTCTCCCTGACGTCAGCATTGGTTCCTCGCGCTCACCCTGTGTGCCTTTCATCTCCCGGTCAAGCCGAAGCGGCTGTGCTATTTCTTCGGCGC
>Ga0335074_10012975_pt1 | contig 11704 bp, 13 predicted proteins | sample Lox_Sample_23_FD_206715 | JGI IMG/M metagenome (GOLD analysis project Ga0335074, IMG submission 206715) | Soil microbial communities from Loxahatchee National Wildlife Refuge, Florida, United States - Lox_Sample_2.3 | ecosystem: Environmental > Terrestrial > Soil > Wetlands | place: USA...
CGCTCGCCGGCGGACCGTCGACCCCGCGCCTGACGGCGGCGGTCTCCGGCGCCGGCGGATTCGGGCTCCTCGCCGCGGGCTACAAGACCCCGGGAGCCCTCGCCGCCGACATCGCCGAGCTCCGCGGGCTGACCGACGCCCCGTTCGGCGTGAACATCTTCGCCCCGCAGGCGCCGCCGGCAGAGAGGGAAGCCGCGGCGATCGCGGCCTACGCCGACCGGCTCGCCGCCGATGCCGACCGGTACGGCACCACGGGCGGCGACCCGCGTCACGACGATGACTTCTTCGCCGACAAGCTAAGCCTCGTCGAGCGCGAGCGGCCCGCCGTCGTCTCGTTCACGTTCGGGTGCCCGGACCGCGACACGGTCGCGAGGCTTCATCGCTCCGGCTCCGATGTCTGGGTCACGGTCACGACGCCGGCCGAAGCGGCGCTGGCCGCCGAGGCGGGCGCGGATGCGCTCGTACTCCAGGGGCTCGAGGCGGGCGGACATCGCGGCGGCTTCACGGATATTCCGCCGGCCGAGGAGTTCGGCCTGCTCGCGCTGCTGCGTCTGATCGCCGGACAAATCGCTCTGCCGCTCGTGGCCGCAGGCGGGATCGCCGACGGCCCGGCGATAGCGGCCGTGCTGACGGCGGGTGCGGCCGCGGCCCAGATCGGGACCGCGCTGATGCTCTCCCCCGAAGCGGCGACCTGGGACCGCCACCGCGCGGCACTGGCGAGACCGGGCGCGACCTCGCTCACGCGTGCGTTCAGCGGACATCAGGCGCGCGGGATCATCAACCAGTTCATGCGCGATCACCCGGACGCGCCGGTGGGCTACCCGGACGTCCACCATCTGACGGCGCCGATCAGGGCCGCAGCGCGCAAGGCCGGCGACCCGGAGGCCGTCAACCTGTGGGCCGGGCAAACGCACGAGCTCGCGGTCGCCGAGCCGGCGGCCGAGATCGTGAGACGGCTATGGGCCGACGCGCAGACGAGCGCCGCCGCCACCGCGGCGCGCATCGGCCCGGCGCCGAACTGATCGGCCTACTCGGAGGCCGGCGCGCTCAGCGCCGCGATCCCGAGTCCGACCGCGCTCAGCGCCGTCGCGCCCGCGAGCACGCTCGCCACCTTGGGTCCGCCGGCCTTGAACATCTTGAACGCCGCGATCGCGTCGCCGAAGTCGCAAACGATCCCGAGCTGCCACCAAAGCGCGTTCCCCTCGCCGCTGGAGAGGGTCTGCCCGATCCCCAACGCTAGGTCGCGGATCCCGAACAGCCGTCCGAGAAAGACCGCTTCGTGGTTGTCCTTGGTACTGAGCCCGAAGGCCTTGCCGGTCAGGACTGGCGCAGCGAAGGCACCTGCGCCGATCGCAAACCGCACCGCTGGAAGTGCTTGTTTGGGGTTCATGGGACGAACCCTATTTGAGTCCGCGCGAACGGGCGGTCAGCTACCCGATCGTCAGCTCGACGAGCTCCACGAGCCGTCCGCAGACCGCATCGGTCTCCTCGGCGCTCGGCGCCTCGACCATCACTCGCACGAGCGGCTCCGTGCCCGATGGGCGGACCAGGACTCTGCCGCGCCCTGAGAGCTCGGCCTGCTCGCGGTCGATCGCCTCACGCACGGCCGGATCCTCCATCGCGGCCGTCAGCGCCGCGCGGTCGGGCGCGCGGATGTTGACGAGCCTCTGCGGCAGCTTCTCCATCGCGTCGCGCTCCGAGAGGTCGCGGTCGCCGAGGGCCTCGAGCGTGAGCAGCGCGCTCGCGATCCCGTCTCCCGAGGGGCCGAAGCCGAGTTCGATGACGTGTCCGGACTGCTCGCCGCCGAGCGCCCACCCGCGGCGCCGAAGCTCGTCCAGCACGTAACGGTCGCCGACTGCGGTCGTAGCGATGTCCACCCCGGCCTGCCCCATCGCAGTGTGGAAGCCGTAGTTCGTCATCACCGTGACGACTACGCCGTTCCCAGGGAGTCGGTCCGCCGCGCGCAGATGCAGCGCCGCGATCGCGATCAACTCGTCGCCGTCGACGACCAGACCGTCTCGATCGACGGCAAGCATCCGGTCACCGTCCCCGTCGAACGCGAACCCGATGTCGTGCCCGTCGCCGCGCATCCGCTCGACGAGCCCCTCCAAGTGCGTCGAGCCACAGCCGTCGTTGATGTTGCGGCCGTCGGGATCGTCCGCGATCACCGTGACCTCGGCCCCGAGCCTCCGCATGATCTCGGGGGCCGCTCGGAACGTGGCGCCGTTGGCCGTGTCCAGCAGGACCCGCCGTCCGCTGAGGTCAAGCGACGAGAACCGAGTGTGCAGCTCGCGCAGGTAGTCCTCGAGCGCACCGTGGAGCCGACGCACGCGGCCGATCCTCGCCGTCGCTGGCACCGGCTGGTCGAGCTCTGCCTCGATCTCATGCTCGGTGTCGTCACTCAGCTTGAAGCCGTCCGCGGCGAACAGCTTGATCCCATTGTCCTCGTACGGGTTGTGCGAAGCTGAGATGACAGCCGCCAGGTCGAGCCCGTGGCGGCGCAGGAGCAGCGGCGCGGCCGGCGTCGGCAGGATGCCGCCAATCAGCGCGTCGCCCCCCGCCGACGTGATCCCGGCCGCGATCGCGGACTCGAGCATCTCGCCCGACTCGCGCGTGTCGCGCACGATAAGCACTTGCGGGTGCTCTGACTCGCAGAGCACCGTGGCCGCGCGCGCCAAGGACAGCGCGAGATCCGCGCCCAGGAATTCACCGGCGCGACCGCGAACGCCGTCGGTGCCGAAGAGATGCCGGGTCAGCGCTTCGAGAACTGTGGCCGCTTGCGGGCCTTTTTGAGGCCAGCCTTCTTGCGCTCCTTGACGCGCGGATCGCGCGTCAGGAAGCCGCGGCGCTTGAGCTCGCCGCGCAGGTTCGGGTCTGCCTCGAGCAGCGCACGAGAGATCCCGTGGCGAAGCGCGCCGGCCTGCGCGGCGACGCCGCCGCCGTGCATCCGCGCGACCACGTCCATCCGCGACTCGTAGCCGACCGCCTCGAGCGGCTGGCGGATCACGCGCTGGAGCGTGTCACGCGGGAACGCCGTGTCGAGCGACTTGCCGTTGATCGAGTAGGTGCCGCTGCCGGGCTTGAGAATCACCCGCGCGACAGCCGTCTTGCGCTTGCCGGTCGCGGTGTAGCGGGCGCCGGCGGCTAGGTCGATCGCGGCATCGGCGATCGGCTGCGGCGCAGCCTGGTCCTCCTCGGCCTCGCGTGCGGCAGCCGCCTCGGCCTCGGCCTCGGCTGCCGCCTGGGCCTCCGCGTCGAGGTACTCCTCGCCCTCGGGAATGATGTCGGGAGTCAGGTCGGCGCCCGGAATCTCGGGCTTCTGGCGCGGCGCGATGTCGACCTCTTCGACGTCGCCCTCCACGATCTCGGTGGCGTCCTCGACGACCACGTCCTCCTCAGCAGCGGGCTCCTCAGCAGCGGGCTCCTCGGCGGCGGGCTCCTCGGCTACCGGCTCAGCCTCAGGCTCTTCCTCCGAAGTCGCCTCCTCCGCCTCGACACCATCCGCAGGCTCATCGATTGCGTCCTCGTCGCCCTCAGCAGCCGCGACGGGCTCCGGCGTCGCCTCGGGCTCCTCCGCTACGGGCTCTACAGGCTCCTCAGACGGGACCGGCGTCTCGTCCGCCGGCGGGGTCAATTCGTCGTCCGAATCACTCAAGATTTCAACTCCATCGGTACGGGCTGCTGGGCGACGTGCGGGTGCTCGGGACCGGCGTATACCTTCAGCTTGGTGATCTGCTTGCGAGCCAGCCGGTTGCGGGGCAGCATGCCCTTGACCGCCAGGCGGATGACTTCCTCAGGCCGGCGATCGAGCATCTCCTGAAGCGTGCGCGACCGCAGGCCACCGGGATAGCCGGAGTGGCGGTAGTAGCGCTTGTCCGCCAGCTTGTTTCCGGTCACGGCGATCTTCTCCGCGTTGACGACGACGACGAAGTCGCCGGTGTCGACGTGCGGCGTGTAAGTCGGCTTGCGCTTGCCGCGCAGCGCGTCGGCGATCTGCGTCGCAAGGCGTCCGAGAGTCTGCCCGTCGGCATCGACGAGCAACCAGTTGCGCTCACGGTCGGCTGCGTTGGCTACGTAGGTCTTCATGGCATGCACGAACCGCGCTCGGTGGCGCGGCTACGGCGGGCGATGATAGCGGCTCCTCGGATCCGAGCCGTGTGGGATGTTCTTATCGCCAGGCGATAAAAACATCCCACACCACCTACTCCCACTCGATGGTGCCCGGGGGCTTCGAGGTGATGTCGAGGACGACACGCCCCACCGCCCGGATCTCGCCGGTGATGCGTGAGGAGATCTTCTCGAGCAGGTCGTACGGGAGCCGCGCCCAGTCGGCTGTCATCGCGTCGTCGCTCGTGACTGCGCGGATCACGATCACGTTCGCGTACGTGCGCTCGTCGCCCTGCACCCCGACGGTGCGGATGTCGGGTAGCACGCAGAAGGACTGCCACAGATCGCGATACAGCCCGGCGCCGCGGATCTCCTCCTGGAGAATCGAGTCCGCCTCACGCAGCACCTCGAGCTTCTCGCGCGTCGCCTCGCCACCGACGATCCGGATCGCCAGGCCCGGGCCCGGGAACGGCTGGCGCCACACGAGTCGGTCGGGCAGCCCGAGCTCGGCGCCGACCGCCCTGACCTCGTCCTTGAACAGCGTCCGCAGCGGCTCGACCAAAGAAAATTCCAGATCCTCCGGCAGCCCACCGACGTTGTGGTGGGACTTGATCGTCGCGGTGCCGGTTCCGCCTCCCGACTCGATCACGTCCGAATACAAGGTCCCCTGCACCAAGAACGACACGTCATCCAGACGAGCGGCCTCCTCCTCGAACACGCGAATGAACTCGGCCCCGATCCGCTTGCGCTTCTCCTCTGGCTCGGTCACGCCGGCCAGCCGCGCGAGAAACCGCTCCTCGGCGTCGACCGCCACCAGCGGCACCTTGAAGTGGTCGCGGAAGGCGGAGATCACCTGCTGGCCCTCGTTCTTGCGCATCAGTCCGTGGTCGACGAACACGCATGTCAGCCGGTCGCCGATCGCACGGTGCACGAGCAGCGCCGCGACGCTCGAGTCGACGCCGCCCGAGAGCCCGCAGATCGCCCGGCCGTCGCCGACCTGGGCCCGGATCCGCTCGATCTGCTCCTCGATCACCGAGGTCGCACTCCACGTGCGCTCGCAGCCGCAGATCTCCTCCAGGAAGTTCGTCAGCACCTGCTGCCCGTACGGGGTGTGCACCACCTCTGGATGGAACTGGATCCCATAGACCCCGCGGTCGACCGACTCGAACGCCGCCACCGGCGACGCGGTCGAGGACGCGAGCGCCTCGTAGCCGGGCGGCGGCGAATAGACGGTGTCGCGATGGGACATCCAGCACGTCTGGTCGGGCGGCGTGCCGGCCAGCAGCCGGCCCTGCTCGTGGACGGTCAGCCTCGAGCGCCCGAACTCGCCCACCTCGGCGCCCTCGACGCGGCCGCCGAGCTCGAGTACGAGCAGCTGCATCCCGTAACAGATGCCGAGCACCGGGACCCCGAGCGTCAGCAGTTCCTTATCGAGCTTCGGGGCGCCGTCCGCGTAAACCGACGACGGCCCGCCGGACAGGATGATCCCCTTCGGGCGGCGCTTGCGAACCTCCTCCACGGCCACGTGGTGGGGCAGCAACTCGCTGAACACTCCGTACTCACGCACCCGGCGCGCGATCAGCTGCGAGTACTGACCGCCGTAGTCAAGGACGACAACTGTCTCGGTCGCGACCGCCGGGACCGATGGCGGCGTCTCGACTTCTGCGGCGGCGGCCTCAGTCGCCAACGCCGACTGCTGCCGCTTTGGCACCCATGCCCACGCCCTGCTCGCGCTGGAGGTGCTTGCCCTCCGTCTGCAGCGCGGGCGCGACCATCAGCTCCGCCCGGTTGAACTCGGCGATGTCCGCATAGCCGCAGGTCGCCATCGAGGTCTTCAGGCCGCCCATCAGGTTGAAGGTGCCGTCGTTCTCCCGCGCCGGGCCCTTGACGATCTCTTCGAGCGTGCCGTTCGGCTTCGTCGCAACGCGAGTTCCGCGAGGAAGGGTCGGGTGGAAGGTCGCCATGCCCCAGTTGTAGCCTCGGCCCGGCGCCTCGTACGCGCGCGCCAGCGCGGACCCGAGCATCACCGCGTCGGCGCCGCACGCGATCGCCTTGGCAATGTCGCCACCGTTGCGCATCCCGCCGTCCGCGATCACCTTCACGTAGTCGCCCGTCTCGAGCATGTGCTGCGAGCGGGCCGCGGCGACATCCGCGATCGCGGTCGCCTGCGGCACGCCGATACCGAGCACGCCACGCGTCGTGCAGATCGCGCCGGGTCCGACGCCGACGAGCACGCCGGCGGCGCCGGTGCGCATCAGGTGAAGGCCGGTGTGGTAGGAGGCGCAGCCGCCGACCACGACCGGAATCGGGGCGAGCTCACGGATGAACTCCTTCAGGTTCAGCGGCGGGCGCGACTCGTCCTTGGAGACGTGCTCGGCCGATACGACCGTGCCTTGGATCACGAGGATGTCGAGGCCCGCCTCGAGCGCCACGTCGTAGTACTTGCGGACCTTCTGCGGGGTCAGCGACGCGGCCGCGACCACGCCCTGGTCCTTGATCTCCCTGATCCGCTGCGCGATCAGCTCCGGCTTCACCGGCTCGCGGTAGATGTCCTGCATCTCGCGAGTGGCGATATCGCGCGAGAAGCTCGCGATCCGATCGAGCTGCTCGTCCGCATCCTCGTACCGGCAGTAGATGCCCTCGAGGTTCAGTACCGCGAGGCCACCGAGCTTGCCGATGATGCCGGCGCTCTCGGGAGAGACGACGCCGTCGAGGGCGGCCGCCAATAGGGGAAGCTCAAACCTGTAGGGCCCGAGCGTCCACGTGATGTCAACGTCGTCGGGATCACGCGTCCGCCGGGACGGAACGATCGCGATGTCATCGAATCCGTACGCCCGCCGGGCCTTCTTGCCGCGGCCGATTTCTATTTCCATCTCAGCAGCGTAGAAGCCGGAGCGGACGGCAGGATCGTGGCGGCAACCATGGCTCGATGCTAGCAGCGCGCCGAACTCCCCCGGCGACCCCGGAGCCCGCAAATTCCGGGCGCGAACCGGAGCGCAGCTGCGGTCAGAGCCGCCGCGTCAGCTGATCTCGGCGCGCAGCTCGAGCTGCTCGGCGGTGACCTCGCCGAGCAGGCGCTCGACTCGACCCGGATCGATGATCCCGGCACCGGAGTGCTGCGTCGACTCGGCACCGCAGGCGACCCCGAACCGCAGGCACTCGAGCGGCGCTTGGCCGCTGTATCGGGCGGCGACGTAGCCGGCGAGGAATGCGTCCCCTGAGCCGATCGAGGACCGCGCTTCCTGCTCCTCGATCCGCACGCGGTGGAGCACCCGCGCCCCGTCCTCGAGCACCCACGCATAGCAGCCGTCGGGCACCGTCATGATCGCCTCGCCGGCGCCGAGCCGCGTCATTTCGTACACGGCCTGCGCGCGGTCGTCGACGCCGTTGAACTCGTGCCCGACGAGCTCCTCCGCCTCGAGCTCGTTCGGCGTCACCACGTCGGGCTCGGAGCGCATCGCGAGCCGCAGCGGGTCCCCTTCGGCGTCGATCAGCGTCAGCACCCCGAGCTTGCGCACGTCGCGGATCAGCTCGGCGTAGACGCCCGGATCGAGACCCCGCGGCAGGCTCCCGGCGAACACGCACATGCTGGCGCCCTGGGCGAGGTAGAGAAGCTTGTCGCGGAACAGCTCGAGCTCCTGGAGCGTGACCGCCGGGCCGCGCTCGTTGACCTCCGTGTGCTGCCCGTTCGTCGGGTCCAGCACCGAGGTGTTCGTGCGTGACTCCTCGTGGATTCGCACGAACGAGTTCAGGATCGATTCCTCGGTCAGCGCGTCGACGATCCGCGTGCCGGTTGCGCCGCCGGCGAGCCCGCACGCGATCACGGGCTGGCCGAGCCGCTTGATCGCCCTCGCCACGTTCACGCCCTTGCCGCCGGGCATCGTTGCCTGGTCGACCGTGCGGTGCCGGCGACCCGGCTTGAAGTTCGGCACCTCGAGCGTCTTGTCGAGGGCCGAGTTGAGCGTGACCGTGATGATCATCGGGACAGCGCCTCCGCCTGAGCACGTGAATGCCCCCGCCGGCGGGTGATCAAACCAGCCGCAAGCCCAAGCAGCAGGAGCACCACCAACAGCGTAAACGGTCGGGTGATGAAGCGGGCGGCCTCCGTCAGCGAGCTGACGGAGACCAGACGCTGGGCGAGTACGAGCGGGATCCGCGCGAGCGTCCGCCCGTGCGCGCGTACGAGCGCGTAGCCGACCACCGCGTGGGCAGCGAGCGGCCCCGAGAGCTCGCGCGGGACGTACACCCTGACCGATGCGCGGGTGCCGTTCTGCAGCACGTCGCTGAAACCGGTCCGGGCGATCACGGCCGCGTGCCTGCCCGGCTGGTCGCTGACCGCCGGCCGAGCGAGCACCTCGCCCGAGCGCACGAGCGTCGCCATGTGAAAGTTGGCGAACCCCCAGTCGAGCAGCGCGAGCGTGTTCGCGTCACGAGCCGCTTCGCTGTCCGTGCCGAGGACTGCGCTGATCAACGTCATCCCGTGCTGCACGCCGGCCGCGACGAGCACGTAGCCGGCGTCGTCCGTGTGCCCGGTCTTCACGCCCTTGATCCACGGATACTCGGCGACGAGGTCGTTGCGGTTGACCACGTAGTGGGCCGGGCCCGTGTCGAGCGTCGCGCTCGGCTCAGCGACGATCCGGGCGAAGAACCGGTTGTGCTCCAGGAGATAGCTCGAGAGCTTCACCAGGTCCGCAGCGGTCGAGTAGTTGCCCGGCGTGTCGAGCCCGATCGGCGTCGAGTAGTGCGTCTGCCGGAGACCGAGCGCTCTCGCGTCGGCGTTCATCATTCCGACGAACCGCCCGACGGACCCGCCGCCGACGTTGGACGCAAGGTCCTCCGCCGCGTCGTCGGCGCTCGGCAGCATCATCGCGAGCATCAGGTCGTGGACGGTCATCCGGTCGCCGGGCACGATGCCGATCTGCGAGTCCGCCGGTGACGCGTACCAGTCGGGCGCGGTGAAGATCTGATCGAGGTGGCGCACGTGTTGGAGCGTCACGAGCGCGGTCATCAGCTTCGTCGCGCTCGCGATAGCGAGTTCGTCGTTGGGGGCGACCCCGTACAGCTCGTGGCCGGTGCTCTCCTCGACGAGGATCGCCGAGCGCACGCTGAGCGACGGAGGCGTCAAAGCCGACGCCGCCGATGCCATAACGGCGAGCGTCGCTGAGACCGCCAGGGTGACGATGGCGGCGCTCATCGGCCTGCGGGCGCACCTCTTCCGATGCGCCGCCTTGCGCGCCGTCACCGGCGCAGCCTGATCGTCTGCCCGGTCTGCAGATTGTTGATGTTGATCGTCGGGTTCAGCTTCTCGAGCGTCGGGATCGGGACGCCCGTGGCGGCCGAGACGCTGGTGAGCGTGTCATTCGGCTGGACCGTGTAGAAGGTGTCATGCCGGTACCTGCCCTTCGGACCGTCGTTGACCCGTGCGTGCCGATGGCTCGTGTGATGCTCCGAGCTCAGATTGTTGTGCACGATCAGGTAGCCCCCAGCGATCGTTGCCAGGATCGCGACCGGCGCCAGGTAGCGCGCGGGATTCCGTGCCGCCATGGGCGGCAGATGCTACCTGCGCCTCGGGACGCTCAGGAAGCCGACAGGTCCCAGGCCAGCTCGCGGAGCCGCGCGGCCTCGGCACGGGCGGCGCTGGCGGGATCGCCGCCGGCCTGCTCATGCGCGCGGACGATCCCGCGGGAGGCGGACACGAGCCCGCCCGCGCGACCCGGCGCAAACGCGGGCGTCAGCTCCTGCACGCGCCCGCCCTGGGCCCCTACACCGGGCAGCAGGAACGGCGCCGCCGGCATCAGCTCACGTAGCGACTGCAGCCGCCCAGGGACGGTCGCACCGACCACCGCTCCAACATCCGAGAGGCCGGAGGGGCCGATGCCGTCGGCGCCGAGCTCAGCCACCAGCGCAGCGAGCCGGTCGCTGACGGTCCCTGCCCCATCCGCGAGCTCGCGATCCTGCACGTCCGCGGCGCCCGGATTCGAGGTCCGGACGAGCACGAACAGCCCGCCGCCGACAGCGCGCGCGGCGGCCACGAACGGCGCCAGCGAGTCGGCGCCAAGCAGCGGATTGACGGTGAGTGCCTCGACCCCCAGGCTCGAAACCGGCCCGAAGTGGGTCGGCGTCTCACCGAAGAACGCCTGCGCATAGGCACTCGCGCTCACATCGATGTCGCCGCGCTTGCCGTCCGCGAGCACGATCAGCCCGGCATCCTGTGCGCGTCGGACGACGTCCGCCAGCGCGGCCCAACCGGGCGCACCCAGGCGCTCGAAGCAGGCAACCTGCGGCTTGACCGCGACGCACTGATCGGCGACGGCCTCGATCGCCAGCGCGCAATGCGCAGCTACCGCGAATGCCGCCCGCGCCGCCGGGGGGTCGGAGGTGCGATCCGCGAGCTCGACCGCCCGCGGCCACAGCCGGACGGGGTCGGGGTCGAGCCCGAGGACGATCTGAGAGGCGCGTTCGGCGACCCGGTTTGCGAGCAGGTCGCCGAACCCAACCGCCTCCGACGGCGGAGAATCGCCGCCGGCACCCTGATCAGGGTGCTGCGTAACGGCCTCCGCCGAGAGGTTCAGCCCTTCACCGATTTCTTCAGCGCCGCCCCAGCCGAGAACTTGGGCACGCGTGATGCCGCGATCTGGATCCGCTCTCCGGTCGCCGGGTTACGACCCTCGCGGGCGCTCCGGTCGGCGACGCTGAACTTGCCGAAGCCGGAGAAGACGACCTCGCTGCCACGCTTGAGCGCATCCTCGATGGTCTCCAAGACCGCATCGACCGCGTCTCCGGCGTCCTTCTTGCTCAACCCGGCGCGATCTGCGACCTGGTCGACAAACTCGGACTTCGTCACGTGCTCCCTCCTGGCTAGGTGGTAGGAATGTTCGAAGCTAACACGGGCCGCGGACGCTTAGACCGTCGGAGCCCCTGTCGAAGCGTCATTCTCACCGCTACACCCCGCCGTTGCTGGGTTTTCTGACCCTCGTTTTCGCTATTTGCGGCAATCCTGGGCCGCTGAACGCGGCTTTGAGCGTCTTCGCGCCGCATTAGCTGCATGATCTGATGCGTGATCCAGCACGTGACCCGGCAGATCCAGCGCTCGGAGCTGTCCGCATGCCTCCGTTTCTACGAGCTGCTCGGCTACGAGCAGACCGACGTGCCCCAGGGGATCGAGGGCCGTGCGGTGTGGCTCGCGAAGCCCGGGACCGACCCCTCGGGACCGCACCTGCACCTCCAGTTCGCGGACGACGCAGAGATCACTGAGCAGGGGCACGTGGCGTTCGTCGTGGCGCCCTACGACCAGACTCTCGAGCGCCTTCGTGCAGCCGGGTTCGAGGTTGATCGACGCCGCGAGCACTGGGGCTCGCCACGCGCCTACGTCCGCGATCCAGCTTCCAATCTGGTCGAGCTGATGGCCCGCGCGCCGGGCCAGCGAGCACAATAGTCCCGTGGAACGGGTGGATCTCGCGCGCGTGGCGTGGCTTGTGACCGTCGGAGTGCTGCTCGTCACGGTCCTCGTCCTGGTAATCCAGGGCTACTACGGCTACGCCGGCGTGACGTTCGCCGTCGCGCTCGCCGCCGCGATCAACCTCCTCTGACCGTCCCG
>Ga0335074_10012979_pt1 | contig 11702 bp, 8 predicted proteins | sample Lox_Sample_23_FD_206715 | JGI IMG/M metagenome (GOLD analysis project Ga0335074, IMG submission 206715) | Soil microbial communities from Loxahatchee National Wildlife Refuge, Florida, United States - Lox_Sample_2.3 | ecosystem: Environmental > Terrestrial > Soil > Wetlands | place: USA: Florida...
CAGGCCTACGATCCGAACCGGTTTCGTCATGACCCGATCTTCTCGCATTCGGTGTGCCACGCGGGTGAGTAAGGCGGACGCGGGGGCCAGCGTCGCGGCGTTCGGGATAATGCCCTTTGTCGAGCAGAGAGGGGCTGGGATGGGCGCCGAGCGCGAGCGGGTGTCGGAATTCGGGAAGCTGGAGTACGGGCTCAGGCAGGCGGGCGACTGGTACCGGTGGGGTCCCTACGTGAGCGAGCGGCAGTGGGGGACGGTCCGCGAGGACTACAGCCCCGACGGGCAGGCGTGGGACTACCTGCCGCACGATCACGCCAGGTCGCGCGCGTACCGGTGGGGCGAGGACGGGCTGGCCGGGTTCTGCGACGTCGAGCAGCGGCTCTGCCTGGGGCTGGCGCTGTGGAACGGGCGCGACGCGATCTTGAAGGAGCGGGCGTTCGGGCTGACCGGCTCGCAGGGCAACCACGGCGAGGACGTCAAGGAGTACTGGTGGTACCTGGACGCCATCCCCAGCCACGCCTGGAACCGCTGGCGTTACCACTACCCGCAAGGACCCTTCCCCTACGAGCAGCTCATCGAGGTCAACGCGGCGCGGAACCGGCTGCAGCCGGAGTACGAGCTCGTGGACACCGGGGTGTTCGACGGCGGGCGGTACTGGATCGTCGAGGTGGCCTACGCCAAGGCCGGGCCCGACGACCTGCTCATGTCGATCTCGGTGACCAACGCGGGACCGGCGACCGAGACGCTGCACGTCCTGCCGACGTCCTGGTTCCGCAACACCTGGTCCTGGGGGGATTCCTCCGGTAAGCCTTCCCTGGCCGCGGCCGCGGGCGAGCCCGCCGGGACGGTGGCGGTCGATATCGCGCACCCGTTCGTGGGCTCGATGGAGCTGATCGCGGGGCCCGGGCCGGACGGGGCCCTGCCGACCGCGCTGTTCTGCGAGAACGAGACGAACGTGGCCCGGCTGTTCGGGTCGGCGCCGGTCACGGCGTACCCGAAGGACGGGATCAACGACCACGTGATCAGCGGTTCGCCCACCGTGAATCCGGCCCGGACGGGGACCAAGTGCGCGTTCTGGTACCAGGTGACGCTGGCCGCCGGGGCCTCGGCGGAGCTGCGGGTCCGGCTGCGGCCGCAGGCCGCCGTGGATACGGCGGGCCTGGCGGCGGCCGCTCCGCTCGGGGACCGGTTCGGGCAGGTGCTAGCGCAGCGGCGGGCCGAGGCCGACGAGTTCTACGCGGAGCTGACGCCCCACGAGGCGACCCCCGACGAGGCGATGGTCATGCGCCAGGGGTTCGCCGGGCTGCTGTGGAGCAAGCAGCTCTTCTACTACGACGTGGCCCGCTGGCTGGACGGCGACCCGGGCCAGCCGATCCCGCCGGCGGAGCGGCTGACCGGGCGCAACTGCAAGTGGCGCAACTTCGACGCGTTCGACATCATGTCGATGCCCGACAAGTGGGAGTACCCCTGGTTCGCCGCGTGGGACCTGGCGTTCCACTGCGTGGCGCTGGCGCACGTGGACCCGGCGTTCGCCAAGTACCAGCTGGTCCTGCTGTGCCGGGAGTGGTTCCAGCACCCGAACGGCGCGTTGCCGGCCTACGAATGGAACTTCTCGGACGTGAACCCGCCGGTGCAGGCCTGGGCGGCGCTCGAGGTGTTCGCCGTGGACGAGGGCCGGGACCTGGACTTCCTGAGCCGGGTCTTCGACAAGCTGATGATCAACTTCGCCTGGTGGGTCAACCTGGAGGACCAGGGCGGCAAGAACGTCTACGAGGGCGGCTTCCTCGGCCTGGACAACATCGGCCCGCTCGACCGCTCCCACCTGCCCGTCGGCGGCACGCTCGAGCAGTCCGACGCCACCGGGTGGATGGGCGCCTACTCGGTCGCCCTCGGCAGCATCGCCGCCGTGCTCAACCACGCCGGGCAGCGGCCCGCGTCGGACCTGGTGCTCAAGTTCCTCGAGCACTTTGCCGCCATCCGCGACGCCCTGGACAGCCAGGGCCTGTGGGACGAGACGGACGGGTTCTACTACGACCGGCTGGTGACGCCGTCCGGTACCGAGGTGCCCGTGCGGGTCCGCTCGATGGTGGGGATCATCCCGGTGCTCGCGGCCGCGGTCGTCCACGAGCACGACCTGGATCGTGCCCTCGTCGTCGGCAAGCAGTTCGCGGACCTGCTCGGCCGCGCGGACCTCACCGACACCGCGCGGATGCGCGAGCAGGGCATGATGCGCGGGCCCTCGGGCGACCAGCGGCTGCTGCTGTCGCTGGCCGGCCGTGACCGGCTGCGCCGGCTCATGGCCAGGCTGTTCGACGAGAGCGAGTTCCTGTCCCCGCACGGCCTGCGGGCCCTGTCGGCCTACCACCGCGAGCACCCCTACGTCCTGTCGGTCGAGGGCGTCACCGCGAGCATCGACTACGAGCCCGCCGAGTCCACCACGCCTTTGTACGGCGGGAACTCCAACTGGCGCGGGCCGGTCTGGTTTCCGCTGAACTACCTGGTGATCAGCGTCCTGGAGCGGTACCACGCGTACTTCGGCGATCAGTTCACCTGCGAGTACCCGACCGGGTCGGGCAGCCAGGTGACCCTGAACAAGGTCGCCGCCGACCTGCAGGACCGGCTCATTGCGATCTTCACCCGGGGTCCGGACGGGCGGCGGGCGTGCTTCGGGGGGTACGAGCTGCTCCAGTCCGATCCGGCCTGGCGGGACAACCTGGTCTTCGGCGAGTACTTCCACGGCGACAACGGCTCCGCCCTGGGCGCCTCGCACCAGACCGGGTGGACCGGCCTGATCGCCGACATCATCCGCCGACGGCACGGCATGGTCCGCTCGATCGGCGAGATCATCACCCTCGTCGAGCAGGAACACCAGATGTGACTGGGCGTACGCTCGGGCTATGAGGCGCGTGCCAGGCCTCGCCGGCGGGGAGCAGGCTGGCGGCTTGGTCCGGGCCCCAGGTGCCGCGGGCGTACGGATGCACGGGGACCATATCGCCGAGGACGGGTTCGACGACCCGCCAGGCCGCCTCGACCGTGTCCTGGGAGGCGAACAGCCAGCGTTCCCCGTTGAGCGCGGCGCCGATGAGCCGGTCGTACGGGCGCATGTCCTGGCCCGGGTGCTCGGTGAAGTTGAGTTCCTCCGGCTCGGGCAGCCACCCCGCGCCGGGCTTCTTGCCGACCAGCGACAGGCTGACCTGGTCCTCGGGGTTGACCCGGAATCGCAGGCGGTTGATGGGCGCCTGGTCGCCGAGGCCGAAGGCGTCGTGCGGCGGACGCCGGAAGGTGATCGTCACGTCGGTCGCGGTCACCGGCAGGCACTTGCCCGCCCGGATCAGGATGGGCACGTCCGCCCACCGCCAGGAGTCGGCCATCAGCCTGATCGCCACGTACGTCTCGGTCACCGACTTCGGATCCACCCCGGCGACCTGGAGGTACCCGTCGTACTGGCCCTTGACGGCGAGCTCGGGGGTCAGCGGGCGCAGCGCGCCGATCAGCTGCGACTTAGAGGCGCGCCAGGAGTCCAGGCCGGTTCCGTCCGGGGGTTCGGCCAGGACGGTGGCCAGGACCTGCAGCAGGTGGTTCTGGACCACGTCCCTGATCGCGCCGGTCTTGTCGTAGAAGCTGCCGCGGTCGGCGACGTCGAACGCCTCCGCCATCGTGATCTGGATGCTCTGGACGTAGTTCCGGTTCAGGAGCGGCTCGATGACCGAGTTCGCGAAGCGGACGAACATCAGGCTGTCGACCGGGTCCAGGCCCAGCCAGTGGTCGACCCGGTAGATGGCGTCCTCGGGGAAGTACGCCTGCATCGTCGCGTTGAGCTGCTGCGCGCTGGCCAGGTCGGTGCCGAACGGCTTTTCCACCATGACCCGGCTGCCCGTCGCCCGCCCCGCCGTGGAGATGCCCTCGGCGATCCGCCCGAACAGCGGCGGCGGGACCTCGAGGTAGAACAGGGCCTGCTGGGCCTGGCCCATCGCGTCCGACATGGCCTGGTAGGTGGCCGGGTCGTCCAGGTCGCCGTCCACGTACCGGAGCAGCCCCAGCATCGTGGTCGCCGCCGGGCTGGCCGGATCGATCTTGTTGAGCTGGAGCGACGCGGTCGCGTAGTCGCGGAACTGGTCAAGCCCCCAGCCGCTCTTGGCCACGCCGACCACGGGTACGTTGAGCACGCCCCGCTCGACCAGCCCCACCAGCGCGGGGAAGGTCTCCAGCTTGGCCAGGTCACCGGTGGCGCCGAAGATTACCAGCGCGTCAACGTGGTCAGTGCTCATGTCCGCCTTCCGACGTGGCTCGGTTGTCCGGGACCTATCCTGCCGCACCGCGGGTGGCCGGCCTCACCGAGGCGTGACCGTGCGGGCGGTCAGCCGTCCTGGCCGCGGCGGAACCTCGGCGGGGCGGCGCCGCGGCCCAGGCCCCAGGCCCGGCCGCCGAGACGCCCCTCCTGTGGTGACGGGGCGGGTCGCTTACGGTAGCGCGAGTCCAGGATGGGCTGGGCGTTCCGGCCGGCCTGCAGGGCCCGGCAGGGTTCGAAGTAGGGGCAGGGCGGGCAGTTCGCCGCGGAGGGCGCCGGATACACCCCGACGTCCTCGCGGGTCATCTCGGCCGCGTCGGCGCCGAGCCTGCGCCCGGCCTCGGCGACGTCGCCCGGCGTGCGGCGCAGCCAGGTCCGGCGGAACCCGTCCTCGGTGCGCTGCTCGATCGGCGCGACCCGCCGGGGCGCCCTGGCCTGGGCGTACATCCGCCGGTGCTGGGGAATCGACCGGCCGCCGCCGCTCGGCTCGTGCTGCCGGACGGCGGGCCGCCCGGTCGCCGCGCGCGACCTTCGCCAGGGCCACGCGGCCCGCCGACCCCGGCCAGTGGGCACGAGGTGCAGCTCGTTGTAGACGGTCCCGGTGATGGTCATCCCGAGGTAAAACTGCTCCCAGGCCCAGCACGCGGCGAGGGCTTCCTCGTCGGCCAGCAGCTGCCCGGTGGGGGTCCAGTCGGCGTCGACCACCCGGTGGCGGACGATCCAGTAGGCGTCGTGGGCGTCCACCGCCATCAGGTCGATCCGCCCGGCGTACCTGACGGTTTCGCCCGCGGCCGTGACCAAGCCGACTTGGCCGGCCTCGGATATCCCGGGGTCGAGCACGTTTACCTCGAAGTCCGTCTCGACCAGCACCGGGGAGAACCGGTCCGCGGTGGCCGCCCATCCCGTATAGCGGTCCAGCAGGGCCCGGCCCGCCTCGAGGGCTTCCTGCCACGCCGCGCCCCCGGCGTCGCCGCCGGAGTGCTCCCGCTGCCTGGTCAGCGCCCGCTCCAGCTCCTGGGCCACCAGCGGGAGCCGCACCCCCCGGTCCCAGTCCCACATACCCGGGAAGTAGTAGACGGCCAGGGCGTCGCGGACGGCCCGGTCCAGGTCCGGGAGCGCGGGGCGGTACAGCGGCTCGAGGTCCTGGCGGGTCCCCGCGCCGAAGTCCCACTGCCGCCGGCACCGCTGGAATGAGGCGCGCTCGGTGGCGCTCATGACATAAGGCATGGCGGGCCGATCCAGCGATGGCGATGCTGCCCAACCAGCGCCCACTGCGCACCGCTGCACTGTACGTTCCGTAAAGTCACGTTAGCTATACCGTCGTGGCGGCGGTTTGAAGTAAGCCGATGCGCAAGGGCAGGATCCGGGTCCGCGTGACGGGTGGGCGTGGACATCTTCTCCAGACTGCTGAGCGAGGTGGGCGAGCGATGGATCTGATCATTGAAGACGCAGTTGTCGTCACGATGGCGGCGGGCGGGACGGCCGACGGGCTGCTGGTCAGGGACGGGCGGATCGCCGCGGTGGGGACGGCCGAGGCGGTCCGGGCGGCGGCCGCGCCGGGCGCGGTCGTGGTCCGCCTGGACGGGGCCACCGTCGTCCCCGGGCTGATCGACGCCCACTGCCACGTCGCCGACGTCGGCTACCTCGCGACGGCGGCGGACTGCAGCCAGCCGTCCGCGCCGGACATCCCGGCGATCCAGGCGCGGCTGGCCGAAGTCGCCGGCCGGACCCCGGCGGGCTCCTGGGTGACCGGGGCCGGGTACGTGGAGTACAAGCTGCGCGAGGGGCGGCACCCGACCCGGGCGGAGCTGGACCAGGCGGTGCCCGGCCGACCCGCGGTGGTGTACCACACCTCGCTGCACGCGGCCGTGCTGAACACGGCCGCCCTGGCCGAGGCCGGGTTCGCCGACGGGCAGCCCGATCCACCGGACGGCGCCTTCGGCCGGGACGCCCAGGGCCGGCTCGACGGCGTGGTGTTCGAGCGGCCGATGTTCGCGCTGTTCGAGCGGAACCTGCGGGAGGATATCGCCCGGATGGGCGCCGCCGCGCGCGCCCGGCTGGTTGAGCTGGCGGGCCAGCGGCTCGCCGCGTTCGGGGTGACCGCCGCGTGTGACGCGGACATGCGCAGCGACACCTTCGCCGCATACGCCGAGGCCGACGCGGCCGGCCTGCTCGGGGTGCGGGTCCGCGGGCTGGTCGTGCACGACCACGCGGACCGGGTCCCGGCCGGGCGGCACTCGGACCGGCTGGCGACCGGGGCCGTGAAGATCTGGGCCGACGGCGGGATGAGCAGCCGCACCGCCGCGATCTTCGGCACCTACCCCGTCGCGCCGTACGGCTCGGGCATCCTGTACTTCTCCCCCGGCGACCTGACCGAGATGGTCCGTGACTTCGACGCTCGCGGCCTGCAGGTCTGCATCCACGCCCAGGGCGACCGGGCCATCGAGATCGTCCTGGACGCCTACGCCGCGGTGCTGGCGGGCGGCGCCGGCAACCCGCTCAGGCACCGCATCGAGCACGGCGGCGCGATGTACCCGGCGCTGGCCGCCCGGGCCGCGGACCTGGGGATCGTGATCGTCAGCCAGCCCGGGTTCATCTCGACGCTCGGGGACGGGTTCGCCGAGGCGTTCGGCGACCGCGGCGACGACCTCTACGCGTTCGCCTCCTGGCAGCGGGCGGGCCTGACCGTCGCGGGCTCCTCCGACGCCCCGGTCATCACCGCCGACCCGCGGCTCGGCCTGCGCGACGCCATCCTGCGCCGCACCGGCAGCGGCCGGCTGCTCGGGCCCGGCGAGCGCCTGCCGGCCCGGGACGCGCTGGCCCTGTACACCACCCAGGCCGCCTTCGCCTCGCACAGCGAGCGCGAGACCGGCTCGCTGGCGGCCGGTAAGCAGGCGGACTTCGTGGTCCTGCAGGAGAACCCGCTCCGGGCGGAACCCGAGCGGATCGCGGACATCGGCGTCCTGGCCACCGTCCTCGGCGGCACACCAATGTACCAGGTCGCGGAGATATTCCCCAGTTGACCGTTTCCTGTCTTTTCCTGCCTCTTACCGGAAGTTTCTGCCAGTTTTTACCCAAACGGTAAACCTTCTGACCTATTGCCCCGTCTTCTAGCTGAACGCAGGGCAAGCCGTCGTGGCGCGTGACCGCAGGGGTCACGTGGTCGCCAGCAGGGCGACGGCGGCGTTTACCAGAGGGGAACTCCATGCGATTCGGTATTAAAGCAGCGATCACGGCTGCCGTCGCCGGACCGGCGATCGCGGCCTTGATGCTGACGGGGGTGGGGCCGGCTAACGCAGCCGTCACCACCGCCAAGGCACCAACCACGAGCAGCTGGGGAGGCTTCCAGAACTGCAACCCGTTCTTCCAGAACCAGAACCCGTTCCGGAACCAGCGGGAGCAGTGGAACCTCAGCGGTGGCAACACCGTCGTGGTCAACGAGAACGGCAGCTCCAATACCTGGTCCTACTCCGTGGACTTCACCCAGCGGGGAGGCTGCCTCAGCGGAACGCTGGACGACGGGTACTTCCCGTTCCAGGGACCGCTGCACGGGACCGTGTTCGGGAACCACGTCACGTTCACGTTCAGGTACCCGGGTAACGGCAGTCAGGGAACGAGGACCTACAACGGTTACATCGACCGTCACGGAGATGTCTTCGGTACCTGGTCCGACAGCCGTGACGGCGCCAGCGGGACCTGGCACCTGACCAGGGACGCCCACCACGCCTGCCAGAGGTTCGAATGGTGGGCCCCGAACCGGGCCTGCTTCCTCTTCTAGGCACGACCACCCAAGCACAGGCCAGCGCCGTTGGCGCTGGCCTGTTGCTATGTGCGGGTGACGGGTGGCAGCGACCGGGCCGCGGGCGTCTTCCCGTCGACTGATTTGTGGCTATTCAACCAGCGGGGCAGCTGCGTGTCCGGCTGGCTGACCGACACGAACATCCCAACCGCCGCGGACATGCGCCCCGATTGGGGGTTTCCTGTCTGTTTCTGTCTGTAACGGTCAATTTCTGCCAGTTTTCTGGCCCATGGGAAACCTTCCGGCGTGTTAAGGCGTCTTATAATGGAATGCATGGTTAGCCGCTGTGGTACGTGACGGCAGGGGTCACATGGCCTGGTACTGGAAGGGCGGCGTTTACCAGAGGGGAACCTCATGCGATTCGGCGCAAAAACGATGATCACGGGTGCCCTCGCCGGACCGGCGATGGCGGCCTTGATCCTCACCGGGGCGGGGGCGGCTAACGCGGCCACCACCACGGCACACACAAGCTCGGGGCAGTTCAACCAGTTCTGCAACCAGTTCCCGCAGAACCAGTTCCCGAACCAGCTCCCGAACCAGTTCCGGAACCAGTTCCCGCGGAACCAGTTCCCGCTGAACCAGTTCCAGCAGGGACAGTGGAACCTGAGCGGCTCCAACACCCTCGCCGTCAAGTTCGAGGTCAAGACGTACGACTACCCGGTGTACTTCAACCAGCAGGGAAGCTGCCTCACCGGGTGGCTGAAGGACCCGGGCGCCTCGTTTAGGGGGCAGATAAACGGGACCGTCTACGGGAACTTCATCACCTTCTCCGTCAGGTATCCGTCTGGTTCCAAGCAGGGAACGAGGACATGGAACGGGACCATCAGCGGGTCGGGGCATGTCTCCGGGTCCTGGTCCGAGACGGGCTCCGAGGTCGGCAGCGGCAGCTGGTGGCTGACCAACCCGGCTAGCCGGGGCTGCCAGATGAACTTCCAGCACAACCGGCACAACCGCCACGCCCAGTACAACCAGTACCAGTACAACCAGAACCAGGGATGCTTCTTCGGCTACATGTAAGACCACCGACGGCCTGAAGACGACCGGCCCTGGTCCCGGCGATCGCCGGGACCAGGGCCGGGTTGTGCGGTGCGCGGGGCCGGAGCCGGGGGTGGTACCACCGTCCGTTCGGCAGCAGGGGATAAGGGGTTACGGGGAGCGGCGGGGGTCGCAGCGCCTGGCGGGGCAGGCTCCGGTCCGGGGCTGGCGGTGCTGCCGCGGAGCAGGTACGCCGACCTGAGCAGGTCCGGGTTGGCGCGCAGCTCGCTGGCCGGGCCGGAGAAGCGGATCCGGCCGCCCTCCATGATGTGCGCGTGGTTGGCCAGGCCCAGCGCCACGGTCGCGAACTGCTCGATCAGCAGGACCCCGGTGCCCGACTCGGCCACCGACGCGATCACCGGGATCAGGCGGCCGACCACGACGGGCGCCAGGCCCAGGGACAGCTCGTCGATGAGCAGGTAGGCCGGCTGCGAGATCAGCGCCTGGGCCAGGACGACCATCTGCTGCTCGCCGCCGGACAGGGTCCTGGCCAGCGCGGCCAGGCGCTGGGCGAGCTGGGGGAACAGCTCGAGGACCCGGGTGCGGCCGAGTTCCGCCTGCTCGCGGGACAGGGCGTAGCTGGCCACGCGCAGGTTGTCCTCGACGGTCAGGTCGGGGAGCAGCCGGCGGCCCTCGGGGACGATCGCGACGCCCGCCTGCCTGATCCGCTCGGGGCGCCGGCCGGTGAGGTCCGCCTCGTCCAGGAGCACGGACCCGGCCTTGGGGCGCAGGACGCCGCCGACGGCGAGCACCAGGGTCGACTTGCCCGCCCCGTTCGGGCCGAGCAGGGCGGTCACCTGACCGGCCGGTATCTCGAGGGAGACGTCTCTGACCACGGGGCGCCCGCCGCGCTCGACGGTGAGGTCGCGCAGGAGCAGGGCGCTCATGCCACCCCCAGGTAGGCACGGATCACGTCGTCGTTGCGGAGCACCGCGGCGGTCGGGCCCGAGGCGATCAGCTTGCCGAAGTCCAGCACGGCGGTGGTCTGGCAGCAGGCCGAGACCAGGCTCATGTCGTGGTCGACCAGGATCGCCAGCGCCCCGGTGTGCTCCGGGATGCGCCGGATCACCTCGCCGAGATGACGGGTCTCCTCGTCGGGCAGCCCGGCGGCGGGCTCGTCGAGCAGCACTACCTTAGGCCGGCCGACGACCGCGCGCGCGACCTCGACCAGGCGGCGCTGGCCTGCGCCGAGGGTGCGGACCTTCGTGTCCGGGGCGGCGTCCAGGCCGGTGAACGCGATCGCGTCGAGCACGTCGCGCCGGCGCGCGCCGGCGCCCGCCCAGGAGTGCTCGTGCACCATCGCGACGTTGTCGAACACCGACAGTTCCTCGATCGCCTGCTCGGTCTGGAACGTCCGGCGCACCCCCCAGCGGGCGCGGCGGAAGTGGGCCATCGACAGCAGGTCTACCCCGAAGGCGCGGACGGTCCCCTCGGCGGGCCTGACGAAGCCGCTCAGCACGTTGAAGAACGTGGTCTTGCCCGCGCCGTTCGGGCCGATCAGCCCGCAGGTACCCTGCTCGAACTCCAGGTGAAGGTCGTCGAGCGAGGTGACGCCGCCGTAGCGGACGGTCAGCCCGGCTACCTCGATCATCCCGCGTCACCCCCGGACGGCAGGGTCGGAGTCGGTGCGGGCGGGCGCCGCAGGCGCAGCAGGAGGCGGCCGAGGCGGGCCAGGTCCCTGGGCACCTGGTCGGCGAGCCCGGCCGGCGCGGTGGTCAGCACCTGCACGACGCCGAGCCCGAACAAGATGATCAGCCAGTCGGCGGATACGCCCCAGTTGTTGAGCAGGGCCGGGAGGAACTGGTAGAGGAGCGCCGCCACCACCGCGCCCCACAGGCTGTAGGCGCCGCCCATCAGCACCACGGCCAGCAGCGTGATCGAGTCCTGGGTCGGGAAGTCGATCGAGTACAGGTAGTGGACGGCGCCGGCCAGCACGCCGCCGGCCACGCCGGTGATGAACGAGGCCAGCGCGAACGCCCACAGCTTGTACAGCCAGGTGTTGATCCCCGCGGCCAGGGCCGCGGGCTCGCTCTGCCTGATCGCGGCCCACGCCCGCCCGGGCCGGGTCCGGATATGCACCAGCACCAGCAGGAACATCAGGACCGCCACCACCACCGAGTAGCGGAAGTAGGCCGGGTCGCCCGCCGCGAGGCCGGGCCGCCGGATCGGCGGGATCTGGATCAGGCCGCCGTTGTAGCCGAGGAAGCCGTGGCCGCCGTTGGGGAAGTTCACCGTGGCGAGCACCACCGTGATCGCGCCCGCCAGCATCAGCGTGATCAGCGCCAGGTACAGGCCGCGCAGCCGGAGCGCGGGCAGCCCGATCAGCGTGCCCGCCACCATCGTGATCAGGCCCGCCTCGAGCAGGACCAGCGGGTAGGGCTGCGTGGTGGCGAACAGCAGCCGGGCGGCCACCCACGCGCCGATGGCGAGCACGGCCACCTGGCCGAGGGAGACCAGGCCGACCCGGCCGACCAGGACGCCCAGCGCCAGCGTGACCATCGAGTAGATGGCGACCTGGGTCATCGCGTCGACGTAGTACAGGCTCAGGAACGCGGGGAACCCGAACAGCACGAACAGGACCAG
>Ga0335074_10012980_pt1 | contig 11702 bp, 6 predicted proteins | sample Lox_Sample_23_FD_206715 | JGI IMG/M metagenome (GOLD analysis project Ga0335074, IMG submission 206715) | Soil microbial communities from Loxahatchee National Wildlife Refuge, Florida, United States - Lox_Sample_2.3 | ecosystem: Environmental > Terrestrial > Soil > Wetlands | place: USA: Florida...
GGCAGGGATTACATAATCCATATAGTCCCCGGCATAAGCGGCAATGCCAACACCGATCTGGCGCAAATTGCTCAGGCATCGGGCCCGTTGTCCGCGTTCCTTGGCGCTCGCCAACGCCGGCAGCAGCAGGGCGGCCAAAATTGCAATAATCGCAATGACAACAAGCAACTCGATCAGCGTAAATCCCAGAGTGTTCCTCCAATTCGCGTTCATTTCATGCAAGGAATGCCCCACCTTGTCACATCACGGCTCCCGGAGCAATTGAACGTTTGTTCTATGCTGTATGGCACCGGCTCATTTGTGATGACTTTCGGGCAAACGTGTCCAAAACGGGTGGTATAAATTGACATTTCCCATTCGGTTTCCGAACGGGTAACCCAGCGGATGTTTGTCCACATAAATTGGCGAGTGAACCGACCTCGTGACCGTGGTTGAACACTGCTTAAAGGGCGTTGTCCACTTCGGGGAACAAGGGTTTGGAATTGTAATCACACCAGAGCAATTTTGGACATTGCAGGCCGTGGAGAAATTTCGATTTTGAAATGTAGGGCGTTTGGCTCACGGTCACATTGAATGTGGCAAACCTTTCAATGGCGGGCAAAATTCAGAATCTAAACATTCATGTGGTATTCCCGAACCGAGGGCGGACTGAAGAAAAGACTTGCATCCCTTTTGTTAAGGAAGACAATCACGAAAAGGCCCGCGCCGGTGCGTGGGCACGAAACCAAGTGGAAAATCCCGATCCAGGACTGTGAAAATCTAATTGACGCTTGTTGATTGCCCAGTCATTCGCAAAATATGTTTTTGCAAAGCCGCCTCGAGGGGCGAGGTTATATGCGCATTTAGGATTCGATTATGGCCCATGTCGTCACCAACAAATGTGTGGGACTGATTATGTGGAGGTGTGTCCCGCGGCCTGCTTTTATGAATTGGACAATCAAGTGGTCATCCAGGCGGAGGATTGCATTGATTGCACGGCTTGCGTGGCCGAATGTCCGGTCGAGGCCATTCACGCCGAAGCGGATGTTCCTACAGAATATCAGTCGAATGCCCGATTTAATGCGGTTGAAGCCAAACGGCCCAAGGGCTCAGGACAAGAAGCCATCGTGAAGAAAAAGCAAGCTCTGCCAACTGCCGCGCAAAGGAAAGCCGAACTGCGTAGCTGAATTCGATTTTGCGGTCGAGTCAGCGCCAACAGTCTATCTGCAAAACAAATCTCTTCAACCTTATGAAAAAACTGCTCGTGCTTTGCGGCGTTGTGGCCGCTCATTTCACAACCCAGACCCTCTTGGCTGCCGATGCCGAACTGTTCGTTTCGCCGACCGGCAACGACGATAATCCAGGAACGCGGGCGCGACCGATCCGCACGTTGCAACACGCCCGCGATTTGGTCCGCGCCATGGACCAGAACATGACCGGCGACATCACAGTCTGGCTGGCGGGCGGGACGTTTCGGCTGAACGAGCCGTTGACATTGGACGCGGAGGATTCCGGCACCGGCGGGCATGATGTGATTTATGCCGGGATGCCCGGACAACATCCCATCATCAGCGGCGGTGTGGCGGTGACGGGCTGGAAACTCGTGGATGCGAGACGGAATCTATGGTCAGCGCCCGCGCCGGCGGCATTGAAGAACACCCGCCAACTTTACGTGGATGGTATTCGCGCTGAACGGACACAGGGACGTTTGCCGGTGAAGTTGACGGAGACGCCGACGGGTTACATTGCGGGTTCGCCGGAGATGGCGAGTTGGCGCAATCCGAGCGACATCGAGTTTGTCTATACCGGCGGCAATGGAATCTGGTCCGAGCATTCCTGGGGACTCGGCGCGTGGACGGAACCGCGTTGTCCGGTCGCCAGCATCGAAGGCACGACCATCACGATGGCGGAGCCGTGCTGGGACAATTCAACCAAGCGCGTGCCCCTGCCGCCGGACATTGGGTTCAAGCGCCCGGCCAATCTCGTCGGGCCGGCCAGCGTGGGCAAGCAGCCGGAGTATGTCGAGAACGCCTATGAACTCTTGGGCACGCCCGGTCAATTCTATTTCGACCGCGCGGCAAAAGTGATTTATTACGTGCCGCGTCCGGGCGAAGATTTGGCCACGGCGGATGTGGAAGCGCCGGTGCTGCAAAAATTGATTTCCGGCGAAGGAACCGAAGACGCGCCGGTTCACAATATCATTTTCAAAGGATTGCAATTTTCCCACGCGACGTGGCTGTTCCCGTGCAGCGACGAAGGTTTTTCGGAAATCCAGGCGAACTACATGGTCACGGGGCCGGACGGCTACGCGACGCAAGGCTTGGGTGATTTGGTTCCGAACGGGCAAAAGCCCTTTGGCGACTGGACCAAAACGCCCGGTAATGTTTCGTTCAGCTATGACCATCAAATTCAATTTCTCGGCGATGATTTTGTTCATCTCGGCGGCGCGGGGCTGGAACTGGGCGACGGCTCGCAATCGGATAAAGTGGAGGGCTGCATATTCACGGACGTTTCCGCCAACGGCCTGGAATTGGGCGGCGTGGATTTGCCGGAAGGCAACGCCACGGAGGTGACGCGGGACAATCAAATTCTCGACAACCACATTTACAATGTGGCGGCGGAATTTCACGGCGGCATCGGGATTGACGTTGGCTACGCGCAGAACACTTTGATTGCGCACAACCAGCTTGATCATCTGCCTTACACGGCCATTTCGATGGGCTGGGGCGGCTGGCCGGACAAGATTCATCGCGCCGGTGTGGCGAACAACTCGCACGACAACCGCGTCGAAGACAATTTAATCTTTGACCACATGCAATTGCTCGCGGACGGCGGCGGCATTTACACGCAGGGGCTGACCGGTCCGTCGCTGGCCGAGGGTGAAAAACTCATCGGCAATGTGATTTACGATCAATTTGGCACCGGCCACGGCATTTATACCGACAATGGCTGCAACAACGTCACCGCCAAAAGCAACGTCATCTTCCACACCGACCACGATAATTGGGGCGGTCGTCATCGGAATTATTACGACGACAATGACGGCAAGGTGTTTGACTATTTCGACTTCGAGGACAATTACTGGCAGCAGGGCGACCCGGACCGTTCGGCGGAAAATGTCACGCTGAAGAACAATCACATCATCAGCCGATTGGACCAGGCGCCGGAGGCCATTTTGCAACATGCCGGTTTGCAGCCCGAGTTCAAAAGCATCTTGAAGGAACAGTTGGGAGCGCCGGCCGCCCCGGAACCACCGAGCCGCGTGGCGGCGTTTGCCGGAAATGGATTCGCCCTGGTCGCGTGGAACCCGTCCGTTTTCGACGGTGGCACGCCGGTGAAATCTTACACGGTGATTTCATCCGAAGGCGACAAAGTGACAGTTTCCATCGGCGAGTTCAACAAGGAAGGCTATGTGAAAATTTCGGGCCTGTCCAACGGCAAGGACTACACGTTCAGTGTCACGGCCAACAATGCCAATGGCAGCAGTTCGCCGTCGTTGCCGTCGGAAAGCGTCACGCCAAACGACCGACCGGTCCATCCGCCGGCCGCGCCGTCAATGGCGTCGGTGTCTCCGGGCGATGGCATGGCGACGATTCATTTCGACGCTCCTGAAAACGACGGCGGCAGTCCGGTGCTCGCGTTCGCGGTAATGGTGAATCCCGGCGGGCGCAAAGTCATGTTCACCGGGCGGCCAGTGCTGGTGTTGGGCGGCCGACACGTGACTTTCGGCGTCGTGGATGGACTGGAAAACGGAAAGACCTACACCTTCGAGGTGGCGGCGGTGAATGTGGCTGGCGGAGGCCCGGCGAAGGCAACCAGGCCCATCACCTTGGCTGCCGCCAGCGCCGCCGAATAGCGGACTCCGGAAAATTGCAACCCCGGCAATTGGGCAGCGCCTGTTGAGACGCTCACAAATCTGCCTTTCACAGAAACGGATTCGTGCTTGAAATGCCGCCCGGGCCCAAGCGTCTTGCCTTTACAGCCTATCGGACTTGGGATTGCCAATACCGGATAATCACGCTCTGTCCAAATGAGTGGTTATTTGTTTTGACTCTGAGGCTGAGAGCGGCTCTGGCGATCTGGATTTTAAGTCTGTCTCCGAGCCAGTCGGCGGCAGTTGAACGCCAAACTGATCAGCGACCATTCAGTTCGGACGTTTTCCAGCCCGCGTAACCGAAAAGCTCTGAATGTTTAGACTGCGTGCGACACCTTCTGGTTCTCCGGTAAAACTTCCGCCGCATTGCAGGCAGACAACAACAGGTCAATGCTTCTTGCTTTTTTCACGATGAACCAAGGCGGCCATAATGGTGTCCAGGACCTGATCGAGGCGCTTGCCTGCATCTTCCGCCAGAAAGCGCAAGACGAAATATCCGTTTTGCTGCAGCAGGGCGTCTTTCCGCCGGTCACGCCGGTAAGCTTCAGCATCAGCCAGATGCTGTGTGCCATCCAATTCAATAACAACACCGGTTCGGGCGCATAACAGGTCCACCTCCATTTCCCCAGCCCCGTCAAAGGGAATCGGCAATTTCACATTCAGGCGAAAACGACCGGACGTTCCAGACAAGGTTTGCAGGCGACGAAAAAGAAAGGCTTCGCTGGCACTCCGGGCACGATCTTCTCCCTCGGCATGGTCGTCAGGAGGCCGCGCCACATTCACGAACAGATTTGCCAGGGGAACATCCACTCCGTCGCGGATCAGCCGGCGAACGCTGGCGGCGTAATCCCGTTTCCATTCGGGGGCGATCGGCAGCGGAACCCCCGCCGGCCAGCCAGGCAGAGCGCTGCCAGGGAGCAGGATGGTGTAACCAAGGGCTTCATATCCACGACACCTTTTGTCAAACATTCTGGCGAGCATGGGAACGTCCAAGTCAGCATAGTCATAGACGCACACTTCGCGTTTTCCTTCGTGCAAACGATGAAGTCGCCCCACGTATTGTGCAATGGTTCCCCGCCATGAGACTGGCAGCGCCAGAAACAAAGTGTCCAGTCGAGCATCATCGAAACCCTCGCCTATGTATTTTCCGGTCGCGAGAATCACCCGCCCCGCAGGCTCTGGAATCTCCGCCAAGCTCGCGAGGGCCATGTCCAATTGCTTCCTGCTTTGCCCTCCCTGCAACAGAATCAAGCGGGGAATGTCCCGGGACAGCAGTTGGGCCAATCGTTGCAAGTGTTCGATCCGTTCGGTGAGGACCAGAGGCGATCGCCCCTGGTTGACGGCGCTCACAACGTCTGCGCAAATCATTTGGTTGCGTTTGTCGTCATTCCGCAAGGCTTCGTACAATTGGTGAAATTCCGAGCGCGGATCGGGGCTGGGTGTCAACGTCGCGCGAAAACCTGTTGGACGGACCAGAACCTGATGCGTGAAAGGCCGCGCGGCAGCCTGGGTTTTCGCATCCACACGATGGCGAACCGGGCCGCACTGCATAAAAATGATCGGGTGATGACCATCCTTGCGAGTCACCGTGGCTGATAAACCGGTCACAAACTTTGCTTTGGCGCGGCGGACGAGCAATTCAAAGCTGCGCGCTGAAATATGGTGGCACTCATCCACAATAAGGTTGCCATAGCCGGCAACACGGTCGTCCACCACCTCTTTGCGAACAAGGCTCTGCATCAGCGCCACATCCAGCGCTCCCGTCAGTTTTTTGCGTCCGCCTCCCAACCTTCCGATTTCCTTGGCCGGCACGTTCAGAAACGAGGACAGGCGTTCGACCCACTGTTCCAAAAGCTGCTGACGATGGACTAGAATCAGCGTGTTGACGCCACGTTGAGCTATCAGCCAGGCCGCCACCACGGTTTTTCCGAAAGCCGTGGTCGCTGCCAGAACGCCCGTGTCATGTCGCAGTAATGCCTCCGCAGCCTGCTGCTATTCCGTCCGCAGTTCGCCGGTGAAGGAAACGCTGAGAGAGTCGCCGCCAAATCGTTCATCGCGAAGAACCGGCTGTATTTTGAGCGCCTCAAGCGTTTCCATTACCTCATTTAGACAGCCTCGTGGAAGGGCAAAATGCTTTGGATGATCTTCGGCGCAGGAAATAATTCTCGGTTTGTCGTAGGTCGGCAGGCGCATGGATTGCGCGCGATAGAACTCCGAGTTTTGAAACGCTGCCAGACGAAGCAACCTATTGCGTAGAGCGGGCACTAGGTTTTCCTTGCCGACGTAGATTTGGTCTCCGAGGATTACTTCAAGTTTTTCCGGCAGGAGGCCGGCGATAGGCGGTTCCTTTCGACGACGGGACGGTGGCGTGGTCCAAGGATCCTCGTCATCTTCATCCGCCATAGCCATGCGCACCCCAACAATCCGACCTTTGGATTCCGCGTCGCGTACGAGAGCTTCAACTTGTACCCTGCTCATTCGCCGCACCGAGGCCAGGAATGCCCACTGATCGGCGTACGGCTTGAATTGTTCATCAAGAAAAACGGTGTTGCCGCGCTGTCTTGCCAGTTTCTGGAGGGGAAGCGCAATCAGGTTTCCAAACCCGCCTTTGGGCAGCGTATCCTGGTTGGGAAATAACCGGTCGTAAGAATGGAACCCAATCTCCGGACGGTGTTCCATTGTCTCAGTGAGAATGTATGAACCAAGTTTGCGCGCCAGGCCGGCAGGAATGGCGTCTTCAAAGAAAAACCAAACATGGCCGCCGTCGCCGGACCGCGAGCGTTCCAGGACGGCGGGTGCCTTGATTCGCCGGCAGGTTTCGAGGAAAGCCGCCGCATCCGGCTGCCAAACTTCGCCGTCGAAGTCCACCGCCAGAAAAAAGCAGGTTTCGTCCTGCAACATGGCATAGACACCCATGACGAAATCGGAGCCTCGATCGTCTCGCCCCGAAAGGTGCCAGCCAATCACTTCGTCAGTGATCTGAAAAAAGCGACGGTTGGGACAATCGGTGCATTTGATCCGCGGCTTTTCACAAACACCACGAATCCATTCATTGGCACACGCAGGCGCATAACCGGATTTCCCGGTTTTCCGGCTCTCGAAACGGCGGGGATAAACATCCTCCCTGCCTCGGAAAAGAGATCGAAACAATTCTATTTTGGCCGTGGGCGGGGAATTGTTTGTGACCTTGGAGCTTTGATCTGAAACGTCCGTTCCTTGCGCCAAGGACTGTGCTTCTTGGCCGCCGTTTGGGTAAATCGTGTCCACGCGGCAACTATACGACAGTGATTCCCGTCACAACGAGCCTAAACACGGGCCAAACACTCTGCCACTTGTCTCCAGTCCGATTTTGGTTCCTGGGCGAACAGCTTGAGAACAGGCAGGTCCTCAGCCCAGCAGCGCGCGAGTGGGGGTTGCAGAGCGTCCTTCAATTCGGGCGGCTCGGGCAGGCGGTGCTCAACGGCTATTGCGCTGGCAAATGTGTGGATCGCCTCCAACAACGCCGGGCGCGCTTCCTCGCCAAATCCGCCTTCGCCAAGGACCCGGGCCAGCTTGAGTTTGTGAGTCGCGCGTTCGCGATGGACTTTTGCCCGCGCTTTTTCTTCGGCGGATAGAGCTGCGGACCCAGCGTTGTCTTCGCCCGGAAACAACTGGCGGGCGGCACGGGCCGTCTTGCAGATGAGACCCGCGGCGATCAGGCGCTGGATGGTTTCGTCGCTGGCGCGGTCAATCACCTCCAATTGCACTGGTGCCAACGGATCGGCTTTGCCCGGTCCAAACAAATCCGAGTGCAATGAATTCAATTTTTCACGCCAGTTCGCCGCGTCGCGATCCACAACCACAACCAGGACAGAATGCGGGCCGGATTGCGGAAAAGTTTCCTCGCAACGAACGAACGCGCCATTGATGCGCCCGGCGGCAAGTTGGACGAAGGCCAGCGCCCGGTCGGCGGGCAACGCGGGTTTCAAATCGGGCGGACGGGAACCGGCGGCGATGTGCGGCGGGGCAACAAGTTGTTGCAGCCGTTCGACCATGGCCTGGCGGCCGCTGCGCAACTTGATTTCCTTCACTTCACCCGGTTTGTCGAGGACGCTCGCCGCCACACTTTGTTTGAGGGCGAGCGTTTGGAGCATCCGGTGTTCAATGGTGTTTTCAGAAACGAGGTTGATAACGGTGACGGGTTTCGTTTGATGCTTTCGCCAGGCTCGGGCGATGCGCTGTTCCAACTTGGCGGGATTCCACGGCAGGTCGCAGTTGATGACGACACTGGCGATTTGGAGGTTGAGGCCGGTCGCGCCCGAGTCGGTGCTCAGGAAGACCCGGCACTTCGGATCATCCTTAAAGGCGTTGATCTCGGCGCGGCGGCGTTGCTGCGGGACGCTGCCCGTGTGCCACGCACGACCCACGTTGCGCCGGTCGCAAAGGTCGCGGACAAGTTCAAGCATACGCTCCCATTCCGAAAAAATGATGACTTTGGCGTCGTTTTCCTCGCAATCATCGAGAAGCTTTTCCAATTCGGCGAGCTTGGGGCAGGTGCGGTCGTCCGAATCGAGTATGTAATTGGTATCACAAATCATCCGCATCATGGCGAGTTCGCGCTGGAGTTTGTCCTGCTCCTGCTGCGTGAGCGGGCGCCGCAAGGCCGCGTTGACCAGTTTGAGCACCTGCTGTTCGTGCGCGGCATAGTTCTGCTTTTGCAGTTCACCCAACTGGACGAAGTGATTGCGATCCGTCCTCTCCGGCAGCTCGGTTTCCACTTCGGCCTTGCGGCGGCGCAGCATGAAGGGCTTGATTCGATCATGCAGCACGTCGAGGTTGCGGCAGCCGACGGGCCGCCCGCGTTCGTCCAATTCGTAAAAATCGCGGTTGAAACGGAACAGTGGGCCAAGCACCGCCGGATTGAGGAAGTCCATCAGCGAATGCAACTCATCAATGCGGTTCTCAATCGGCGTGCCGGTGAGAACGAAGGCGTAACGGCTGTGCAGACGCTTAACGGCCTGGGCGGTCTTGGTGCTCCAATTTTTGATCCGCTGGGCTTCGTCGAGAATGACAACGTCCGGCGCAAGACGCGCGTTTACATCGAGCGCGTCGGCAACCATCTGTTCATAGTTGACAATGGTGAAAAAAGGCGTGGCCGCGCCGGTGTTGTAACACTTGAGGCGGCGGATCTTTCCGCCGAAGACAAGTTGTAAATCCAAGGTGGTGAATTTTCGAATTTGCTCCTCCCATTCCGTTTTGAGCGAAGCGGGGGTGACCACCAGCACCCGGTGCGCCTTTCCCAGGCGGCGCAGCAGCGCGCAGGCGGCAATCGCTTGAATCGTCTTGCCAAGGCCCATTTCGTCCGCGAGCAGCGCGCGTTCGGTAAAGGCAAGGTGCAACATCCCTTCGCGTTGGTAGGGAAACAGCGGCACGGTCGTTTCGTGTGCCGGCCATTCGCCCTTCTGCACCTTAACCTCGTATTCATGGCGAAGCTGACGACGCTCACTTGCGCGGCGGCGGTTCTCCAGCCACGGTTCGATTTCCTGTGAAAGACGGATTTGCGGAACATTGGTGTCGCGCAATTGGCGCAGCACATCCAGCGCGGCTTCCGCCGACACGTCGGCATTGAGCAGCCGCCCTTGAGAATCAAACCACTTGTTGACGGAGCGCGGCAGTTGCTCCTGGCTGTCCATCACACACACGGTGTCCGCCGCGGGATCAACCGCAACTTCGATGCGGTTTGAGCCTGTCGCTTGGGCGGACTTGAAGAGTTGCTTGTGTCGTGCCCGAAGGTAAAGGGTGACTGCTTCGACGTGCTTGCAGAAACCCAGGCCATTGGTGCGGAAATCCACACAGTCGCAAACCGACTCGTGTGTGTTCAGCCCGCGAATTTCAACCGAGTAAGTCAGGCCGCTGGCGGATTTAACGTGAAAATTAGAGAAAATGGGATGGCGCCGGTCGCTGTTCATTATGGTAAACACTTCCTCACGGGCGCGCTGGCGGCGCTTGTTGATTTCGTCGGTGTCAGTTGTTCGCCAATCGTGGGCTGGCGGCAGCTTGAGCTTTTCGCTCGATTTGGGAAACTTTGCCATGGAGGCATAAGGTTCGTGATTCAACTTGTCTCGTCAACGACGAGTTATTCACATCCACAAGCCTGAATGCCACCGTGCCCGAAGTATTAGGGCGCAGACCCGCCTTGCGGCGGTTTACAAGCGGGCGCTGGTTGAAGGAAATTTGAACAAACAGACACCGCCAATTTGATCATTTCAAACGACGAAGTCCTTGCGCAAAAAGACCGACCAAATACGACCTAACCAACTGAATGGTTGCGGCTCAGATCGCATGTTTTCCGTAGGTCCGGCGATACGCCAAAGGGCTTATCTCCTTGTTGGCGCGAAAGTAGCGGGCAAAATGTTGAATGTCCGGAAACCCAAGGGACTCGGCAATCCGTCCCACCGGTAAATCCGTTTCCACCAGCAAACGAACGATTTGATCCGTTCGAATGCGGCACACATATTCGTGAATGGAACATCCAATTTCCCGCCGGAATTTTATCTCCAATGCGCGGCGTGACAGCCCGGCTGCCCGGGAGATATCCATTACCATGATGGGTTCACGAATATGATCACGCACAAATTGAAGCGCCTTCCTGACCTGTGGATCAAATGCCGCGATGAAGTCTGTTGAACGGCGCGCCATAACGTGCGTGGCGGAGACGATTATTTTCGAAGAAGTCCGGCGCTTTCCGCGAAGGATCCGATGGAGCACCAGCGCGCTTTCGTACCCTGCCCGCTCGAAGTTGATCGCCACGCTCGACATGGAGGGTTCGGAAAGACCGCAAACAACTTCGTCGTTGTCCGCCCCCAAAACGCCAACTTCGTCCGGCACGGATAGACCCGCCAACTTGCAGGCCTCGATAACCTGTCGCCCGCAGTCGTCGTTACACGCCATCAAGCCGGTCGGCTTTGGCAACGACCGCAGCCAATCCGCCATTTTGCGACGCTCTTCCCGCCAGCCTGCCGTTGCCGCCGGTAACGTAGTATAGGCGTCCACACCAAATCCCTCCCGCCGTATCCGCAGCTCAAATGATTTCCTGCGCAAACCCGACCACGTATATAACTCCGGCGCCAAAGATACAGGCAGATCACGACCGTAACCGCAGTAGGCAAAATGTTTAAAACCGCAATTCAATAAATGTTCGGCGCCCACTCGTCCGATGGCCGCGGAATCAGTCACCACATTGACCAAATCCGGAATTTCAGCCCTGCTGTGGCCGATCACTATCGCGGGGATTTTCAACTCGGCTACCTCTTCCAATTTGTCCACGTCGCGCAAAATGATTCCGTCCACATTGAGCGCCTTGAGCTTGGGCCACGCCTTTTCAAGGCCGCCAGGCTCCCAATAAAACGACCACGGACCATAATGATGCGCCCACCGGGCAATGCCGCAAAGCAGCTTCCGCCCTGATTCCCGCGACGATTCAATCAAAAGTCCAATCGTCGGAATCTTCTTTGTGGGACGTTTCAAAATTCAAAAAACAACATTGGAACCATCGAAGTATGGTCAACATTTGCGGCTTCCCTCAACCCTAAAATGCGATATTTTTCACCGTTTTGCGCATTCAACTGAACCCAGCGATTTACGCAAATTGGTGATAAATATGCGTAAAATGGCGTTGCGACATGCTGACGGCAAATGGTAAATATTCTCAAAGCACACGAATGATGCAAAAGCGAAACAATGATCGCCGTAATCAGTTTGGATTTACGTTGATTGAATTGCTGGTGGTGATAGCCATCATCGCCATCTTGGCGGCCATTCTCTTGCCCGCGCTGGCCGCGGCGAAAGTCCGGGCCATCAAAACCGCCTG
>Ga0335074_10012982_pt1 | contig 11701 bp, 11 predicted proteins | sample Lox_Sample_23_FD_206715 | JGI IMG/M metagenome (GOLD analysis project Ga0335074, IMG submission 206715) | Soil microbial communities from Loxahatchee National Wildlife Refuge, Florida, United States - Lox_Sample_2.3 | ecosystem: Environmental > Terrestrial > Soil > Wetlands | place: USA...
TAGTCGCATCCGCGGGCTAGCTGCCGCTCGAAGAAGCAGTCTTGTCCTTCTTCGTGGACGTACGCCGTTTCGCCGCAGTCCCGCTGGCCGCGCTTGTCCCGTCGGCAGCCTGACCGTTACCTCGCGCTGCCGCATCGGCCTCCATGGCCCTGATCAGGCTCTTCGGCCGCATGTCAGTCCAGTTCTTCTCGATGAAGTCAAGGCACTCCTGGCGCCCCTTCTCCCCGAAGATGACTTCCCATCCATCGGGCACGTCTGCGAAGACAGGCCACAGCGAATGCTGTCCTTCATCGTTGATCAAAACGAAGTACTGGGCGTCCTCGTCTTCAAACGGATTAGTAGCCACCATCCATTCCTTTCACCTATTCAAGTCCTGGAGGGAGCGTTCAACTGCCGCACGGTACCGGTTGAACACCGCTCAGCCGACCCCTTCAGAGCATAGCTCATCTTCCTGATCCGCAGAAATAGTCGATGAGCAGTGAATTTACTTTCTCGGGCTGTTCAAGGAAGCCGTAGTGTCCGCTGTCGGCAACTTCCTCGTACCGGCAATCGGGGATTGAGTCCGCGACCTCGCGACACAGCTTGACCGGAGCTATCAGATCATCGCGAAACCCAATGACGAGGCATTCAGCTCTTATCTTACGGTACTCTTCCAACCGGTTACTAACTAGTTCGACGCCACGCTGTGCTGGGTTAGCCGACGGCGCGATAAGCGACATCTCGAAAATATCAAGCCAATCTCTTATGAGCCTCTCGTCATTCAGGCTCCGCGGCGACAGGAATTGCATTGCATGAACGACGGCGGCATAACGCGGCGGCAACTTTATTCCGCTTTCCGCCAGATCGGATTCCGACTCCGACATTGCGATACGTAGCGCATCGGTTCGGCCGCGAGTTGCGCTGAGTACCGCTTGGGTGACTAGGTCTGGGTGCGCCAAGAGCAATTCCTGCAGCATCATCGCGCCTAGCGAAAAGCCCACGGCACGGCACGGAGCCAGGTCGAGAAATTCAATCAAGCCAACCGTGTCCGCCACCATATCCTGAATGGTGAAGCCCTCTGGGCACAGGTCAGACGGCGGCATCCCCCGGTTATCAATGGTGATAACGCGGAAGCCGGCAGCTGTCAGCGCAGGGACCTGATTGGGAGTCCACATCTTGCCCGTGGCCCCGCTTCCCGTTATCAAAACAACAGGATCACCTGAGCCGTAGTCGTCATAGTTAATATTTATGCCATTAACGACTGCCCTCGGCATAAGTGTCCTTTCGCCGCGGTACGCGGTCAGTCTACCTTGAGCGTAGATTATCGCAGTTCGACCTGAGCCGGATGCAGGCCGCCGCTAGGGTGCCCCGCACAGCGCCGTGACCTGCTGCACCGCCTCTTCGGTGCGGAGTCTTCTGCTGAGCCGTAGCTTCGGCTCGGCGGGCACCAGGGCGCGCTCCAAGGCCATCCGGCCGCGGCCGCCTCCGGTGATGTTGAGCAATATGGTCGCTTCGCGGTCAACGCGTCGCCTGGCAATCGCGTCCTGCAGGCAAGCGACCGCTACGCCTGCGGCAGGCTCTATGTCTATTCCCTCAAGCTCATGGAACAAATCGGCGGCCTGCCGGGCGGCGGCGTTGCCGGCGACCAGCACGTCACCACGGCTCTCCTTAAGCGAGTCGTATACTCCGCCTCTCGTCGCATAGGGCGGCAGCCAGTTCGTCAGCTCGTCCGCGTAGACCTGCTTGACTGCATGCCTGAAGTTCTCGATCGATCCGGTCGGATCACGCTTTCCAAGTCGCCAGGCATCAAAAATGGGAGTAAAGGGAAGATTTTGGCATAGCATGAGCTTAGGCAGCGCCATCAGGGGACCTGCGATATCGCCCGTCGCGTCTCGCACGCGCTTGGCGGCTTCAAGGATGGCGATCGCTCCCGTGCCGCTGCCGACAGCTTGAAAGTAATAAGACGGCAGCCGCTTCATCTCGTCGAATGCCGACAGCAGCACCGTTGCCAGGCCATCCCTGCGCCCGACATTCTTCACTCCGCCCTCGGCCAGGAAGGCGGGTTGCCGGCAAACCGCGGAGGCGATCTCCATGGCGTCTGGATAGTCGCCGTCATCAATGACTACGAGATTGACGCAAGGATGAAGTGAGTCACGGAAATTAAATCGTCGCAAGCCTTTTTCCGGAATGACAATAACGCATGATTGCTGACGCTGCGAGCACGCCCAGGCGAAGGCCGCGCCCGTATTGCCTGATGAAGCGACGGTCAAGATAAGGTCCGCTCCCGGCATCCTCCCGAGTACCGTACTGGCTTCAAGCTCCTTGAAGGTCGCGGTCTCAAGCGTGGCACCGCGCTCAGGCCAGAACCCGTTGAAGGCAATCCACAGGTTCGGCAGCCGCAGCAGGCCGGCTAGCCCGTGGCTGCGATAGACAACCGTACGGCCACTGTCCTGCTGCGCACCGGTGACAGGCAGCCAGCGCTGATAGCGAAATATTCCTGGCCGGTCGGTTAACGGGTGAAATCCGCCGTCGTCATACTGCGTCCGGAGAAGCGCGGGCTCATGATCGGCCGAACAGTCAAGTATAAGTCCGTCGTCGTAATACTGCCGGCCGCAGTAAGAACAGGCAATCGTGTAATGCCGCGGTTCCGGTGCTTGCCTGCACGGTTCTTGCCTGCACGGTTCTTGCCTGCACGGTGCTTGCTTGCACGGGGCAGCCGTATTCGCGTCGTCCATCAAATGACACCTATCTGTCTTGTTCAACCAGGGCGGCGTTACCAGTTGAACGCGCGGCAATTTTGCCTGTTTCCAAGGCAATTATCAGGCTGGACTAACCCAGCAGGAACTCACGGCAAAAGGCGTGACCCCTGACCAGCACCATCAGGTGTCCAACGATGCTGTACGCCCCGCCCCGGCTACAGCAACAAAGTCCCAGCGATGTCACCCGGACAGCATCAAATGACCACCGTTGCGGTTGGATCCGCCCCGCCAGCAGCAACGCAAGGCCACCGATGCGCTTCCTTCCGGTGATCCAGCTCGACCGGCGGTTCGGCGGCCCCGCCAACATTGGCACGCCGATCACGGACGCCCGGTGACCGCGGTCGTGCTGTTGGTTCCCTCCTGGTAATCGGCCGGTCCCTCGGGAAGAACGGGCGCGGCTGGAAGAATCTGCCGCAGGGTCCGCGGCCGTTCTGGGTTAAGGTCGAGTTCTTCTGGATATCCGAGCGAGACTTCCTCGAACCGCACCCCGTCCTGCCAGGTCGTTCCGGGGATGTGGAGATGCCCGTACACGACTGCCTCGGCGCCGAACCGCAGGTGCCAGTCGGCTGTCCGTTCCGTGCCGCACCACTGGGCGAATTCAGGATATTTCAGAACTCGCGTGGGTTCGCGGGTCAGCGGGAAGTGGTTGACCAGCACGGTAGGGACTCCCGCCGCCAGCGCCGCGAGCCGTTGCTCTGTCACCGCTATGCGCGCATGGCACCAGGCGTCGATGCTCAGATAGGGATCTGGGTGCAGCACCGCCTCATCGGAGCACACAATGCCAGTCTCGTACGCCAGGGCGAGAGACTCCGCTTTCGTGCTAGTGCCGTCCGGGCGGAACGAATAGTCATACAGCACGAACAGGGGCACGATCGTGACCGGCCCGCCCGCTCCCTCCCATACCGGAAACGGATCTTCTGGGGTGATCACGCCGATCCGGCGGCACATCCTGACGAGGTAGCCGTATCGGGCCGCGCCTCGCAACTGGACCGGGTCCCTGCTGACCGTCCACAACTCATGGTTGCCTGGCACCCAGATGACGGCCGCGAACCGGGCCTTGAGCGTACGGAGTGCCCACTCGATGTCCGCAGCCTTCTCCGCCACGTCGCCCACCACCAGCAGCCAGTCGTTCGGAGTCTCCGGTCGAAGGCTCGCGACAAACTCTCGGTTCTCGCGGAAAGTGACGTGCAGGTCGCTGACCGCTAGAAGCCGACCTGGCCGGTGGACGCTCAGTCCGCCTCCTCTTGATCCGCGCCTGCGTCGGCGTCCGCCCCGGCTTCAGCTTCAGAGTCCGCCCCGGCTTCAGAGTCCGCCCCGGCTTCAGCGTCCGCCCCGGCTTCAGCGTCCGCCTCGGTGAGAGCCGTGAGCAGGCTGTTCAGCCGCAGGACAAAGGTCGCGGGATCATCGATCCGAGCGCCTAGGGTAAGCACCGCCTGGTTAAACAAGACCTGAGCCCACTCGCCGATGTGCTTGCCGTCTTGCACGCGGTTGAGCCTTTGGATCAGGGGATGGTTCGGGTTAAGCTCAAGCACCGCCTGACGCGGCAACCCGGTTCCGCGCAGCCGCTGCATCAGGTTGACGTCTATTTCCGGCTCATTGCCGACGATGCAGGCCGGGGAGGTGGTAAGCCTGGTGGACAGCCGCACGTCCCAGGCCTGCCCGGCCAGGTGAGCCTTTAGCTTCGCCAGCAGATCGGCATACTCGACGTCTGCCTGCTCCTTGGCCTGTTTTTCTTCCTCGTCCACCAGGTCGTCTAGATTCCCTGCCCCTTGGGCGACGGACTGCAGCTTCTTGCCGTCGAATTCACGCAGGCTCGAGACCACCCAGTTGTCGACGCCCTCGCCAAGCAGCAGCACTTCGACGCCCTTTGTCCGGAATCCTTCGAGGTGGGGACTGGACTTGGCCGCAGCCAGCGAGGGGGCAAGCAGGTAGTAGATGTCCTCCTGGCCCTCCTTCATCCGGGCTACGTACTCGCTCAGCGAGGTGTCTGGGTCATCGGTCGCGGACTTAGTGGAGTTGAACCGCAGCAACTTGGCGATCTCGTCCCTGTTCGAGTAGTCGTCAGCGACGCCTTCCTTCAAGGTGGCGCCGAATTCCTTCCAGAACGTCGCGTACTTCTCCGGCTCGTTCTCGGCCAGTTCGACGAGGCGGCGCAGCACCTTTTTCACCGCGTTGGCGCGGATGTTGTCCACTGCGCGGCTGCCCTGCAGGATCTCCCTGGAGACGTTAAGCGGCAGGTCGGCCGAGTCGATGACGCCGCGAACGAACCGCAGGTACTTCGGCAGGATCTGACCGGTGTCCTCCATGATGAACACCCGCTGCACATGCAGCCGGACCCCGCGGCGGGCATCGGTCACCCAAAGGTCGTATGGCGCACGAGACGGGATGAACAGCAGGAGGCTGTATTCGTAAGTTCCTTCGATCTTGGCGTGCACCCAGGCCAGCGGGTCGGTGAAGTCGCCAGCAATGTGCTGGTAGAACTCGTTGTAGTCGCTGTCCGCCAGTTCGTTCTTCTGACGAGTCCACAGCGCGGAGGCCCGGTTGACGGTGACGTCAGGTTTCGCAGTACCTGCCTCTTCTTCGGCTTTGTCTTCTGGCTCTCCTGGCATCAGGATCGGCACGCTGATGTGATCGGAGTACTTCTCGACGATCGACCGCAGCCGCCATCCGTTCAGCAGGTCGTCTTCGCCTTCGCGCAGGTGCAGCATGATCGTGGTGCCCCGGTCAGGCCGGGTGATCGTCTCCAGCGTGTACTCGCCTTTGCCGTCGGATTCCCAGCGCACCCCCTCGTCCGACTCCAGGCCCGCCCGCCGCGTCGTCAGCACCACGCGCTCAGCGACGATGAACGAGGAGTAGAAACCCACGCCGAACTGACCGATCATGGCAGCGTCTTTACGCTGATCGCCAGTCAGCGACCGAAGGAACTCCTTGGTGCCCGACTTGGCGATCGTGCCGATGTTCTCGACCACCTCCGACCGGCTCATTCCGATCCCGTTGTCGGTGATGCTGATCGTGCCCGCGTCCTTGTCATAGCTGATACGGATCCGCAGCGGACCCTCGTCCTCGGGAAGCTCAGAACGTGACAGCAGTTCAAGCCGCAGGCGGTCAAGCGCGTCCGAGGCATTCGAAATCAGTTCGCGCAGGAAGATCTCCTTATTGCTGTACAGAGAATGGACCATCAGGTCCAGGATCTGTGCCGCTTCCGCCTGGAAGGCGAAGACTTCCTGGTCAACCTGCTCCGTTGGCGCGGCCATTTGACTCCTCCACAAACGACTGAAACCCGCGGCGCTAGCGTAACTCGGACCTTTGCCGCTCACCACCCGGCCTGGTTGGGACGGGGTGGTTGCGGTGGATGTCAGATGCCGACCAGGGCCGGGGCTGGGCTGAGTTGCTCCCGGCCCCGCGCGGCCCCGGCCGCCCGCGGCCGGCCACCACCAAACCCCGGTTTGATGTTGCCCCGTTGGTCTGTAGACAGAGTCCGGGCGAGGCTGCCTGATGCTGCGGGCCAGGCCGCGATCATTGAACCAGCCCGGCCCGGCGATAAGGGGCTATGCGTAAACTATTTCTCGGATCGCCTCAATACTTTCCTCAAGCCGGCCATCGGAGTTTTCGATAACATAATCAGCTATGGCCTCGGCGCCGGCGGCCCGGCGGGCGTTCTCGATCCGCTCCGCGATTGCTTCTGGCGCATGAGATCCGCGCAGCGTCAACCGGCGCAGCAATTGGTCAACTGGTGCCGTGACGAGAACAGTAGTCGCATCAGGAATAAACCGTTCGATGTGACGGGTATTACCGAGGTTAACAAGCGCATATGCGGCCCGGGTGCCTGCGCTATCTAGCGTATCGGCTACATCTGCCCAGAGCACGCCATAGCCCATTTGAAACTTGAACTCTCGATATTCGAGAAAGCTGCCGCCCTGAGCCTGTTCCCTAAATTTCTCGATTGTGATCGGAAGATACTCGTCAGTCGCCACGTCATCTGGCCGAGTCGCGCGACTGCTGCGTCTGGGAATGTAGCTATATCCTTGCACCGCATCCGTGCGCAGTGCCCGGGCCAGTGTGGATTTCCCAGCCCCTGAGGGCCCGTCAATCAGGAAAAGGCGGCCGTCGAGGTCACCGATCTGCCGTCTCCAGTGACTGGCCTGGCCTATTATATTCTCAAGCTGGCGCACCGGCCAGGGGACAATGTCCAGGTAGCTAATCCCCAGCCGCTGACGCATGCTGTCCGCAATATCTAGCGCCAGCGCGTTGTCCTCGCCGCCATAGAAGTGAAGTTCCAGGGTCACAAATTCATACTTGCCTATCTGGCCAATGCTGGCTACCCAATTGCGGCCGGCGTACGCAACCACGGGACGCAAGCCGGGAGAATCCGGTTCGTGCCTGCCGTCTTCTGTTATGTAGAAGTGACCAATGAGTCCCACATCTTCGCCGCTAACTCGAAGCGGATTAGAGCCTTGGGCACGAGCGGAATAGCCGTATGACTTCCGCTCGTGCCCAGTGCGTGTTCCGCCCATGGCAAGCAACTTATCTTCAATCGGTCCGCGCTCAACGCAATGCGCCATAAATGTTACTGATTTCATAATCACCTCGTATCTCCGGAGGTGCAGCAGTCTAACGTGGCCGATATTCGGCCCGAAGGCTAGGGCCTCGGGCGCAGGGCATGCCCTGAGGTCCTGATAACAGGCCGGCCGGCATCGATGATGCCGGCCGGATGAGCTTCCAGATGCTCAGAAGGTGAAGACCACGCGAGCCGGCACACGACCGGCCAGCACCTCTTCGATGCAGGTATTGACGTCGTCCAGATGGCGCTCCTCGGCGATGACCTTCGTGCGTCCTGCCTTGTGCAGTGCGAACACGTCGGCGAGATCCTGGCGGGTGCCGACGATCGAGCCGATGATTGACTTGCCGCTGATCACGGTGTCGAAGATGGGGACGGTCATCTTGTCGTCAGCCGGAAGGGCAACGCACACCAGCCGGCCGTGCCGCCGCAGTGACCCGAACGCCTGCTCAAATGCTCGCGGTGAGGTGGCCAGTGAGATGGCTACATCTGCACCGCCCAGCGCTTTGATCGCCTCGACCGGGTCGGTTACGCGAGCGTTGACGGTGTAATCCGCACCTAGCTGCCGCGCGAGTTCGAGTTTGCTGTCCTCGATGTCGACGGCGATAACCTTGCCGCCGAAAAGGCTCACGTACTGCAGGGCCAGGTGCCCGAGGCCACCAACCCCGAAGACGACCGCGGTCTCGCCCGGCTGAATGCCCGATACCTTGACGGCCTTGAAGGTGGTAACGCCGGCGCAGGTGAGCGGCGCGGCGTCGAAGGACGATATTCCGGCAGGCACGGCCACGACATAACTGTCGTCGGCGACCGCGAACTCGGCCCATGCACCGTCTACTGAATAGCCGCTGTTCTCCTGTGATTCGCACAGCGTCTCCCAGCCGGTCAGGCAGTACGAGCAGTGCCCGCACGCCGATCCGAGCCATGCGATGGCGACGCGGTCTCCTGGCTTGTGCAGACTGGATTCACTGCCCGCCGCCACGACCACGCCGACTCCTTCATGGCCAGGAATGAAGGGCGGGCTCGGCTTGACTGGCCAGTCGCCCGCAGCCGCGTGTATGTCGGTGTGACAAAGACCGGACGCGTCCATCTTGATCAGCAACTGCCCGGGCCCAGGTTCTGGTACTGGCAGTTCCCTGATTTCTAGCTTCTCGCCGAGTTCGGGCACCACTGCCGCTTTCATGGTTTTCATGATCATCCTCCTGATCTCTTGCCACCTCAAGAGTCAGCCGTGCTGAGCGATCTGCGGCAGGGCCGCTGGTCCTATGGCCTGATGACCAATGTCATCCGGTAACAGCGGCAATCGCGGGTCTTCGACGACCTTGGCCGTGACGTCAGCAGGTAGCTCAGGCCCGAAGACCGATCGCAGTATCCTCGTGATTGTGTCCTGCGCCCGCTCGGATCGCGCGGATCCGTCGGTGCCTGCCACTATGCTCGGCCCGTCGGCGTTTCTCATCGCGAGCCCTCCTCTGATCTTCTCCGACCAGTCAACCGCTGCGGCTGGGCTCCCGTTAAGGGCCGAAAGGCCCGATCGCTCCGCGGACCGTCACATAGCGGCCATATAGCCCCGGGGCGGCCTGGGTCCGGCCTCCCAGACGCCTGGAAAACTATTGCCGGGGTGTCGTATCGACCGCAGGCCGTTCGTAGAGAAGGTAAGCGGGGCAGCCGCCCTGGCCGCCAGCAAGCAGAGGAGCTTCTGACATGGCGCTGTATCTGATCGCCTTCAACGACGAGTGGGTGCCCGATCATACGCTGGAGGAGCTGACTAAGAAGGCGGCCTCCGCCAGGGCCGTGATCGGGGAGATGACGGCCGCTGGAGTCTTCGTCTTCAGCGACGGCGGCCTTGATGCGTCGACCGTCGTGTGCAGCGTCGACCCAGGCAGCGGCTCGCCTGTATTCACCGACGGACCATATGCCGAGACCAAGGAGCATCTCGGTGGTTTCGCGGTCGTGGATGTGGCCGACGATGCCGCCGCACGGTACTGGGCCGGCCGGATCGCGGTCGCGGTCGGATGGCCGCAGGAGGTGCACCGCTTCCCTCATAGCATCGCGTTGAGCGCTGGCACCCAGCCTGATCACTAAAGATCGGGGATACTGCGATCCGCGGCGCCAGGTCGCGAACGCCGTCAGATACTGCCGGCACCGCGCTCCCGCAGTTCCTTACCCAGTCCGTCCATGCCTGAGCCTGTCGGCCATCCTGACCGCACGAGCGGTTGCGGGCTCGCGGCGGCCTTGCCTTCGCGAACAGGAGGAGGCGAGACAGACTGGACGCTCCTCGCGCTGCATACGGCGTCCGCGTCGTTCTTCGGCCCTGGCACGTCGCCGCTAACCGGAATCGCCCCCGCCGGGACAGGTGGGTGCGGAACCTGGTCAAGTACCCAGCCGAGGTTCAGCGCGTGCTTGTCCCTCGCGGTCATCGGGTGGAGCCCGAAGGTAGTCTCGATCAGCTTCAGCGAGGAGGTGTGCTCGAACGGTCCCTTGCTGACGACCCGGCCGCGGCGCGCGAGGTTCGAGATCACGACTGCCGGAACCCGGAACCCGAGTTGCCTGTAATCGGGAATGAGCTGACCGTCGGTTGGCTTCTTGCCGTCACCTGAATGATTGACGTCCTTCGGGTTCGTGTCGTCAATGACCTTCGGCGGCTTCACGTGATCGAAGAATCCGCCCCACTCATCGAAGGTGACGATGAGCACCGTCTTGTCGAGATATCCCGCCTTATCGAGAGCATGATACGCATCCGCGATGAACCGCTCGCCAAGCCGGATGTCGGCCAGCGGATGGTCATCGGCCGAGGTCCCGTTGCTTTCCGTATCGAAGGCCGGATCGATAAAACTGACATTGGGCAGCCGGCCTTCTGCCACGGTCTCGAGGAACGGCCGCGTCTTGACAGGTATCCCGAGAGCGTCGGTGTCGCCACGCTCGAACTTGTGCCAGAACGGCAGGTACTTCTCGCCCCACAGCGCCAGGATCGGCAGGTCACTGAAGAAGTACCCTCCGGTCGGTATTCCCTTCTTGTTGGGCACGGGTGATAGCTGGTCCCAGATCGTCGGCAAAACAGAGATGTCGAAGCTGTTATGGTCGCGGTCGGTGCGCGCCGCGTGCTGGTAGAACCGGTTAGGGAACGTCTCGCCCGCGAACGAGCAGAAATAGTGGTCAAGCACCGTGTAATGCTCGGCCAGCGCGCCGATGACCGGCAAATCGGGGACGGCCTTGCGGCTGCGGTCCGCGTTCAGGTTCGTGTAGTAGCCGATCGGGAAGGTATTGGCCTTGGCGAGCTTGACGCCGGGGTTGCCTGGCGGGACCGTCGGCCGCTTCAGGAATCCGTCCATCTTGCCGTAGTTATGCTGGATCAGCCAGCCTTCCCAGCTATGGTCGGGGTCGCTGTACCCGCAGCCCTGAAAGTCAGGTGCGAGCGGGTAATTGGGATAGAACTTGCCGTCCGTCGCCTCGTAGATCATGTCGTGCCTGCCGTCGGCTCGCGGCAGCCAGCTCAGGAAGTGATCGAACGACCGGTTCTCCATCATCAAGATGACTACGTGCTCGACGCCCTTCGAGCCGCCAGGGGAGCTGGCCGGAGCGGCACTTGCCGCCGCCTGCTCCAGCAGCTCCGTCCCTGTCAGCGCCGCCCCCGTTGACGCACCCATCAGTTGCAGAAAAGCACGACGTGTCAGCATGGCCCCAGTATGAATAGCGGACGCCACGGACGCCAGGCTTAAGCTGCTCTGAGCGGAAGTGCCGCAGAGGAGGAACCATGATTGCTTTAGACCGCCGATCTGCCGTACTCGCTGCCGGTGCCTCGTGCGTGGTCGCGCTGGCAGGACTTGTGATGGCCGCCACGCCTGGCGCGCACGCGCACCGGCTCGGCACCGGCTCCGCCGATCAGGCAGCGGCGCAAGCGCGGGCACCTGTTGTTGCCCGGCCTCCGCTTGGGCACGCTAAGCCATCAGGGCTGAAGCCCTATCTCGGCCGGAAGGCCGATGCCACGCCATCACCATGGACACCGCTCACTAATCCGCCGCCGTTCGGCACGCCTGGCACGATGCTGCTCGAGAGCGACGGAACCGTGCTCGTCCACGATGAGCCGGACAACAATGCCACCGGCGGCACGAACGCGTGGTACAAGCTCACCCCGGACGCGAGCGGCAGCTACGTCAACGGCACGTGGAGCCAGATCGCGTCGATGCCCGCCGCGTACACGCCTTTGTATTTCGCCTCGGCGATCCTGCCCGACGGCCGCATGATCGTAGAAGGCGGCGAATACATCGGGGATAACGCCGTATGGTCGAACCAGGGCGCCATCTACAACCCGGTAACCAACACCTGGACCTCTGTGGCACCACCGCCAGGCTGGACGAATATCGGCGACGCGGCGAGTGACGTTCTGCCAGACGGCACCTTCATGCTGCAG
>Ga0335074_10012983_pt1 | contig 11700 bp, 6 predicted proteins | sample Lox_Sample_23_FD_206715 | JGI IMG/M metagenome (GOLD analysis project Ga0335074, IMG submission 206715) | Soil microbial communities from Loxahatchee National Wildlife Refuge, Florida, United States - Lox_Sample_2.3 | ecosystem: Environmental > Terrestrial > Soil > Wetlands | place: USA: Florida...
TTGACGCGCTCCCGCCGCGCAGCTTGGCGACGAGCTCGTCGCTCGAACCCATGTACGAGGCGACGACTTTACAGCGATTCGCTTCCTCGAAGGGGCGCACAAACGAGGGGTCCGCGTAGCCTTCCCAGACGAGCAGGCTGAGGGTCGGTTCGCTTTTCTTACAGGCGACGCACGACATAGCGAGCGCGAGGATGCTCACAACGATTGCGCGACGGTTCAAGCTGTCACCCGCATCCACAACATGAGCATCTCCTCATGGGCAGGATTACCTATCCCAAGATCGCCGTTTTTCAGAAGGTCGGCGGAGTATTCACCCACAGCAGCCAAGTCTCCGAACGCCCGGGATTTTTCCACCGGTGCGGGGTCGAACTCTCGAAATAAAGACTATCACCTGGTCTGAGCCGATAGTGTTCTTCGCCGTTCAGCCAAATCTCGAAATCGCCACGCAAAATGTGCAGGAACTCTTCGCCTTCATGCGAGTAGGGTTCGCCGCTGCCGCCCCCCGGTTTGATGCGAAAAAGATGCGGCTCCATGGCGGTTTGGCCCCAGGCGAGCAGCTCCATGCGCACCCCTGGAGTGGTTTCAAGAATTTTGCGCTGGCTTGGCCGCACGAGGCGCGGGTTTTCCGCGGCAGTTTCAAAGAGCGAAAGAATATTCGTGCGGTAGAAACGGGCGATGCGGCGAAGCGTGGAGATGGAAGAGCGCATTTGGCCGCGTTCGAGGGCGCTGAGAAAGCCGACCGAAACCCTCGTGGCTCGCGCCACCTGTGCGAGCGACAAACCGCGGCGCGTGCGCAGCCGCCGGAAACGCTGACCGGGAAGAGGAGGCGCATCGGCTGGCGCGGGCACGATGCCCTGGCGCTTCAATACATGAACGATGGCCGCTGGATTCAGTCCTCGGGCGCGGCGCAAAAAGACTGCGCGCTGAAGCAAACGCACGTCGGCCTCGGTGTAGAGGCGGTAGCGGCTCTTGGTGCGCGCTGGTGAAACGAGGCCCAGCGCTCCCCAGGCGCGCAACGCCGAAGACGAAATGCCCACCCGGCGGGCGACTTCGCTGATGCGCAGCAAGCGGCGGGTCGTGCGATTTGCTGATGGCTTGGAGAAATTCTTTCCGCTTGACACGGCATCCCGCTTTCTCTAAGTTTGCGGGATTATAGTAAGGTTTCCGGGGCACAGCAACCTCGAAGAATCCGCAGACAAAAGAGTGCTTCGAAACGAGGGGTGAGTTCATGAAATTGGCCGCAGGTCTTTGGCAGAGCCATACGCGCTGCCTCCGCAACTTTCTTTTCCCGCTCTTTCTCGCGCTAGCCACGCTGCTCGCGGCGCCATTTGCTGCGGCGCAAAGCACGGGCGGCGAGATTCGCGGGACGATCAGCGATCCCAGCGGCGCTTCGGTGGCCGCCGCCACCGTGACGCTCATCAACGAAGCGACAGCTTCACAGCGAACGGTGCAGAGCGGCGCGAACGGAGAATACCTCTTTATCGAAGTGCCGGTGGGCAGCTACGAAGTAGACGTCAACTTGGCGGGGTTCAAGAAATTTGTGCGCAAGGGGATCGTGCTGGACCTTAACGCAGTTGTCAGCGTGGATATCACGCTGGTCATTGGTTCCGCCGCGGAAAAAGTGGAGGTCACGGGTGCGCCCCCGGTAGTCGATACAACTTCGACCCAGCTCGGCGCGGTGGTCAATGAACGTGCTTCGACGCAATTGCCATTAAACGAGCGCGACGTTTATCAGTTGCTGCAATTGCAGCCCGGCGTGCAGTCACAACTGGGCAACGATCTTTTTTATGGTTCGGACAAGCCCGGGGTGGTGACGGTGAACGGAGGCCGAGGTCGTTCGAACAATTACTCGGTGAACGGGGGCGACGGCAACGACCTCTTTGCCAACTTGCCGGCGATTCAGCCTTCGCCGGATAGCATTGAAGAGTTTCGCGTGATCAGCAATACGTTTGACGCGGAGTACGGGCGAAATTCGGGCGCGGTGGTCAATGTGGTGACGAAATCGGGGACGAACAATGTTCATGGAAGTTTTTATGAGTTCTTTCGCAACGATATTCTGAATGCGCATCCCTTTACGTTTACTCCGGCGCCCAAGCCGGATTTTAAGCAGAACCAATTCGGCGGAACCTTGGGCGGTCCGATCAAAAAGGATAAAACATTTATTTTTGGGGCCTATGAAGGACGCCGGATTATTGAGGGAATTGTTTCTTCGCCCGTCGAGCTGCCCTCGGCAGCGGAATTGAACGGAGATTTCTCCGGCGGGCAAGCCTTTACCGGAAGTCTGACGACACCGACCGTCGCCAGCATGTTGCAAGATCGCTGCGGCAGCGGCGCTCCCTCGTCGCTGCCATTGAATGAAAGGTTGTCGGCCAGCTCGCAATCGCTGCTCGCCGGGGTGGCTGCGGGCGGGCCAGCGGTTCCCTACGCCAGCATTTTTCCCGGGAATCAAGTGCCGATTGGCTGCTTCGATCCCGTGTCCCTTAGCCTGCTGCAATACGTGCCGGGTATCGGGGGGAGCAGCAACCAGATTATAACGGTTCCCAATGAGACCGACCGCGACGACCAGTTTCAGATCCGCTTGGACCATTCTTTCTCAAGCAACCAGAAAACGTCGGTTTACTACTACTTTGACGACGACAACACACTTGACCCGCTGGCGAAATTCCAGGCCGCGGGGGATCCCTTGGGAACCTTTCCCGGCGATTTTGCGACGCGCGTCCAGCAGATCAACGCCACGCACACGAGCACGCTCGGTTCCACTGCCGTGAATGAATTGCGCTTCAGCTATTTCCGCGAGGGGCAGCTCAGGTTCGACGCGCCGACGAAGACGAACGCCATTCAGGCTTCGTGCGGAACCGGAGCTGCGGCGGCATATTGTTTTACAGGCGTAAGCGATTCGGCAACGATAAACGCGATTTGCGACGCGGGAGCAGCCAGCGTTGCGGACTGCGGGTTGCACTCTGGATTGGGCGCGAGCAAGGAAGGAGTGCCATATATATCGGTCGTTGGGGGAATGACGATTGGGAACAATTTCGAGGGCCAATTGCCGCAGGTCGGGAATACATTTCAATTGGCGGACAATTACAGCAAAATCGTGGGCACCCACAGCATGAAGTTCGGCGTCGACTACCGGTATCAGATGTTTAATCAACTCCTGTATTACAACATCAACGGAGACTTCACGTTTAACAGCAACGCGAATATCTGTGGGCCCGCGAATTCTATTTTGCCGCCGAATTGCACGCCGCCCTCCTCAAATGATTTGGGATATTCCGATTCCTACGCGAACTATCTTCTTGGGCTCCCAAACCAAGTGACGCAGGGATCGGCGCAGCATGAGTTGGTGCGCACCACTTCGATCTATCTATTCGCGCAGGATAGCTGGAAGGTCAAGCCCAACGTGACCTTGAATTATGGATTGCGGTGGGAAATGAATACGCCGCTGACGGACATTGGCCAGAAGGTGCAGACTTTCCGGCCTGGCGAGGATTCCACCATCTATCCCTGCAGTCTCGACCCCAGCAATCCTCTTTACGCTACCTACGGTTCGGGGGAGGCGGGATGCAACGCCGCGGGAATCACGCCGGTCGGGCTGGTTTTTCCGGGGGACAAAGGCGTGCCCGGCGGGCTGACCAATACTTACTACAAAGGTTTCGCGCCGCGTCTGGGGCTTGCTTGGAGTCCCGGCTGGAAGGACGGAGCACTCGCTAAGCTGACGGGCGGCCCTTCGAAAACCAGCGTGAGCATGGGCTACGGAATTTTCTACAATCCGATCGAACAGCTTGTGCTGGAACAGTTCAGCGCCGAGCCTCCTTTTGGTGGAAGCAGTTACATAAGTTCGCCTCTTTTTGAAACACCCTACATCGATCAATCCGGTAACGTGTATGCGAATCCGTTCAACGGGATTCTCAATCCGCCTCGCGGAACGGCCATCGATTGGACCCGCTTCCAGGACAGCGTGTTTTTTGGACAATTCCCGGCGAATCTGAAGCTGCAGTATTCTGACCAGTACAACCTTACGATCAAGCGCGAGTTACCAGGCCAGATTCTCTTGCAGGTGGGTTACGTAGGTTCACAAGGCCATCGTCTGTTGGCCAGTTACGAGCTCAACGTGGGAGACGCGGCGACATGCAACGCGATCGCGGCCATCGCGGCGGCCAATCCCGCCAATGTCTTATCGGGACCAGGCGGGAGCGAGACGAGTTGCGGCCCATTCGGAGAAGACAGCACTTATTTCATTCCCAACGGAACGGTCATACCGACCGGCGGCTTCCCGCTGCCATACAACGCCGGGTCGGGGGGATTAAACGTTCCCGCTGGCCCTCTGAATGCTCCCGGCGGAGGCATTGAGTTGGTTGGGCTGCGGACCTATTCATCGCCACTCTGCCAGCCACTGACCGGCGCGGGCTGTCCAGCGAACCAGACCCCTGTGTTCTCGGGCATTTTCAGCGAGAATACCGTGGCCAGATCGAATTACAATTCCTTCCAGGCGCTTTTCGAAAAGCATTATTCGCATGGGTTGCAGTTTCAAGCTTCTTACACGTTCAGCAAATCGCTGGACAACGCCTCGAGCTTTGAAAGCGCGCTCAATCCGATCAACTTCAATTCCACTTACGGGCCTTCGGCTTTCGACGCGCGCAACCGGTTCGTCTTTAACTACGTATGGGACCTGCCGGTGCCCAAGTTTGAGGGCTTCAAGGGCAAGATGCTGGATGGATGGGAGCTTTCGGGGATTTTAACGTTCCAGAGCGGGTTCCCGATCCGGATTACTTCGCAAGACGATATCGAGGAGTTGGACGATACCTACTTGTTTGAAGCGCCAGGAGAGCCGAACCTAACCGCGCCTTTCAAGACGACAAATCCGCGCAGCACCGTGTGTGCGCCTTTTACGGGCACGCTTTCCGGCACGGGAGTCCCCTGCCAGCCTGTAAGCGGGTACGTTTTCGATCCCAATCTTTTTACGAATAATACGGTTGCACCGGGCACGATCGGCAATGCCCCGCGCTCCATTTGTTGCAGTCCGGGCATCAACGAAACGGATATGAGCTTTAACAAGGAAACACAGATCAGCGAAAGATTTCAGATGGAATTCCGGGGAGATATTTTTAACGTCTGGAATCATGCGCAATTCTACAGCGTGGACGGAAATATCAGCGACCTTGGCGGGACCTTCGGCGAGCCGCTGCATATCCGCGATCCACGCCTCGTCCAGTTGGCGCTGAAGTTCCGCTTCTGACAAGATAACGGAGAACAAGAACGGTTTCGGAGGTGCTCCGGCTTTCGCGGGACGTCTTCGCGCGTTCGAGGAAAAAGAGAGAGGCTGCTCGCTCTCGAAGGTTTTGTTAGCACAAACTGACCGCAGGGAACAGACCTGCCAGCGTTGGCCGCCTCGCGGCCACACAGCTTATGGACCAAAGAAATGCACGAGGCATTGCAGAAGGAAATCGCAACCTACGAAAAGCGCACGCCGAAATCCGCAGATGCGTATCAACGCGCGTTGCAGCGCATCCCGCTCGGCGTGGCCAGCAACTATCGCCACTACGAACCCTATCCGCTGTTCGTGAAGGACGGCAAGAGAAGCAGAATTCACGACGTCGATGGAAATGAGTACATCGATCACAACTTGTGTTTCGGAGCCTTGATGGCCGGGCATTGCCATCCGGCGGTGGTGAAGGCCGTCCAGCAAGAGCTGCAGGAAGGAACGACGTTTGGCATGCCGCACGACATGGAATGGGAGCTTGCGGAGGAAATTTGCAAGCGCTATCCCGTCGAGATGGTGCGCTTCGGCTCGAGCGGCACGGAAGCCACGATGCATGCTTGCCGCATCGCGCGAGCTGCTACCGGCCGAGACAAAGTTCTAAAATTCGAAGGCGCTTATCACGGCTTGCACGACACCGCGCTGGTCAGCGTCAAGCCCAAGGCAGAGGATTACGGCGATCCGGACGCTCCCAACTCCGTACCTGGCGGTGGCGGCGTGCCCAAGGCGTCGCTTGCGAATGTCGTCGTAGCCTCATTCAATAATCTTCCGAGCGTCGAGCGGCGCTTTCGCGAAAATCCTGGCCAAATCGCGGCAATTATTCTTGAACCTATCTTGATGAACGTCGGGCTGTGCATGCCGCAGCCTGGATTTCTGGAGGGCCTTCGGAAGATCGCCACAAAGAACGGCGCGCTGCTCATTTTCGACGAAGTGAAAACCGGAGCGAAGCTTGCCTGGGGCGGCGCCAGCGAATACTTTGGCGTGAAGCCGGACATGATTTGTCTGGCGAAATCCATCGGCGGCGGGCTGCCGCTAGCCGCGTTTGGCGCGAGCCGCGCCGTGATGGATCTGATTGCGCAGCACAAAGTTTTTCACGGCGGCACCTACAACACCAATCGCGTGGCCATGGCCGCGGGGCTTGCGACATTCCGGGAGGTCCTAACGCGAGAAAACTACGCGCGTGTAGATAAGCTGAGCAAAAAGCTTGCCGAGGGCTACAGCGCCATTGTCAAAAAGGTGGGATTGCAAGCTTACGTTGTGAGCGCCGGCGTCAACGGCGCGCTGATGCTCTACCCGCGGGAGATTCGCAACTACCGCGACTGGACGAAAATCGACATTGATCTTTGGCGGCACTACTGGTTCGGCATGGTCAACCGCGGCGTGCTGGCGCAACCATATTGGTGGGACGAGCAGTGGACCATTTCCGTCCAGCACACTGAAGCGGATATCGAGCAGCACCTCGCCGTGTTCGAGGAAGTCGCGCCCGCTCTCGCAAAAGCGCAGCGAGAACGTGGCGCGCATTTCGTCGGTGCCGCCGGCCATTGAGTTTAGGAGACCGCTCGATTGCAGAACGAGGCCGCCATTGCGTCCGCCGCGCCGATCGCGCCCGTGGTTCGCGATGCGCCTCACCTACGCCGCGTCCTGGGACGTTTGGACCTCGTTCTTCTTTTTGTCGTCGCCGTCTTCAATCTGAACGTTGTTCCGTCGATTGCTGCCAACGGCGGCGTCACCGTCTGGCTCTGGATTATTTCGCTTTTGCTATTTTTCTGGCCGCAAGGCATCGCGGTTATCGAATTGGCGCATCGCTATCCAGGCGAAGGCGGCGTCTACCTTTGGGCCAAGGAAGTCTTCGGAGACTTTCACGGTTTTCTTTCCGGCTGGTGCTATTGGACGAACAACATGATGTACGTGCCGACGGTCATGCTGTATTTCGTCGGAGTGTCCGTTTTCGCCTTTGGTTCCGGCCACGCGGCGCTGGCCAGCAATGAAACATTCGCGCTGGCCGCTTCGCTTCTGCTGCTTACCGTTCTCGTCGTGCTCAACATCGTCGGCCTCGGCGTTGGAAAATGGATCAACAACCTCGGCGCCATCGGTACGGGAATCGCCGCCGCCGTGCTGATTGGATTGGGTGTCTTGGTTTTATTGCGTTTTGGAACGAGCATTGCTTGGGCCGATTTCCGGATTCCGGCCAATCCGAGGTTCGTGCTGAATTCCTTCGGAGTGATTTGTTTCGGATTGGTGGGGCTTGAGCTAGCTTCGGTGATGGGCGACGAAATCGAGAATCCGCAAAAAACTCTGCCGGGAGCCGTCGCCTGGGGCGGCTTGCTTTCCGGCGCGCTTTATATCGGCGTAACGCTGACGCTGCTCATCGCCATCAGCAAGGGTGACATCAACGTATTACAGGGCATCGTCCAAGCTGTCGCGCACTTAGCCGGCCGCGTGGGAGCCACATGGATTGTCGCTCCATTTGCATTTCTGTTGAGCCTTTCCATCGCCGGCATCGCGTCCGCCTGGCTTGGCGGCTCGGCGCGCATTCCATTCGTCGCTGGGCTGGATTCCTATATGCCATCGTGGCTTGGCAAAGTGCATCCGCGTTATCACACGCCGTACGCCGCGCTGATCGTTCACGCGGCGGTCTCCATGATGCTCGTGGTGCTGAACTTCAGCGGCTGGTGGCTCTGGAATAAATTCATAGGGATCTCATTCATTGGACACATTGTGCGGGCGATTGGATTTGCCGTGGCAAATCTATCGGCCAGCCCGACCGGCGTGCAGGAAACTTTCCAGAAGCTGCTCTCCCTCGCCGTGGTTCTCCAATTAATCCCATTTCTTTATATTTTCGGCGCGCTGCTGAAAATCGCTTACAGCAATTCTTTCGTGAAGGCTTGCTATAGCAAGACGACATTGGTCCTTTCCGGGGCCAGCGGACTTGTCACCACCATTCTCGGGATTGCGCTCGTATTTTTTCCGGCGCAGCAAGTCACATCGCTTCTTTCCTACGAAATCTGGATGATTGGCGGCACGCTGTTTTTTATTGGCCTTGCCGCGTTCTTCTTTTTTGTGTATGGGCGGCGCAAAAATGCGAGAAGGCTTGCGGAGGCGGCTTCGCCTATTTGAGTCTGGCGCGGCCTGGCAGCCGCCCTCGCGTTATGATTGTTTTCGGAGGTCGCGATGTCCAGCAGTGCGGCAGCGGGAGTTCGAACGTACAATAATTACGTCAACGGCGAATGGGTTGCCAGCGCTTCGGGCGAAACATTTCCGGTCTATGATCCATCGACCGAGGAAATTATCGCTCAGGTTGCCGCCGCTGGCGTTGCCGACGTCGATCTCGCCGTAAAAGCCGCACGCGCCGCCTTTGACTCTGGCCCTTGGGCCACGACTTCTGCGCAGGACCGCGGCCGTATCCTTTTCAAGCTCGCCGAAAAAATCCGCCAAAACAGCCCGATGCTTGCCGAACTCGAGTGCCGCAACACCGGCAAGCCCATCGTCGAAGCGGAGTACGACATCGCGGACGTCGCCACCTGCTTCGAATATTATGGCGGCCTCGCCAACAAAGTCCTGGGCAGCGTCAATCCAGTCCCGGCTAACGCGCTCAGCTTCACGTTGCGCGAACCCGTTGGCGTCGCCGGCCAAATCATTCCGTGGAACTATCCGCTCCTGATGGCGGCGTGGAAACTCGCCCCCGCGCTCGCGGCCGGCTGCACATGCGTTCTAAAACCGGCAGAACAGACACCCCTTACCGCACTCGAACTCGCAAACTGGTTCGGGGAAGTTGGTTTGCCTCCTGGCGTCGTCAACATCATCAACGGCTTTGGCGAAACAGCCGGCGCCGCGCTCGTCGCGCACCCCGGGATCGACAAGATCGCCTTCACCGGCAGCGCCGCCGTCGGCAAAATCATCGTTAAGAGCGCCGCTGACACCCTCAAACGCGTCACTCTCGAACTTGGCGGCAAATCCCCCAACATTTTTTTTACCGATGCTGACTGGGAAGCTTCGATTGACGGCGCGCTCTTTGGCGTATTCATCAATCAGGGCGAAGTCTGTTCGGCAGGCAGCCGCATCCTCGTCGAGAAGAAAATTTATTCCAAATTTGTCGAAGCCATGACCGAAAAAGCCAAGGGCATCAAGCTCGGCGCTCCGATCGAGCGCGAAACGAAAATGGGCCCGCTCGTCAGCAAGGAACAATACGATCGCGTCGGCGCTTATCTCGAAATAGGCAAAAAAGAAGCCAAGGTTGCCATCGGCGGCGGACGCCCAAAACAATTCGGCAAAGGCTACTACGTCGAGCCGACCATTTTTTACGACGTCGAGAACAGCGCACGCATTGCCCGCGAAGAAATTTTCGGCCCGGTGGCATCCGTGATCCCCTTCGACGGCGAAGCCGATGCCATCCGCATTGCCAATGACACGCCGTACGGCCTCGCCGCCGCCGTCTGGACCCGCGACATCTACAAAGCGTTTCGCGTCGTGAAGTCGCTCCGCGCCGGAATTGTCTGGGTCAATCACATGCAGCCGACCTACGTCGAAGCGCCTTGGGGCGGGTACAAACAATCCGGCTTCGGCCGCGAGCTTGGCCCCTGGGGCCTCGAGGAATATCTGGAAACGAAACAGGTCTTCGTCAATCTCGACGAAACGCCTATCGGCTGGTACTAGATTGCTGCACGCTTACCGCGTCCCGTAGGCAGCGAGGAGGCAAAGAAAATGGCCACAATTCAAATACGAACGGAAATTCCTGGACCGCGTTCCCGAGCGCTCATGGCGCGGCGCGAAGCCGCCATCCCCCGCGGGCCCGCCAGCGCCACGCCTGTTTTCGCCGCGCGCGCGGAAGGCGCGGCGATTGAAGATGTCGATGGCAACCGTTACCTCGATTTCGCCGGTGGAATCGGCTGCCTTAATATCGGTCACCGCTCCCCGGGCGTCCTCTCTGCGGTTCGTGACCAGCTCGAAAATTATTTGCACCTCTGTTTTGCGGTCACGCCTTATGAAGGTTATGTCGCCGTTGCGGAAAAACTGAATTCGCTGGCTCCGGGAAATTTTCCGAAGAAAACCATCCTTGTCAATTCCGGCGCCGAAGCCATCGAAAACGCCGTCAAAATCGCACGCGCCTATACAAAACGCCCGGCGGTCATCTGCTTCGAAGATGCATTCCATGGCCGCACGCTTCTCACCATGTCGCTCACCAGCAAAACGCATCCTTACAAAGCAGGCTTTCAGCCATTCGCGAGCGATATCTATCGCATTCCTTTCGCGTATCCGTATCGCAATCCATCCGGCACAACCTCGGCGGAGTTCGCTCATCATCTCGAAGACGCCTTCAAACGCTCCGTCGCGCCGGAATCCGTCGCCGCCATAATCGCCGAGCCTGTACTCGGCGAAGGCGGCTTCGTCGTTCCGCCTCGCGATTACTTCCCGCTTCTCCAAGATATTTGCCGCAAGCACGGGATCCTTTTCATTGCGGACGAAATCCAGTCCGGATTCGCGCGTACCGGCAAATGGTTCGCTTCCGAACATTTCGGCATCGAGCCAGATTTAATCACCATGGCGAAATCTCTCGGCGGGGGCATGCCCATCGCCGCCGTCACCGGCCGCGCGGAAATTATGGACGCCCCCGGACTCGGCTCTCTCGGCGGGACCTTTTGCGGACATCCTCTTTCCTGCGCCGCAGCGCTCGCCGTCATCGAAACCATGGAAAAGGACGGCTTGCTCGCGCGTTCGACAGCCATTGGTGAACAATTCGAAAAGCGTGCCCGCGGCTGGCAGAAAAAATGGCCTTTGGTCGGCGACGTGCGCGGCCTCGGCGGCATGTGCGCCATGGAATTGGTGCGCGATGCCGATACGCTCGAGCCGGCAGACGCCGAGACGAAGGAGATCGTCCGATATTGCTACGAGCACGGTCTCATCCTTATCACCGCGGGCACCTTCAATAATGTCATTCGCATTCTCGTTCCGCTCGTCGTGACGGACGAACAATTTTGTGAAGGTCTGGACGTGATCGAAGCCGCGCTCGCGAGCGTCGCCGAACGCAAGCAGGCCGCGCTTTCTCACGCATGATGGCGATCCTCGGTTCCCCTCCCGAATTTCGTGGCAGAGTTGAAAATGAACCTCGGCCCGCGGCTTGCATCTAATGAAGTGAAGCTTCGAAGGAGTTTCCGGTGCCAGATACAATGACAAAATCCGCCGGCGCAGCGGCCGAGCTAAAAGACGCGCATCTTTTCCGCGAAGCGTGTTACGTCGATGGCGAGTGGATTCAGGCAATCTCGGGCCTAACAATCGAAGTGGATAATCCCGCCACAAAGGAAATCATCGGCAAAGTGCCGAAGCTGAGCGGCGCCGAAACGCGCCGCGCCATCACGGCAGCCAACAACGCCTTTCCCGCTTGGAGCAAAAAAACAGCGAAAGAGCGCGCCGCCGTCCTGCGCCGTTGGTTTGACCTAATGATGGCC
>Ga0335074_10012985_pt1 | contig 11700 bp, 10 predicted proteins | sample Lox_Sample_23_FD_206715 | JGI IMG/M metagenome (GOLD analysis project Ga0335074, IMG submission 206715) | Soil microbial communities from Loxahatchee National Wildlife Refuge, Florida, United States - Lox_Sample_2.3 | ecosystem: Environmental > Terrestrial > Soil > Wetlands | place: USA...
GGGAAAAAAAGGCTATTAGCCGCCGCTGTTCAATGGGGAGAGAACAAGATGAACGTTGTGAGAAAATTTAATGTTGAATTCATTACAGGCTTGCCTAATCGGGTTAGGAGTCTTGATTTAGTAAAATGGAGTCTCGATATATCAGTCCCTTGAGCAAGTTGCGTCTCCTAGCTGCTCCGGCGCCAAAGCGGAACAACCTACCTCCGCCAGCTGGATGCTGAAGTGGTGAGCGGAATACCCTATTATATATTATAGATAGGAACACTGCAGAGCCTTTCTCCTCGTCTGACTTTAAACTCCTCTAGTCATTCATTCCTTCGTATGTGCCGCCCTTTCCGTAATCCTCACCCACATCTCCGACTGAATCCATAAGCCCACATTGCCGCTCTTCCACGGCCTCGTCGAATTTACAATTTCAAAGTCAAAGTTTCGAAGTAGCTAGAGAGATAAATAAAGTTAGCTGCCGTGTTTTTTTTTATAAAGATACTCGTGAAGCAAGGCTAAGCATTCGCTCAAATGGGAACGAAGCGACGCAGTAGGAAAAAATATACGAAGTATATGCGGGCTTCATTACCTCCACAAAGACCTTGCTTAATTCGAGCAAGGCGACTGGTCGGCCTAAACATTGATATTTGCCGTATCCAAAAACCAAATCCACTATTTTGCTCATCCTGGTAAGCCTTTCTGTATCGTTAACGAGCCACCTCTCGGGCCGGAACATGTCCGCATCTTCTCCAAAGGTATCCTTGTTCATCGCGATTCCCCACACACACCATCCGATGTTGGTGCCTCCTGGAATGAACATCTTCTTCCCATCGATTTCTACTTCATCCCCTGCCTCGGGAACAACTTTGCTCAGTAGCCCAGTTACCGGAGGCCATACACGCAGTCCTTCTCTGATTACAGCTTGCAGGTACTTTAGCTCCTGAGCCTCGGCCTCTCGAATGACGGGCGAGGAGATACGGCCATTTTGAACGGCTTGGTCAATCTCAGATTGTAGTTTCTTGTAGACGGTAGCATGCGTAATTATGTGCAGCATAGTAGCTCGAATAGCAGTTGCGGTTGTATCGGCACCGGCAAGGATTTGGAGAAGAGACTCGGCAACTAAGTCCGTTTCGTTCAGGCCGTGGGCAGTGAATGAGGCCATCATGTCCTGATGGTCTACGTCTTTGGTTACATAGCGATCGTGAACCGACTTCTTTGCGACCCTGGAAAGTTCATCAAATCATATTCCATTTTCACCCGAAATCTGCGGAAGCAATGCAGGTCATACCCTATCAATTTCCCTACACCAGTTGTGTCCTTGTCACTGGGGAAGAGTAGCTTGCCAACCCAGCCAATTTGAAAGAATGCACTCAGTGCCGGAATGGATGTCATCATGATCATTATCGGTAACATTTCTTCTGTCGACTGGATGTATCTGTACATATCCTGATCATTCGTTAGATTCCCAAATGGTTTCGCAAATGCAAGGTCTGTGATAACATCCATCGTGAAGAACGAGGCTTTCCGAGCCAAATCCATTGGCCTGAAACTTGTAGCCGTCGAGAGGTACTTTGAGCGGATGAGATTCACCAGAGTGAGAACGTGCTTGTCAATGGTAGGTTCAAGGGAGACGTTTGTTTTCCCAGAATACTACATGTAGACGGGTCAGTAGGTTGTCGCAGGCAGAGCGCCATAGGCATTTGTCTTACTCCTTCGGCCATCTGTGCCCTTCTAGTCGTATGCTTCTTCTCGTCCATCTGGCTGAAAATGTTGTCCTGTCCTGGCGGTAATCTTAGACCAGCATACCAGTTCCCCTTGGTATACGGGGACCTCGCAGCACTCATTCGCTGGATTAGCTCAGGTGAAGATGTAACGAGTGTGTTTGGTCCGATGCGAGCCACCGACCCTGTGAAGCCATTTCAGCCGCATGCGTGAGCAACAGAAGACCCTCGTCAATGGGCGATTGAGTGGAGTAGCCGCATATGAGGACCGTTGCTATACCTACCATATTTCTGGCAGACTTCATAGAGTTCTGCGTGGGTCTGGAGACCTGCGACAGCTCGCACCAGCCAAAAACTGGTCCATGGAGTAGCCCAAGGACCCTTAAAGTCCTTCAACCGATCGTAGTCCCTGTACAGCTTTACCGCGTAAGCTGCCAGGGCCACTATCACGAGAAACCACCGCGAACTGAGGAGCACATTGGCAATGATACTGCCGAGTGTCATGGTGACGTACTTTGGAATCAGCAATCAGATAGAGCAGGGTGCCACTGCCGCAAGGGAAGAGGAGGAACAGAAGAATAAAGCGGGGTGCAACAGCGACAGTGACAGGGCCGAGCGAGGAGCGGCGAAGTTGCTTGGCAGAGTCAAAGATAACGCGGCCAGGTCAGTCCAAAGCCCCGCAGCGGCAGCGGCAGCGGCATGCCCCCCACCGGAATAGTACTGTACCTGCCGGAAGTAGCAGGCATACACGAGCAGCACTGTAAGCGGAGCCCGGGTCGAACGGCTGGGACCCTGTTCGACCGCAGTGGCCGGTTACTAGCCTGTCCCTTGCAATGAGCCGCGAATAGGAATCTTCCCAGACACGGGTGCGGCCTTTACGGAGCATATTCCATGCGGGCGCTACACTAACATCGCTAATGCACTAACACGCTTCTTCATCCTCTTCATCACCTCTTTTTCTTTACTGCTTGTTCTCGAGGGTAAGAATTGTTGTGCCTCTCTTGACTTTGCACATACAGGCGATCATGGTCGACTCAGCTGGACAAGAACCTGTGCATTCGCTCCAATCTCCACATTCAACGGAACCGCTCGTAGATGAGGATGTGGAGGCGGACAATACGGTATGGAAGAGCTGGCTTTACCTCTCGAATGCGTATTTGGGGCGACTTGACTCTGACTCCTACGTCGCTCCATAGTCTTGGCTAATACGATCTCGACACAGGACGGTTACGACTCGGGCTTTGACGAGCATGATACAAGGTGATTAGCGCCTCCGGACTCACATGCGTCTATTCCCGGCGCTATCAGTGCACTAAATCTTTGAAGCTCAAACGCAACCACATCCATCAGATCGAGCATTTTGCGGCGGCGGGAAGAAAATGGTCGGACATACCACTCATATCGGGCTGGCAGTTAGTGACCTTTAGTCTTCTTTGAGATGCTGTATTTAACAAACCTTCTCTGATTTGCAGTATACGCCATGCCCAACGACGAGGTTATTTGCTAACCCCAACAATAGAAGAGGAGGCTGACTGAGTGCAGCGCGAGATAGATCGCCTGGGTATCTTTCCCTCTCACGCAATGAATCGCTGGTTCTAATCCGAATCTCTACCAAGATCTACAACACCACATTTTTAATATCTCCTTCGGCGAGAAACTTTATCATGCTCCTGCACAAAAAATTCATAATTGCCTTGATGTTGGGACTGGAACGGGTATCTGGGCCATTGACTTTGGTATGTTCAACCTATCTTCTTGTCTCGATCTATACATCTAATTCTATGTAGCCGACGACCACCCAGAGTGCCAGGTAGATATTCCTTTAACTAAAAAGCATCTTCGTATTTCTGACATCACTCACAGGTAATCGGTGTCGACCTAAGCGCAATTCAACCTACCATGGTTCCTCCCAATTTGAAATTCATAGTTGACGATGTCGAAGACACTTGGCACTACGGCGAAAAATTCGACCTAATACACTCTCGAATGATGGTTGGCTCAATCAAGGACTGGCCTGTTTTCTTGAGCAGATGTTGGGACCAGATGCGGCCGGGCGGCTGGATAGAGCTGCAAGACGTCCTTACGCTCACCTCTGACGATGGCACATTTTGCCTGGATCCCCCCTCTTGCCCACTGGCTAGATGGTGGGCATCAGCTGTTCTAGCTTTTGAGGTAATGGGCCGGTCAATGGTGGCCGCGAAAGACCACAAGAGCAGACTAGAGACAGCGGGATTTGTTGATGTGAGAGAAATGGTTTTCAAGTGGCCACTGAATACCTGGCCTCGCGACAAAAGATATAAGGAGCTTGGCTTGTGGTCGAGTGAGAACACACACGATGCTTTGGAGGCTATTGCTATGGCGCCTTTGACAAGAGCGCTAAAGTGGGAGGTGGAGGAAGTGCAGGTTTTGCTGGCCGGCGCAAGGAAAAACATCAGAGATACACGAATACATGCATACTGGGACATGTGGGTACAATCTTTCCGTAGGGCGTACTTTAATTTATCGATTTTAGAAATCAATGGACATCCGCTGACAAATCTTACTAGCCGAGTCGTATATGCGAGGAAACCTTGATGAATAAAGCCTAGGGGAGTAGTGATAGGACCGAAATCAGCGGCGTACATATAATTGACGCCATTTTTGCATGGGAAGTACGCCTCACAGCTCGCATGCTGCTCACATGTCAATCTTCCTCAAAGTCTTTAAGATTTTCCCAACTCCTTAGCCTTCTGTGTTTGAGTGATACCTGTGGATGAGTACCTCTTGTCGATGTTGCGCCCTTCCGTAAGATTAAACTTCTTAGCGGACTGGGCAACGGCTGCGAGTAAGCAGACGAGCAGTTCTCCTACTGAAACATACTATCTCGAGAACCGAAGGCGAAGGTAGTAATAGATAAAGAGAAGAATCAACCCGATCGTAGCTGTAGAAGCTGCAAGTCTTCTTTTCCCCGTTAGGTCTTTCATCTAAATAATTTCTGTTAGAGTAATAGCTATAATAGCATATTGGGAACCTGCAGCCCCAATTCGGTTATTCTGATATTATTTGGGCACCCTATCATGATTCTCGGCAATACTGATTAAGAATCTATCTCCGCTTTACTGTATATATAGAGCTTTTATGTTCTACTAGGAACGTGTTGGCAGACATCCTCAATCAAGTCTATTATGCTGTGTTTACTATTACTATTTTGATTCTATGATTTCAATAATTTCAAAGTGCAAAGTTCCAGAATAGATCTTATATGCAAAATCAACTATTCCTCTTCCTTAATAGTTAAGTTTTGTAAATGTTCTGAATTTGCAAGAGCTTTAGACATTTGTTCCCTGACTGTTGCCTGTCTCCAGCTTACGACGCCCCTAATTGAGTCGTTTATAAGATTTTACTAAGCAGCGGGGTACCTACCGAGGAGTGCTAGGCCTACACCATGGTGTACGCGCAGACTGGTCCGTGCCCACTCTATTAGTACTCTCCTCATTTCTCGAAAAGCTGAGTCGCGACCGTAATCTAGTTGAAAACAACCCGAATGCATTTGACCCACCTGTAAACGGGTTCTTTTGATCAGAAATTAATTTGGGACTCTTTATAATTCGCGAACTTGTATGTGAAATGGCCTTGTGGTGGTTTAGGAATAATCCTGCTAAAAATTAGTGAGCAATAGCCTAAGAGTTTAGCGACAACCTCCCCTAATTTAGCGATCTATCGCTGAAGTTTTAGCGAACACATGTGACCGAAAACTAACCAAAAACAAACCGAAAAGCAAAATTAAGCTCCCGAAAATTCTGAAATATCGAATTCGTACCTGAAAGTTGGAAATCTAGAGTAATTCAACATAATAATCTAATATTTTGTATATAAACTTGTGCCTAAGATAAATATATAGTATTAATATACAGACTTAAAATTTTAGAAGGGTTAGGGTTAACGTGCACGGACATAACGTCTGGGTAGACCGAGATAAAATATTTCAGCTCGCTACCTTAGATTATGCCTCAGGCACCAAGATCGCGTCGCCTTAAGCGTCAGCGATCCTTGACTCTTAGAAATCAATCCTTTTCCACCCATTTCTGGCACCAGCCTCTTCGTTTCGTAACACTTGTCGATCTAAGTCGCCTTTACCTTCCAGCCTCCTACAGTCTCATACTTACAACCATGTCAGAGACATCGCAGCCTCTAATCACTCCATATAAGATGATGATGAAGAGACAATTCATACTGCTTCAACATCTACTCGGTCTTCGTTCCAGTCCGTCAGAGGCACCAACCTTCTGCAGTCTTCCGAACTCATCAATCAAGGACATTGTATTTGTCTGCATCGACACCGAATTCATCTCAGATGGACGAAAGCTCTGCCATCAGGCGTTTCAATTTGGTATATCTATGCTGGATACTCGGGATCTACAAAGTCTTATTTCAGCGCCTCGGTCGGCACCTCCGAGACTGCCAGATCTACTAAAAACTCACAACTTCTGCGCTGCGTCACCTGAATACTGTCTGAAAGTCTCGAACAAATATCTATTTGGAGAGTCGGAGACAATTCGCCTCGAAGAAATACAACCCCGGATTCAGGCCATTATTCCTGACAGGGACATTGTCCTCGTCATGCACGATGGAAATAATGATCTTAGGTTTGCTAAGGAGCTAGGAATTTCTATACAGGCAATATGCACTATAGATACACAGATGGTTGCTCAACATCCTCTCCAGTTAACGCATAAAGCTAGCCTAAGGGAGCTGCTGATTATACTTAATTGTCCTTTTCAGCATATCCACGTTGCTGGGAATGATGCAAATTTCACGTTGCGAGCCCTCTTAATGCTTGCTGTAAGGAATCCGGATGTCCTAAACTTGAGCGAGGAACAGTTGGCAGCAATTTCGACATTCCGGGCGGTTGCACAATTCCCGAGACCAAGAAGTAAAGTCGAAAATCCGCGGGGGAAGAAGACTTGACAGAGGGCGGGTCGTTTCAGGGCCGGGATACTCTCTCTCATGTGATAGAGCAACAATAGAAGGCCCGCATTCGCAGACCTCCGGAGAGAGATATGGGGAGAAAGAAGTACGAGACCAGCAAGGATGGACCTAAGGGAAATCCTGAATACACCTAAACTGGCTAAAAAGGCTGCAAGATTCATGATAAGAACAAGACTCAGGCAATTTGGAGCTGTACCAGAAGATGAAACATCCTAAAGGCGAAGCACTGGGTTTCTTAGGTATACAAGCACATAAAGGGGTTAGGAGCACCCGTCGAGGATCCTTACTACCAAGATGAACTTTAATCAATGTACATAACTTAGATTAGTTTCCCGTCTGCATAGCTGCGAATAGGTGGCTGGATCAGACGTTAAATTGAACTCAAGTCAAGTTTCCATTGCGGTAGTGCAGTAGATGCGCTAGCGTCGGGGGTCCAATTCTGGCTCCCCCATCAACGCCAGCGTCAGGCGACCGACTTTGGCTCCATCCTTGTGTAGCAGACGCTGAGTAAGACATGCATTGGTGTTGAAAGGGAGCAGAAACAGGTGAGGCCTATCCAGCCCATGGTAACGACAGCGATTGTGATTGAAAGGGTTGAGAGAGTTGAGAGAAGGAGAGAGATAGGATATTGAGTTCCAAAAAAGATTTGAGCGTCAAGTTGGGTGTCGCAGTTGGATGGGGGAGAGACCGAGTATTTAAACACCTCAAAGGGCCACCAAGCCTAGAATAGACGTGCAGTGACGGCATGTTTGAGGTGGGTGCTTAAAGAAGGGGGTAAGGGTCAGGAAAACGAAAATAGGAATTCAAATGCTTGAAGTATAGGGGAGCCAGTTTGGGATCGAGGTTAAGGCTTCGTTTCGACTGTAGAGCCGACCTTGCACTTGAGCTCGCCTCACGGTCAAGGCTTAATAAAACGGCGCTGGAACCCCCCAGATCTGGATGCTAGAACCGCACTGCTTAGACTTATTTGTAATCTCGATCGATCCGTCCATCCGCGCTGCTCCAATAGTCTCGCTACAAATATTGCATATCGAATCATCGCCCGTCTCGATCCGAATCGCTTTGGGAGCCGATTTGAAGTTCCACATTATGCAGGCTCAATTGGTTGTACATGGATAGATTGACGGAACTATATAGTTAAGACTGTGAAGACAGAGGTGTAGGCTTTTAACTATCCAGTATCGCCTTTCTTATGCCGCAGTGTTTCTCTCCTTCAACCTGCAGCGACCCCGTACTCCCCCTTGGAAAGGAACGTTGAATGTCTTCCCACGACCATCCTCTCTCCTTTAAATCTGCCAACTTCGCATCCTCCTCCTCCGTGAATCGAGGGCGCTTGCTCCAAGATGACGCATTCTCAGCTCGAGCGCGGGCGCTGAAAGGCTGAGCATGCCGAGAAGGCTGAGCAGAGAAGGAGGCATTAGAGCCGGCCGATGACGTATGCAGAGGAAATGCTGTAGCGCAAAGCTATTGAACATCTTCCAAGCTGAACTCCATACCATAGCGTACCTCATTTCCGATCGTGATGAGTTTAAAGAATCCACGCATAGGCCATTCCTGATACGCCGCGTCAGCTTTAGAAGTTGACTCCTCATCACTTGTAGGGGAAGGAAAAGAGCTCTTCCGGGTTTCCGGCTGGTTGTCACATCTTGAGATAACTTCAAGTTGCGTGGCTGAAGGCGACGTAAGGTTTTGAGGCCGAGGCGTTTGACCCTTGTGGGCAGGTGCTGAGCGTAGCTTCTGCCGTTTTGCCGGCCGTGGATCCTCGACATTGTAGTCTTCCTCCCTCATCGCCTCTACTCCTACCCCCTGTTGCTGCTGTTGAGATAGGGTCGTGGTTACTGCTCGGTATTCATGCCTTTTGTCGAGAGTAGCCACAATTTCAGGCTTGAATTGGATGGAACTCTCGAGTATCTGACCCAGCTTATTACGCGGTAATGCTGCCTGGCTCAGAGAGCTCACTGCGCGAACAGACCGGCCATCGGTATGTGATGATGCAATCTGGTTCTTCCAGCGGAAAGGGGGATTCAAAAGAGGGTGGTAAATCTGGACGAAATTCATATCGACGGTAGCCATCATAGGAGAATTCAAAAGCAAGCGAAGAGAAAAAACGAGAAAAGGACAACGTTGAAAGTACTGGGTTTTTAGGAGATGTGGGAGACAGATATATACAGTAGCCTGAGAGAAGCTCCCTGCTAGAGTTGAGCTAATCTTGCTTCATACCAATTCCGCTCCTTGCCGCTCACAACAGCCACACTGTCACCGCAAGCCTAGAGGCCCCAATTGAAATAGCAGTGCATGAAATCCTCAGCTTTCCATCCCTTTCTAAGCCCCTATGAGATGCGCATCCGTTAGGGGTGGCAAGTCCGTGGACGAGGCAGTGTCAGCATTAAGGGATCTTCAGGTTGGCCTATCCTGCAGAAGTATGCGCAATCCCCCGTCGTCCAACAGCAGACTATGTTCCGTAGATTCACCCCTCTCCCTTGAGCGCTCCTCCCCTCCTGCCACTTCAAACGTGACCCTCTGTCGGCATTCGCAACCTAGTCGCTGACTCACCGACCTGATCTCGTTCTGAATCCAAAACATCTCCTGCCCTAGCCCTCCTCGGCTTCACCGACGATCGAGAAATAGTGCTGTGATCGACCCATTTCACACCCATTCCTGAGGGGATAGCACCGTAGTCTGCAATCCTGCCACCCAACCAAACTGATTTAGTGGCCGAAAGGTACTTCCAACCGGCGGGTCTTTCTATCGGCGGTCGAAGGGAAAACCGCGGTAATGTGTGGATATACATAGTCGTGTGATAGTGTTTGACGGAGGGATCTCGTGTTCGGTCTATAGGATGCTAAGCAGCTGCCATATACACAGATACCGGTTATTCTCTTACAGATCAGCCCAGATCAAGGCACACAAGCTAGCCAACGACTCCACTACGCACATGGAATCACCGAGCGCCACTGGCGACACGCAACTCATCCGCAGCACAGCCAGGCAGAAGTCAGTCACGTCACTGTGAGGCATTTCTGCGATTGGCCAGGTCGCAACGCATAAAGGCACTGCCAAGGCTGACCGACACTGTCGTAATCACCGACGAGGCATTGTCATGAGGGTAGTGATGGTGCGACAGCGAGGAGAGGGGGCAGAGCGGGTGACTATGCTTGGATTTCAGCCAATCCAACTGACTTGGAGGAAATGATCGCCGTCGCAGACACTCGAGAGCATCAACTTCAAAGTGGGAGATCGAGGATTCTGGCTTCAAACCGGCTGTGCCCTCGCGGCCCTCAGCTACGGCGAGGCCGAACGGCTCAAAGGGACTATGAGTGGGAGGGATCGAGTAGCGCATGAATCAGGCCGAGTGAGGAGACCGGGAACGAGCGACAGAAAGTTGGAAAAGGACGCAGAGACAAGTAGAGGGGGGAAGGGCGGAATTTATGGTCGTCGAGAAAGCAGCGAGGCCCGTGCACGCGCGCCTTCCCCGATCGGGCGGCCACTAAACCTGGGGGGCAGACCGGCGTAGTGAGATAATACCTTATTATGTTTCCTTAAAAGATGTTTTAAAGATTAAAAGATATCTTAACATGAATAATGGGTTGAAATGGTTTAGATCTCCTCCCTAAGACTGGCACTCGAGCCAAAAAGACACGATCAGCTCAACAGTCTTGGAATAAGCGCGCCACATTCGCGCCGAAGGAGGACGCGATGTTGGCCGATTTGAATGAGAATAAAGGTAGGTCGTGGAAGCGGATTGAACCGAAATTCCTACAGAAGGCCCTAAATTCGTTGCAAGTACACTACGTTATCAACTATCTTGAAGCAGCCAACTGAAAATGACCAAGAGGACGTAATTCTGAACCTAGATATTAGTAACACAACTCTAAACATTGTCTATAATTAAATCGCCAACCACATAGTTCAACTTGCTGATTTTACTAGCGTTAGAGCTATTTTAGAGGACCCTTCTTCAAATACATAGTCTGTTACTAGAAAGCTCTTGACATACAACATAAACGAATTGGCGACTGTCCCAAGGCTACCATATTAATAAATTCCCTACTGCATCTATAAACGAATACTTCCAGCATCTCACAAACGAACATCTAATCCACCTTCAAACCTAGCGCAACCTTGCTGATGACCTAGAAGACGCTCAGAAGCGGCATATCGTCTGTTATTGGTTCAAGCAGCTAATCCCACAGGGCTGTATCGAAGACGCTAGTCCGTTCAAACCCTTCTGTGACGACTTGCAGCCTTTAAACATGCTTGCAGACCCAAAACCCCTCTAGATTACGGCTGTGCTAGATTTCGAGTTTACAAACATTACGCCAGCCTAGTGTTAACATACGACCCGCCCTAGAATTCTTGGCCCTGCAACAAGCCCAAAATGGAGCAGTTGAAGGCATATAAAGAGGAGTGTGCTACTCGTTTTTCTAGGAGAGGTAGCGAATGAGTAGAGTTTCTGTATATCATCTTAGATCTTCGTTTCTCAAAAACAAAAATGAGTGACTAGTAACTGCGTGGACAAATGTTGCCTCTTTTCACACGAGGTTCCCTGAATCCCTCTCCGAGCTTCCAACCTATGTAGATGTACTGAGTTTCAGAAGCATACATGGGTCACAACTCAGTGTCTTAAGCAGTGGTAGTGCCTCAGGCGGCGCCGCCGCCGCCTCTGGCATCCCCGCGCTTCTGTGAATCCTCTCTGGCATTTTTCGTCAGCGGGGCGGAGTCTAGCTCCTCTACTAAGAACTGGACTATGTTCTCACACCCTACGAAGTACTGTAGGCCCTCTAGGAGCCTTACTATTCGAAAACAGCGCTTTATTTTCTGCTGCGTAAGTAATCCTACAGTCAATTGTACCTTGACACAGCCTGTTGCCTACTTCGTACTCTGCTTTTTAGAGGCTGATTCGGCTAGCTACTGTACGGGGCTGCGTCGGATTGCTCCGCTTCCGCTTGTGACTTCTGTTTGCTGCTCTTCCCTTTGCAGCTATTCCATTTGCAGCTCTTTCGTCTTCAGCTCTTCCGTTTGTAGC
>Ga0335074_10012986_pt1 | contig 11700 bp, 6 predicted proteins | sample Lox_Sample_23_FD_206715 | JGI IMG/M metagenome (GOLD analysis project Ga0335074, IMG submission 206715) | Soil microbial communities from Loxahatchee National Wildlife Refuge, Florida, United States - Lox_Sample_2.3 | ecosystem: Environmental > Terrestrial > Soil > Wetlands | place: USA: Florida...
AACCGTAGACCTTCTCCTTACCATGGAGACGCTCTGCCGACTGAGCTAAGGGGGCACAGCCACCGGATCTTCATGTCCGGCCTGGCGCGGCCGCCACTGGCAAGACCGCGTTGGCGAGCATACACGACCCGAGATCATCACGCGCACCCGACGGGCGGCGCGAGCCGACCTGGTGAACCGGCCAGTAAACCGGACCGCGGAGGCCAGCGAGTGAGGATGTAACGCCCGTCAGCCGGGCGACGCGCAACGCGCGCTGCGCCGGGTTTGCCAGGGAGCACGAGACACGCCCTGATCCCTACACTCTCTCCATGGTGAGCGTGCCGGTGTGGATCGAGTCCTGGGTGCACGAGTGCTGCGGGCTGGCACGTCACACGGGAGAGACGACGGAACTGCTGCTGACATTCAGCGGTGACGTGGCTGCCGCCACCGAGCCGGACAGCATCGACGTACTCGATGAGGGCCGCGTCAAGGTCATCGGTACTACAGTCGGCCGAACCGATGACGCACATGCCGACGTCGACGGCACGCTCATTGCGTCGGGCGGGTTGCAGTTCGCCATCCGGGGCGAGGCCCCTGCGGCTCGCGTCTGCTGTGTAGGCGAACTTTGGGAAATCAGGCACGGGTGGCCGACCGGTGTGACTGAGGGACGAGTCATCGACATTCGCTGGCGCCCAGCCCGGCTCCGGAAGATTGACGAGCACAGCTTTGCGGTTGACGGGTACGGTCCGGGCATCGAGCTAGAGGACACCGAGGAGTGGCCTCGCGAAGGCGCAGACTCGTGGGCGCTGGAGCTTACGGTGTGGATCAAACCTTGACGCCACCCCGCGCGAGACACGCGCCAGGCACGCGCGAGACACGCGCCAGGCACGCGCGGGGCACCGCGCTAGGCAGGCGCGGGGCACATGTGAGACGCAGGCCCGACCACAGGTGAGGCGGAGCCGACGCGTGCTGTACGACGTCTCGCAGGGACCTCCTGACCCGAGCTGACCGGGCTTACAACCGACCCAGACACCGAAGAACGGTGGCATGTTGGCGGCCCGATGGGGCAGCTTTGCCTTAGGGGTATGGTCTCGGGCACGACCGGAGGTGTCGAATAGTGCCAAGGAACGAATGGGTCGGCCTGGGACACGCATACTGTGATCGGTAATGGAGACGGACAGCAGCCCCTCATGTACGGAACGCATCCCCGCGGGCGTCGATCCCGCATGCGCAGACGCCATCCCAGCACACGCCATCCCAGCACACGCCATCCCCGCACACGCCATCCCCGCACACCCCGACACCAAGTCGAGAACATCGTGACGATGCGGCACGCCCACCTGGCCACGTTCGGCATCCTGGCCGGGATGCTGATCTTCAGCGGCGAATCCGCGGGCGCGGCCACGGCTCATGCGGGCCGAGTCGAACTCCTCAGCGCGACCAGCCCCTGTGCCACGTCTCCCGTCGTCACGACCAGCGCGATCCAGCAGGGAAGCCTGGCCGCGACCACCGAGGACGAGTCGGTCTTCGCCAGCACACCTTCTCCGTCAGCGTCGGCCAGCGCAACCCCAAGCGCCACGCCAAGCGCGACCGCGGCGGCCAGCCCGTCGCCGACCGACCCTCCGTCCGCCACCCCGACGCCGACGCCGACCCCCACGGCCGATCCGACGCCGACCGCGACTCCCACGCCGACCCCGACCCCGACCCCGACGCCCACTCCGACACCAACGACCTCGCCCAAGCCGAAGACCCCGCAGCTCTGCGCTCAGGTCAAGCCGTTCTCGAGCAGCCACGTGCACCCGGGTGCGACGGCGAGCTACAAGATCTTGGTATGGAGCACGCAGGCGGAAAGCCAGACCGCGAGCGTCACGGTTAGCGTGGGGAACGCGGCCGACGTCGCGGCGCCGAAGTTCACCGTGTGCCCGCAAGTGAAGAACAGCGTCTGCACGGTGGGCGATCTGCTCACCAGCCAGAGCGAAGAATTGGTGGCCACCGTTCATGTGACCGATGACGCGTCGGTCGGTGAAAAGGTCACGCTCACGGCCACGGTAAAGGCGAGCAAGGCCACCTCGTTCAAGGCTCAGGCCACGATCAGCGTGGTCGCGCCGAGCACCCCCACGCCGACAACCCCGGCGGGCGACTCGCTGCCCGGCGCCACGCTGCCCGATCCCCTCGGCGACGGACTGACCTCACCGAGCAACCCGTCCGGGCTGTTCCCCACGGTCTCCCCGGCATCGTCGAGCAGCTCAGCCAAAGACAAGCGGGGGCACAACGCCGCCGGCGCGACGACCACCTCCGCGATTCTCCCGATCGACACGCGGCTCATCGGGGGGCAGCTCATTGGCCTGGTCGTCCTGGCCAGCGCGGTCACGATCGCCATCGCCCGGCTGTCGCTGCGCTCGCCCCGGCCGCACGACGACGGCGGCAGCACCTCGCCGTAGCCGGCGGATCCGGCCCGCCGCGCGGCGGCACGCGGCGCGTTGTCCTATGCGCTCGTCTGGCCGGGCGGCTTAGCGTGCTTGCCCGACACGTGCTCGACCATCGGCCGCATCTGGCGCATCTCGGAGGCGAGGGCGGCCGGGCCGAGGGACTGCGAGGCGACGACGCCGAACGTGTCGTTGTCCGCCCAGACGCATTCGGCCAGCCGGCCGTCCACGCTGGGCGCGCAGGCGGCGGCGCCGCCCATCGGCCCGGCGCTCGTGGTCTCGGCCTCCGGCGCTTTCCCGGTGAACGTCGAGATGAACCCGCTCGCGGACGTCCCCTTCAGGTTCCCGCCGATGAACAGCATGATCTGAGGTGCGGATGCGGCTCCCGAGCCGGTGGTGTCCTGGTACACGGCGTAGGTGACGTTGCTGGCCCCGCCGTGGCTTTCCTTGACGATCTGCTTGGCTAGCGCGGCCGCGTCCATCTGATCGGCGAGCTGCGGATCCTTGGTGTAGGCGCCGAGGCTCGCCGGGGTGGTCAGCACGTGCGTTTCCCCTGTACCCGACCTCGTCAAGACCACGACCACCGCTCCGGCCATGGCCGCCGAGGCGCCGGCGAGCGCGAGGACCCGAACCGGCAGCCGACGCTGCTTGGCCGCGCCGGCCTTGCGCTGAGCCGGACGGGCCTTCTTCTGCTCGGGCTCGGGCGGCGCCAGCAGCCGAGGAGCGCTCGGAGCCGTCTTGGCAGCGGCCGCGGCAGCCAGCTTGCGGTCGCGAGCCTGCTTGGCGCGTTCCTTCTTGGACGGCGCCTTCTTCGCGGGCGGGCCAGCCGGACGCTGCTTGCCCGGCGCCTGGCCAGGACGCGTCTTCGTGACCGTTGCCTGCGCAGTGGACTCGGTCGCGGCGGTCTGCCCGCCGCCGGGGGCCTGCGCCCTGCGGGTCGTGACGTCCGGGCGCGCACCCCGGGCGGATCCGGCCGCGAACCCCTGCTCCTTGACCGCGGGCCAGCCGGGTGCGTCCGGCCAGCCATGCACCTCCGGCGCGTAGTCGGCCGGGGCAGCGGGCCAGCCCGGCGCGTCGGGCGACGCGGACGGCCGGTCGTCGGAAACAGCCGGCCAGCCCGGCGCCTCGGCCGGCGCGTACCCGGCATGAGCGTCCATTACCGCCGACGACCCGAACCCGGCATCGCCCGCAGCCGCGGCCGCGGCGTTCGCATCGGGCCAGCCCGGGGAGTCCGGCGACTCCGGGGAGTCGGGCCAGTTCTGGGTCTGCGGCCAGGCCGCTGCGTCCGGCCAGCTTTGCGTCTCGGGCCAGGCCGGGGCCTCGGGCCAGCCGGGAGCGTCCGACCAGCCGGGCGCCTCGGGCGACGCGTACGGCCGGTCATCGGTCACGGCCGGCCAGCCGGACGCCTCCGGCGCCGCGTACGTGCCGTCATCGGAGACGGCGGGCCAGCCCGGCACCCCTCGCGGCGCGAACCCGGCATGAGCGTCCATCACCGCCGACGTCCCGGACCCGGCATCGCCCGCAGCGTGGCCGTTCGCCCCAGCGTGGCCATCCGCCCCAGCGCGGCCGTTCGCCCCAGCGTGGCCGTTCGCCCCAGCGTGGCCATCCGCCCCAGCGTGGCCATCCGCCCCAGCGTGGCCAACCGCCATGGCCGGGCCGTTCGCTCCAGCCCCTCCGTGCGCCGCCGACCGGCCATTGGTCGTGGCCCGGCCGTTCGTGGGCCAGCCCGGAGCGTCCGGCCAGCCGTGCACCTCCGGCGCGGCGTAGCCCGGATCGGCCGGCATGCCGTGACGCCCGTGGCCCGGGTCCGTGGCGGAGCGGTCCAGACCGGGATCGGTCGCGGCCCGGCCGTACCAGTCCGCCGAAGCCGGCGGCGCCTCGGGCGCGGGGTGGTTCAGCCGCGGGTCGGTCGCCTGCCGTGCGTACCAGTCCGCAACCGCGGGCCCGGCTTCCGGCGCGGCTCGGCGCAATCCGGGGTCGGTGGCCGCACGGCTGTGGCCCTCATCGGCCGGCCGACCGTGACGCCCGGACGACCGGCGTCGGCCTGGACCCGGATCGGTCGCGGCCCGGCCGTAGCCCGGATCGGTCGTGTCCCGCGCGTACCCCGGATCCGGCGCGGGCCGCCCGAGCCCAGGATCGGCGACGGGCGGGGCGGACAGCGGGGCCGACGCGATAGGCGCGGCAGCCGAGGCGGCGGCGGACCGGCCAAGCCCGGGATCGGGCGGCGCGGCCCGGTGGCCAGAGTCGGCACGCGAACCCCGGCGGGGAGAGTCAGCGCGTACAGAACGGCGGTCTTGATCGTCCGGCGCGGCCCGGCGCCCCACGCCAGCATCCGGCGCGGCCCGGCGCCCCACGCCGGCGTCCGGCGCGGCCCGGCGCCCCACGCCGGCGTCGGCGGACTCGGGCTGGTCGTGGCCGCGACGGCCGCGCAGCCGTTCCGAACGCCCGCCCCGCCGCATCCCGCCGCGATCACGATCGCGCTCCTCGCGCCCACCGCCGTCGCGCCGCGGAGCCGACGGCGTGTCGGGCTTGGGCTGCCGGGTCGATCGCCCGCCGGTCAGGTACCCGATCCACTCGAGGTCGGCGTCGTCGCCGAAACCGCCGGCGCTCTGGTTCCACTCCTGGTCGAAGTCGCCGCCGCGGCCGACGGACGGGCGCTCCGGCGCCGGCGGCGCCCACGGCTCCGCGAGCGCCTGCGCGGTGCGGCCCGCGGCGGGCGCGCGTCCCGGCCCGGCCGACCACTCGCCCTGATCGGGCTGCTGCCATCCGGCGTCCTGCCAGCCCGCGTCAGGCCAGCCCGCGGGCCCGTCGTCCGGGCGCCACGCGTCGTCGTAGGGAGCATAGGCAGATCGCTCGTCCTGCTGTGCCTGCGGCCATCGGCTGCTCATGAACTGAGTTACCCCTGACACTGACGCGGCGAGTCTGGCCTAGCGAGATCCAATACATCATGCGGCAAGATCCGCGCCGTTCGCCACATCATTGGCCGTGTTTGCAGGTCGTGGCGTCCTCTGAGCGCCCTGTAACCATCGCGCGAGCGGCCGCCGCGGCCCGCTCTTGCGGCGCGGGACCTTAAGGACGGATGATCCCGGTAGCTGGCATTACGGAGGCTGCCGTGGAGAATCGCTACGCCGCGCTGGTCCGGGGCCCTTCGACGATCTTTCCACGGGGCTACCTCTGGCTGATACCGGTCTGGTACGTGGCGCTGGCCGCGCTCATGGAGTTCAAGGGCCAGCCACCCTCGTGGTACGGACCGATCGCCGTCGGCGCCCTGTTGTTAGGGGCATTTACGCTCTTGACCGTGCTGTCAACGATCCGCAATAACGCGTTCCTGGCCGAGGAGGATGGGATCTGGCTGGGTCTTCGCGGCGGTGCGCGACGGAGGTTCGGGCGGCGGCGCCGGGATTGCCGGCACCTGCCCTGGCCGGAACTCGAGCAGCTCAAGGTCGCCCGCCGGCATTACGGGGCGCGCCTGGACGTCATGCTGCGGCCCGGGTGCGCGCCGAACCAGGGCAGCATCGCCTGGCGGGCCGTCGCCGCGCTGCTGACGTTGCTGATCCCGGCCGTCTACCTGTTCCGGTCGCCGGGGTTGCTCCGGCCGGGGTCACACTCGCTGCGGTACCGGATCCCGCTGTACGACGTCACTCCCGAGCAGCTCCGCCTGGCCCTGGAGCCGCTCGTGCCGCCGACCCTCGCGATCGTGGTGCAGTCCCGGTGGCCGGCCCGGGCCCTCAAGCGGCTCCGCCGCTCGCGGCTGACCACCGCCGCCTGACGGGACCTGACGAGACCCGGCGGGACCCGCCAAGGGCGCTACGCGGGCAGCGCCCGCGACCGCAGCGCCCGCTCGACCATGTCGCGGCCCTCGATCAGCACGCGCGCCAGGCCCGGATCGCGATCCTCGGCGGCCAGGAACGCGTCGATCTGCTCGATCAGCTGCGGCGATGCCGCGTAGTACGGGAACAGCGCCTTGGCCAGGATGATCCGCTGGAACTCCGGACGCGACACCCAGATGCCGGGCAGCGCCGCGAAGAAGCGCCCGGCGTAGGGCGCGAGCAGATCTACCTGGTCGGGCTGGCCGAAGGCGGTCGCGACCTCGACGATGCCCTCGGTGCCGAGTTCGTCGCTCTCGGCCAGCAACGACCACGCCGCCGCCTTGTGCGCGGCGTCCGGCACCGCGGCCCGGCAGCCCGCGGCGTGCCGCCGGCCCGTGTCGGTGGCGTCTTGCTTCAGCTCGGCGTCGATCTCCGGATCGCCCGCCCGGCCGGCCGCGGCGAGCCGGCGCAGCAGCGCCCAGCGCAGCTCGGCGTCCACCGCGAGGCCCGGAACCTCGGCCTCGCCATCCAGCAGCCCGGCCAGCAGATCGAGCTGGTCGGGCGTGACCGCGGTCCTGGTCAGCAGCTGGGCCCAGACCAGCTGGTGGTCGCCGCCCGGATCCGCCGAGCGCAGCAGCGGCATGGCGGCGGCGGCGAGCTGCTTGCGGCCCTCGGGCACCCAGGCCGGGTCGGCCATGGTCACGAACAGCCACTCGGTCGCCCGGTTCAGGGACTGCAGCACCGACACCGACGGCTCGCGCCCCATGCCGCCCGCCAGCATCCGGACGAACGCGGGCAGCGGCATCTCGGCCTCCTGCACCATGTCGGTCGCGGCGCTCCAGCAGATCGCGCGGGGCAGCGAGTCGGTGAACCCGCCGATCGACTCGGTCAGGGTGGCCAGGGACCGCCGGTCGAACCGGATGATCGCGTAGCCGAGATCGTCGTCGTTGAGCAGGATGAGGTCGGGCTGCGCCGCGCCCACGAGTTCCGGCACGGCGGTGCGCGGCCCGGCCACGTCGAGCTCAACCCGCACGGTGCGGCTCAGCGCGCCGTCGGCCAGGTGGTACAGGCCGATCGCGATGTGGTGCGGCCGCAGCGTGGGGTGCGCGGCCGGTGCCTCCTGGAGCACCGCGAACGAGGTGAACGTCCCGCCCTCGCCGATCTCGAACTCGGTGCGCAGCGTGTTCGGCCCCGCGGTCTGCAGCCACGCCTTTGACCAGTCCGTGAGGTCCTTGCCCGAGCTCGCGGACAGCGCCCGCAGCAGGTCGGCCAGGGTCGCGTTGGCCCAGCCGTGCTCGGCGAGGTAGCCGTGGATGCCGGCGAAGAAGCTCGGCCGGCCGACGTACGCGACCAGTTGCTTCAGCACCGACGCGCCCTTGGCGTAGCTGATCCCGTCGAAGTTCGCGGTCGCCTCGGTCAGCGTCGCGACGTCGGCCGCGACCGGATGCGTGGACGGCAGCTTGTCCTGCAGGTAGCCGAAGGACTTGCGGCCGTTGCAGAACGTCGTCCAGGCCCCGGTGAACCGGGTCGCCTCGGCCGTGGCCAGGAACGCGCAGTACTCGGCGAACGACTCGTTGAGCCACAGGTCCTCCCACCACCGCATGGTGACCAGGTCGCCGAACCACATGTGGGCCATCTCGTGCAAGATCACCATCGAGCGCAGCTCGTACATCGCGTCGGTGACCTTCGAGCGGAACAGGAACTGCTCGCCGATCACCACGCAGCCGACGTTCTCCACCGCGCCCGGGAATTCCGGCACCATGACCTGGTCGTACTTCTCGAACGGGTAACCGGTGCCGAACAGCCGCTCGTAGAAGTCCAGCCCCAGCTTGGTGATCGCGAACATGTCGCCGGGCTCGAGGCAGGCCGCCAGCGACGCCCGGCAGGCCAGCCCGAGCGGTATCACCTGACCGCCCGGCGTCGTGTGCGAGTCCGTGACCAGGTGGTACTCGCCCGCCGCCACCTCGGTGAGGTAGGTCGAGATCGGCGGGGTGGCCGGGAAGTGCCATGCGGCCTGGCCGTCGCCCGCCGGCTCGGGCCGCGGTGCCGGCTGGTTCGACAGCACGGTCCAGTGCGCGGGCGCGGTGACATGGAAGGTGAACGGCGCCTTCAGGTCCGGCTGCTCGAAGTTCGCGAAGACGGTGCGCGCGTCGGCCGGCTCGAACGCGGTGTACAGGTACACCTTGTCGTCGGCCGAGTCGACCGTGCGGTTCATCCCGGTCGCGGTGTTGGTGTAGCCGCAGTCGGCGACCACCCGCAGCTCGTTATGCTCGGCCAGGCCGGGCAGCGCGATCCGGCCGTCGGCGCAGGCCGTCGCCGGGTCCAGCGCAACCCCGTTGAGCACGATCTCGTGCACCGTCCGCGCGACCAGGTCGGCGTACGTCGCGGCGCCCGGCTGGCGGCAGCCGAACCTGATCACTGAGGTGGAGCCGAACACCTCGCCGCCGCGGGTCAGGTCGAGCGCCACGTCGTAGCTCTCCACCTGCAGCAGTCGCGCGCGCTCGCTGGTCTCGCTGCGGGTGATCTCGGCAATCGGCATCGGCGACATCCTTGTCGGAGAAGACGGACCGCGAATTGCTCCCAGGCTATCGGGCTGCCGGAACCCGTCCCCGCCGCCGTATCATCGCCACACCCAGGCACATCACAGCCGGACCCGATTGAGCGGCGCACCGGGCGTTCAAAAAAAATGAGAGGACACGGGCCGATGGCACAAGAGGTTTCGGGCGTGATCGCCCGCGGCAAGGGCGCGGATGTCGAGGTCGCCGCGGTGCTGGTGCCCGATCCGGGACCGGGCGAGGCCCTGGTCCGGGTCCAGGCCTGCGGCGTCTGCCACACCGACCTGCACTACCGCGAGGGCGGGATCGGCGACGACTTCCCCTACCTGCTCGGGCACGAGGCGTCCGGCGTCGTGGAGGCGATCGGCCCCGACGTGACCGGGCTCGAGCCGGGCGACTTCGTGATCCTCAACTGGCGCGCGGTGTGCGGCCAGTGCCGCGCCTGCCTGCGCGGTCGCCCCTGGTACTGCTTCGCCACGCACAACGCCACGCAGAAGATGACCCTGGCCGACGGCACCGTGCTGTCCCCCGCGCTCGGCATCGGGGCGTTCGTGGAGAAGACGCTGGTCGCGGCCGGGCAGTGCACCAAGGTCGACTCCCGGATCAAGCCCGAGGTGGCCGGCCTGCTCGGCTGCGGCGTCATGGCGGGCCTGGGCGCCGCCCTGAACACCGGCCAGGTCGGCCGGGGCGACTCGGTCGCGGTGATCGGGTGCGGCGGGGTCGGCGACGGCGCGGTGCTCGGCGCCAGCCTGGCCGGGGCCAGGAAGATCATCGCGGTCGACGTGGACGACCGGAAGCTGGGCTGGGCGCGGGACTTCGGCGCCACCGACGTGATCAACGCGCGGGAGACCGACCCGGTCGAGGCGATCCAGGCGCTGACCGAGGGCAACGGCGCCGACGTGGTGATCGAGGCCATCGGGCATCCGGAGACGTACCGGCAGGCGTTCTACGCCCGGGACCTGGCCGGCACGGTCGTCCTGGTCGGCGTGCCGACCCCGGAGATGAAGCTGGAACTGCCGCTGCTCGACGTGTTCGGCCGCGGCGGCTCGCTCAAATCGTCCTGGTACGGCGACTGCCTGCCGTCGCGCGACTTCCCGATGCTCGTCGACCTGCACCTGCAGGGGCGGCTGCCGCTGGAGAAGTTCGTGTCCGAGACCATCGCGCTCGGCGACGTCGAGGCCGCGTTCGCCAAGATGCAGCGCGGGGAGGTGCTGCGCTCCGTCGTGCTGATCTGATCCGGGCCCCGGCCCGGGTCAGGAGGTGATCGTGAGGGTCTGCGGCGCCGACGACTGGCCGCCGACGGTCACGGTGATCGTGGCCGTCCCGGGCTCGAGCGGGAACGATCCGCTGTCCGGCGGCAGCGTGAAGACGATCGAGGTGTCGCTCCAGCTCGTGATCGTCAGCGTCGCGCCGTCGTAGGGCGCGCCCCAGCTCGTGCCGCCCTGCGCCAGCGTCAGGTAACTCGAGCCCTGGCTCGCCCCGAAGTCCTGCCCGGCCAGCGTGACCGAGGAGCCCGCGGTCGTCGTGGCGGGCGATGCCGACGACAGGACCGGCGCGGGCGTCACCGTGCCGGTGACGGTGATGGTCTGCGCGGCGGACGTCTCGCCGTCGACGGTCACCGTGATCGTGGACGGCCCGGGCACGAGCGGGAACGGCCCGCTGTCGGGTGGCAGGGTGAACGTGATCGAGGTGTCGCTCCAGCTCGTGATCGTGAGCTTGGCGCCGTCGTAGGGCGCGCCCCAGCTCGTTCCGCCCTGCGCGAGGGTGAGATAGCTCGAGCCCTGGCTGGACCCGAAGTTCTGCCCGGTCAGCGTGACCGACGTGCCGGCCGCGGTGTCGGACGGCGAGACTGCGGTGATCACCGGGACGGGCGGCGGGGCCGAGGCCGGCGGGGCCTGCTCGGCGGCCGATGCCTCCTCCGCCAGTCCCGCGCTCGTGTAGCTGGCCTGCGCCTGCAGCGCGGCGGTCACCGGCGACGTCGACGAGCCCGCCGGTGCCTGCACCGTCCAGGACTGGGTGGCCGACGCCCCTTGCGCGATCGTACCGGCCGGCGCCGCCGTGGACGGGGTGACCGTCCACCCGGACGGCGCGGTCAGCGTCACCGTCGCGCCGGCCGCGGCGCCGGGACCGGCGTTCCGCTCGGTGGTGGTGACCGTCGCGGTCTGCCCGGGGGTCAGGCTCAGCGGCGTGGCCGGGTCGATGCTCAGGTCCACGGCGGCCGGCTCAGCCTGGGCGACGCTGGTCCCGCCGATCTCGGTGACCTGGGCGCCGGCGCCCCGCGGCAGTCCGGTCACGCTCGCGGTCACGGTGTGCGCCGCGGGGTCGTAGGTCCAGCCGCTCGCGGCCAGCGGCCGTCCGTCGAGCAGCACCGTGCGCGGGCGGCTGACGCCGACGATGTCGACGTCGAAGCCGCGGGCGGCGGGCTGGCCCGGGTAGCTGCCGCGCTCCGGGCCGATGCCGACGGTCGCAGCCGAGCCTCCGGCGGCCTGCGTGGTGTCGATCGACGTCAGGCTGTACCGGCCCTCCTCGTACCCGGTCCCGCTGCCTGCGTCCTGGTACAGGGTGAACTGGCCGGACTGGCCCGGGTACACGCGGAGCGTGAGCGGGGCGCCGTGGTCGGCGCCGACGTGGTCCATCGGCGCCTGCTCCGGGATGATGCCGCCCGCCTTGACGAACACCGGCACCCGGTCCAGCGGCACGGTGAGCGTCTGCGTCGACGGACCCTGGAACGTGGCGCCGGTGAACCAGTCCGTCCAGTTGCCGGGCGGGAACCAGACCCGCTCGGTGGTCACGTTGCCCGGCGTCGTGACCGGGGCGACAAGCATGTCCGGCCCGTACAGGTACTCCCCCGGGTTGGCGTACGACGCCGCGTCGCCCGGGTCGTCGAGGTACAGCGGCCGCGTGATCGGCAGCCCGGTGGTCACGGACTGG
>Ga0335074_10012987_pt1 | contig 11697 bp, 12 predicted proteins | sample Lox_Sample_23_FD_206715 | JGI IMG/M metagenome (GOLD analysis project Ga0335074, IMG submission 206715) | Soil microbial communities from Loxahatchee National Wildlife Refuge, Florida, United States - Lox_Sample_2.3 | ecosystem: Environmental > Terrestrial > Soil > Wetlands | place: USA...
GGAGTGACGATTGACGATCTCGTCGCCGGGATGGGTGTGGGACGGCCGAGCCTGTATGCCGTCTTCGGGGACAAGCGGGCGATATTCTTGCGCGTCCTTAGGGCGTACGCGGAACGGAAGGGCGCGTTAGCCGCGAAGGCACTCCTCTCCCCACAGAGTCTTCGCGACTCGATCGCGGACTTTCTGAGGTACGCCGTCGAAAGTGCGACCGAGAAAGGGTCCGCCCGGGGCTGCCTTATGATGTGCGTCGCGCCGATTGTGAACGACGCTGAGGTCCAGCGGTTCTTGCAGATCGCGGTCGCGGGCGGCGCGGCGCTGGTGGAGCGCCGTTTCCGGGACGGGATCAGCGCGGGAGACATCCCGCCTGACTTTCCGGTAGCCGTGCGCGCGATCCAAGTCACGGATTTTGCTCGTGGCCTGACCATGCGTGCGCAGATAGGCACGCCGCGCAAGACGCTCCTGAAAGATGCTGAGGAAGCGGCCGACTTGGTGCTCCTGTCGCGGCGTGGAAATGCGGCGCTCGAACGTTGATGCCAGGATGCGACCTTGAAGGAGTCGCCTTATGAAAATCGCTTCCATTACCGCACGCTAGCCGTAATTAATAGGCTGCAGGCGAAACAAAGTCGATGGTTCGCAGACTTCATGCCCGGGAGGAAGGTCGGATAGAGAACTCTCCGCTACAGGTCGGCGCGCAGACCTGTACTCGGCTTTCGGCATTCAGAGAAATTTAGGGGGGGGTTACCCGCTGATAAACCTTGAGAGCGTTTCTCCGCTACAGGTCGTCGAGGAAGATTCGCGACAATTCCGGCCAAACGCGACGATTTCGAGGCGTTGACTAGTTACTTCTCTGATAATCAAGACTAGCTGGCGGAGGACGCAGTCAGGTGCGAACCGCTCTCTGCCCCAAATTCCCTGCTAACAGGGAAAGTTACAGGGAATTCTGCCCAGAGACCGGCTCTGATTTCGGCAAACGGAGAAATATCACCTTAGCTTCCTGCCACTTACGCCAGCAATGCTAATCGAAGATCGCGCAAGAAAACAGGGAATGATTTGGAACGAAACAGGGAATCGAGTTCCCTGTTACGGCTTCTCTGGATGGAAAAAAAGGAAAAGCGAATTCCCACCCCTCTGAGACTTAACAATGGCGGGCCTCCGGGCCTGTGCTTCGCCAAAATGTTTCGTATGTGCAAAATCAACAGCTTCGCCCGCAAAATCTCTTTGAGCCATCCGATAACAATCTGACCATGGTGCTGCTGGGCTCCGCTATTTCCTGAGCTGGCTGATCGGCATTTTCCGCCCTAAGCGTGAGCTCATCCTGGAGAATCTCGCCCTGCTCTTCATGCCCAAACGGCCGCGCCATCGTCTGGGAACAAAGGACAAGCTGTTCTGGGTCGTGCTGCGCAAAGCATGGCCCGGGTGGAAAAAGTCGCTCATCCTGGTTACGTCCGAAACTGTGGTGCGCTGGCACCGAACCGGCTTCCGCCTGTATTGGACGTGGATTTCGCGCCGCAGCCCACTCCTGGGAAGAAAGCCCTTGAGGAAGGAGCAGCGCGATCTGGTTTTTCGCATGGTCACAGAGAATCCAACTTGGGGAGCACCGAGCATCCATGGCGAGCTGCTCAAGTTGGGCTTCAAGATCTCCGAACGCACCGTATCGCGCTGGGGCCCGCGAGCCCGGCGACATCCGGTCAACTTCCCACGACAGGACTTCTGGCCCGTTCGCGGGATTAACATCTACGTTCGTGTCCAGAGGCGTTCGGCTGTCGCAAGCGTGTGTCCAGTCGAAGAAAGGCTACACAAGCCGTATCATCGAGCGCGTGAGATCGTTTATCTCAATGCTGAGACACTTGGGCGGGATTGGAGTGTTCATTCTTGCCGCCCTCGACAGTTCGGTGCTACCCACTCTCGGGGCGGTTGACGCGCTCACGATAGTCTTGGCCGCCCGGCACCCGGAACTGTGGCCCTATTACGCTATGTGCAGCACGGCGGGCTCAGTCTGCGGGGCTTCAGTCGCTTACCGCCTGTGGCGTCTTGGAATCCTCCATCGACGCATTAAGGGAGCGGTATTCGATAGAGTCACGGCATATTTACATCGTTTTGGAGCTTTCTCTCTGTCGCTCGCAGCACTCCTCCCACCACCGTTTCCGACTTCTGCTTTTGTAATTGTTGCTGGTGTGACGCGGTATCGCTTTTTTCCGTTTGTCCTGTCTTTCGGCGTGGGACGGGTGTGCCGTTTCGCTTTGCTTGCTTACCTCGCATCGGTGTTCGGCAGGCGGTTCGTGACAAGCATGTGGTCGGCGCCCACGCTGCTGCTTGTAGCGGCGATTGGCGCTGTGCTGGCCTGTGTCGGTCTACTGGCTTGGCTTGTCTTCTTCAGGAAAGCTGAACCGCACACGCCTTTCGGTTTATAGCTTTATCTGAGTCGGCGTCTTTCCTCTTTTTTCCTTGGCTTGATCAAGTTCCTTCATAACGGCTTCGAGGACATCAAAGCGCAAGCAGCACTCCGTGACACCACATCCCCTCGAAGCGGCATTCGGCACGACTTCCGAAGCCAGTTCCAGCGTAGGTCACTATTCAACAGCCGATGAGTCGCACGCCGAATCGCGTGTGCCGATAACTGCCGGTTTGCCCGTGACTCGCTCCCAATTTGCGCGCCTCGCGTTTGAGGCGTTCCTGACGATGCTTCGATCCGGTAAGATCTGCCGCATGGAACTGAAGGTCCTGTTTAGCGAAGATCCCGCATTTGTCGGGCCGTGCAGAATCACGGTCTAGCTCGCCTCGAGATGCAGCTGGTCGCCAGCGCACTGGGCCGAAAGGATGTCTGGCTGAATGACACCGTCTCGGAGATGCGGCGCTTTCCCATGCCCCGTTCAGTGTTGTCGTTATTGCTATCCTGCGACCGCTTGCCGAAGATATCCAGCAACATCACTAACGAAGCGATGCACTGACGCCTCTGCGATGCGATGGAGGACGATGGCATTCATCGTCCTTCCCAATGCACCGAAAGGAGGCTGGTACACCCCAGAGAAGTCGAGCTGAGTTTCAGTCGCGGTCAGCGGATATACGGAAAGATCTCCCTGCATCAGAGGAAACAGACGCGGCAAGCTTGTGGCCTCCCATACTAAGGATAATCGGGTGCTGGCGCTCGTTATGTTCGCCGCGGGTTCCTCTTCGATGCTTTTCACCACGATGTTGATGTCGGCCTTCACTCCAAAACCAGCAACATCGACGTGCAATTCTGCGGCGACCGATTCTGCCCGTGCAGCGGCAGCTTTGGTGGCGGACTGGAACACGGCGACTGCGTCCTGTTTGAGCGCGTCGCGGACGCGTTCGTAGGGGCGGTTCACATAATCGTAGCTGCGAATCTGGCGTGCCGTGCTCATCGACGTTCTTCTGGCCAACTGAGGCGCCCGCGAAACCGGGAGTGACGCAACTTTACCACAGCGCGCCGCCAGGAGAAGCGGGTTGCAGATCTCAGCCGGGACGGTGCTCCGTAATGCCGCTGTCCGCACGGCAGCCACCGTCCTGAGCCACAGCGAGCATTTCGCTTGTGTATGATATGTACCGCTCCGGATTCAGCGGTCGTTGCGATCCAAGGGTGAGGAGGGTCGATGGCTCATGTTGATGTCCCGTTGTCGCGCTCAGGGTTCGGGCAAACGAGGCGAACCGACAACTGGTGGGTACAGCCGCTCCTGGTGTTTCTCGGTCTTTCCATATTCATTGTCTATGCCACCTGGGCGTCGTTGCAGGGCGCGCACTACCGATTCGGGCCGTATCTCTCGCCGTTTTACTCGCCGGAATTGTTCGGTCCCGACGGCTGGTTTGGCCAAACGCCAGACTGGATCCCTGTTTGGGTGACTGGGGCAATGCTCATCTTATGGGCGCCGGGCGGTTTTCGGGTCACCTGCTACTACTATCGGGGGGCTTATTACAAAGCTTTCTGGGCCGATCCCCCCTCCTGCACCGTGGGCGAGCCGCGGAAAACCTACCTAGGCGAACGATCTTTTCCGTTAATTCTGCAAAACATTCATCGCTATTTTCTCTATCTGGCGCTGGCGTTTCTTGTGATTCTTGGACACGACGTGTGGAGCGCCTTCTGGTTCGACGGCCGATTCGGTATCGGTGTCGGGACGCTGGTTCTGCTGGCCAACCTGGTGTTGTTGACGGTGTACACGTTCAGCTGTCACTCGCTGCGCCATCTCGTCGGTGGGGTTCGGGACCGGCTGTCAGGCGCTCCTGTCCGCAAGCGGGTCTATAGCTGTGTAAGCTGCCTCAATCGCCGGCACATGCTCTTTGCCTGGTGCAGTCTTTTTAGCGTCGCGTTCGCCGATCTTTATGTGCGGATGTGTTCCATGGGTCTCTGGACCGACTGGAGGATTCTCTAGTGGCCGAGTACATCACGCACGATCACGATGTTGTGATTCTTGGCGCAGGAGGGGCGGGCTTACGGGCTGCCGTCGAGGCTTCCGCCGCCGGCGTAAAAGTCGCAGTTATCTCCAAATCGCTCCTCGGCAAAGCGCACACCGTCATGGCCGAAGGTGGAATAGCCGCGGCCATGGCCAACGTGGACGATCGCGACAACTGGCGCGTTCATTTTTCCGACACCATGCGCGGAGGGCAATATCTGAGTAATTGGCGTATGGCGGAGCTCCATGCCAAAGAGGCGCCGGCGCGTGTGCGCGAGCTCGAAGCCTGGGGTGCTCTCTTCGATCGCACCAAGGATGGCCGGATTCTGCAGCGCAATTTTGGTGGCCATCGCTATCCGCGCCTGGCGCATGTTGGCGATCGAACCGGCCTGGAGATGATCCGGACGCTGCAGGATCACGGCATTCACCTTGGCCTGGACTTCTTCATGGAGCACACGATTGTCACCCTGTTGAAGGACGGCAATCGCATCGCTGGAGCATTCGGCTACGATCGCGAACGCGGACGATTTCACGTCTTTCGTGCCAAGGCGATCGTGCTGGCGACCGGAGGAATCGGAAGAGCTTACAAGATCACCAGCAACAGCTGGGAATATACCGGCGATGGCCATGCTCTCGCCTACCACGCCGGTGCTGCCTTAATTGACATGGAATTTGTGCAGTTTCATCCTACAGGGATGATCTGGCCGCCCAGTGTGCGCGGCATCCTGGTCACGGAAGGTGTGCGTGGCGACGGAGGAGTACTGCGGAACAGGAACGGAGAGCGTTTCATGTTCAACGACATTCCTCCACTTTACGCCAACCAGACCGCCGATTCCGAGGAGGAAGGCTGGCGCTATACACAAGGCGATAAGAATGCCAGGCGTCCGCCGGAGCTACTGACGCGTGACCACGTGGCACGCTGCATCCGGCGCGAGGTGCGCGAAGGACGTGGAAGCCCGCACGGGGGCGTGTTCCTCGACATTGCGTGGATTAAGGCGAAGATCCCCAACTCCGCCGAATACATCAAGAAGAAGCTGCCTAGCATGTATCACCAGTTCAAGCAGCTGGCCGACATCGACATCACGCAGGAGCCGATGGAAGTTGGACCCACGACGCATTACATGATGGGTGGGGTACGGGTGGATCCCGATTCTCAAATGTCGGACGTGCCGGGACTCTTTGCCGCGGGAGAATGTGCGGCCGGGCTACATGGCGCCAATCGGTTGGGAGGTAATTCGCTTTCCGACTTGCTGGTGTTCGGCCAGCGCGCCGGAGAATATGCCGCGAAGTTCGCCAAGCAGAACACGCTGGCTGCGATTGACCCCGTCAAACTTATCCCGACGGAGAAATGGGCCCTCCGGCCCTTCGAGCGCAACGGCTCGGAAAACCCCTACATTTTGCAGCACAAGCTTCAGGACATCATGCAGGAGATGGTAGGAATTGTGCGCCATGAAGAGGAGATGCGGGAGGCGCTGAAGCGCATTCGAGAACTGGAAGTGGCGAGTAACGCCGTCAGCGTCGAAGGCAATCGCGAGTACAACGCCGGCTGGCACACGGCGCTTGACCTGCATAACCTGCTGATCATTTCGGAGATCGTGACGCGGGCTGCGCTGGAAAGGAAGGAGAGCCGTGGCGCGCACTTCCGCGACGATTATCCGGCTAAAGATGAGCAGTCCGGGAAATTCAATATCGTGGCGCGGAAAGGGCTAAATGCAGAAGCACAGTTGACGCGCGAGCCGATCCCGCCCATGCGCGAGGACCTGCGGCAAATCATCGAGGAGATGAAGTGATGACGATGGCAACGTTCCGCATCTGGCGCGGGGAGAAGGGACAAGGACAGTTCCGCGACTATAAGACCGAAGTCTCGACCGGCATGGTGGTGCTCGACGCTATCCACCAGATACAGGCGGAACAGGCCGGCGACTTGGCCGTTCGCTGGAACTGCAAGGCCGGCAAGTGCGGCTCCTGCTCCGCCGAGATCAATGGCATGCCAAAGCTGATGTGCATGACCAGACTGAACTCCCTGCCGCTCGACAGGCCGGTGACGGTCGAACCGATGAAAGCATTCCCGCATATGAGGGACTTGGTCACAGACGTTTCGTGGAATTACAAGGTGAAGCAGCGCATCCCGAAATTCCGCCCTCGCAAACCCGACGCAGAAGATGGCACGTGGCGCTTTGCGCCGGAAGACGTCGAACGAGTACAGGAATTTCGCAAGTGCATCGAATGCTATCTCTGTCAAGACGTCTGCCACGTTTTGCGCGATCACCACATGCACCAACAATTCATAGGGCCAAGGTTCCTGGTCTACGCAGCCGCCCTGGAGATGCATCCCCTCGACGTGGGTGACCGCACCGGGGAGCTGCGAGAGCAGTTCGGCGTGGGCCTGTGCAATATCACGAAATGCTGCACCAAGGTTTGCCCCGAGGGCATCACAATTACCGACAACGCGATTATTCCGCTAAAGGAGCGGGTCGTGGACCGGTTCTTTGACCCACTCTCAAAATTGTTCCGCATGTTTAGCCCGACGAAAGCTTAGGAGACGTTATGCATTTCGAACTTAAGGCCATTTCAGTGCAGAGTATCCCCCACACGCTGGAAAAGGTCGATCGTTACAGATTGCTGAATGAACCTGCACTTGCGGAAAGCATTTGCCTCGACATTCTGGCCCTTGTGCCCGATCAGCAGCAAGCGCTAATCTCTCTGCTGCTTGCGCGGACCGATCAATTCCACTCGATCATGCAGCCGAAAGGGGCCCTAGAAGTTCTCGCTCGAATTAAGGGAGACTATGAGCAGGCCTATTACGGCGGCGTAATCTGGGAGCGTCTGGGAAATGCCCGCCTCCGGCAGCGTGATCCTGGGGCTCGTACTTCCGGGTATCACGCTCTCCAGGATGCGATGAGTCATTACGAGCGAGCCATAAATTTCGCTCCGGTCGGAAATGACGACGCCATTCTGCGCTGGAACACTTGTGCCCGCACCATTATGCAGAACCCGGACATTCAGCCCTTACCCGAGCACGATCCACAGGCATGGTTGCGCGATGAGGCGGGACCTGGAATCGCGGACGCTTAGTTTGGGCACCGGCTGAATTCAAGGGCAAAGCTGAGTTATAGCCACATGCTCTACTTCTTCTCTTCTAGCACTGGCTGGTCAATTTCGACCTGCAATGCTTGACCGGGCAGTCGCCGGTGTTGGTGTGTAGCGCTATTGTGCTCGATGTGAAGCAGTGGGCGAAGGTTCGCGCAAAACCGACACTCGAGGGCGAGAAACTTGCCAGGCCGCCACGCGGGTTTGATCCAAACCATCCCTTTATCGATGACCCCAAGCTGAAGGATTTCGTGTCATGAGTCGTCCTCACAGAAGAGCAGATCTGCGTGCCAAACTGATGCGCCATTTCGTCGCGGCATGCCGAACAATGTCGCCGCTGGTTGCGTTCGCCACCAAAGCCTTGGACCTGAAGTTCCTAACCGGACTCTAATACTCGACATGCTCGACGTAAGGCTGCCAAGGTCGACAGGCCAACCACGGCACTTGTCGGATAGCGGTTCCCAGACTCAACAGACGAAGCAAAGTCGAAGGTTCGCAGACTCCTCTTCCCAGGCGGAGAGTCGACGTGCGAACTCTCCGGTGCAGGTCGGCGCGCAGACCTGTACTCGGCTTTTGGCCTTCAGAGAAATTTAGCGGATTTATCCTCTGGTAAACCAGGATGGGGTTTCTCTGCTACGGGTCGTCGCGGAAGATTCTTGAAAATACCGGCCAAATAAGACGATTTCCGGCTTATTTCTAGTTACTCTCTGATAATCAAGACTAGCTGGCGGAGAGGGGGGGATTCGAACCCCCGATACAGCTTTTGACCGTATAACGGTTTAGCAAACCGCCGCCTTCAGCCACTCGGCCACCTCTCCGTGTTGTCAACTCAACGAGCTGGCGGGAGCCAACGCTTGAGCTTTGGAACAGCCTTGGAGCACCTGTTCCTCAAGCCGGTTCATCGCGGCCAAAACGGTCGGATCAAACAGCTTGATGTATTTCTCGCGAGTCACTTGTAGCTTCGAGTGTCGCAAGACTCGCTGCACCACGATGTCAGGCACGCCACGCTCAAACAGATTCGAGGCGAGACCGCGTCTGAAAGCGTGATAGCCCTTCCATATTACCCCGGCACTCTCCATCCTGTCACGGATGCGACGTGCGAGGGCATTTAGGTCAAGGGGGAACATCGGGCCAGACGGGAGCGTGGGAGTTGTCCCTCAGGATCAAGTGCAGAATGCGGTTCAAGCTGGCGGATCAATAGGCGTCGACCTCATTGCGCCTGATGGCAGCGAGGGCATCGTACCAATGGACAAAGTGCATGATGCCATTCGAGCCGGAGCACGCAGTCGGGCACCCGGCAGCAAGGCTGCACATTTCGGACAGGAGACCAGAACACCTGACACAGAGCAGCGGCGGGCGCGAAGATCTGGCAGGCGACACCCGGCATTCGTCAGGAGGCTTTCGCTGCCGGCGAATCGTCGGCCTCATACTGAAACACGTGTTCCAGCGGTACGCCGAAGACGCGCGCGATGCGGAAGGCCACCTCCAGCGACGGCGAGTATTTGTCGCCTTCGATGGCGATGACCGTCTGGCGGGTCACGCCGACTTTCTCCGCCAACTCCTGCTGCGTCATCTCGTCGCGATTAAAGCGCAGCCGGCGAATGTTATTGCGAATTCGCGAGCGGCTCATCGCAGCCCCCGGCTGTAGTAAAGCAACTGCGTCACGAACTTCACGACTTCGGCCAGTACCATGAACAGCAGCACCAGGTTAACCATCAGAAACGGCGTAACCGCAATGTGCGCGAGACCAGCGGCAATAACCGCGCTGATTACCAGGAACGCGCCCGCGCCATACGTAAAGTATCCGTTGCGGTAAGCCTTCGATTCGATGAGGATGTCGCGCTCGTCCCTCGGTTCAGGTTGGACTCCGGCAGGGGCGGCGGCGAGGTGATAAAGGATTTCGATGCCGATGATCGCCACCACAGCCCACATCAGGCGCCACAGGGCTTCGCCGGCGAACTGGGATTGGCCGGCGTTGCGCAGGACGCTGGCGAAGTAGGTGCCATAGATCATCAGCGTACCGATCAACAACCAAACAGTTCTCTTTCCTAGGTTAGACATGCTGGAATAGCCCGTCAGTTTCATGGTGCTCTCCTCTGCTGCGGCTTCCTGCTGCGTCATTTCCGAGGCGTTGAAGCGCAGCCGGCGAATGTTGTTATGGATTCGCGCACGGCTCATCGCACTCCTCGGCTGTAGTAACGCAATTGGCTTACGAGCTTGACGAGTTCGGCCAGCACCATAAACAGCAGCACGAAGTTGACCAGCAGAAACGGAGTGGCAATAATCCGTGTGGCAGCGCTGTCGCGCATGAGTCCAGCTGCGATGACGCATGCGACCACAAAGAACGCACCGGCACCGTACGCGAAATACGCGTTGCGATACGCCTTCAGCTCGATGATGACGTCGCGCTCGTCTTTCTCCGGCTTCGCCGCCGCCGAAGGCGCGATGTGATAGATGATCTCGATGACGACGAGGACGATGACCGCCAGGACAGCCGGCCCAAGGTGCTGCCAACCAACTCAGGTTCTCCGAGGTGCCGCAGGACGGCCGCGAAGTAGTAGCCGTAGGCCAGCAATATGGCAATCAGCGATCCGGTTATGCTTTTCTCCTGATATGACATCTCCATAGATTTGCCCTCGGTCTGGGTAATGTAAATCGGACTAAAAGTAATATGTATTTTACTTGGTGTCAATTGTTTTTTACATCGAAAGCACGCGAATCTTGCTTCGCGTAAGATAAGTCACTGATTGCAAGACACTTCGATGATCAACAGTCCTCCCGTTGTCACAGTCAGCCGTCGCGGAGCAGCACGCCTGCAAGCGGGACATCTATGGGTCTATCGCTCCGATATCACTGCGGCGGAGGGTATTGCAGCAGGATCGCTGGTGCAGGTCCGGGACGATCGCGGAAGGAAGCTGGGGTCTGCCTTATACAGCAGCGCGTCACAAATTGCGGTTCGCCTGGTCAGCAAGGAGGAAGTTTCAGAGGCCGCACTGCCCGAGGTGATCGGCCAGCGCATCAATGCAGCTGTACAGTTTCGCCAGCAGTCGGTCCGCGATTCCGATTCCTATCGCGTGATCTTCAGCGAGAGTGATTTACTGTCTGGGCTCATCGTTGACAAGTACAACGATGTGCTGTCGATGCAGGTGCTGACGCAGGCATGGGATCGCGACGATCTGCGCGATATCGTCCTCGCGTCCCTGGCGGAGCATTTTCCAGACGCGTCGCTGGCGGAGCGCGTCGATCCGCACATCCGCGAGCTGGAGCAGTTGCCGGCGCGCGAATCGCAGATCTTGCGGGTGCCCCACTCTTCTCGCCCTCTTTCGGCGAGAGAGTGGGATAAGACGATCTTCACCATGAACGATGTGCGCTTTCACTTTGATGGGCTCGCCGGACAGAAGACGGGCGCGTTTCTCGATCAGCGGGAGAACTATGCGGCAGCAGCACGATACGCGCATGGTCGCGCGCTCGACGTCTTCACCTATCAGGGCGGCTTCGCGCTGCACCTCGCGCGAGTGTGCGACGCGGTGACCGGAGTTGATTCGTCGCGCGCCGCGCTCGAAGTCGCCGAGCAGAACGAGCAGCTCAATCGCGATCAGCACCACTCAGGTGAGATCGAGTGGATCGAGGCGAACGCTTTCGACCTATTGAAGGACTATGCAACGGCCGGGCGCGAGTATGACACCATCGTCCTCGATCCTCCGGCGTTTGCCAAGACCAGACGTGCCGTCGCGACCGCGCTGCGCGGCTACAAAGAACTGAACCTGCGCGCGCTGAAGATGCTGCCTCCCGGCGGCATCCTCGTGAGCTGTTCGTGCTCGTTCCATGTCAACGAGGGTGAGTTTCTCGCCATGCTCGGCTCGGCTGCTGCCGATGCCGGGCGCCGGGTGCGGATCCTGGAGAAACGCGGAGCTGCCATTGATCATCCCGTCTTGCTGAACGTTCCGGAAACCGCGTATCTGAAGTGCATCATTTGCCGGCTGCTGACGTGAGGTACCGATTTGGCGGCGGCGATGCACTTTTCGCATTGCGCATCCTCAGCTTCGTCGATTTCCACGTGAATATCTTTTTCTCGGGCATCTCTTGCCCATACCGGCGAGTCCCAGACTTGTGGGACAGGCAAAGCATTGACTCCGGCCGTCTCAGCCGAAAATCCTCGCCAAACGGCCGCATTCACAAGCTGTCGTGCCCCTCGACAAAA
>Ga0335074_10012989_pt1 | contig 11696 bp, 12 predicted proteins | sample Lox_Sample_23_FD_206715 | JGI IMG/M metagenome (GOLD analysis project Ga0335074, IMG submission 206715) | Soil microbial communities from Loxahatchee National Wildlife Refuge, Florida, United States - Lox_Sample_2.3 | ecosystem: Environmental > Terrestrial > Soil > Wetlands | place: USA...
CACCCAAATTTACGAACAGGCCTGGACGCCCATGGAAAGCGGGCAGATGACGGTCGAGCAAGCCGCGGATGAAGCCGCCAAGCCCATGCGGCATTTCTGGCTGCGGTTTGCCCGCGAGAAAGACATCGCGTTGTTCTTGGAGATCTCGCATTCGCCCGCGCCGCGCACGCCGGAAGATGTCGGGCTGAAAGTCTTAATCCCGGCTTACATCCTGTCGGAACTGAAAGCTTCGTTTCAGATTGGCGCGGTGCTCTACCTGCCGTTCCTGGTGATCGATCTGGTGGTGGCTTCGGTGACCCTGTCGGTAGGCATGGTGCAGTTGCCGCCGGTGATGATCTCGGCGCCTTTCAAGATCCTACTGTTCGTCTTAGTGGATGGATGGAACCTGGTGATCGGATCGCTGATGAAGAGCTTTGGCTAGCGTTGCGTGCGGTGCGCTTGAGTGGAACAGCCTGTGACGTTGGCCCGGCGGCGTGGCTAGTGGCTGATGGTTTTGATGGCTGGCAAGCCAGGAGGTTCTCAGTGACGAGTGACATGGTAGTTGGAATTCTGCGCCAAACGCTGACCACCGCGTTTTGGATTGGCGCACCGATTATGGCCATCGCCTTCATCGCGGGCATCGTGATCAGCCTCATGCAGATCGTGACCTCAATTCAGGACACCGCTTTCAGCACCATTCCCCGCGTAGTCGTTTTCGTAACTGCCATTCTGATTCTGATGCCCTGGATGGTGCAACGCATGGTGGCCTACACCACCATGCTGTTGGGAGATCTGGGGCGCTATGCCCACTGATCTGGGCATTTCCACGATCTATGGATTTCTATTGGTCCTGGCGCGCGTCTCGGGCGTCTTTGCCCTGGCGCCGTTGCCGGGATTGCAGAGCGCGCCGAAACTGGCACGCATCGTGCTTTCCGTGGTCATCACGCTATCCCTGTTCTCGTTGTGGCCGCGCGTCGATGCGGCCAAGGCCGATATCGGTCGCCTGGTGATCTGGATCCTGCCGGAGATTGCCGTGGGTATCACTATCGGCTTGGGGGTGGCGTTTCTCCTTGAAGTATTTCTAATGGCTGCCCAACTGGTCAGCTTGAATGCCGGCTTCAGCTTCGCCCAGACCATCGATCCCACCACGCAGGCCGAATCGGGCGTGCTGCTGGTATTTGCGCAGTTGGCGGGCGGCTTGATTTTCTTCGCGCTGGGCCTGGACCGTGAGGTGATCCGGACGTTGGCCTACAGCCTCGAAACGCATCCCGCCGGCGCTTCGTTGACGGCGCCCGCGGCGGAAGCCATGTTGCGGCTCGGCGGGGACATGCTGGCGTTGGCGGTGCGGCTGGCCCTGCCTTGCATAGCCTTACTTTTATTAACCGATATCGCGCTGGGACTGCTCGGGCGCATCAACGGCCAACTGCAACTGCTGACGTTGGCATTTCCGATCAAAATGACCGCCGGACTGATTTTATTCGGCTGGATCACAGCTTTGCTTCCGCACATGCTGACCACATTCGGCGGGCAAGTCTTCGGAACGCTGCGGGAGGTGCTGCGCTATTGAGCGCAGCGAGCGCCAGTTCCGGCGCCGCGATCGAGGGCCGAAAATCGCGCTTCTGGCGGCGCGGGCCGCGTCCCGTTTTGCGCGATTTGCTTAGAAGGTGAGAAGGCCATGGCGGATAACGGCCAAAAAACCGAGCAACCGACTGCCAAACGCCTGGATAAGGCGCGCAAGGAAGGACAATTCCCGACCGCGCGCCAGTTTGTCTCGGGAATGCAGTTTCTGGCGTTCGTGGCCATGCTCCACGCCTGGGGCGCGCGCTGGCTTGCGCAATTACGGCACCTGATGCGCGAAGGTCTGGCCGCGGCGTTTTCGGCAGACCCCCGGATTACGGAAATCAGCCGACACCTCATGATCGACGCCGTGAAGTTGCTGGCGCCCGCCGCCGGACTGCTGCTGTTGGTGACCTTGGGAATGCAACTCACCGCCACGCAACTCGGCCTCAGCCTGAAGAAGCTCACACCCGATCTGCACCGGTTGAGCCCGGCCGCGAAGCTGAAGCAAATGCCCAAAGAGAATCTGCCCGCGCTGCTGCGCGCGGTAGTGATGCTTCCGCTATTCGGCGTGGCAATCTACGGCATTATCCGCGACAACATCTTTGCTTATTTGGCGCTGCCTGATCAGGGCGTCGAATCGGGTTTCATGCAGGTATGCGGCTCGCTCGGATCGCTGCTGTGGAAAGCCGGCGGCGTCTTCCTGATCTTCGGCGCGGTGGATCTGCTTCGTCAACGCCAGCGCTATCGCAAGGATCTGCGCATGAGCAAGCAGGAGATTCGCGATGAAGTGAAGGAGACTGAAGGCAATCCGCAAATGAAAGCACGCATCCGGCGCATGCAACGCGACCGTTTGCGCCACCAGATGATGAAGGAAGTTCCCAAGGCCACGCTGGTGATCGTGAATCCGACGCATTATGCGGTAGCCCTGCGATATGCCTTGGACTCCATGGCTACGCCAGTGGTAGTCGCTAAGGGAAAGAACTATCTGGCGCTACGTATCCGGCAATGCGCACTGGACCACTTAGTGCCTATCGTGGAGAATCCTCCGTTGGCGCAGGCACTCTATCGTTCCGTGGATGTAGGACAGGAGATCCCCACGCACTTGTATCGCGCCGTGGCCGAAATTTTGGCCTATGTATATAAACTCATGAACGGCCGATTGAATTCTAAGTAAGGGTACGGCGGAGACTAATGTGAATGGCTGAAGCGGCGGCAATCGCGAAACCGGGTTGGAACCTGCGGGCTTTCCTGTCGAGCGGCAGCGCGGCGGATCTCGGGGTGCCGATCGCCGTGCTGGCTATCGTAATGGCGCTGGTGACGCCGCTGCCGCCGTTTCTGCTGGACTTGCTGCTGGTGTGCGACATCATGATGTCGGTCATCGTGCTGATGGTCGCCATGTATATCGTGCGGCCGTCAGATTTTAACGTCTTCCCTACCACGCTGCTGCTGCTCACGTTGTACCGCTTGGCGCTCAATGTGTCTTCCGCCCGCTTGATCCTGCTGAATGGCAACACCGGAACGTCCGCGGCCGGCCACGTGATCGAAGCGTTCGGCAGTTTTGTAGTCGGAGGCAATTACATCATCGGCGCGGTGATTTTTCTGGTCCTGATCGCTATTCAGTATGTAGTGATCAATCATGGCGCGGTGCGTATATCGGAAGTCACGGCGCGTTTTACTTTAGATGCGCTGCCCGGAAAGCAGATGTCCATCGATTCGGATTTGAGCTCCGGCCTGATCGATGAAGCCGAAGCCCGCCGCCGGCGCAAGCAATTAGCCGCCGAAGCGGAGTTTTACGGCGCGATGGATGGCGCGTCGCGTTTCACCCAGCGGGATGCCGTCGCCAGCATCCTGATCACCGGGATCAATATCGTGGCCGGATTTCTGATCGGCGTTTTGCAGCACGGCATGGAATTGCGGCACGCGCTCGAAACCTACACGGTGCTGACCATCGGTGATGGTCTGGTTACGGTGGTCCCGGCTCTAATGATCTCCGTATCCGGCGGTCTGATCATCACCCGCTCGGGATCGGAAGCGCGGCTGGGAACTGATTTCCGCAAACAGGTTTTCGGCAACGCACAACCGCTGATGCTGGCTAGCGGCGTATTGATCGTGCTGGCCATCATGCCTGGCATGCCTGGCATACCGTTCCTGCTCTTGGGTCTGGGATTGGGCACCCTGAGCTGGCGCATGCGCACGAAACCGGCCGCCAAACCGCAGACTGCCACAGCCGCCGCTAAGCCCGCGCGCGAGAATCTCGAGGGTCTGCTCAAGGTGGAACCGCTGGCCATCGAAGTGGGGCTGGGATTGGTGAAGATGGTGGAAGGCGCGCAGAATTCACCGCTGTTGAAGCGTATCTCAGGTATCCGGCGGCAGCTTGCGGCCGATCTCGGATATCTGCTGCCGCCGGTTCGCGTGGCCGATAATCTCGCGTTGCGGGCGCGCGAATACACGATTTCGCTCAAAGGCGCGGAAATCGCGCGTTACGAGTTGCCGCAGGGATGCCAATTGGCGATTCCGTCCGGCAAGAATACGGCGCCCATCGAAGGCCAAGCCACGCGTGAGCCGGCCTTCGGATTGGCGGCCTGGTGGGTTTCGGATCAGCGCGCGGAGCAGGCGCGCGCGGCCGGGTACACACTGGTGGATGCCGTCAGCGTGCTCGGAACGCATATCGCGGAACTGGCGCGGCGGCATGCGTACGAGCTATTTTCCCGCCAGGATGCCAAAAAGATCCTGGACCTGGTGGCGGTCGAACAGCCCAAGCTGGTCGAAGATCTGGTGCCCAAGCAGCTTCAGTTGTCGGCGGTGCAGCGCGTATTTCAAAATCTGCTGCGCGAACGCGTTTCGGTGCGGGATGCCAGCTCGATCCTGGAAGCTTTGGGCGAAGGCGCGCTATCCACGCGCAACCTGGTGCTGCTCACCGAATTCGCGCGGCAATCCATACGCCGCACGGTGGCCAAACGGTTCCTGGACGGATCAGGAACCCTGCCGGCGTATTTCGTGGACGGGCAGATCGAGCAAGCCGTCGAATCCGCGGTGCAACATGGCGAGCAGAACAGCCACTTGAGCATGGCGCCGCAAACCATCCGCGAAATCCTCGACCGCATCCAGCGCAAGGTGGGGAATCCGGAAGCGGCGGTAGCGGCGGTAACCACGTCCGGCGCGCGTTATTTCCTGCGGCAGATGGTGGAACCAGCGCTGCCAAATCTCTTTTTCGTTTCGCACAACGAGATTCCGCCCGGCATAAAGGTAGTATCCCTGGGAGTCATTCAATAGAGCGACCACATGCGAATCAAATCATTTTACGCAAATACGGTGGAAGGGGCGGTGGCCCTGGCACGCCGCGAGATGGGAGACGACGCCATGCTGGTGGAGTCTCGCCGCGCGCCCGCGGAGGCGCGCCACCTGGGAGAGTACGAAGTCGTCTGCGCACTGGTGCCGGAGGCCGAACCAGGGCGGGTGCAGGCGCCCGAGGAGCCGGCGCACTATGACGAGCGCCTATCGCGCGAACTGGCGGAACTGCGGCGGCAGTTGGACGTGATGGGCAAGACGATCACCCGTTCCGCCTGGAACGGTCCGCGCTGGCCCTCCGCCAACCCGGAGATCCCGGAATGGCATGCCCGCTTGATGGCCGCAGACATCGACGGCGACCTGGTAAATCAAATCCTGGATGGCGCATCGCGCCGTGCGGATGCCGGCAGCGGTTTTGCGGAGGCCGTGGCGGCGGAGATCGCGCAACGCATCCTGTTGGATAATGCATTAGCATCGTCGAACGCACCGCCCGCTGTCGCCCTGGTGGGCCCTCCCGGCGCGGGCAAGACCAGCATGCTCGCCAAGCTGGCGGTGACTTATGGACTCGCCATGCGGCGACCCATCGCCCTGATTTCGATGGATGATTTCCGCGTGGCCGGCGCCGACCAGATGTGCGCCTATGCCGCCATCCTGGGTGTTGCGTTTCAGGCGCTGGATAGTGTCGGCGCGCTGGCGCAGGCGCTGGAGGAGCATCAGGGCAAGCGGCTGGTCCTGATCGATACTCCGGGCTACGGCCCACGGGATATGGATGGCGCGGCGGAACTGGCGCATTTCTTATCGGCCCGTCCCGGCATTTCCACGCATCTGGTGCTAACGGCCACTATGAAATCCGCCGATCTAACGCGTGTGGCGGAACGATTCGAAATTTTCGGCCCATCCAGCCTGGCATTCACCAGGTTGGACGAGACGGCATCTTTCGGGACGGCGTTCTCGATGTCGGTGCGGCACGCCAAACCCATTTCGTTTCTGGGATGCGGACAGGGGATTCCGGACGATCTCGCGCCGGCCACGCGGGAGCAGATGCTGGACCTGATCTGGCCGCCGTTGCCGCAGACCCAACGCATCGCCGCATGAGTCTATGAAAGGGATTTGCCGGAAGTGCCATGTCTAACCCGTACTGCTGCCCGGACATCCGCGAAACGGATGCGGATGAGCGCGAGCGCCTGATCCTCGAACATTTGCCGCAGGTGCGCCTGATCGCGCGGCGCATTCGGGACCGGCTGCCCGAGAACGTAAGCCTGGAAGACCTGGTATCGGCCGGCATCGTTGGACTCATTGCGGCCGTCGATCAATATGATCCCACCCATAATGTAAAGCTGAAGACCTACGCCGAACATAAGATTCGCGGCGCCATTCTGGACAGCCTGCGCGGCCTGGATTGGGCGCCGCGGCAGAGGCGCAAGAAGGCCAAACAGATCGAGTTCGCCATTGCGCGCGCGCAGCAACGGTTGCACAGGGTACCCGGCGAAGAGGATATCGCCGAGGAAATGGGCGTGGATCTGGACGAATATCACCGCTTCCTGGTGGATGTGCAGGGGCTGAACATCGGCAGTCTGGAATATACCAGCGAAAATGGCGAGGGCAAGGGGATGCTGGAGTTTCTCAGCGACGACCATGAAATGCTGCCGTCGCGCGTCGTGGAACGGTCGCAACTCCAGCAGCTTCTGGCCGATTCCATCAGCAAAATCCCCCCGATGGAGCGCACTGTGTTAGGCCTGTACTATCTCGAAGAACTTACCTTGCGGGAGATCGCGCAGGTGGTGGATTTGCATGAGTCGCGCATCTCGCATTTGAAGACGCAAGCGATTTTGCGGCTGCGGGCGGACATGGAGAGGGTTTGGCCGAACCAGGCCGGAGGTGTGATGTGAGCGGGGACCGCACCAGTCCGGCACGCTGGTTTGCCGAGGACTGGGCCTCGCAACTGGGCGGCGTACTGGAAGCTCTCGCCGGGGAACGTCCCAAGCTGGCCTGCACGGACCCCGCGGAAGGCGCGGCCCTGGCCAGTGTCATCCAGGAAATCGCGGAAAAGCATGGCGAGATTCTCTGGTGGCAACACCATTTTCCGTTGCCGGGCGAACCTTCGACCTGGATTGGCGCGCCGCGGGACGCGTGGCGGCACCTGGCGGGGCGCGTGTTGGGCGCGGCCGGCGTGGAAGACGATTCGCAGGCGCGTGAAACTTATCTGGAGATTCTGCAGCAATCGCTCGGCGAACTGTCGCGCAGCGCGGGCCGCCGCTGGAACCGGCAGATCGACTGCACTGGAACGGAAGCCCAGGAGTCTCCGGCGGCCAGGGAGTTTTATCTCGTCGAAGCTACTTATCCCGATGGGGCCCTGGCTCCTTTACTGGTCGCCATCACCGGTTCGCCGCAGGATCCGCAAAAGTCTTCAGAGGCGGAAGCCGCCAGTGCGCCGGCCGTCGAGCCGCCGGCGGAAGCGGATCTGATGGCGCGGCACTCGAAGACCTTCCGTCTCCTGATGGGCGTGGAGCTGCCGGTGAGCGTGTCGTTCGGCCATGTGCGGCTCCCGCTGAGGGACGTGCTGAAGCTCACCGCCGGCTCCATCATCGAGCTGAACCGCACCGTGGACGAACTCGTGGAAGTGATTGTCAATAACTGCGTGGTGGCGCGCGGCGAGGTCGTCGTGGTGGAAGGCAACTACGGAGTACGGATTCATCAGATCATGACGCGCCAGGAGCGCCTGGAGGCACTGCCATGAGCGCCTTTCTCGGGATCGTCTGCAAACCGGATTTTCTCTTGCAGCCGCTGACGTTCTACGTTCTTCTGGCCGTTGGCATGGGGCTGTGCCTGTTCCTGTTCGTGACGCTGAAGGCCGAAATGCGTGCCTTCGACCGGCGCGCAAAGGACGGCAATGCGCAGGTACGCGCGCTCGAAACCGCGCTCGATGACGCGCGGCGGAACGTGCTGACCCTGGAATCGGATTTGCGCGAAGTAGAACGGCAAACCGGGATGTTGGTGGCGCCGGCGCCGGCCCGTTCGGGACTCAATCTCAGCAAACGCACGCAGGTGTTGCGCATGCATCGCGCCGGTCAGGACGCCGCCGGAATCGCGACCGCGCTGGGACTGCCGCGCGCCGAGGTGCAACTGCTGGTGAAAGTGCACAAAATCGCCGTGGAACAAATTTAAAACTAAGGTATCCGGCGGCGTGCGCCGATCCTTACTACAGCCATGGAAAGCATTGAACCCACCCGGTTGTTATGGATTGCAGCGGAAGGTGGCGACGTGCCCGAAGCCGCCCACGCGGATGAATTCGCGGGTTTTCGATCGGAACACGCCGGCGGTATACCGGAGGCTCTGGAATATCTGAAGCGTTCTTCCGTGGCTGTGGTGGTGGTCTGTGGTCCCATCCCGGAATATAGCCCTTTGGAAGCGCTTGAAGATCTGCAGCGCACAGCCGGTGACGTCCCGGCTATTTTCTGGGATCCGCGGGAGAGTTTGCAAGGAAGCGTGCGTTTAGTCAAATCCGGGGCTTTTGATGTCCTCGCCGGCGAAGCTTCCACGGAAGATCTGGTACGCGCGATACACGATGCGGCAGCCAGCCAGCCCAAGCGGCCGCTTCAGCTAGAGGAAGCCGCGGAACCATGGCGGAAGCTCTTGGTCGGATCGAGCCAGCCATTTCAGGAAGTCGTGCGCATGATCCGGCTGGTGGGCAATCGCAAGTCGACCGTGCTGATTACCGGCGAAACCGGAACGGGCAAAGAGATGGTGGCGCGGGCGCTGCACATGGCGGGGCCGCGCGGCCGTTTGCCCATGGTACCGGTGTGCGCGACCGCGCTGCCGGAGAGTCTGCTGGAAGCGGAACTTTTCGGACATGTGCGCGGCGCTTTTACCGGCGCGCTCAACCAGCGCATCGGACGCTTCGAACAGGCCAACGGCAGCAGCATATTCCTCGATGAAATCGGCGAGATGCCGCTCGAATTGCAAGCCAAATTGCTGCGGGTCCTGCAGGAGCGCGAGTTTCAGCGCCTGGGCAGCTCCGAGACGATCAAAGTAGACGTACGCGTGATCGCGGCCACCAATGTGGATCTCCGCGAAAGGGTCCGGCAGGGCCGCTTCCGCGAAGATTTGTATTACCGCCTCAACGTGGTACCCATCCCACTGCCTCCCTTGCGCGCGCACGCGGGCGACGTGGCGGCTTTGGCCTATCACTTTGTGGAAAAAATCTGCCGCGCCGAGGATATGCCACTGAAGCGGATCGCACGCGAGGCTCTCAGCCGATTGACGGCGTATTCCTGGCCGGGAAATGTGCGGCAGTTGGAGAATACCGTGGAACGCGCGGTGATTTTGAGCGGAGCGCGCGAAATTCTCTATGCGGCCGATTTCCTGCTGGAAGGGCCGGATCCGCGTCCGGCAGCCAGCCGCGAAAGTACGCATCTGGTGCATGTCCCGGACGATGGCCTGGATTTTGAGCAGACCGTCGGTTCCATCGCCCGCGGCATCCTCGAACAGGCGCTGCGCAAGACCAACGGGAATAAAAAAATGGCGGCCGATCTGCTGCGCCTCAAACGCACCACATTAGCGGCGAAACTGCGGAGCCTGGAAGACGGCGATGCCGAAACCGCGGCCCTGGCTGCGGATTTTGTGCACTGCGCTTGAGGGGGGATCGACGCGGGAGGATAAGCTTGTGCCGGATGCTCCGATGACTGCTGACGAACGTTTGGAAACGCCGCCTTTGATCAGGGCGCGGCTAGGCCCCGCGGCGTTGCGGCGGGTGCTCGAAGCGCATCGCGCGTGGCTCGATGGCCGTCCGGGCGGAGAGCGCGCCATCCTAAAAGGCATCGTGCTGGCGGAAGCGGCCCTTGATAACGCCAATCTGGAACGCGCGGATCTCGAAACCGCCAACTTCATCGATGCGCACCTTTCCGGCGCGAACCTGAGCGGCGCGAATCTGCAGTTTGCCGATTTCTCTAACGCCACCTTGATCGACGCGGATTTGTCCCGCGCCGACCTGGTGGAAGCCAAACTCGAATACACCTTACTGGGCGGCGCCAATCTCAGCGAAGCGCGCTTGGCGCTTACGTCGCTGCGGAACGCCAACCTGCGGGGATCTCATCTGCTGGAGGCGGATCTGCAACAATGCGACTTCACTAACGCGGTGATGCGCGAGGCGCGGCTGCTACAGTCGAAGGCGTTCGATTGCAATTTCGCGGCGGCGGTTTTGGAAGGCGCCAACCTGTACCATTGTGTATTTCGCTGCTGCAAACTGTCCGCCATACGAGCGGCCGGGACCGACTGGAGTAATGCGGTGCTCAAAAACTGCGAATTCCGTAGAGGCGAACTGGTTTCGGCGCGCTTCGATCGCGCTGATCTGGGGCAGAGCTCGTTCTGGAAGTCATCTCTCGGCGGGGCCAGCTTTCAGAATGCCCACCTGGACGGAGCGGACATGGAAGGCGCGGATATGGAAGGCGCGCGATTCCACAACGCAACTACCATGAGCGCCAATTTTCACGGCGCGAATCTGCGGGCGGCGCAAGGGCTCAATCAGACGCAACTCGCCCGAGCGCGCACCGACTGCGGAACCATCCTCCCGGACGGATCGCACGGGCCTTTTCTGTTGGGATCCGGATCTCATCGGCCCTGCCGTCTCTAGAGCGGCAGCCGCCCTTCGCGCGGCGGGAGGGACCGGGGGCTAGCGCCGCCTCCGAGGAACCTGCGTGGATCGCTCTGTGGCGGACGCTCGTTTTGTGTCTTCTGCCCGCGTTTGCGCACGACAGGCCACCCAAAGCGATGGCCTGTCCTACTCTGACTTGGTGCACCGAGGAAGTCACAGGGTGGCTGGTAGTTTAGCAGTTGCCTTGGTTCAGCCGCGGACGTAGGGCGCGGTTCGGCGCTGAAATGGCCACCTCCCGCTTTGTGCTTCGCGCGGCAGTATCCCTTGCGGGCGCGCCGGCGGCTGGTGCGGCGTCCGTTTAGAAGCTCCAGCAGTGCGAGCCGGAGGGCGAAGAAGCAGGGGCGAAGGCGGCCGCGTAGCCGCTATAGCCGGTTTGGTCTGCACCGTAGTCCACCGTGGAATGGCAGGCGCGCGGTGCGGGCCGCTCCGATGCCGCGCCGATGCTGTCCCAGCCGCTCTGTAGCGTAGCCAGCAAGCGTTCCACTTCATCCAGCGGCTCCGCTTTCTGCCTCGAATTGGCTTCCAACAACCGGCGTTGCATGTAATCGTATAACCGCGCCAGGCGGCCGCTCAGGACGCCACCACGCACATGGTCGAGCGAACCGGAGAGCTGTGACAGAATGGCGTATACTTTCGAAATTTGGCGGGAACGCTCGGCGATTCTCCCGGCTCGCATATGCGCGCTGGCGCTACGCGTGGCTTCGCTGGCCGCGCGATAGAGCATGCGCACCAATTCCAGGGGGTCGGCGGTCATCAACTGGCTTTCGAGATAAGCGTCTTCAAATGGCATCGTGATCTCCTCGGTACACATATCGGAGCAAAGCGTGAAGATTTGCGCACTCCACTAGCCGTCATGCTGTCCCAGAGTTTGGGCCAGCCGCAACATGTATTCAGGCGGCGCTTGCCAAAGCACCTCCCCTGTTTGGCTGTTGACGATCCGCACCACGGGCCGTTTCGTGTCACGATCCAAGGCAAACGTCAATTCGCTGCCATCGCCGAACAGTTCGGAGGCGTCGACGCTTTTGACGCTCTGGATAAGCTCCCGGTTTTCCACCAGCCATTTGGCATTCGTGGGGTCCGGCACAGGTGAAACGGCCTGAACGGGATTAACTACGGATGCGACATCCATAAAGCACTCCGGGAAGTTGTCTTTCCAAAAGCTCTCATCGGCTGTGCGGCGGCAAGTCTGCGGCGCGCGCCGAACCGGGCGGAGCGCTCT
>Ga0335074_10012990_pt1 | contig 11696 bp, 8 predicted proteins | sample Lox_Sample_23_FD_206715 | JGI IMG/M metagenome (GOLD analysis project Ga0335074, IMG submission 206715) | Soil microbial communities from Loxahatchee National Wildlife Refuge, Florida, United States - Lox_Sample_2.3 | ecosystem: Environmental > Terrestrial > Soil > Wetlands | place: USA: Florida...
CCGACGTCGAGGAGTTGGCCAAAGGCATCGAAAAAGCCGTCACCCGTTTGGAAATGCTCAGCGAAGACTCGGTGCTGCTGTTCGCCAACAAGTCGGTGTAAGCGCTCAGCTCACTGCCCGAGCCGATCGCACCGCGAGGTCGCAGACCTGCCGCATCGCGTCTTCGTGTCCACGCCGGCTTTGACACCCGATGCTGATTCGGACGGCTTTATCGACCAGCACGGCCCATCGGATGTCGTGAGCAGACCGGACCTCTCGATAGGTCACCGCCGGACGGCCGGCAACATTGCCGGTCGGGTTGAAGTCGACGAACACGCCGGTCGGTTCGGCGTCGATCGCTTGTTTCAGAAAATCGGCAGTCGCGCTCAGGGATTCGAGGGCGACTCGCGACTGCGTCACGTGCAGTGACATCTCGGGATCCGACGGCGACGTGACCTGCACCCGCGCTGAACCGGGTCCGGCGACGACGCGCTGCGTCGGCCATTGCGCCGGAACCTCGAGGGCCACGCGACCTTCCACCAGGACCGTGGTCGGAACGCCGTCGTCTGTGGGCGCGCCGCGACGGGCCGACACCAGCGCGCCAAGCGCCCCCACGACAGCGACGGTCAAGAGTGCGGCCAGTGCGATTGCCCAGTGACGACGATGATGGCGGCGCGCAACATGCGACTCGCAGCTGCTGTCTTCATCCTGAATGATCTGAGCAACGCATGTTTTCAGCCGGGCGTCGTCGACTACCAGTACCGCGCCGATCCCGCCGCGAGGCTGCAAACCTTCGGCGATCATGGCCGCCAGCCCGCTGGCTCCGCCTACCGTGCTAGGCGCATCAATCACCACCACCGCATCCGCATTCGACGTCATCTCGAGGATGGAAGTCACGACTGCCTCGACGACACGCTCCAGCTCGCGGCACCGGGTTTCGGCAACCACTGCAGTGCCGGAGATCACCACAAAGCAGTCGGCGATTTCCACGACTACCGTCGCGGGCCGGGACTGGGTCAGTAGCCAGCAGCGGGGCCTCATCACGACCTCACCAGCGAGCACTTGTGCTGCCGCGCGGACCACGTCAATGCGCTTCGGCGCCCACCACGAGGGGTGGACGACGATCGTCCGTTCAGCGCTTCCGCAGTCGATGGACCCCAGCACCAGTCGCCACAGCGAGTCGAGTGTGACCGGTCGCAGGTCGACCAGGGTTACCGGATCGTCGATGCTGTCGAACGCGGCCCTAACCGTCTCATCGTCAGCGACTGCGTCTCCGCCGCAACATAGTTGGCGGATCATCTTCGGACCGACCTCGACAACATGCGTGCTCACGGCGGCGGGCTCCAGGCGACCTGCACGAGCTGTGAGTCGCCGTGACGAGTGATCAGGGTGCCGCGGCCGGGCGGCATCGGCGACTGGCGCACCGATCCAATCATCAGGCCCTCGTCCGGACTTCCGCTCATGAGCAGGGTCAAACAGCCGGCATCGCGCAACGCCGCGAGGAGCGGCTCGAACATCGCGCGGGCGGCGCCGCCGCTGCGGCGCGCCAGCACCAGGTGCAGGCCTAGGTCCTTCGCCGCGGGTAAAAATTCCAACAGTGGCAGCAACGGATTGCCCCGATCGGTGGCGATCAGGTCGTAATCATCAATCAGGACATAGATCTCGGGCCCTGACCACCACGACCGAGAGCGCAATTGCGTCGGGGTAGCGTTCGAAGGCACCTCCCTTCCGCGCAGCCGGTCGGCGAGGCTCGGCAGTACGGCATCGACCGCATTTGTCGACGCCAGGTATCCGCCCAAGTGTTCCGACTTGGGCTCGACGACGCCAAGGAGTGAGCGCCGGAAATCAACGATGAACAATTGGGTTTGGCCGGCGGTCGTGGTCCGCAGGAGCTCGCGGCAAATGATGCGCAATGCGCCCGTCTTCCCGCATTCACCGTCTCCGAAGAGGAGAAGATGTTGATGCAATTCGAAATCAATTTCCACCGAGCGCAATTCGCTCTCTTCGAGACCGATTAGGACATGGTTGTCCTGTCCGGCGACCGCCCGCTCAACCACGCTGAGCTGATCGACCTGTGCAGGGAGTAGTGGTATCGGGGGTGCGGTGAACTCGCTAGGCCGGTCTGGCAAGAATTCCCCGCCGGCGCCGTCCAGCCGGGGCAGGGCGATCACCATGTGTAGCCCGTCGCCTGAAAGCCCTCGGCCCGGGTTGCCGTCCGGAACTTGCTGAGCGCGCCGACGGTCGACTTCGGAGTCTGCGGGATCGCCGAGTCGCAATTCGATTCGGGTCGCGATCTGATCCTTGAGCGCGGGACGAATCTCCGCCCATCGCGACGCCGAAATCACGACGTGCACACCGAATGAGAGTCCTTGAGCAGCAAGGCCGGTGATCGATGCCTCGAGTGTTTCGAATTCCCGGCGCAGGGTCGCCCAGCCGTCAACAACCAAGAAGACATCACCAAAGCGGCCGCATATTGGATCCCGCTGCGCGATGAGTTGACGATACTGCGCCATCGATTCGATGCCGTGGTCACGGAAGCGGGTTTCGCGGGACCGGATGATTGCTTCAAGCTGCGTGACCATGCGCCGAGCCAGCTGCGAGTCCGCTCGCCCGGCGACCGAACCGACGTGCGGCCAGCCTCGCAGCGATGCCAACACCCCACCACCGAAGTCGAGGCAGTAGAACTGTACCGAGCGCGGATCGTGAGTGACGGCCAGCGCAGTGATCAACGTGCGCAAAGCTGTCGACTTGCCCGACTGAGGCGCACCGACAACCGCGACATTGCCTGCCGAGCCCGATAAGTCGACGACGAGCGGTGTTCGCCGTTGCTCGAACGGACGATCGACGAGACCGATCGAAACGTTCAACGCGGGCATGGATTCGCGCAGCACAGTGTCCAGCGCCGGCGCGGCGCCGAGCGGCGGTAGCCACACCTCGTGCGCACGGGGGCCGTACCCAGACAGCCGCTCCACGACCGTTTGCAGGACGGTGCGCTTCTCAATGAAATCCGGGCCGACTCCGTCTGCAAGCGAGACCGGCCCCACGGGTTCCGCGGTGAACAATCGAACGAGCGCCGGATTCTTGTCGCCGTCCGGCAAGTGGGGCGACTCTGACGGGCTATGGATTTTCGAGTTGCACGGGCCGGAAACATAGGCGGTCTGGAAGCGAGTCAACGCATCCGTGCCGACCCGCAGATAGGCCGCGCCCGGCGCGCTGGGCAGTTCATAGGCGTCAGATGTGCCCAAGACAAGTCGCGATTCATTGCCCGACAATGTTTTCAGGCATACCCGGTAGGACAGATGTGATTCCAGCCCGCGCAGCCTGCCCTCGTCCAGACGCTGACTGGCCAGCAGCAGATGCATCCCCAACGATCGCCCGAGTCGGCCAATTGCCACGAAGACGTCCGCGAAATCCGGATGCTGGCTGAGCAGTTCAGAGAACTCGTCGACGATGATGAATAGCACTGGAAGGGGTGCTAATTGGGCACCTGCACGCCGGGCCCGATCGTAAGCCGCGACCCCGTCGAGGTTGCCTGCCAGGCGTAGCGCTTCCTGCCTGCGGTTGATTTCACCGGTCAGGGCATCGCGCATTCGAGCGACCAGGGCCACCTTGTCGGACAAGTTGGTGATGACGGCCGCAACGTGCGGCGCCGGCTCGAGGCCGGCGAAAGTCGCACCGCCCTTGAAGTCAATCAGGGCCAGGTTGAGCTCTTCCGGCGAATGGCAGGCCATCATCCCGAGCGCGACCGTACGCAAGAACTCCGACTTACCCGATCCGGTCGCCCCGATGCATAGTCCGTGCGGCCCCATGCCCTTCTCGGCGGCCTCCTTGATGTCGAGCTCCAGCGGCACCCCGGTGGCGGTCGTGCCGACCGGGACACGAAGGCGCTCGTGCGGACTTCTGCGAATCCACCGATCAGCAGGCGTGTACACGGCGAGGTCGCCGATCCCGACGAGATCGGGCCAGCCCGAGGCGTTCCCCGCCGCCGCGCCGAACGCGTCCGGTCCGCCGGCCCGGTACCCGGCCAGTCTCTGCGCACACGCCAGCGCCGCGGTGTAACTCAGCTGGTCCGGGCGCGGGGGTGCGTCGTCGTAGCCGTGCAGCTCGTTCTCACTCACCTGCAACCGCAGCACCCGCGCTGCTACGACGCCATCCTGGCAAGTGTCGTTCTTCAGCAAGGTGACACAGGCTTCCTCACTATCGTCGTTGTCGAGAACGACGAGCAGCTGGCCCGGCGCGCCGTCAGACACCAAGCCGGCGAGCGCGGTATCGGCGGCGGCCACCGACCGGTACACCATCCGGGCGGAGCCAAGACTGTCGTCGGCATGCGGATGTTGGTTGTGCGGCAACCATTTCAGCCAGTCCCAGTGCGCTTGGTTGCGGTCACTGACCGCAGCGGCAATCGATACCAGGCTCGGGCTGTGCAGAACGGCCAGTTCGCAAATCATCGCGCGTAACAGCGCACGCGCGATCGTCGCGTCCCCGCGGACCTCCACCGCGTCTACGTCGCCCAGGTCGATGGCGATCGGCGTCTCCGGGACTGTCGAGTGGGTCTGCACAAATCGATGCAGCGCGTTCACTGTCACCGGATCCGGCCGCTGCACCGTCCCAGTGGGCGGAGACACCAAACGGGTGGCGAGGCGCTGCTTTCCAGTCCCGATGCGGACGTGGCAGAAGTCCGGATCAGCCACTCGCCGTTCCCACATCCGGCAGCCGCCCACCAGGGTCCAGAGCGTGTCAGGATCCGGGTGACACCACGCCAGTGAACAGCGCTGCGCCGCAGCGGTCTTGACCGCTGCATTGCGCAAGCCGGAAAGGTAGCCCAGGTACTCGGCGCGTTCGGCGTTGATCTCCCCGCGCTGCCGATCCGCGCCCGACAACGCAGTTGCCACCGACGACAACAGCATCATCAGCGGAAACGTCATGAACGCCGGATTGTGCCCGACCGCCGACCCGGAGAAGAAGAACGCAGCCATCATCCCCACCGTCGCGAGAGCCATCACGATCGGGAGAAAACGGGTCATCGCGCTCGTTCTTGTCGGCCGTGCCACTTCCAGTGGGGCAGTTATGACGACGTCGGCCGTCTCGAGCGCCGGAGCGGGCAGCCGTACCGGCGGCACGAATTCCACCACCGCAGAAAGGTCGCGTTGCCCCATGCGATTGGCACCGTAGATGCGAGCGCAATCAGCGGCAAGTCAGGTGTGGATCGACGCATACACGCCGCCGCGTGAACGCTTAGCGTCCGCATCGGCAAGAAGGGAGGCCGCGGTGCACCGAACGTTGGAAGCACGCCAAAGTAGCGAACCCGGCGAAGCGTTGCGGCGGGTATCGGTTCAGGCCGACTCGATTTACGTCGACTTGGTGTTGTCGGCGGTCGTGCCGATCGGGTCGCTGATACCACCGATCGTGGATGCGCTGGCCGCGCAGCGCGGTCACCGCGCTCAGCCCGTGGCTGTTCGACATCAGCTCTCTCTTCTCGGAGAAACCCCACTCGACTCATCGAAGACGTTGGCCCAGTTAGGAATCCGTGACGGCACCGTGCTTATGCTGACTAGTTCGTCAACCGTCTTGACGCCGCCACGCTTCGACGACATAGCGGAGGCGGTATCGCTGTCGCTGTCCGCGACAGTGCGGCCGTTGACCCGGCAAGCAGCCCGGCTGATCGCCGGAGTTGTAGCCGGTGGGCTGGCCGGCACGACCGCAGCGGTGTTGATTCGAACAGCTTTTGATATCAGCGATGCCCGCCGCACCGGCTGTACGGCGGTAGCCGCGGCGGTCGCTCTCATCGCGCTGCCGGCGGCTGTCGTTGCCTATCGAATGTTGCGCGACGCAACCGCCGCGCTGATGCTGGGTCTGACGGCCTGCGGATTCGCCGCACTCGCGGGGCTACTGGCGGTTCCAGGCGAAATAGGAGCGCCGAACGCGCTCCTTGCGACGACCGCAACGGCGACAACAGCGGCCGCTATGCGAATAACAGGTTGCTGTACGACGGTTTTCACGGCGTTGGCCAGTTTCGCCATAGTGGAGACGGGTGCAACCGTGATAGGCACGGTTACGGGCATGCCACTGCAAGCGCTCGGCGCGGCATCCGCAGCGATATCGCTGATCCTGATCGAAGTGTCGGCGCCAGTGTCGATCATTTTGGCTGGGCTGTCGTCACACGTGACGTCGGAGCACGAGGAGTCCGCGTCGGACCCAGACCGCCTGGGCGCTCGCGCTATCCGTGCTAACAGCTGGTTAACCAGCTTGGTCGCGGCATTCTCCGCAGTCGCGGCGCTAGGAGCTATCGGCGCGGCGGCCGGGTCGTCCGTCGACCAACCCTCGCTTGGCCTCTGGTTCGCGGCCATCACCGGGGGTGTGTTGCTCTTAAGGGCGCGCTCACACCGTGACATGACTAGATCCGTGCAGCTGGTGGTGGCCGGAACAATCACGCTGAGCGCCACATTCGTCACCGCGGCCATAGCCTATCCCTCACGTACGCCCTACCTGGCCGCCGCGTCATTGATGCTGGCCGCCGCCGCACTATGCCTGGGATTCGTCATCCGCACGATGACGTTCTCTCCTATCGGGCGACGAAGCGTAGACCTGCTGGAGTATCTCGCCTTGGCCGTGATCGTGCCGCTAGCGTGCTGGATCTGCGGGGCTTATAGCGCTGCGCGTGGCATGAACCTGCTATGACCGCAGCGCATTCCAGAGCGCTCCGCTATGCAATGGCAATCGTCGCACTGTCCCAATGTGGCGCACCAACTGCGCGCGCGGTCTCTCCGCCGCCGATCGACAGCAGTCGATTGCCTGAGCCGGCGCGGGCACGGCCGACGCAGCCCACTGTGCAACGGGAGATCTGCGCAGTGCCGTCGATGAGTCCCGATGCAGACCGAGCGAGCGCCTCGGGCCAACTCTCCGGACTTGACCTGCCACAGGTTTGGCAGCTGACACGGGGTTCGGGCCAACGGGTCGCTGTGATCGACACAGGGGTTGCGCCGCACTCTCGACTGCCGCACACGGCGGCCGGCGGGGACTATGTGTTCACCGGTGACGGCACACAAGATTGCGACGGACACGGAACCGCCGTGGCCGGGATTATCGCCGCCGCAACAGATCCGCATCATGCGGATGGTTTCAGCGGGGTGGCGCCGGGTGTTGGGTTGATCAGCATCCGCCAATCCAGTGCCAAGTTCGGCGCAGTGGCCGATCCGTCGAATTCCGGGTTCGGTGATGTCAGCACAATGGCGAAGGCCGTTCGTACCGCAGCAGATCTGGGCGCATCGGTGATCAACATCTCCGCGGTTGCCTGCATCCGCGCCGGCTCCGCGCTCGACGACCGCGCACTCGGGGCAGCGCTGTCCTACGCGGTCGACGTCAAGGACGCCGTCGTGGTAGTCGCCGCCGGCAACACCGGAACCGGGCAGTGCCCCGCCCAGTCAGCGGATGCGACGTGGGACAAGGTGACGGTCGTGGTCAGTCCGGCTTGGTACGACGACTACGTGCTGACCGTCGGCTCGGTGAACGCGCATGGCGAACCGTCGTCGTTCACCCTGGCCGGCCCCTGGGTGGATGTCGCCGCGCCCGGCGAGGGAGTGATATCGCTGAGTTCGTCAGGCACCGGATTGGTGAACAGCCTTGGCGGGCCTAGTGGTTCAAGCCCGCTGTCCGGCACCAGCTACGCCACCCCGGTCGTCAGCGGGTTGGCGGCCCTGATCCGATCACGATTCCCGAAGCTGACGGCTCGCCAGGTGATGCAGCGCATCGAGGCCACCGCACATCATCCGCCCGGCGGGTGGGATCCCCGGGTCGGTGCGGGCGTCGTCGACTTGCTTGCTGCCGTCAGCACCGACCCCCCTGCCAGCCCGTCACCTCAGTCACCACACACACCCGTGCCAATTGCGCCACCTCCGCTTCCTGCCCCAGCGAACCACGGCGCACGAGACAGGGCATTCGTTGGTGCCGCGATCCTCGGCGGCGTGCTGGCGCTCATGCTCGCCACCGCAGCTCTGCGGGCTCGACTACGACGCGACTAGCGCGTTCGCCCTACTCAACTCCGGGCCCGCAGGCAGCTTGGCTAAAACCGGCCACGGCGCCGCAATCGCCTTGTCGGGCAGACCGAGGTCATGTGCCGCATCGTCGTCGTGGATCGCAAATCGCACACCGGTGTCGGTTATCAGATATCGGGTGCCAGCACCGGGGTTGTCTCCAGACAGACCGGTGGCGCGCACGTATGCACTGCGCCCGGGCGGAAGATAGGTGGCGTCGATCGCCGAGCCCTTCCCATCGGCGCGCGACAGCTTCACCGCTTCCTGGCCCGCCGGGATCGGTAGCGCGCCAGTCAAAAACAAGATCGCGACGCCGCCCGATGTCGCGCGCCCCCAGCTGACGCACAGCGTGGTGCCGCCGGCATTCAAGGGCGATGGCGCCTTGTCGGGAAAGGTGGCCACCGCCAAATCGGTCACCGTCGGAATCGTGCGGATGATGTCGGGTGCGACCGAGATGGCGGTGCGGGTGCCTCGTGAGTCGGTGAATCGCAACAAGTCCGCGACGACCTGCCCGATGCGCTGGATCCCGTGGCCGAGTACGACGTAATACTCGTCGCCGTTGGCGCGGGAAATGCGAAGCACGCTGCCGACCGGAAACCCCGGCAATCCGGCCGGTCCCCGGCCACCGGAATAAGGAATTCGCGGCGCCGTGATGGGCGGCGCCTCGGGGACCGCATCCAGCAGCGTCGCTGACACCGCCCACGGAACCTGGCCCTCCAGCCCCAGTGCACGCACAACCGCGGGCTCACCCAAATTCACCACGGCTCGACGACCGTCATAGAGCAGGTAGGTCGAGCCGCCAGAGACCGGCGTGACCAACAGGGATTGTTCTTTCGGCAGAGCACGGGACCGCGGTCCGTCGGCCCGGCCGATGACGATGGTGGTACTCGGCGATGAGCCAACGCCGGCGTCGCAGACCGTCCAGCGCGATTCGTCCTCGGCGAGTGGCATTCCCACAAATTGCGGAGCACCGGGTATGCCCAGCAGGGGTCCTCTTTTGCCACGACCCAACTCCGACTCAGGTATCGGCTGCGGGTCCGCGTTCGTTCGGACGATCAGCCTGGCCGAGGCCAGATTCAGCACCGGATGCAGGGTTTCACCGATGCGGACGTACAGCGCCCCCGACTGTTTGCCCATCACGATCGGCGCGTTGTTCGCCGCCGGTTGCGGGCGCACCACGGCCAGGACCGCACATCCGGCCAACGTGATGATCGCCAACACTGCGCCGGTCATCAACGACTGCATCGGCGCGCGGATCGGTTCGTTCACTCCGCGGATGTCCCGGCCAAGCAGTGCGCATTCAATACGACGCAGCAAAAATCGGTACCCGCTGACATGCAGCCGCATAGTCGGTTGCCATTCCATCAGTCCCCCGGTCCGTCGGCGTCACGATATTCCGCGATCGCCGAACGCTTCGCCGTCTATCCACAGCGAGGGGCTGCACAGCCGCCGATGACGACGGGGCTGGACAATAGCGGCGGCGGTCTCCTGCGGGTTCAGCGAGATTCGGCGAGCTTCTTCACGCGCGGATCGACCGGCCGCCCGGTCTTCTTGCTAGCAGCCACGGCAACCTCGGCCGCGGCCTTGCGTAACGCGAAGCTGCGCACATCCTCGGTTTCTCGGTCCGCCGTTGGCTCCTGCTGTGTCGCCATCACGATCCTCTCGCCCAAGGCCCGCTAAGCGCTGCATGCTCCGCGATCGCCTGCACGATCTCGAAATCATCCTCGGTTGAGCTCACCAGCGCAGAGAGGAGTTTCCAACCGAGCTCGGCTTGGTCGTAATCAGTAGTAAATGTCCGCTCAAATGCCCGTTGCGTGCGTGTCCACCACTCGCTGCGCCTATCTGCGCGGTTCTTCTGCTGCCAAGTGACGACGACGCCCACAGTGCAACACTGCCAACGATCAGCGTCACCCACGCTTGTGCCGGCACGCCTCGTACCATCGTTGCCGGTGAGGTACACGGTCAATTCACGTGCCGCCGGCCTGGCGCAGGGGCTGCACAGCCGCCGATGTGACCGCGGACCCGATTCTCGTTAAAATCGCCTGGTGAGCATTAACCAGATCGGCCGTTCGGTGTCCCGTCGTCGCTGGTCACGTGGCTTTCGCTGGCTCGGCGTGGCCGCCGCCCCGCTGCTGGCCGCGGGCGTGCTGCTGGCCGCGCCGACCGTCATTCCGCACGCCGTTCCGTCGGCGGGCGCCGATAATTGCCCCGACGTCGCGCTGACCTTCGCCCGCGGCACCGACGAACCCGCCGGGCTGGGCCACGTCGGCCAGTCCCTTGCCGACGATCTGCGCCAGAACACCGGCAAGAACATCGACGCCTACCCGGTCAACTACCGGGCCACCCTGCTGCAGCTGCACGGCAATGACGGCGCCAAGGACGCCATCAAGCACATCAAAGATGTGGCCGACAAGTGCCCGAACACCCCGCAGGTGCTCGGCGGATACTCGCAGGGCGCGTCGGTGGTCGACATCGTCACCGGAACGCCGATCGGCGGCGTCGGCTGGGGCGATTCGTTGCCGCCGCAGTACGCCGAACACGTCGTCGCGGTGACCACCTTCGGTAACCCGGCCGACCGCAGCGGCGGGCCGATCTCACAGAAGAGCCAGATGTTCGGCGCCAAGGCCATCGATTTCTGCAACCCCGAGGACCCGATCTGCCACGCCGGTCAGGGCAATCAGTGGACCGGGCACACCGAGGGCTACGTGCCCGTCTTCACCAGCCAGGCGGCGAGCTTCATCCAGACCAGGCTGCTCGCGGTGCTCGCCCCGACGGCGCCGCAAAGCCCCTTTGGCGGGCCGCAAAGTCCCTATGGCGGGCCCCAAGGTCCGATGGGCGTGCCACCAGGCCCGATGGGCGTACCGCCCGGGCCGCAGGGCGTGCCGCCCGGCCCTGGGCAGCTGCCCGGACCTGGCCCGGTAGGCCCGGCTCCGTCCGTCGTCGATCAAACTCAGCCCACGGTATTTCGCTGACCGATCCCTCCGCGCGCTGACCTTGACTCGGCGCATTAATATCGGTCCATGAAGTTGCGTCCGATAGCCGCACCGCGACAGTCGATTCCGGTCAGGCTGGCCACGTTCTTGGCCGTTGCCGGGCTTCTTGTAACGGCCTCGGTGCTGGCACCCGCGAGGCTGATTCCGAGGGCATCGGCCTCATGCTCGCCCATTGAGGTGGTGTTCGCCCGCGGACGGCTGGAGTCGCCCGGCGCCGGGGTCATCGGCAACTCGTTCGTCAGCGACCTGCGGTCCAAGGTGAACCGCAACGTCAGCCTCTATGCGGTGCGCTACCCCGCCGATACCGAGGTCGACGTCGGCGCCAACGACATGAGCTCCCACGTCCAGAACACGATCAACGGCTGCCCGGACACCCGGATCGTGCTGGGCGGTTATTCGCTGGGCGCGGCGGTCACCGACGTCGTGGTGGCGGCTCCTATCGCGGCATTCGGCTTCGACCAGCCGCTGCCCCCCGGCTCCGACCAGCACATCGCGGCGATCGCGCTGTTCGGCAACGGCAGCCAGTGGGTCGGGCCGATCACGAACTTCAACCCGATATACAACGACCGCACCATCGACATGTGCCACGGCGCCGACCCGATCTGTAACCCAGCCGATCCGCACACCTGGTCGGACAACTGGCCGCAGCACTCCGCGTCGCAATATATCCAGGCCGGCATGGTCAACCAGGCCG
>Ga0335074_10012991_pt1 | contig 11696 bp, 9 predicted proteins | sample Lox_Sample_23_FD_206715 | JGI IMG/M metagenome (GOLD analysis project Ga0335074, IMG submission 206715) | Soil microbial communities from Loxahatchee National Wildlife Refuge, Florida, United States - Lox_Sample_2.3 | ecosystem: Environmental > Terrestrial > Soil > Wetlands | place: USA: Florida...
GAGGCGACGGACTCGCGGGCCGTCAGGCTCACGACCGGCGGCGCGCCCAGGTGAGCCAACACGCGCACCCGACCGCTCTTCACCACCACGAGGGTCGAGGAAGCAAACGGCCCGCGGGGCTTCATGGACGACGCCATCGCGCTGCGGAAAGCAGCGACCGGAGCTGGCGCCTCCGCAGCAAGTCCTGCCACACGCGCTAGCAGCGCTTCGACCTGCACCGGGGCGGTCGCCAGCAACGAGGCCGTCAGGTTGGTCTGGAGTGCTCGCAGGCGGTGCTCGTTGTTGTGGTAGCTCACGCCCGAGCTGACCGATAAAGCAATCGTGATCGCCAGCCCTGCCAGCAGCGTGGCGACGGACGAGGCGTGGGGACGAAGTCGTTGGAAGGGGCCATTGCCCCGCTGGGGGTGCTCGCCGGCTGTCAGCGTGATCGAACCGCGCGCCGCCTGCCCGGGGACGGCAGGGCTCTCGCTGGGCGCTCTGGTCACCGCTGCCCTGAGACCTCAAAGCTCGCGCCGCGAGACCTACTTCGGCGATCGATGTACGGACACCCAGCTAACGCTCCCTGCAGCGCGTAAATCACTCGGAGCAGCTGCGTTGTCAACCGTCTCCTCTCCGACATAGACCTTCCCCGTTACCTCCGAGAGAGCAGACGTGCCGGGCCGCGTCGACAACCGTCAGCCCCAAAAGAGGCACGAAGGCGACGCAACGACTCCGCCCGTATGATACGGGCCGCCGTAGCAGCGCCGCACGCGGCGCCGAGGCGCAATCCCGGTCAAAAGTGACTTTGGCCCCTGGCGTAATGCATGCGGGGTAAGGCTGACTGGGAAGATGTTCGTGGCCGCCGAACTCGTCCTGCCGTTACCTATGGGGGTGGCCAGGGAGGCTTTGGCGCGTGCCGCCCACGACGGGGGTTTGGTGTCCGCATCCCGGCGAGCGGTCGGAGACGGCCTCCAGTTCGTGATGCCCGTAGGCCCCTGGGGCGAGCACGGCCCGGCCAAGGCCGTCCATGTCAGGCTGCTCCCAGGCCGGACAGTTGGGGACAAGTTCGTAATGGGGATGCGGTGGGAAGTGCCAGGCCCGAGTGGGAAGATGTTCCCCAGCCTGGACGCGGACATGGCTCTCAGCAGCAGCGGAGCGGGGCAAACGCTCTTGTCGGTGGCGGCGTGCTATGAACCTCCGCTCCACCGGTTGGGCAAGACGCTGGACCGAGCATTGATGTCCAAGGTGGCTGCTCGCACAATGGAGGCACTGCTTACTGACGTAGCCTCCCGCTTGCACGCCCTGGCGGCGGCGGAGAGCGAGAGCAATACCGCTCCCTTGTAAGCCTGGGGCGCTGGTGCGCGACCGCACTTCAAACCGATATCAAACCACCCAGCTCACCCACGGCACGTACCGTGTAGTCGAACAGCCGCTCGAAGTCCGTTGTCGCGCCTTTGAAGTGCCCGAAGAGCTCGAGGCTCACGATGCCGATCAGATGGGCCCAAGCGATCAGCACACCGGCGACGCTGTCGGCCCCGCGTCCAGGCAGGAGCAGGTCCCTCATGGGCGCGACCACGTCGTCGAGGCCGGTGGGAGCTGCCGGCATGTTCGCCTGTGGCGCTGGCCCGGGCGGCAAGGCGGCCGCGAAGATCCCCGCGACAACTCGGGTGATGCGCAGTGCCGGTTCGATTGTGGCTTCCGGCGCCTGGTAGCCGGTTACCGGCGTCCCGTAGAGGAGCGCCCAATCGTGAACGTGCCCGCCGGCCCAGGCCCGAGCGGCGCCGGCGACAGCCAGCCAGCGCTCCATGGGGGTGGCACCTGGCTGGTCGGCTGCCTCGACCGCCGAGCCGAGAGCGTCGTAGGCATCGACGATGAGGGCGGTGAGCAGGTCGTCCCGGCTGGGGAAATACCGGTAAAGAGCCGAAGGCACCATACCCACGCGGCGGGCAACCGCCCTTAGTGACAACCCCGAAGCGCCGTCGGCGGCCACTTCGTGCTTGGCTGCGTCGAGAATCTCGCGACTGATCTCGGCTCTCACACGGGCGCGGGCGTTCACTGCGGTTCCTATGTGCGCAACGATAGCTGTGTCAGAACGCGAGTACTTGACAAGAACAGCGTTCTCACTTAGGATTAGTGTTCACACAGTAACCACCGTGCAAAGGGGCAGACATGGACAATCCGGGCTCAACGGGCAGCGGAGGCGTGGCGAGGAGAGCCAGTCACTACCGCCGTCCCGGGCGCTCGACCAGGCTCCTCAACTGGGTCGTCCGTTCCCTCGCCACCAGCGGCGTGAGCCTCATGGGCACGCGTGTGATCGAGGTCCGGGGGCGGGTGTCAGGAGAGCCACGAACGACCGTCATCAACCTGCTCGACTACGGGGGCCACCAGTACCTCGTGTCGCCACGCGGGACGACCGACTGGGTCAGGAACCTCCGAGCCGATGAGGGCAGGGTGGTCGTCCGCCTCGGCCGCCGCCGGGCCCAACGGCGTGCGATCGAGCTGGCGGACGGCACGGCCAAGTTTGATGTACTGCGGGCGTACCTGAAGAAGTGGCGGTTCGAGGTCGGGGTCTTCTTCGAAGATGTCGGGCCCGGCGCTTCCGATGCCGAGTTTGCCGCCATCGGGGCCAGGCACCCAGTGTTCCAGCTCAGCTAGGCCCGCACCCCTCGTTCTGAACATCACCGTGGAACAACCAACACGCGTGGGCAAATACAGCGCCCGTGACGCCTCCTGCAATGGACCCTGCCGTGCTCGCTCTTTTCGCGGCGGTACACACCAGCCTGGCGCCCGGTAGCGGCGAGCTCACATCACTACTACGCTGCGCAGTACCTCACCACGGGCCATGCGCTCGAAGGCCGCCTCCACGTCGCCGATCGCGATGGTCTCGGTCACAAAACGGTCGAGGTCCAAGCGTCCTTGACGGTAGAGCTCGATAAGCGCAGGGAAGTCCCGGCTGGGCACACAGTCCCCATACCACGAAGGCTTGAGGGCGCCGCCCCGGCCGAAGAACTCGATCATGGGCAAGTCCGGGAACTTCATCTCCGGGGTGGGTACTCCCACCTGGACCACCGTCCCGGCCAGGTCCCGCGCGAAGAACGCCTGCTCGAGCACCTCCGGGCGCCCGACCGCCTCCACGGCCACATCGGCGCCGAAACCTCCGGTTGCCGCGCGTACGGCCGCCACGGGGTCTTGCACCCTGGAGTTGACGGTATGCGTCGCCCCAAAGCCTTTGGCCCACCCGAGCTTGCGCTCGTCAACGTCGATAGCGACGATCACGGTGGCGCCCGCCAACCTGGCCCCGGCGATCGCTGCGCTCCCCACTCCGCCGCAGCCGAAAACCGCCACGCTGTCGCCGGGGCCCACCTTGCCCGTGTGCAGCACTGCTCCCAGGCCGGCCATCACCCCGCAACCAAGCAAGCCGGCCGCTTCGGGCCGCGCTCTCGGCACCTCCGTGCACTGCCCTGCGGCCACAAGCGTGAGCTCGCAAAATGCACCGATACCCAACGCCGGCGTCAGCGCCGTCCCGTCCCTCAGGGTCATCTTCTGGATGGCATTGAACGTGGAAAAGCAGTACTGCGGCTTGCCTTTTCGGCATGCCCGGCATGTGCCGCACACCGCCCGCCAATTGAGCACCACGAACGCACCCGGTTGGACCTCGCTGACGCCCGGCCCTACCGAGGCCACTTCTCCGGCGGCTTCGTGGCCGAGCAGGAACGGGAACTGGTCGGTGATGCCGCCCTCCCGGTAGTGAAGGTCGGTGTGGCACACCCCGCAAGCCAACACCCGGACAAGCACCTCGCCGGGCCCGGGCTCAGGCACGATGATCGTTTCCAGCGTCACAGGCTTGCCCTGTTCCAAGGCCACCACGGCCTGAACTTCATGGCTCATATCGCAACCTTAGGGCCGAGCGCTGGGGAAGAAGGAGCCACGGCGTCCAAGGCGCCCGCCAAAGAGGCGGGCTACTCCGTTCGCCGGTTGCGCCCGACCAGCCGGACGACCCCGCCTCGGGCTCGACCCCGCATCAGGCTCGACCCCGCCTCGGGCTCGGCTGCAACTTCTTGCAGAGGCATGCTAAAGGCGAGACCGCCCATATCCGGCCATTTTCGGCTTGGCGACCACAAGAGACGGACCTCTCTTATCGGACAAAGGGGATAAATCGTACCGAAGGCTTCCAGGGTGGCTTGCAAGCGCCGCAAGTTCTTGCTACCGTCCCATCGCAACTTCGCTCCTAGAAGGAAGGGGACCCAATGAAAGCACGTCGTGCCGGGCGTTTGTTCGCGCCGGCATCCATCCTGGCATCCGTCGCCGTCGTGTCCGGGGTACTCGCCAGCGGTCCGGCGGCGTCGGCGCCGGCAGCAGCAGCACCTACCACAACCACCACCGTCCCAGTCCGCGCCCACGCGGACCTCGTTATCTGGGCCGACGCCGACCGGGCCAAGATCCTCCTGCCCTTTGCCCAGAAGTTTGGCAAGCAATACGGCATCAGTGTCGCGGTAACAGCCGACGCGGGCAACCTGGAAGGTGACTTCATCACCGCCACCGAAGCAGGTAAAGGCCCCGACATCGTCGTCGGCGCCCATGACTGGATCGGCGACATGGTCGCCGACGGGACCCTGGCGCCGATCGCCATGCCGACCATGGAGCAAAAGCTCTTCGACCCGGTCACAATCCAGGCGGTCACCTACAACCGTGAGATCTACGGTGTCCCCTACGCGATCGAGAACCTGGCGTTGTTCCGCCACCCGGCCCTCAGTCCGCAGGCCCCGACCACCTTCGAGCAGATGATCTCCGAGGGCCAGGCACTAGTAAAGGCTGGTAAGGCCAAGATCCCGTTCTGCGTCGAGGTCGACGCCACAGGCGACCCGTACAACTTCGAGCCGTTCTACACGTCGGCCGGGGGCTACCTCTTCGGCACGCTCTCCAACGGCAACTGGAACCCCAACCAAGTGGGCGTCGGCCTCGCCGGCAGCCTCACGTTCGCCAAACTGCTAGCCAAGTACGGAGAAAAGGGTTCCACTCCCATCTTCAGCACTTCCATGGGCTACACCCAAGCGACCGATGGCTTCATTGATGGCCAGTGCGCCTTCTATCTTGGCGGCCCTTGGGCAGTCGGGACCGGGAGCGGCTCGATCCGCCCGGGCACGTTCGCACTGTCCGCCATCCCCGGTTTCGCAGGTATGGGCCCCGCCCGGCCGTTCCTCGGCGTCCAGTCCTTCATGGTCTCGAGCAAGGCGCAGAACATGGCTCTCGCTGACCAGTTCGTCCTCGACTACGTCGCCAGTCCCGCCGTCCAAAAGGCCCTCTTCAGCCTCGAGCCCCGCCCAGCCGCGCTCCTCTCCGTTCAGGAACAAGAGCGTGCAACCAGCGCCATCGCGCAAGGCTTCTTCGCCGCCGGCAAGCTCGGCCAGCCCATGCCGTCGATCCCAGCCATGGACCAGGTCTGGACCCCGCTCGGCGTTGCCGAGGCCAACATCATCAACGGGGAGACCCCGGCCACCCAGATAGCCGAAGCGCGTGCCGCGATCGTGAAGGCGATCGCGACCGAGAAGTAGTTGAGGCCCTGGTAAAGGAGAGTGCGGACATCTAGTTAGCTGCACGGAATGGTGGCGCACCCAAACCGGAGTGCTGCGAGCCCGGGTCGTCCCGGCAGGAAAGCGAACCCTTTCCTGCCGGGCGACCTTGCCTCGTTACCTGCCTACCTCACAAAGCTGATCCTGCTTGCGGCAGTGGTGGCTCTCGCTTGCTACTCACTGCCGCAGCTCTACTCCAAGCAGTTGTGGGTGCCTTTTGCGGCTGTCGCCCTGGCTACCGTCCTGATCCTTTGGGTCTACTTGGGTAGGCGCAGGATCCACCTCAAGTACCTGGTCCCCGGCACACTGCTGCTGATCGTCTTCCAGGTCTACCCGATCATCTACCTAATCAGTATTTCTGTCACCAACTATGGCGACGGCCATTTTGTCAACGAGCAACAAGCGATCGCCGCCAATATCGCAGACTCCGTGGAGGCTTCCCCCAACGCCCCTACGTACTCGCTTGCCGTTGCCACCAAGGGGAGGCCGGCAGATTGCGTTACCGGGGCAGCCAGCTGCCGCGACCTGTCTTTTGTCTTCTTCGTAACGGACTTAAAGGGGAAGGTCTTCTTAGGGACGGCGACCGGCCTCGAGCCTGTCCCGCGCCATGGGCTCGTGCTTTCACCGTCACTTGGACTCCTGGGCCCCGAAGGCGGCCTGACGGTGACCGCCGCGCCAGGTTGGAACTTCCTCGGCCCCGTGGAGGTCAACAACCTCGGCCCCCGCTTCGAGCAGTACTCGGTGCCCTTGGGCCACAGCAAGTTCCTCAGGGCCGTCGACGTCACCGACGCCGAGGTCGAACAGGCCACCCTGGCATACGACAAGCGGACCGGCGAGCTCGTCAATACTTCCACTGGGACCGTCTACAAAGCTGTGGACGGGTACTTCGTGCCCACAAAGGGCTCCGGCCAACCCTTGCCAACAGGCTTCGAAGCCGTGATCGGCGCTAAGAACTTCACGAGCGTTATCACGTCGTCCGAGATCCGGGGCCCGTTCCTCAAGATCCTGGCTTGGACGTTCTCTTTCGCCATCTTGTCGGTGCTGGGGACGTTTGCAATCGGGCTCTTCCTGGCGACCGTACTCAATCACCCTCGCCTCCGAGGCAAGAGCGTGTACCGGTCGGTGTACCTTCTCCCCTATGCCGTCCCCGGGTTCGTGTCGATCCTCGTCTGGGCCACCATGTTCAACGGAGAGTTCGGGCTCATCAATAACCTGTTCCACCTGCACGTAGCTTGGCTGCAGAACCCGTGGTGGGCCAAGTTCGTCATCTTGCTCACCAACCTCTGGCTCGGCTTCCCGTATATGTTCCTCGTCAGCATCGGAGTTCTCCAGTCGATCCCGGCTGACCTGGTCGAAGCTGCGCAGGTCGACGGCTGTAGTGGGCGGCGGGCCTTCCGTCACGTGACGTTCCCGCTGCTGCTCGTCACGGTCGAGCCGCTACTTATCGGGTCTTTCGCCTTCAACTTCAACAACTTCAACGTGATCCAGCTGCTCACCGGAGGCGGACCGTTCACGTACAACTCCGTCACTGCCGGGTCAACCGACCTCGTCATCAGCTATACGTACCGGCTCGCATTCAACCAGACGTCGCACGAGTACGGTTTCGCGGCCGCACTATCAGTCTTCTTGTTCATCCTGGTCGCTGCGATCTCGATCTCGGGGCTCCGCCGGACACAGGCCTTTAGGACGATGACATAATAATGACCACGAGCGTCGCGCCACCCCACCCAAGTATCACGCTCAGTTCGCGCACCAACGGACCTGAGTACCGGCGACGACCTCGCTGGCAAAAGTGGTTGCTGGAGGTCGGCTGGCGGCACGGGATCGGGCTCATCGCGGTCGCGTTCGCACTTTTCCCGATCCTGTACCTGCTCCAAGCCGCCCTCAACGGAAGCTTGACCAATGTGAAGGGGTGGAGTTCTTTCGTTCCCACTCACCCCAGCCTCCATAATTTCAGTACCTTGCTGGCGAGCAAGGAGTACCCCTTCTGGGATTGGGTAATCAATTCGCTGGTGATCTGCATAGTTGCGACCACCCTCAGCATCTTCATCTCGTTCTGCGCCGCCTATGCCTTTTCACGCATCAGGTTCAAGGGCCGCAAAGCTGGCCTGCTCACGGTGCTGCTGATCCAGATGTTCCCTTCGTTCATCTCGGTAATCGCGCTCTACCGGATGTCCGCCGCCGCGGGCAACGTGTTCCCTATGCTGGCGCCCGGAAGGGTGAGCCTAACGTTGATCTATTTGGGCGGTTCCATGGGCCTGAACACTTGGCTTACCAAGAGTTACATCGACACAATCCCGATCGACCTCGACGAAGCAGCAAAGGTCGATGGTGCGAGCCATGTACAGATATTCTTCACCTTGATCCTGCGCCTCGCGTCTCCGATCCTCGTCGTCACCTCGCTCATAGCGTTTATCGGCACACTCAATGAGTTCATCTTCGCGAATATCTTCCTCACCTCGAGCAATAGCGCGAAGACCCTGCTCGTGGGGCTGTTCCAGTTGGGGAACCCAACGGGAGGGACCTACAACTTCGGCATGTTCGCCGCCGGCGCGCTCATGACGGCGGTGCCAGTCGTCGTACTGATGTTCCTCTTGCGGAACTATCTCGTGGGTGGCTTGCTCAAGGGTGCGGTGAAGACCTGAGATGTCCTGCTTGGAGAGCCCGCATCACGACGGCTCGGGCCTCTATGTCGACAACCCGGCGCCCGCTTTGGGCGACCGGGTGGACGTGCGGGTGAGGGCACCTGCCAATAGTGGGGTCAGTCATGTCTACGTGCGGGCGTTGCGGGACGGCGAGCCCTCTTTTCACGAGGCAACCGTAGACCATAGGTCCGGGACCGAGATCTGGTGGCGGGCAACTGTGGGGCTCGACAACCCCATTACCAACTACCGCTTTCTTCTCCGGCTGTCGGCCGGAGGTTACCGCTGGCTCAATGGGACAGGCCTGCACCGGCATGAAGTGGCCGACGACGAGGACTTCCGGCTGACAAGCTTCCCTCCACCACCGGCCTGGGCCAGCGGCTCGGTGGTGTACCAGATCTTCCCCGACCGTTTTGCCTCATCAGGAGCGGAACGCGACTGGCCTTCTTGGGCGGTTCCCACGGACTGGGACGAAGGCACGGTCGTTTACCACGGCAAGCTCACCCCGGCACAGGTATTCGGAGGCGACCTGGCCGGGGTGGAGTCACGGCTCGACTACGTCGCCGGGCTGGGCGCAAATGTCATCTACCTGACACCTTTCTTTCCCTCGCAGTCCAACCACCGCTACGATGCCACGACCTTCGCTGCCGTCGACCCCCTTCTCGGAGGCGACGGCGCGCTCGCGTCGTTGTCGGCGGCGGCCCACAGCCGGGGCATCCGGTTGTTGGGTGACCTGACGACCAACCACACCGGGTCTGGCCACGAGTGGTTCATTGCTGCGCAAGCTGACCCTTCGGCCCCTGAGCGCTCCTTTTACTACTGGGAAAGAGATCCGCCTGGCTATGCATCTTGGCTCGGCCACCCGCGCCTACCCAAGCTCAACTACTCGAGCCCCGCCCTCTGGGACCGCCTCGTGAGAGGCCCGAGCTCGGTCACGGCCCGCTGGCTAAGCGCCCCTTATTTCCTGGACGGCTGGCGCATCGACGTGGCCAACATGACCGGTCGTTACCGGGCCGAGGACTTCAATGCCGAGATCGCGCGGGCGATGCGCCAAACGTTGGCCGAGGTCCGGCCAGAGGCCTTCCTCGTCGCCGAGCATGGGCACGATTTCACTCCCGAGGTGAGCGGTGATGGCTGGCACGGCGTGATGAACTACGCCGGCTTCACCAAACCGGCCTGGACATGGCTGACCCGGCCCGCCAACACGAGCCTGTTCCTAGGGCAACCAGTCGAGATCCCGCGCCAGCCGGGCCACGTGGCGGCGCGCACAATGTCGCAGTTCTTGGCCAGGGTGCCGTGGCGCGTGGCTAACCACCATTTCAACCTGCTCTGCTCGCACGACACCGCCCGGATAAGGACAGTGAGCGGCGACCCGGCGGTGGTCCGAGCCGGAGCGGCCATGCTGTTTACTTTCCCGGGTATCCCGATGGTGTTCTCCGGCGACGAGATAGGCATCGAAGGGGTGACGGGCGAAGACTCGCGCCGCCCGTTCCCATGGGACAAGAGGAGCACCTGGGACCTCGGTGCTCTCGACGCCTACCGCGCGCTCGGCCGCCTGAGGGTGCGTTCGTCAGCCCTGTGCGAAGGGGGCTTGCGGTGGGCGTACCAAGGTGACGACACCTTGGCCTACCTGCGCGAGTCCCCCGCCCAACGCATGCTCGTCCTGCTCACCCGGGCGCCAAGCAGGGACGTCGTACTCGACACGGAGGCGCTCAACTGGTCGGGCGAGGCGGTCAACGTTTTTGGCGGCACAACGCTGACAGCACACAATGGCAAGGTGACCCTGCCTGGAGATGGCCCGACGGCCCAAGTCTGGGAGCTGCTTTGAGCAGGCGTGGCGCCGGGTTGACCGTGCGCTCTCCGCACGTTGGCGCGGTTGCACGCAAGCAACGTCCATCGACCGACTCGGTAGTGGTCCCACAGCCGCGAGCTGAGGTCCCCGTGGGCAAGATCCCGCCTGCTTCGCAGCGCCTGCGCCTTCAAGACATCGCCGCAATAGCCGGAGTGAGCGAAGCCACTGTCAGCCGGGTGCTGAGCGACAAGCCCGGGGTCGCCAAGGACACCCGCCACGCCGTGCTCACGGTGCTCGACCTGTTGGGCTACGAGCGGCCTCGCAAGCTGCAAAAACGCCGGACTGGCCTCGTGGGCCTGATAGTGCCCGAGCTCACCAACCCCGTCTTCCCCGCCTTTGTGCAGGTCATCGAGGGAGCCCTGGTCCAAGAGGGGTACACGCCCATCCTGTGCACCATGACCGCTGGCGGCGTCCCCGAGAACGAGTACATCGACATGCTCATGGAGCGAGGGGTAAACGGCATCGTCTTCGTGTCAGGGTTACATGCCGACACCTCGGCCGAGCACTCGCGTTACAGCGCGCTCGCCCAAGCGGGACTGCCGATCGTGCTCGTAAACGGGTACCTCGAGGGCCTCCCTATTACCTCGATCTCCGCCGACGAGGAGGCCGCGGTACGCATCGCCGTGAGCCACCTCGTTGCCCTCGGCCACCGCACGATCGGCTTGGCCACCGGGCCGCTACGTTACCGCCCGAGCGCTCAAAAGCGCGACGCCTTCCTGCGCGCCATGAAAAAAATCGCTCACGTGGACGCGTCAAAGTTCGTCGAGGTGTCCTTTTACACTGTCGAGGGCGGGCGGGCTGCGGCACGGCGGCTCCTGGACTCCAATGTCACCGCCATAGTCTGCGCCAACGACCTTATGGCCCTTGGTGCCACGCTTGCGGTCCATTCGCGAGGCATAAAAGTTCCTGACCAAGTCTCGGTGATCGGCTACGACGACTCGTTCCTCATGGGCTTCACCGAGCCGCCCCTCACCACGATCCGCCAGCCCGTGCGAGCCATGGGAGAGGCTGCCGTGAGCGCACTGCTGGACGAGCTGAGAGGGATCCCCCTGCCGCACGGGGACCTTCTCTTTCGGCCCGAACTGGTGGTCCGTGGCTCTACGGGGCCGCCGCCGGCGCTGTCAATTGCGCCCGGCGAGGCGGCGATCTGAGCGGCCTGGGCGCTCCTTGAAGGCAGTTCACCAGGCCCTCCGACGCGCCGCAGGCGCTACTAGGGCTGCTAGGTACGAGTGGCCCGAGCGAGTACTGACCCTTGGCCCTGGTGCCGTGGGCGGAGCCGGGCCACACTCGTTCGCGTGGGTGATGGGTGGGGCCGCCGGCCGGGCGGGGTGGCTCGCCGCCTCTTGAGCAAGGGAGCGCTGCGATGAGCACCACGTCGGCAGAAAGCATGCTTCACGGCCGGGACCTGCTGGCTAGGTGGGAGCTCAACAAGGATGTCGCCTTCACCAACGACGAGCGCGACTCCCTGAAGCTGCGCGGCTTGCTGCCTTGGAAAGTCGCCACCATCGAAGAGCAGGTGGCCCTGGAACTCGAACATCTTCGTCGTAAGCCGGACGACCTCGAGAGGTACGTAGGCCTCGCCGCTCTGCAAGACCGCAACCAGACCCTCTTTTACCGCCTGCTCGTCGACCACCTCGAAGAGCTTGCCCCGAT
>Ga0335074_10012992_pt1 | contig 11696 bp, 14 predicted proteins | sample Lox_Sample_23_FD_206715 | JGI IMG/M metagenome (GOLD analysis project Ga0335074, IMG submission 206715) | Soil microbial communities from Loxahatchee National Wildlife Refuge, Florida, United States - Lox_Sample_2.3 | ecosystem: Environmental > Terrestrial > Soil > Wetlands | place: USA...
TGGTCGAAATGATTTGTCTACCTTCTTAAGAAGATCAAGCACTGGAGGTATTTTCTCGTCTACGGCTATTGAAATGTTTTGAAATTGCGCAATATCCACGTCTCCAGTTTGCAGAATCGTTTTAGGAAGGCGCATGCCTAACATTGGAGAATAAGTTTGATAAGCCACTGTTCCGACAAGGACGCCGCGAAGACGAAATATGCCTGCCATTGCTAAAGCTGCGACGGTGTCTCCGATCTCTTTTATGGGGCGTGGTAAGCCGAATGAGCGCACGAGAGTCGAGACCAACGCACGGCGTTCTCGTTCGTCATCTCTTGACTGCCTGTGATAAGCGATTTGATCCAGGAGTTCGGGCGTTTCAGGCCCCACATACTTCTGCTGGCGCCCGTCGTCGTTCTTTTTCTGGAAATACCAGTAGCGTTTTCCCTTTATTGTCTTGAGGACGAATGACCCATCGTCCGTGAACGCACTGTTGAATGCGGCTGAGGCACTGCGATCAAGCAGTTCTGCGTAGGTGGTTTGCATGAACAGAGAAGGTGCGGGCATGGCTACCGCGGCTATACTCGTCTCGCAAGTTGCGTATAACTCTACACCCCAGAAAGGTTATACGCAAGTCGCAGTTTGAGTATAACAGCCTCGGTATGGACGCCAACCAAAACCTCCCCCCTCCGGATCATTTCCCGAGGGGGAAACCGCCATTATGCAAACGGTTCTATTCGGTACCGAACTTCTGTATTGGTATCAATCAGTACCATAATGGTCGCTGATCGAGCAACAGGAAACCATCCTGCGGCGGCAGGATCGGCGGCACGGCGCGCGGCGGCGGACTGGCGATGAGGTTCGCCTCGCTGCTGTTTCTGGTGATGCCGGCTCCCCGTATGCTATTGTCATACAGGCAGCCGACGAGAATCGCATCCATCCATGGCGACATCCGTATTGAGTGTGCGCGTCAGCGACGACGAGCGCTCGCTTCTCGAAGCGGCGTCGGAGCAGGCGCATACGAATTTGAGCGATTTCGTCCGGCGCAAGGCGATCGAGGCCGCGGAGATCGAATTTCTCGAACGCCGCGTGGTCGCGATTTCCGCCTCCGACTGGGAAGCGTTCGAGGCCTGGGCGCACCGCCCGGCGCGAAAGATAACGGCCCTGACGAGGCTGCTGCGCACAAAGCCCAAGTGGCAGAAGTAAGCGCGCCGCGGCCGCTTGCGGAAACAGACGATCGCGGGTCATTCGATTGCGAACGGGAGTCGATGAATCTTTGGTTCCGGCGTCACGCATGGGCGAACCACGCCGCCGGAATCTCGCGCGTGAATGTTGTTTGCGACGGCATAACCGGCACCATTATCGGCTATGTGACTTTGAGCGCGGCGCAGATCGGGTGTTCGAGCCTTCCCAAAGCGCGGCGGCGCAACAAGCCGGACCCTCTCCCGGCAACGCTGCTTGGCCAACTGGCTGTCGATCGCGGGCATCAGGGCAGGGGGATCGCGCGTGCCTTGCTGCAATTTGCGCTCAGGACTGCGCTGCGCGCCTCCCGCGATATTGCGAGTTGGGGCGTCATCCTCCATCCGCTTCATGCGCCATTGAGGGCTTTCTACGCGCAATACAGTTTCCAGGACCTTCCCTTTGATCCGCGCCGCGCCATGGTCGTTCGCATGATCGATCTGGAATCGGCGATGCAAAGCGAGTGATTTCATCGCCGGTGTGCCGCCGTTCAGGCCTTGCGCGGGCGCTGGCGGGGCGCGATGGCGTGCGCGCCATAGGCCTTCCCTTCGACATCGCAACCACGGCGATCGCCCAGTTCTGGCATGAACGCTACCAGCGCGACGAAGGCCATCAATGGCTCCGCGCCCTTACCTACGATCTCTTCCACGATCACCGCACCAACTGGGTTTCCTGAAATACGGGGCGCACTCGCGTTCAGGCGTGCAACACTTTGCGCAGCGACGCCTCGATCTGGCCGCCGCACCAGGCGTCGCCATAGTCGCGGCGCGCGCTTGCGGCGAGCTTTGCCAAAGGCGGCAGATCTGCGACCCGCCGTGTCAGATCGGCCGTCATGGGCGCGGTGTCCTCGAGCATCGCCGCGATCGCGGGGAAACGCTCGGTCATGGTCGACCACAGTGTTGCCGTCACGATATCGGCGATGCCGGGTTCTTCGCCGCCCAACAGGAAGCCCTGGTCCGCCTCCAGTGCGTGGCGATGGCCCGTCTCTTCCCAGAGCGACATCCATTTCTGCAGGCGGGGGACGAAGTCGCGCCAGCGTTTTGGCGTCCACATCTCGCGGCCGCCATCAAGCGTCATCTCGTCGAGCACGTCATTGGCGTCGTGGACGATCTTCATCGTCATGGCGCGCTCGCCCGGGTCGTCCGGCATGAGACCGAGCGTCTCGCCAAGATAGAGGACGATGGCGGGCATCTGGGCGATAGCGAATTGCGCCTTTTTGTCGATCAGGAGCGGCGGCCCCGTGAACGGGACCGGCATGTCTTTCACCGGACCGCTCATCAGCTCCGAGATCGCCTCGTCGCCCGCCTCGGTCCAGATCAATCCGGCATAGGCGAGAATCGCACGCACGAACTGGCCGCGGAATGGCACGGACCAATAATAGAGTTCGTAATCGGACATTCGAGGGCTCCAAATCAGGGGGCGATGCCCGACCATAACGCCCTGCGGCCCAGTAGCGTGACAAGGGTCGCGTCGGCGTGGGGGGGTGGCGAAAGCGAGTCAAAGCCTTTATGCAGGCGGCCGAAAAATTTTTCACACCGCAAAAGAGGATTCCTCATGCACGCGAAATCGATTGCCGTGGCGATGCTGCTCGTTCTGGGCGCAGCAGCGCCCGTGGCCACGCTGCCCGTGGCCGCCCAGGCTGCCCAGCAGGATCAGTTCAAGATGATCGACGTCAAACAGGGCACGGGCGCGGTTGCGAAGGCGGGCCAGATGGTGACGGTCAACTATACGGGCTGGCTCTATGTGAACGGCGCCAAGGGCAAGAAATTCGATTCGTCCTTCGACCATGGCGCGCCGTTCACGTTCCCGCTCGGCGCCGGGGCGGTCATTCCCGGCTGGGACAAGGGTGTCGCCGGCATGAAAGTGGGCGGTCAGCGCACGCTGATCATCCCGGCCGACATGGGCTATGGCGCCCGAGGCACGCCGGACGGCACGATCCCGCCCAATGCGACGCTGATCTTCGACGTGGAGCTTCTGAAGGTGGGCTCATAACGACGGCGGACATAGCCGGGCGGCAGGTCGCGTTGTGTTTCGCCTGGAGCCGGCTGGATGATGTCGGGGCCAAAGTGTGTGCCGGCACGCCGACTGATTGATCCCGATGCGCCGGGGTGTCCTTTACACCGCGGCGGGGAAACGGCTGCCGCGCGGGCGGGGAGGAAACGCTGCGCCGCAGGATTATCGTTTCCGATTCACGTTTTGAAATCCGGAACAATCGAGTTTCAGACCTTGCAATTATACGCAAGGTGCGGCCTGCGTATAATTTCTCGCGGTGTTATTCCCGTCGGTCGTATTTCAAACCGCGCAACCCTCGCATCAGCCACCATTGAACGATCCTGAACCGCCGGCGGAGGGATTGTCCGGAACGTGGCTGCTTGCTTCGCAATGCCGTTGCCAACTGGGCGAGCGCTTGTTGTAGCGCCCGGCGATGCCTGCCGAATTCAACCGACGGGTCGATGGTGCCGGTGTTGGCCTTGATGCGATCATGCGTCAGCCTGAAGCCGGGCATGGTCGCGACCGGCCTCATCTTCAGGCCTTTGAGCACCTGACGCAGTTGGCGGGCGCATTTGCTGCCGCGATGGCCGCCATAGGTGACGATGATGGCGGGCTTTCCCGACCATTCCTTGTAGAGATGATCGAGCGCGTTCTTCAGTGGCGCCGGATACCCCCAATTGTATTGCGGTGTAACAAACACGAAGCCATGGGCTTCGGAAATCTTTCGGCTCCAGGCCCGCGTGTGCTCGAAAGTGTAGTCGCCGCGGGCGGGGATGTCGGGTTCGTCGTCCATGGGCAGCGGCCAGTCCCTGAGGTCGACGATCTCGAATTGCGCGGCCATGGCGGCGCGGCCGATTTCGGCGACCCATTCGGCGATCTGCGAACAAAGGCGCTGTGCTCGCGTGCTGCCGACGATGACGAGTATGGTGTAAGCGTGTATCATACACGCAATATGGAACTTTGGCGAGGCGGCGTAAAGGTGCAAAATACACGCAATTTGGAAAGACTGGGGGGTGCGCTGATCGATCTCATCGGGTTCCTCAACAGCCCGCAGCGCGACGACGTCTTGCTGCGCGAGGCCGGGGTCATTCTCGACCGCGCCCTGTTTCCTCTGCTGGTTGCGCTCGGCGTGCGGGGCGCGCTCTGCGTCGCGGAGCTGGCCGGCCTGGTGGGGCGCGACCACACGACGGTCAGTCGTCAACTCGCCAGGCTCGAAAGCCTGAATCTCATTGTGCGAAACGGGGAAAAGGCGGACCGGCGCAGACGGGCGGCGCAACTGACGGGCGATGGGCGACAGGTGGTGCGCGCCATCACATTGGCCCGCCGCCGGCTCCTGTCGCGGGTGCTTGCGGATTGGAGCGAAGCTGATCGTACCGCGCTTGCGGATCTGACCCGGCGCTTTGCAGATTCGCTGGCCGAATTCGCCGGCGACCGCGGCTGACAGGCGCGAACCGCACGCCTTCGTCGTCCGCGCCGAGCGATGGCTCACGACCCGGTTCAAGCCACTGAATTCGCGCAAGAAATCTCGGCCAGGAACGCCTGTGCGACATGAACGTTGGTAGAGGTCGGTGCAGAGCCCGAAGGGGGGTTCAAATCAGAAATTGTTGGACAGTCCGGCAATCCGGGGACCTTGAGCCGGGGATCGTTGCGGCCAGGTTGTGGCGGCATGACGCAACGCCACGAACAGGAACGCCCCCCGGCGGGGCGTCGCCGGAACCGTGACGGACAGCAGCCCGGGCACCGCCGTCTTAATGATGGAGCCGGTGGCATGGGAACGGTTCGGCGCCGCCGCTCCCTCGATGAATATTCTGGCCGGCGGTGGCGAGATGGGCGAGCGGATCCGGGCGCTGGACTGGTCGCGAACGCCCATCGGCCCGATCGAGGAATGGTCTCCTACCCTGCGCATCATGGTCAGTTTCATGCTGGCGAACCGCTTTCCGCTGCTTCTGTGGTGGGGACCGGACTACATCTCGATCTACAACGACGCATATCGGCCGGTGCTCGGCGCGAAACAATCCTGGGCGCTCGGAACGCCGGTACGGGAATGCTGGTCGGAAATCTGGGACATTCTGAAGCCCCTGATCGATGCGCCGTTTCATGGCGGTCCGGCGACCTGGATCGAGGACCTTGCTCTCGAGATCAATCGTCACGGATTTCTCGAAGAGACGCATTTCACGGTCGCTTACAGCCCGGTTCCTGATGAAAGCGCTCCGGGAGGCATCGGCGGCGTGCTGGCGACGGTGCATGAGATTACCGAGAAGATCATCGGCGAACGACGGATCATCGCGTTGCGCGATCTGGGCGCGCATAGTGCCGAAGCCAGGACCGCCGAAGAGGCTTGTGCCATCGCGATTGCGGCGCTGGGCAGCCATGCCAGGGATGTGCCGTTTGCAGCCCTGTATCTGTTCGACGATCGGCAGCAGACCGCGCGCCTGGCCTGTGGGGTTGGCATCGAGCCGGGCGACCCCGCGGCGCCTTTATCCATCGAGGCTGGGGCGACGCCGGACTCCGACCAGCTCTGGCCTGTTGCCGAATTGCTTCGATCCGAGAAAACTATCGTGTGCGAGGGGCTTTTGCCGCGCTTCGCAAGAATTCCATCCGGGCCGTGGTCCGATCCCCCCAATACCGCCGTCCTCGTGCCGATCAAATCGAATGTCGCGCATCAGCTTGCCGGATTTCTGCTGGCTGGCGTCAGCCCCCGCCTGAGACTTGATGAGCAGTATCACAGCTTCTTCGAGCTGGTGGCGTCCCAGATCGCCACAATCATCGCCACGGCGCGGGCCTATGAAGAGGAGCGCAAGCGGGCGGAAGCCTTGGCGGAAATCGATCGCGCCAAGACCATGTTCTTTTCCAATGTCAGCCACGAATTCCGCACGCCGCTGACCCTGATGCTGGCGCCGCTTGAAGATGCGCGGGCCGCGCCGCTGCCGAAGGAGCAACGCGAACGGCTTGATGTCGCGCATCGCAATGCGCTGCGCCTGCTGAAGCTCGTCAACTCGCTGCTCGATTTTTCCCGTATCGAAGCAGGACGCACCCGGGCTCGCTACGAGGCGGTTGATCTCGCCACGCTCACCGCCGAGCTCGCCAGCAATTTCGAATCGGCTTGCGAGCGCGGCGGACTCGAACTGATTGTCGATTGCGCACCATTGCCCGAGCCGGTCCATGTCGACCGCGACATGTGGGAGAAGATCGTCTTCAATCTTCTTTCCAATGCTTTCAAGTTCACGTTCGAAGGCAGCATCACCGTCAGCCTGCGGGCTATGGATGGCGCAGCGGAATTGTCGGTGCAGGACACCGGCGTCGGTGTCCCAGAAAACGAATTGCCACGCCTGTTCGAGCGCTTCCACCGCATCGAAGGGCAGAAGAGCCGTACCCATGAGGGCAGCGGCATCGGGCTTGCGCTGGTGCAGGAACTGATCAGGCTGCACCGCGGAACCATTCGTGCCGAGAGCCGAATCGGTTCCGGCACAGCTTTCATTGTGACCATCCCGTTCGGAACGGCGCACCTTCCGTCCGACCGCCTTGGTGCTGCCCATGATCTCACCAACACCGCCGGAGGCGCCGCGGCCTATGTGCAGGAGGCGCTCCGCTGGCTGCCCGACAGCGCGCCTTCCTCCGAAGCGCCGGACCTGTTCGAATGGCCCGCTGGCACTCCGCACTCGCTTGGCGGCGCCCATGTGCTGGTTGCCGACGACAACACCGACATGCGCGCCTATGTCCGGCGATTGCTGGAGCCCTATTGCCAGGTGAGCGCGGTTGCCGATGGCGAGGCGGCACTCGGAGCGATACGCGATCATCGCCCCGATCTCGTGCTCACGGATGTGATGATGCCGCGGCTCGACGGATTTGGTCTCGTGCGCGCCATCCGGGGCGATCCGGCACTCAGGGATCTCCCGATCATCATGCTGTCGGCACGAGCCGGTGAGGAAAGTACGATCGACGGTCTCGCTGCGGGCGCAGACGAATATCTGGTGAAGCCGTTCTCGGCGCGCGAGTTCATTGCCCGCGTGTCCGCCAATCTGAAGCTGGCCCAGGTGCGCCGCGAAGCAAACGACGCGCTCCGCCAGAGCGAAGCACAGCTGCGCGCCTATCTCGCCTCGACCTTCGATGTCGTCTACCGGATGAACGCCGATTGGAGCGTGATGCGCCATCTCGAAGGGAAGGAGTTCATTTCCGACACCAAAGAGCCGAGCGGTACATGGCTCGACAAATATATCCACCCGAAAGACCAGGCGCGCGTCCTGGAGGCCATCCGGTATGCGGTGCAGACAAAATCCGTGTTCGAACTGGAGCATCGGGTCTTGCGGGTCGACGGGACGCTCGGCTGGATGTTGTCGCGCGCGGTTCCTCTGCTCGACGAGAACGGCGAGGTGCTTGAATGGCTCGGAACCGCCGCCGATGTCACCGCGCGCCGGCGCTATGACGAACGGCAGCGCCTGCTGCTCAACGAACTCAACCATCGGGTGAAGAACACGCTGGCAACCGTGCATTCGATCGCCGTGCAGACGCTTCGCAACAGCGACGATATTGCCGGCGCGCGAGAGATGATCGGCAATCGCCTTGTCGCGCTGTCGAAGGCTCATGACATCCTCACGCGGGAACACTGGGAAGGCGCGTTTCTCGACAATGTTGTGCGCGAGGCGATCAAACCGCATCTGGATGCGAGCGGCGGCCGGTTTGAAATCGAAGGTGCGAAGGTCTGGCTGCCGCCGAAATATACACTGACACTCGGCCTGGCGTTGCACGAACTCTGTACCAATGCGGCGAAGTACGGAGCTTTGTCGAACGACAGCGGTTGGGTGCGGATCGAGTGGAAGATCGAATGTCGCGATGATTCCCGAAGCCTGCACATGCAGTGGACGGAAATCGGCGGACCGCCCGTTGCGCAGCCGTCGCGCCGCGGCTTCGGGTCGCGGCTTATCGAACGCGGTTTGCGCCAGGACCTGAACGGCGACGTGAAACTCTCTTTTGCCGCGTCGGGAGTCGTGTGCACGATCCATACGCCCGTGCCGGCCAGTTCGGACATGTATTTCGTGGAGTAGATCGTGGACATAAGACAAAACGATCCCGGTGATTTGCGCGTCCTCATCGTCGAGGACGAGTCGCTCATAGCGATGCTGATGGAGGACGCGCTATCCGATCTGAATTGTACTGTGGTTGCCACGGCCTCTTCCCTTGGCGAGGCACTCGACAAAGCGGCATCGATGGATTTTGATGTCGCCATTCTGGATATGAACCTGAACGGCGCTCAAGCCTGTCCCGTCGCCGAACTGTTGGTCCGAAGGCAGATTCCGTTCATGTTCGTAACCGGCTATGGCGCACCCGGCGTGCCGGACCGATTCCGCGGCATTCCGGTGCTTTCCAAACCGTTCAACGAGCGCGATGTGGGGCGTGCTCTCGAAGCGGCGCTGAAGGCGCATGCGTCCGTCGAACCGACAGGAACGAGCCCCGCCCGGGAATGACAAATTCGTTTTAGCATGTTTGACAGTGCAAGAGAATGAATGAGACGCACCGCTACGAAGGCGGATGCCATTGCGGCAGTCTCAGCTTCACCTTCCAAACATCGGCACCGCTGGAGGTGCTGGGGCTGCGTGCCGATCAGTGCAGCTTCTGCCGTGCGCATGGCGCCCGCAACACGAGCGATCCGTACGGCACGGTCTCCATTTCGGCGCATGACGCGGATGCGCTCATCCGCTACCGTTTCGGCCTGCGGACGGCCGATTTTCTCATTTGCGGGCGCTGCGGCGTCTATATCGGCGCGTTGCTGGAAGACGACGGCAAGAGCTGGTTCACCGTCAACGCGAACGCAATCCGCCCGCCGCCCCCGGACGATTTTCCCGTTGTTCCGGTCGACTACGAAGGCGAGGATGTGCCTGCGCGCATCGCCCGCCGCAAACGGAAATGGACGCCGGTAATCGCGTTCGTCATTGCCGGCCCCTGAACTGGAATCGCGTCACTTGAATTTCGCGCCGGAATGACTGCGATCAGCCGGGGAAGTTCTCGCCGAACATCGGCAGCCCGCTCTTCGACTCGGCGCAGCGCGGCAAGTCATGGAACCTCGAAAATGCCGCGAACCGGTTGCGGTGTGCCTCTGGAGACAGGCACTCACGCCTGGCTTTCGGGATACTCTTCGATGGCGTCGACCCGGTTCGGGTAGAAGGCCAGATGGTTCTTGATGGCGGCCACCGCGTCGTAAGGAGCCTCGTAGGTCCACACAGCGTTGACGGCACGCTCTCCGCCCGAGGGAATGCTGAAATATGCGCAGTCGCCCTTGTAGGGGCAGTAAGTCGTATGAGCGCTTCGCTCGAGCCGCGTCATGTCGACATCCTTGCGCGGAATGTACTGCACCGCCGGGTACCCCGCTTCGCGGAGGATCAGCGCGTTGCGGCTGTCGGCCAGAATCGCGCCGCCCGCCGAGACCACGACCCGTTTGGGATTGCGCTCGACCCTGATGGGATGATCGGGTCCCGGGACCCTGATTGTCTTCGGACTTGTCTGTTCCGACATGCTTCACCTCCTGCAATTGGTGCCCGGCACCGCGCGGCGCGGCGTCGCTGATGATTGCTTCGTGAGGCTCACAGTTTTGAGCCGCCATCGACGTGGATGATGTCCCCGCTGATCCAGCGCGCGTCGTCCGAGGCGAGGAAGGCGATCACACCGCCGATATCGGCGGGTTCGGCGAGGCGCTTCAGGGCCTGCATGCCAAGCGTGTAGTTCCTGCCGGATTCCGTCTTCGTGAAGTTCGACATGTCGGTTTCGACGACGCCTGGCGCCACGGCGTTCACGCGGATGCCGCGCGACCCCAGCGCAGATGCGAAATGCTTCACAAGCGTGTCGACGGCGCCTTTCGTCGCCGCGTAGGCCGACGTCGTGCCGACCACGGCACGTGCCGCGAGCGAGGACAGCATGATGATGCTGCTGCCTTCGTGCAGAATGGGCAGAAGCTGCTGCACGAGGAAGAAGGGCGCCCGCACATTGACGGCGAAGAGACGATCGAAATCTTCAACCGTATACTCCTCGAGCGCGACGGCTTTGGACGTGCCGGCATTGGCGACGAGGATGTCGAGGCGATCGCCGGCCATGGCCCGCGCCTGCCGTGCGAGCTTGTGTGGCCCGTCGGCAGCCGAAAGATCCGCCGCGACGGCATCGGCGCGGCCGCCGCTCTTGCGAATCTCGGCAATGACGGCTTCCGCCTCTTTCGCGCCGCTTGCGTAATGGACGAGCACCTGCGCGCCGGCACGCGCCAGCGCGAGAGCGCCGGCCCGGCCAATGCCGCGCGAAGCGCCGGTGACGAGAGCCGTCTTTCCAGAAAGGGTGGTCATGATCCGGGTTCCTTGCCTTTGGTTTGTTACTCCCAACGATTGGCATTCTTTTCGAAGCCGGCACGCTGCACGCGCACCACGCAGAAACGCTGGCCCGAGGGCGCGCGCATGACCACCCAGCGTTCCTTGCGCTGATCCACTTTGGCGCCCAGTTTCTCGAGCCGTGCCACTTCCGCCGGAATGTCGTCGGTTTCGATATCGATGTGCACGCGGCTGTCGTGGTCCACGCGCTGGATCTGAACACTGATCTCGTCCGGCGGTGTCTCCAGCATGCGGTAATTGCCGCGGCTGCCGGGATGTTTCGGATCAAGTGGCCGGCCAAGCGCTTCGGCCCAGAATCGGGCGGCTTCGTCGATATTGTCGGTCCTGCAGTCAATCAACACGCCATTGATGCGCGAGTGATGCATGTCGTTGCCGCCTTATCGCTCCCACCAAAGGTAGTGCATTGATTCGTCGGTTCAAATTTTTTGTGGGTCTGCGCGCAGCGCATGTGCAGACTGCCGTGCATCAACCGCACCGCAATGTCGGCGGTGATAAATTGGCCCGGCAGGGTTCGGTGGATTATGCTTCTCCGTCAGAATCAGAGAGATCGTGTCCCATGCCGCCCAGGCGGGAATATCGGTGGGTGCGGGTGAAGGTGCTTTCGTCGGCGGAGAAAGCGGCCGTCGCCGCAACGTGCGAGCGCCTTATCACCGACGTTCTGAAGCCGCGCTTTCTTCCTGAAATCAGACCGACGGAATTCAATTATCCGGTGGATATCTGCGGACGATGGCGCGGCAACAAATACAGTTTCATCACGCGCTACCGGTCCGGCTTTGCCGATAATGCCGGCGAGGAATTCGATTCGGCACACGCCCGCATCGATCATCTGGAAGAAGTTCTGTCGGAGACGCTGTTCGACGTCATGTGGCATCGGCATACGGGACAATGGTTCCGTCTGCGACATCGCTTCTCGCTCGATCAGGCGCTGAACGAGATCGCAACGAACGGATTGCTGTGGCCGCTGTGAGCGCCGGCGCCCGCTTCGACGTCGGCGAGCTGCGCGAACTCGCGGGCGACAAGGTCTTCGCGCGCGGCGAGGCGTATTTCCGCGAGGGTCAGGTCACCATCATCAGCCTTGAGCCGAAGCGCGTGCTGGCGCAGGTGGCCGGCAGCGAAGATTAC
>Ga0335074_10012993_pt1 | contig 11695 bp, 9 predicted proteins | sample Lox_Sample_23_FD_206715 | JGI IMG/M metagenome (GOLD analysis project Ga0335074, IMG submission 206715) | Soil microbial communities from Loxahatchee National Wildlife Refuge, Florida, United States - Lox_Sample_2.3 | ecosystem: Environmental > Terrestrial > Soil > Wetlands | place: USA: Florida...
CGGGCCGCCGCCCGAGCGGCCGCGCGCAGCGCAGGCCAGTCAATCGCCAAGGTCGGCCCCTTCTCCGGTCAGTTCCAGGCCCTCACTCTGTCACGCCTTGACGTACGGCTGGCCGTCGGCCTTGGGCGGCCGGACCTTGCCGACGAGGCCGGCCACGGCGATGATCGTGGCCACGTAGGGTGCCATGTTCATGATCGGGGCCGGCAGTACCGGGTTCACCGTCGGGAGCACCAGGGCCATCTCCTCACAGAACCCGAAGAGCAGCGCCGCGGCGAGCGCGCCAAGCGGGGTCCACCGGCCGAAGATCAGTGCCGCCAGCGCGATGTACCCGAAGCCCGAGCTGATGTCCGGGATGAAGCTGCCGACCGAGCCGATAGTCAGATAGGCGCCGCCGATACCCGCCACCAGCCCGCCGAGGATGACGTTGCGGTAGCGGATCCACAGCACATTGATTCCCACCGTGTCGGCGGCGGTCGGGTGCTCGCCGACCGCGCGGACCCTCAGGCCCCAGCGGCTATGGAACAGGGCCACCTGGATGACGATGATGGCGGCATACGTGATGTACAGGAAGACGGTCGAATCGAAGAAGATCGGGCCGATGATCGGGATCTGGCTGAGCCCGGGGATCTTGATGCTGCCGAACGTGATCCCGGTGTTGTAGTTCGGGTTCTGGGACATCAGCCGGTCGTACAGGTAGTCCGTCATGCCGAGAACGAGCACGTTCAGCACCACGCCGAGGACGATCTGGTCCGTCAGGAAGCTGATCGCGAACACCGCGAGCAGCACTCCGACGAGGCCGCCGGCCAGCGATCCGGCCACCAGCCCGACCCACAGCCCGCCGAACGCGCTGGCAACGATCGCGGCGGTAAACGCCCCGAACAGCAGCTGGCCCTCGATGGCGATGTTGATAACGCCCGAGCGCTCGCAGAGGCAGCCCGCCAGCGCGCCCAGGATCAGCGGGATGGATTCGGTGAACGTCCCCTGCGAGATGATGATCACGTTGAGCGGGATCGCGCCGGCGTCGGCCCAGCACAGCAGGGACAGCAGGAAGCACACCAGCACGCCGGCGATGGCCAGCCGCTTGGCCAGCCGGCTGAACGGCACCGTCTCGCGCAGCACGCCCAGCCCCACCGCCACGACTCCCAGCGCGTAGCAGACCGGTGCGGCCGGCACTCTGATCACCGGGATCTTGATGCTCGCCGACGCCAGCGACAGCTCGAAGCTGGCGTCGCCCGCATGGGCGAGCGCGCCGAAGATACCGATGTTGATCAGGCCAATGACGATGAAGGTGGCAGCCGCCAGGTGCCGGCGGCGTTCCGTAGTGAGCGGTGGGCGTACCGCCGTGGCGACCGTGGTCAACCGTTCCACCCCTTCGCGACCGCCTCAAGGCCGGTACCCGCGGTGCTCCGCAGCCGGAAGACGGCGCGGATCAGCGCGGGCGCGGCGACGAAGAGCACGATCAGTCCCTCGAGCACCTGGACGATGTCGGCCGGAACCTGGCCGAGCGTGGCCGCCTCCACGTAGGTCCCGCCCACGTGCAGCGCACCGAACAGCAGCCCGGCGAGCACGACGCCGATCGGCCTGGCGCGCCCGAGCAGGGCGACGGTGATGCCGTCGGGACCGTAGGTGCCGTAGCTGTTGAACGTGAGCTGGGTGTTGGTGCCCTGGATCACCGCCGCCGCGGAGAGCCCGGCCAGCCCGCCCGCCAGCAGCATCACCAGGATCCAGGACCGCTCGACCTTGATGCCGGCCGTGCGCGCGGCACTCGGGCTTGCGCCCACGGTACGGAACTGGAATCCGGTCGTTGTGCGGGACAGCAGCCAGGCGACCGCGAGCGCGGCCGCGACAGCGATCAGGAAGCCGATGCCGACTTGCGGTGGCGGCCCGCCGACGTGCGCGAGGTTGGCGTCGTTGGCGATGAACGGCGCGATCTCGTTGGTCTGGTGCGGCTGCTGGAGCATGGTTGGGTGGGACAGCAGATAGGAGAGCAGGTCGTACATCACGTAGTTGAGCATGATCGTGACGATGACCTCGTGGGCTCCGGTCCTGGCCTTGAGAAAGCCGACGAACCAGCCGATCACCGCGCCGCCGACGAACGCGCCGACCAGGCAGACGATGACGTGGATGACCGGCGGCAGGCTGACCCCGAAACCGAGCCAGGTCGCCACGATCGCGCCGCCCACCCACTGGCCGGCCGCGCCGATGTTGAACAACCCGGCCCGGAACGCGATGGCCACCGACAAGCCGGTAAGGATGAGCGGCGTGGCCTGGGCGCAGGTCGATGACAGCGGATAGAAGATCGCCGCGATCGAGCCGCCGTGGAAGGCCGCACTGACCGTGGACGGATTGAGGATGGCGCCCTCGAACATCTGGGTATAGGCGAACGACACCGAGTCCCAGGTCTGTGTGAGCGCATAGATGGGGTACGAGAAAAACGTGCTCCACGCCTTGGTCACGACGGGGTCGCTGAACGCGATGAGAATGGCGCCGACGACCAGCGCCAGGAAGATCGCCAGGATCGTGATCACTGTGGAGCTGCCCTGCGTGATCGCCTGAATGATCACGGTTCCGGTCAGCCTGGCACGCGACCCCGGCGGCTTGCCCGGCCCGGTTTGCCCGGCCTCGGTTTGCCCGGCCTCCACGGGCTCGGCCGGCTGCGCCGCTGCTGAGCCGGTCGAGGCTGGCTCCGGGTCCGGCCCGGTCGCCGGGGTCTCAGTCACTGCGTCGGCTCCTCGGGTCGGGGCGCGGGTTGGTCGGCCAGCGTGCCGGGCTCCTCCAGGATCTCGTCGGCATCGGGTGCGTGCGGACTCGTGCCGCTGCCTGGCTGGCCGTCAGACGCTGCGTCCCCGGCGCCGATCATCAGCAGGCCAAGCTCCTGCTCCGGCACGTCGGGCGGGCGCATCCCGACGATCTTGCCCTCGTACATGACGGCGATCCGGTCAGACAACGCGTAGATCTCGTCGAGCTCCGAGGACACGATGATGACGGCGACCCCTTGGTCGCGCGCCTTGACGATTTGCGAGTGCACGAACTCGATCGATCCGACGTCCAGGCCGCGGGTGGGCTGGCTGGCCAGCAGCAGCTTGTTCGGCCGGCTCAGCTCGCGGGCGACGACGACCTTTTGCTGGTTGCCGCCGGACAGGGTTCCGGCCGGGGTCAGCACCGACCGCGTCCGGACGTCATACTCGTCCACCAGCCGGACAGCCGCCTTCCTGACGGCGTCCGCATTCATCGCGATGCCGCGGGCGTAGGGCGGCTGGTCGTAAACGTCGAGCACCAGGTTCTCGGCGACCGGGAACGCCCCCACCAGGCCGTCCTCCTGCCGGTCCTCAGGTACGTAGCCGATACCCGCCCGGAGCCGCTCGCGGGTACTCGCGCCGGCGATATCCGCCCCCGCGAGCAGCACCGACCCGGTCGAGGGCCGCAGGCCCATCAGGGCCTCGCAGAGCTCGGTCTGCCCGTTGCCCTGCACCCCCGCGATGCCGAGGATCTCACCGGCCCGCACGTCGAACGACAGCGAATCCACGGCGAGGCCGCCAAACTCGGCCGGCACGGTGAGGTCACGGACGTCGAGCATGACGTCGGCCGGCCTGGCCGTCTCCTTGCTGACGCGAAGCTGGACGGCCCGCCCGACCATGAGGGCGGCCAGCTCCGCGCCGCTGGTGCTCGGTGGCCGCTCGGCGACGACTTTGCCCCGCCGGAGCACCGTGATGCTGTCGGCGATGGTCTGGACCTCGCGGAGCTTGTGCGAGATGAAGACGATCGACCGGCCGCTGTCGCGCAGCTGGCGCATGATCTGGAACAAGTCCTCGGTCTCGCCGGGCGTCAGTACCGCCGTTGGCTCGTCCAGCACGAGCATCCTGGCGTCCCTGAGCAGCGCCTTGATGATCTCGACTCGCTGCTGCACGCCCACGGGCAGGTCCTCGACGTAGGCATCGGGATCGATCCGGAGCCCGAAGCGCTGTGACAGGTCGCGGACCTCGGCGCGCGCCCGGCGCCGGTCGAGCAGCCCGAGCGACGGCACGTTCAGTCCGCCGGGCAGGGTGAGCTTCCGGATCGGCTCCGCGCCGAGCGTGACGTTCTCCGCAACAGTGAAGACCGGGACGAGCATGAAGTGCTGGTGCACCATGCCCACGCCGGCGCTGATCGCGTCCTTGGGGGAACGGATGTGCACGGGCTGGTCGTCGATGAGGATCTCGCCGTCGTCCGGCTGCATCAGCCCGTACAGGACGTTCATCAGGGTTGTCTTGCCAGCGCCGTTCTCGCCGAGCAATGCCTTGATCTCGCCAGGCTGGACGACCAGATCGATGTGGTCGTTGGCCACGAGACTGCCGAATCGCTTGGTGATACCGCGCAGTTCAAGCTTCACCGGCTGTCTCCGTGTGCACCCGCTGGTCAGCCACCTGGCGAAGCCAGGCAGCTGACCAGCTCATGCGATCGTTACTCGGCTTTTGATCCGTGGTTAGACCGGGCTCTTGGTCGCCGGCTTGATCTTCCCGCTCTCGATGTCCTGCTTCAGCGTGTTGATCTCGGCCTGTACCGAGGCGGGCACCGTGGATGAGAAGTCGTGGTACGGGGACAGCACGGCGCCGCCGTTGGCGAGGGTGCCGATGTAGGTGCCCCCGTGGAAGCTGCCGTTCGCCGCCGCGAGCACCGCGGTCTTCACAGCCTCGGTGATGCCCTTCGTCACGCTGGTCAGCATGTACTTGCAGTACTGCGCGGCGCTGACGCAGCCGTCGGTGTCCACCCATTCCATCGACACGCTCTTGCCTGACGTGTCGGCGGTCTGGACGGCCTTCGCGGTACCAAGGCCGACGCCGCCGGCCACCGGGAAGATGATGTCCGCACCCTCGCCGATGAACGTGTTCGTCAGGGTCTGGCCCGCGCCGACGTTGGTGAAGTTGCCGATGAAGTCACCCTTCTGGGTCTGCTCGTTCCAGCCGAGGACCTTGACGCTGGCGTGCTTCTGCTGGTTGTAGTACTGGACTCCGTCCCAGAAGCCGTCCTCGTAGATGGTGACCGTGCCGAAGTTCTCACCGCCGTAGGTGGCCACGACGTGAGACTTGCTCATTGCGGCCGCCAGGTAGCCGCCCAGGAAACCGTCCTCGACGGTGTCGAACACGAGCTGGTCGATGTTCGTCTCCTTGGCGCCGGTCAGGCATTCGGAGGCATACGAGCAGTCGACGATCGCGAACTTCTGCTTTGGATTCGCCTTGGCTGCCGCCTCGGTCGCGTCCGCCATCAGGAATCCGACCGTGACGATGATCCCGCACTTACGGCCGATGAAGGTGCTGATGTTAGACGCGTAGTCAGCGGAGGTGGTGGACGGCAGGTACGTGACCTTGATCTTGCTCGGGTCGGTTGCCGCGGCCGCCTGCATGCCCTGCCACGAGGACTGATTGAACGACTTGTCGTCGATGCCGCCGGTGTCGGTGACCATGCAGCCCAGGAACTTTCCGCTGGCTGACGAGCCAGAAGTACTGCTTGGCGAGCTCGACGACGGGCTGCCGCATGCGGCGGCCAGAAGGGCAACCGCGCCGATCGCGGCAACAGCCCTCAGTGTGACCCTCACCGGTACCTCCTCTGCGGGGGCGGGTAAGGCGGTCCGGAGGGCCGCCAGATTTTTGCCCGGAAGCGTGCCAGCTGCGGGCGAGTCGTCCCGGATGGCCCCGGGATTGCACGAAGAGTAATCCGGGCGTCGCCGCCGGGGAAGCATGAATCCCCTGTCCAGGCCCTGACGTTGCTGAATCGAGACCGTGTAGTGCCAAACATTCACAATCGCGCTTGATGGCAATTGCATTGCGGCGTCTCCTGCCGGCGACCTCACCGTGTCTCGGTTCGGCAACAGCGGCGGCAGTCTGGGCAGCTTGCGGCTTCCACGGGCCGTCACCCGGGAATTAACGTCGTATAGCCGGGCGCGCCGCCACCTACAGGAGGTTTAACGGTGCGAACAAGGATCAGGAACGCGGTGGCACTCGGCGCCATCGGGTTGTTAACCGCCGCGTGCGGGGGGTCGGCGGCACCGGCGAGTTCACCCTCCCCCAGGGCACCGTCCCCGACGTCGGCCGCCCGCGCCTCGTCGGCCGGCAGGTTCCTCGGCTGCCTGGTGACCGATACCGGCGGCATCGACGACCGGTCCGTCAACGCCTCCTCCTGGCAGGGGATGCAGGAGGCCAGGGCCGCGGAGCCGGGCAAGATCACGGTGACGTACCTGCCGTCCTCGTCCGGTACCGACTACACACCGAACATCAACACGTCCATCAGCAAGAAGTGCGGGATCATCGTCACCGTCGGGCTGCTGATGGGCGACAACACCCAGGCCGCGGCGCAGGCCCACCCGAACCAGAAGTTCGCGATCGTTGACTACGACTACAGCCCTCCGGTCAAGAACATCGACGCGCTCATGTTCAACACCGTGCAGGACGGCTTCCTCGGCGGCTACCTGGCCGCGGGCATCTCGAAGAGCGGCGCGGTCGGCACGTTCGGCGGCGAGGAACTGCCCACGGTGACCATCTATATGGACGGCTTCTGGGACGGCGTCCGGTACTACGACCAGCAGCACCACGCCAAGGTCAAGGTCCTCGGCTGGAACGAGCAGACGCATTCGGGCCTGTTCACCGGCAACTTCACCGACCAGGCCACGGCGCAGGCCGACACCCAGACGCTGATCAGCCAGGGCGCCGACGTCATCTTCCCGGTCGCCGGCGACGCCGGCCTCGGCGCGGCCAAGGCGGTCCAGGACGCCGACGCGGCGGCCGGGAACCCCAAGGTCACGATGGAGTGGGCGAACACCGACGGCTGCTTCGCCGCCCCGCAGTACTGCAAGTATTTCGTCAGCAGCGTGACCCAGGGGATCCAGGCCGCCGTGAAGAACGCCGTGCTCAGCGCAGCCAACGGCACCTTCAAGGGCGGTACCTACGTCGGCGATCTGGCCAACGGCGGAGTCGGGCTCTCCTCGTTCCACAACTCCGCCGGCAACGTGCCTGCGTCGCTGCGGTCCGAGCTTCTCACGATCAAGGCAGAGATCATCAGCGGCCAGATCAGGCCCGCCACAAGGAGCCCGATGTAGCCATCGACGTGCCAATCCCCTCTACCATCCTGCTGATGACTCCCTATGCCGCCAATACCAGCACATCAGATCCGTATGCCGCGGCCGCGGCCAGCGCGGCACGGCTGGCGGAACGCACCGGCGAGGCGACGCACGACGTGGCCGTGGTGCTCGGGTCCGGCTGGGCTCAGGCAGCGGATGCGCTCGGATCCGGGCCTGAGGTCGCGCTCGCCGACCTCGGCGGGTTCCCGCCGCCTACCGTCCCCGGGCACGTTCCGTTGGTGCGATCACTAATGATCGAGGAAGTCCGAGTACTCGTCTTCCTCGGCCGGACCCACCTCTACGAGGGGCACCCCGTCGCCACCGTGGTGCACGGCGTGCGCACCGCGGTCGCGGCGGGCTGCCGCGTGATCGTGCTCACGAACGCCGCAGGCGGCATCCGCGCGGGGTTCCGGCCGGGCCAGCCGGTGCTGATCAGCGACCACCTCAACCTGACCGGCCATTCGCCGCTCACCGGGAGCCCGCCGCCCGACGGGCACCGGTTCGTCGACCTCACCGACCTGTACTCCGAGCGGCTTCGCGGTATCGCCCGGGTGGTCAGCCCGGGTCTTGCCGAGGGGGTCTACGCGGCGCTGCCGGGCCCGCACTACGAGACCCCGGCCGAGATCCGGATGCTGCGGACGCTCGGCGCCGACCTGGTGGGCATGTCCACCGCGCTCGAGGCGATCGCAGCGCGCCACCTAGGCGCCGAGGTGCTGGGTATTTCGCTGGTCAGCAACCTGGCGGCGGGTCTGACGCCGCAGCCGCTCGACCACGCGGAGGTCACCGCGGCCGGCGACGCCGCCGCCGGCCAGATGGGCGCGCTGCTCGCGGCGATCCTGCCCGGAGTACGGTGACGTGATGCTCGACGATCTTCGCGTGCGGCTGGACGCGTGGCTGGCCGACGACCCGGACGAACGGGACCGGGCCGAGCTCGAGGCGCTGGCCGCGGACGACGACGGCGCCGCGGCGGATGAGCTCGCCGATAGGTTCAGCGGCAGGCTGGAGTTCGGCACCGCCGGCCTGCGCGGCACAATTGGCGCCGGGCCGAACCGGATGAACCGGGCGGTGGTGCGGGGCACCACCGCCGCGCTGGCCCGATGGCTGCTCGGCCGGGGGCGGGGCATCGCCGGGACGGGCGCCGCGGAGGCCGGGGTGGTCATCGGCTTCGACGCGCGGCACCGCTCGGATGAGTTCGCCGACGAGGCGGCCAGGGTGCTGGCCGGCGCCGGGGTCCGGGTTCACCTGCTGCCCCCTCGGCAGCCAACCCCGCTTCTCGCGTTCGCGGTCCGGCACCTGCACGCGGCGGCCGGGATCATGATCACGGCTAGCCACAACCCCCCTGCCTACAACGGATACAAGCTCTACCTCCGCGACGGCGCGCAGATCGTGCCGCCCGCCGACGCCGAGATCGAGGCGGAGATCCGCAGCCTCGGCCCGCTGTCCGCTGTGCCGCTGGCGCCGCCGGACAGCCCGCTGATCATCCGGCACGGCGACGCGGTGAGCCGCGCTTACCTGGACCTGATCTGCGCCGCATCCCCCGCGCCACCGGGCGCCGACTGGCTGCGGTTCGTCTACACCCCGCTGCACGGCGTCGCGGGCTCGCTGGCGATGCGGGCATTCGAGCAGGCCGGCTTCGCTCCCCCGGACCTGGTGGCCGCTCAGGCCGAGCCCGACCCCGACTTCCCGAGCGTCACGTTCCCCAACCCGGAGGAGCCGGGCGCACTCGACCTGGCGCTGGCCCAGGCCCGTCGGTCCGGCGCCGACCTGGTGCTCGCGAACGACCCGGACGGCGACCGGCTGGCGGTGGCCGTGCCCGACGCGGACGGGGCATGGCGGACGCTCACCGGCGACCAGGTGGGCGCGCTGCTCGGCGCCTACCTGCTGGACGCCGACGCGGCCGAGCCGAACCCCGCCGACCGGCTGGTGGTCACCACGATCGTCTCGTCAACGCTGCTGTCCCGGATAGCAGCCGCGGCCGGCGCGCACTACGCGGAGACCCTCACCGGCTTCAAGTGGATCGTGCGGGCCGAGCGCCCGGGCAGCCGGTTCATTTTCGGCTACGAGGAGGCGCTCGGCTACGCGGTCGGCGAGATCGTGCGGGATAAGGACGGGATCGGGGCCGGCCTGGCGCTGCTGGGGCTCGCGGCCAGGGCCCGGTCGCGCGGCGGGTCGCTGCTCGACGCCTACGACGCGCTGGAGACGGCGCACGGTGTGCACCTGACCGGCCAGGTCTCGGTCGGCACGGCCGCACCGGGCGGGATCATGGCACAGCTGCGGGCGGTGCCGCCGAGGGACTTCGGCGGGGCGAGGGTGATCGACACGTCCGACCTGACCGGAGGAACGCCGAACCTGCCGTCCGCCGACGTGCTCAGCTACCAGCTGCTCGGCGCGCGGGTCGTCATCCGGCCCAGCGGCACCGAGCCCAAGATCAAGGCCTATCTCGAGGTCGTTGAGCCGGTCATCGGCGGGCGCCTGGACCAGGCCAGGCAGTCTGCCGCCGGCCGGCTCGGCGCGCTGCGCGAGGCAGTGGCGGCCCTGCTCGCCAGCTGAACGGGCTCAGTCGGAGACGGCCAGGATCACGTCCGATGCCTTGATCACCGCGGTCACCCTGCTGCCCTCGGCGAGCGCGAGCTCGTCGGCGGCCTCGACAGTGATCGAGGCCACCAGCCGGACCCCGCCGGCGTCGAGGGCCACGTTCGCGGTCGCTTCGCCGCGCGTGATGCTCATCACCGTTCCTTCGATTCTGTTGCGAGCGCTCAGCTTCATGTCGCTCATTGTGCCCGATCCGGGACTTGCGCCGGGTCGCCAAGACCGGCCGGGGCGTGTCAAGCTCGAACCATGAGCGCTGCGCACGATGACCCCTCCTGCGAGGTTGCGCACGGGAACGCGCCGGTCCCGGCTACGGCCGGGCGGGTGCTCGTGGCCGTGTTCGCCTCGCCCGTCGCCGACTTCCTGCTGCGCTACGCCAGGGACGCCGGCTACCGGACGGTGCTGGTTGAGCCGGACACCGAACGGGCCAAGGCTCTGCTCGACGTCGCGGCCGAGGTGCACGACGGCGTGGGCAGCCACCCGGACGGGCCGGCCGACGTGGTCGTCACCGATCACCACCGGCCCGAGCTCGGCCCGGTGCTCCGCGACGCGCTGGCCAGCGATGCCCGCTGGGTGGGCGTGCTGGGCAACCCACGGCACCCGGCTCCGCACATACCGGCCCTCGCCGAGCTCGGCGTCGAGCCGGAGCAGATAAGCCGCGTGCACCGGCCGGTCGGCCTCAACATCGGCTCCAGGGCGCCCGCCGAGATCGCGATCGCTACGCTGGCCGGCCTCATCGCCGACCGCAACGGCCGCCCTGGCGGGTTCGCCTTCTAGCGCCTCCCCGGCGATGGCCCCGCCGCCGCGCAACCGGTACGCGGATCTGCTGCGGGTCGTGGCCATCGGCATGGTGGTGCTCGGCCACTGGCTGCTGACCAGCATCCGCTACAGCGGCGGGCAGCTGTCCGGTGTCTCTGCCATGTCCGACATTGGCTGGTCCGGCTGGGGAACCCTGCTGTTCCAGGTGATGCCGGTATTCTTCCTGGTCGGCGGGTACGCCAACGCGCTCTCGTGGACCCAGCACCAGGCAGCGGGCGCGACATGGGCTGACTGGGTGCGGCACCGGGCGATCCGGCTGCTGCGGCCGACCACCGTGTACGTGGCCGTGATCGTGGCCGCGGTCGCGACGGCCAGGCTGGCGGGCGCGAACGCGGCAGAGGTCGGCCAGGCGGGCTGGGCGATAGCGATCCAGCTCTGGTTCCTGCCCGTCTACCTGCTGCTGGTCGCGTTGACGCCCGCCTTGCACGCGGCGCACCGGCGCTGGCGCCTCGCGGTGCCTGCCGTGATGGCGCTCGGTGCCGCTGGCGTCGACGCCGGCCTTCTTGGCGCCCGGCTCTCCGGTCTTGGCTACGCGAACTACCTCCTGGTCTGGGGCTCGATGCATCAGTGGGGATTCGCCTGGCAGGACGGGACGCTAACCGGTCGCCGGTGGCGGCCTTACGCGCTGGCCGCGGCCGGGGCCGCCGCCCTCGGCGGCCTCCTGGCCTGGAGCCCCTTTCCGGTGAACATGGTCGGGACGACCGCCGCCGGCGTGAACAACACCATCCCGCCATCGGTGGCGCTGCTCGCCTTCGCCGCGGTCCAGTGCGGGCTGCTGCTCGCCGCCGAGCCGGCCGCCTCCCGGCTGCTCGCGCGGTCACCACGGCTGTGGCAGCGCGTCACCTGGCTCAACGACCGGGTGCTCACCGTTTACCTGTGGCACATGACGCCGGTCGTGATCGTCGCCGTGGCCCTGTACCGGACCGGCGTGCTGGCCCAGCCGGCGATCAACTCGGCCGGGTGGTGGGCGCTGCGGCCTGCCTGGATCGCGGCGCTTGCCGTGGTCCTCGCGCCCGCCGCGATCTGGCTGGCCAGGTTCGAGCGGCCGCTGCTGCGCAGGGCAGCGGCCGGGCCGGGCTTCGGACTGTCCTGGTCGCCACTGGTGTCGCCGCCGCTGGGGTGGCACTGGCCAGGATCACGATCTACGGGTTCGCCCCGGGCGGTGAGGTTCCGGCCGACACGCTCGCGGTGTATGCC
>Ga0335074_10012994_pt1 | contig 11694 bp, 10 predicted proteins | sample Lox_Sample_23_FD_206715 | JGI IMG/M metagenome (GOLD analysis project Ga0335074, IMG submission 206715) | Soil microbial communities from Loxahatchee National Wildlife Refuge, Florida, United States - Lox_Sample_2.3 | ecosystem: Environmental > Terrestrial > Soil > Wetlands | place: USA...
TATACGCTGTTCGCAAATCCGGCCCGCCGAAGCAGATATTCGTAGGATAAATGTCCGGCATCTTCACTTGCTCTCGCACCTCACCCTGCGGCGAGAACACTGTGATATGCCCGGTACCCAGCGTGGCGACGCAAATATTGCCGCCGGCCGTCACGGCGAGGCTGTCGAACCGCGCGAAGCCGGCGATGCTGCCAACCAGCCGGCCGCCATGCGCCGCCTGGCTGGTGTCCTTCTTCACCACCCCAGGCGACTCGATATCGAACGCCCACAGCCGCGCGCTTTCGGTATCGGTGACGTAAACCGTGCGGTTGTCGGGCGACAGGCCGCAGCCATTGGGGCTGAGGATCGGATAGGCGATCTCCATCACCTTCGACCCGTCCGGCAGCGCGTAATACAGCCCGCCATGATCGCGATGCCGCGCGTAGCGCTTGCCCAGGTCGGTGAAATAGAAGCCGCCATGCTCGTCGAACACCAGATCGTTTGGTGCCGACAGCTTGTTGCCAGTGACCTCGGTGTAGAGGCGGCGTGCGGCGCCGGTCTTTGCGTCGATATGCTCTATCCAGCCGCCGGCATACCCTTCCAGCGGCCCGACGCCCATGGAATGACCAGCCACGTAACGGCTCCCACCGTTGTTGCACCCGATCAGCGCGCCGCCCGGGCCGATCGCCAGCCCGTTCGGGCCGCCGCCGGTATCGGAGAGCAGGGTCACCGTGCCGTCCGCGGCGACGCGTGAGACGCGGCGGTTGCGGATCTCCGTCAGGATCACCGAGCCGTCTGGCATGGCGACGGGCCCTTCGGGAAATCCGAGACCGGTCGCCATGATGCGTACATCTGCCATTGCCGTTTCCTCCGCTTGCGGTTGTGCCCATCCTGTGCCGTCGGCAGCGCAGGTCAAGCCGGTTGCAGGTGCCGGTCCAGCGCCAGCAACAGTCCATTCGCGCCGATGGCAAACAACATCACCAGCAGTGTGACAGCGGTGGTCAAACGCACATTGTGGGAACTGATGCCGTTGATGATGAGGAAGCCCAGGCCGCGCTGCGAGGCGAACATCTCGCCGATCAGCACGCCCAGCAGCGTGACCGAGAAGCCGATGTGCAGCCCGCTGACCACTTCGGGCAACACCGCGGGCAGCAGCACGCGCCAGCCGGTCTGCAGCGAGGTCAGCCGCATGGCGCGCGCCGAACGCAAATAGACCGGCGGCAGCGTCTTCACTGCGCCAAGTGTAAACAGGACGATCGGGATCATGCCGTGAATGACGCCGAATGCGACCTTGGCGGACAGGCCCAGGCCGAACGCCAGCAGCATCACCGGATAAAGTGTGACTTTCGGGATGGTGTAGAGCGCGACCAGCATCGGTTCCGCCACATCACCGGCAATGCGCCGCAGCCCAAGCCATAGCCCAAGCGCCACACCCGCAACCGCGGAAATCAGCAGTGCATAGGCGAAGGCCAGCATGGTGGCGGCGACGTGCGGCCAGAAGGTGGCGCTGCCCAGGAGAGTAGCGGCGTAACGGAATGTCGCCAGTGGGGATGTGATGGCGACGTCGCCGGCATAGGCGAACAAGCCTTCCCAGATTGCCAGCACCACCAGCGTCATTGCGATCGCGTCTGTGATGCCGGTGCGGAGACGCCGGCGTGGTTGCACGCTGGCGCTCATATGCGGCCGCGGCGGGCGTTCATCCGCACCTCCCAGGCGTGCAGCAGGCCGTTGACAATAGTGGCCGTCAGCAACACGAACAACATGCGGCCGTACATCGCGCGGTTCTCGAAGCTTTCATAGGCGTAGGCGATGCCGTAGCCGAGCCCGCCGCTGGACAGGATGAACTCGCCGGCAATCACGCCAATGAATGCGTAGGCGAGGCACAGTTTGATGCCGTTGCACAGGCTTGGCAGCGTGGCCGGCAGCACCACCAGCAACCCGGTGCGCAGCGGTCCCATGCGATGCACGCGCGCGACCTTGCGCAGCACGCGGGGCACGCGGTCCAGGCCGGTGAGCGTGGCGATCACCATCGCCGGCACGGCGGCGATGAACGCGATAACGATCAGCGGCAGCATCGTCAGGCCGAACAACGCCACCAGCAGCGGGTAGAACACGAACACCGGCACGGCATAGTAGGATGCGAGCAATGGTGCGATCGCGCGGCGCACGCGCGGCATGGCATGCACAGCCGCACCGGCGGCGAAGCCGATCACCACGGACAGGCACGCTGCGATGCCGACCGCAGAGAAGGTATGGATGATGTCGTCCGTGATCTCGCCGGAGACGACCATCTGCACCATGGCGACGAACATCTCGCTGGGCGGGATCAAGGTCAGCGGGTTGATGACGTGCGTGCGGCAGAACAATTCCAGCAGCAGGATGCAGCCGCCGACGACTGCAACCCGCGTCCATCGCACGCGTGCTGAGCGGGTCATTGTCAATGTCTGCTCGTGGAGGGAGCTAGAGAAGCACGGCTGGCGGAAGTTAGAGAAGCACGTGTGGAGAAATCCAGAGAAGCACGGGGCACACTGCAAACCCATGTTGTTGCGAGGAGCGAAGCGACGAAGCAACCTCCGCCGGACAGTTCCCCGAACCTTCCTTGCGACACAACGACCGAGGTTGCTTCGTCGCTGCGCTCCTCGCAATGACATGGGTGCGCAGCGATCCGCACCGCGCTCATTGCGTCCGTCCCATCGCCTTCATCGATTCGGCGCGCAGTGCGGACCACAGCCGCGCCGTGACGTGACCAAACGCATCGTCGGCCACGATGCGGCTGTCCCGCTCGCGCGGCCACTGCGTCTCCACCAGGTCGATGAAGCGCCCCGGACGCGCCGACATCACACCCACGCGGTCCGACAGCATCGCCGCCTCATCCAGCGCGTGCGTGATCAGCAGCACCGTTGCGCCGGTCTCGCGCCACAGCCGCAGTAGTTCGTCCCCCATCAGCAGGCGGGTCTGCTGATCCAGTGCGCCGAACGGCTCGTCGAGCAGGATCAGGCGCGGCTGCAAGACCAGCGTGCGGGCAATGCAGACCCGCTGGCGCATGCCGCCGGAGAGCTGTGCCGGATAGGCGGTAGCGAACTCCCGCAACCCCATGAAGCCGATGGCATAATCCACGCGGCGCGCGATCTCCGCCGCGGCGACGCCGGCGCGGCGCAGCCCGAAAGCAACGTTGTCACGCACGGTCAACCACGGGAAGCTGGCGTCCTCCTGGAACACGATGCCGATGCCGTCCGGCACCTCTCCCGCGACCGGCTTGCCCTCGAATGTGATGCTGCCCTCGGTCGGCGCGCTGAGTCCGGCCAACACATCCAGCAGCGTGGACTTGCCGCAACCTGACGGACCAACGACGGAAAAGAATTCTCCCGTGGCCAGCTCCAGATCGACCGGTCCCAGCGCATGCACCGGCCGCGCCGCCGCGTAGACGCGCGTAACGCCACGCATGGCTGCGTGCGCCGTGCGGGCTGCTACCGCCTGATCCATCAATTGGTCTGCTTCGGCAGGAACTCGGAATCGATGATCTTCTGCCAATCGACCGGGCCCTTCTGCTGGCCCATGATCCGCAGGCCCTCGACCATGTTGTCCATGCCCTTGATGTCGATGGTGCCTTCGGTCCAGTAGTGGATCTTCACAAAATTCGCGAACACCTTGCGGTACAGCCCTGGATCGCCGCTATAGGCTTTGGCAACGATATCGGCTGCCTCGTCGGGGTGGGCATAGATGAATTGCACGCCCGCGCGCCGCGCGGCGATGATCGCCGCCAGGGCCTTCTTGCCGTGCGGCGTCGCCAGATACGCATCAGTGGTTACCCCGACCGACTGCATCATATTGCATGGCACGACGTCACAGGAGCGGAAGACGATCTGCAGCTTGTCCGCATTCTCCGACCACACGGGTTCGCCGGTCATGCCGGTATCGATCGCGCCGCTCAGCACCGCGGAGAGGTTCGCGCCGATATCGCCGGCGGCGACCAGGTGCACATCCGATGTCGTCATGTTGTGGTTCTTTAACGCCATCAGGATGATCATGTTGGTGGCGGAGCCGGGCGAGGTGAACCCGACGCGCTTGCCGCGGATGTCCTGGAACGCGTGCAGCGGCGAGCCCTGCTTCGCGATCCACACGATGTCGTCGATCGTATCGACACCGCCAAACAGGATTTTCAGCGGCTCGCCGTGGTTGATTGCGGCGATGGCGGCGGACGTGGCGACCTCGCCGAACGGCAGGTCGCTTGCCAGCATGTTGCGCACCGATGTGCCGCCGCCGGCCGAGGTAAGAATGCCGGTGATATCGACGCCGCGCTGCTTGAAGAAGCCTTTCGCCATCGCCACCGCATAGGGCGCGCCATAGAACGCGGAACCGTAATGCGTCACGGTAATGCTGTCGGCCCGCGCCATGCAGCAGCCGGCAAACAGCACGGCCAGGACGGCGGCAAGGCGCACAAGCAGGCTTGGCATAGGACAGTTTCTCCCGAAGCTTGATGTTGCTGAACTCTAACACGCGGCAATGGCGGGACAAGCCGGGGCTGGCGCTATCGCCCGCTTCATGGGAAGCTGCAACCGGGCAGCAGCGGGGGGAAAACGCAATGGCAACGGTCGGCAACGGCGACTACATCTATGAACCGGTGGTGAACTGGGCGAAGCTGCCGCCCGGCTGGTCGTTCAAGGAAATCGGCTCGGTCGGCGTCGACAAGAACGACAACGTCTATGTCTTCAACCGCGGCGAGCACCCGATGATGGTGTTCGACCGCGACGGCAATTTCCTGCGCTCCTGGGGCGAGGGAATATACCCGCGCGCGCACGGCGTGTTCATGGCACCGGACGATACGATCTGGTTGACCGATGATGGCGACCACACCGTGCGTCAGTGCACACTGGAAGGCAAAGTATTGCTCACGCTCGGCGTTCCCGGCAAGCCGTCGCCCTGGATGAGCGGCGAGCCGTTCCATCGCTGCACGCATACCGCGATGTCGCCGCAGGGCGACATCTACGTGTCCGACGGTTACGGCAATTCGCGCGTTCACAAATACTCACCGGACGGCAAGCTGCTGTTGTCCTGGGGCGAGCCAGGCACCGATCCCGGCCAGTTCAACATCGCGCACAACATTACCTGCGATGGCGACGGCTGGGTGTATGTTGCGGACCGCGAAAACCATCGCGTGCAGGTGTTCGACGGCAACGGCCGGTACGAAACGCAGTGGAACAACCTGCATCGTCCGTGCGGGCTGTACATGCCGCCGGGCAAGTGCCCGATCTGCTATATCGGCGAACTGGGCGCGGTGCAGCCGGTGAGCCGGCACGTGCCGAATCTCGGGCCGCGGGTGACGATCGTGGACAACACGGGCAAGCGGATCGCGCGGCTGGGCGGCTGGGGGCCGGGGATGGGACCGACCGAGTTTCTGGCGCCGCATGGGCTGACTGTGGATTCGCGCGGCGATATCTATGTCGGTGAAGTGTCGTGGACCAACTGGCCGCAGACCTATCCGGGGCAGGAACGGCCGGCGAATCTGCGGTCGCTGCACAAGTTCAGGAAGCTGGGGTAATCAGGGGTCGGGATCGTTGGCGTCACTCGGCCGCCCCGGCGCGCGTTGTTTGACCAAATGATCTATGACTGCAAGCGCGCGGCGGGCGGTTGATGCCAGCTCCGGATCGTCAGCGGATCGTTGCTCTGCCCGGCGAAAGAGTCTCGTGGCCTCCGCAACTGCTCTATCAAAGCCGAGAGCGGCGACGTTGACTCCATCGCTTTGGGTGTTAGGGAGCTTTTCTAAGTTCGCAGCTTGTACTGCGGCCCGGAGCAGGAGATTGCCAGCCGCCACCTGAAATCGAGCACTCCGTGCCAAACCGGAGCTTGCGATAAGTTGGTCATCGATCAGCTTCACCAATCCGCGGACCTCACGCAATCGAAACAGAAGGTCCGTCGCTCGGGTCAATTCCTGCTCAGTCAAGCGGGTTTTGCCTACGAGCGCGATCAACCGAATGCAGAGTTCCCGGACCTCCAACGACGTGTCAGCTTGATTGGCCAGAGACCGGACCAGGCCGAGCATGCGGCCGGGATCAATCGCGCGCGTCTTTTCCGATGGGTCGAACTTTTCCAGAATGAGCCCTATCCAATCGCATGTGCGTTGCGTGTCTCCACGCTGTGCAGCTTGCTCCGCCTGCATGACCGCTGTTTGCAGCACGTGCCTTGGATGGGCAGGCAGCACGCAAACGACATGCTGAGTGTCCGCCTCGAATATCGGCGGCGGACAGCCTTCATCCCGCATGGTTCGAAGGATGGTTGGGATACCCTGTCCCTCGGCCTGGGCAAATTGGAGGCGGTTGAAGAACCATGCCAGGGTCTGGTTCCGCCACTTGGGCGGAGCCTCACCACGTTCAAGGGCTGCCGCATCGACACCCAACGGCAGGGAGCCCGGCGAATCAAATTCCACCCGATCGGCAAACGACGTGATTCGGACGGGATCAGTCAGCTCGTAATCGCGGTGGGCCAGCGCGTTTCCCATGGCCTCAAGCAGCGCGCGCACAGGATATTTCTCTGCATTCGGTGTCAACAGGTCTTCCTTATCAAAGACTGTCGACACCTGCGCTGTCAGCAACTGTCGTAGCTGACGAGCTTGCTCGATGACTGTCCCGGCAATCTCATGCCGTTCGCGTGGCGGTCGGAGCGATCGAGACCAGGGTAGACCGAGAACAGACTGAATGCACCTGGAATAAATCGCTGCACAGTGCGACCGAACAACAAGATCGCAAAGTTCCTTGGCCGCAGGGTATTCGTCAGACTCTCCCTGACGCACAATGACGGGATGAAGGGGCTGAGCGAAGTCTCCTCGGAGAGGAATTGTTCAAGTTGCCCCTCGGGTATTGTGACCCTCATCTGGTTTAGCGTGTCACGTAATACCAGAAGGTCCAAATCCCGCTCGGTCGCCGTTGGGCAAACCCGGCGATCCCATGGTTCGACGCTGCCTTTACGGACCAGCAAATTCAGCAGAACGCTGTTGCGCGCCTCGATGGTCGAACGGCCGACGCGGACGTAGTGCCTGGCACCCTCATTATCGCGGCGGAAGGTATGGGCGGTTGAGGTCGCCGGCTGGGTGAATACCAGCACGCGCCGATCCTCCGTCTCGGCTGGCAGTTCGTCCGCCAGCGGCGTCAGCGAGGGGGCCACCCGCTCACGGCACCGAGCCAGAACACGTCCCTCGACTTCCTTGAGCCGTGCCGCCGTGAGCCCGGTCCGCACCATCGCCGGAAAGCCGTGTTCGTCGCGCGCTTCCCGGGCGCCGCACACGACATAGCCGCCGCCCAGATTGGCCAGGTCGTTGGCGAAGGCGCACAACGCTGCCACCACGTCGTCGATGTCGGCGACGTTCTCCTTCCATTCGACTTGCTCGCTTTCGCGGGCGGCAAGCTGGCTCAGGTCGATCGGAGGCATGGCTGCAACCCGTGCGGCGCAAACAATCCTGCTTTCGACCGAGATTGCTTCGTCGCTGCGCTCCTCGCAATGACATGTTTCCGCGGGATCGCCCGCGCGGCAGCGCCGGCCTATGACATGCTTCCGCAGGATCGTCCGTGCGGCAGCGCCGGCCTCCCCCGCACAATCAGCCGGCCTCCCCCGCATAATCACGGGAGAGGCCGTCCGCAATTACCCCTCCAGCATCTCCCGTAGCGCCGCCCCCCCCAGGCTCGCCCGGAGCTTGCTCAGCGCCTTGGCCTCGATCTGCCGGATCCGCTCGCGGGTCACGTTGAACTGCTGGCCCACTTCCTCCAGCGTGTGATCGCGATCGGTGCCGATGCCGAAGCGCATACGCAGGATCCGCTCCTCGCGCGGCGTCAGCCCGGACAGCAACTGTGCCGCCCGCTCGCGCAGCACCGTCTTCGCCGCCGCCTCGAACGGCATCACCGCGTTGCGGTCCTCGACCAGGTCGCCCAGGCTGGCGTCGCCTTCCTCGCCGATCGGAGTTTCCAGGCTGACCGGCTCGCGCACCAGCTCGCGCGCGGCCTTCACCTTGTCCAGCGGCAGGTTGAGCCGGTTCGCCAGCTCCTCCAGCGTTGGCTCGCGGCCGGTCTGATGCGCAATCCGGCGGCCGGCGCGCAGCACCTGCCCGGCCGTTTCCTTCATGTGCACCGGCACGCGGATGGTCGGCGCCTGGTCGGCGATGGCACGCGTCATAGCCTGGCGGATCCACCAGCTTGCATAGGTGGACAGCTTGAACCCGCGGCGCCAGTCGAACTTTTCCACCGCGCGCATCAGGCCCAGGTTGCCCTCCTGGATCAGGTCGCCGAACATCAAGCCGCGGTTGCGGTACCGCTTGGCGATGTGCACCACCAGCCGCAGGTTCGCCTGCATCATCTGGTCGCGCGCATGTCGCGCCTCACGCTCGCCGCGGTTCAGGTCGTGCAGCACCCGGCGCAGCTCGGGAACCGGCAGCCCGGCTTCCAGCTCCAGTTGCGCGGTCTCCGCGCGGACGTCCGCCAGACCGGCCTTCAGCGCCTTGCGCTTGCCGGCAGCCGCTCCGGCGGCTTTCCGCTCGATCCGAGCTACGCCCGCCGCACTGCCATCCCACGCCTTGACGAACGTCGCCCGGTCCAGCCCAACACCGTGCGCCAGGCCAAGCGCCGTCCGGTCGAGCGCCGACAGGCGCCCTGCCGCCGCCTTCAACTCGCCGATCAGCGGGTCGATCCGGCTGCGGCGCAACCCCAGCCGCTGCATATCGGCCACCATGGCCTGCAGCTTTTCCTGATACGCCTCGCCGCCCTTCTGCCGCGCGGTCGCCAGGCTGCGGCTCGCAACCAAAATCGCGTCCAGCCGCGCCAGCGTTTCCGGACGCAGACCCTCGTCCGCAGCCGACTCGACGGCGTCCTCGGCAGCCGGGGATGGGCCCGGCGCGGTGTCAACCTCCACCAGGTCGCGCAACGGCAGCCGCCCGTCCTGCAACGCCTCGCGCCACGTGGCGATTGCGGCGAAAGTGGTGGGGCATTCGCACAGAGCCGTCAGCGTCGCCGCTTCCCCGGCCTCGAACCGCTGCGCCAGTGCGATCTCCTGCTCGCGCGTCAGCAACTCGGTGTTGCCGATGTCACGCAGGAACATGCGTACCGGGTCGGTCGTGGTGATGCCCGCGGCGCCCAGGTTGCCCTGGTTTTGCTCCGCCGAGGCCGTTGGCTCGCCCTCGTCCGGCTCCGCCGCCTCATCTTCCGCGGCTTCGCCGGAATCCTCCTCCACCGGGGCGTCAGCGTTCTCCGCCTCATCCGCCAGGGGCGCTTCATCCTCGACCAGCAGGGTATCCGCGGCCTGCCCGAACGCCACCACGGCCTCCGGCTCCTCATCGATCAGTGCGGCCAACTCAATCGTCTTGTCCATCACTCGTCCTGCATTCACACACTTGCCCCGCCGGCCAATTCCGGCTGTCAGGCGCGCCCATTGGCCGCTTTCGGCCACCGCCCCCGGAGAAACCACCTGAACGGCCCAAGCTCCGCCACCCGTTGACGGGCTGGCGTTTCGGTTGGGCCGTTTGAGATTTGTCGGGCAGCAGCGAGCCGGCGAGCACATGTAGTGATGCCGGCCCGCTTCTCCCAGCGAAATCTCACTTCTTCGCGCGGCTTACCGCAAATAAACGCGCCAACGTCAAGCAGCGTTTAACCGGGAGCAGGGTTTCGTGTGGCACAGAAGATATCGGGCCCCACCTGCTGCGGGCGCAATCACCGGCATCCTGTGGCGGAACAGGCCGCTTATCCGCCGCCTCCGCGACGTGCCAGCGGAGCGGCAAATTGCAGCTCGGTATCCCAGGGAAAATGAATCCAGGTGTCCTGCGAGACCTCCGTGACGAAGGTATCGACCTGGTCTCGTGCAGCCGGTTTGGCATAGACGCAGGCGAAATGCGCGCGTGGCAGCAAGCGGCGGACGACGCGAGCTGTGGCACCGGTATCCACCAGGTCGTCAATGATCAGGAAGCCGGTGCCATCACCGGCCGCGGCTGGCGACTTCACAACCACGGGCTCGGCGCAGCGTTGCTCCTCCGGAAGCAGGTCCGAGCCCGCGGCGTAGGTAAGGACCGAAACGGTTTCTACCAGGCGCAGATCGAGCTCACGGGCGATGACCGCCGCGGGGATCAGGCCGCCGCGGGTGACCGCAACGATCCCGGTGAAGGGGCCAGCTTGCATCAGCCGCCAGGCGAGCGCCCGGGCATCGCGGTGCAATTGGTCCCAGGTGACGGTGTAGTAATGGGTTGCCATCAGCGGAGTTCTCGTTCGATGGGACCGCGGCATCGCGGGCCACGCTGCCATCGCATGCCACGGTGCCACCGCATAGAGTGCCAATTCCGCACGACGGGTGGAACAGGGCCCCGGCAACGGGCAGCCTGCCGCGATCACCGCTTAGGCCACGTGGTCGAATCGGTCGGTGTGCCGCCCCCGCCGGCGATCGGTATCATGCCGTGCCCGGCACCAGCTTTGGCCAGGCCCTGTCGAAAGACCAGAAGCAAGCCGAGATCAGAACAACTTCCCGCCGTTCGGCACTTTGAAATCCGGCTTGATCAACACGACCGCCCCGTCTTCGTCCGGCATCCCCAGCGTCAGAACTTCGCTTATGAACGGTCCGATCTGGCGCGGCGGAAAATTGGTCACCGCGCAGATCTGACGGCCGATGAGCTGATCTGGGCGGTAATGCACCGTGAGCTGGGCCGAGGACCGCTTCGTCCCGATCGCCGGCCCGAAATCGATCACCAGCCTGAAGGCCGGTTTGCGCGCCTCCGGGAATGGCTGGGCATCCACGATCGTGCCGACCCGGATCTCCACCCGCTGGAAGTCGCTATAGTCGATGGTGTCCCCCATGCCGGGCCTCCCTGCCGCGCGCCGGCATCATGGCATATCGGGTGGTCAGCCGTCAGTGGCGCGGCCATACTGGTCGGAACCACAACCTGTGCGAGCCGACCCTATGCGTGACTACCACCTGCCGGGCCGCAGCCCGGTCTACGCAACTCATGGCATGGCGGCCACCTCAATGCCGGCGGCCACGCTCACGGCGCTGGACGTGCTGCGACAGGGCGGCAACGCGCTGGATGCCGCGGTGGCCGCCTGCGCTGTGCTGTGCGTGATCGAGCCGCAATCAACCGGTATCGGCGGCGACTGTTTCTGCCTGTATGCACCCGAGGGCACGGGCAAGGTAATCACGCTGAACGGCTCAGGCCCGGCGCCCGCTGCCGCCACCATCGATTGGTATGAGCAAGCTGGAATCACCGCCATCGAGAACACCTCGGCCCACGCGGTCACGGTGCCGGGTGCGCTCAGTGCCTGGGAAACGTTGCTGAAGGCGCACGGCCGCAAGGGCCTGGACGAACTGCTGCAGCCGGCGATCCGTTTCGCCGCCGAGGGCTGGCCGGTGCATCCGAAGGTCGCCTGGGACTGGAAGCGGCTGGAAGCAAAACTGCGGAAGAATGGGGCCCATCATTTCCTCCCAGGCGGGACGGCCCCGGCCCCGGGTGACACCTTCACGCAGCCCGCCCTGGCGGAGACGCTGCGCGCGGTGGCACGTCATGGCGCGAAAGCTTTCTATGAGGGGCCGATCGCCGCCGACATAGTGAACACGCTGCGGTCGCGCGGGGGCCTGCACACTGAAGCGGATTTCGCCGCCGGACTGAACGTTGCGGAATTCGTCGAGCCGATCAGCCTGAACTGGCGCGGCTACGATGTGTTCGAATGCCCGCCGAACGGCCAGGGGATTGTCGCGCTG
>Ga0335074_10012995_pt1 | contig 11694 bp, 9 predicted proteins | sample Lox_Sample_23_FD_206715 | JGI IMG/M metagenome (GOLD analysis project Ga0335074, IMG submission 206715) | Soil microbial communities from Loxahatchee National Wildlife Refuge, Florida, United States - Lox_Sample_2.3 | ecosystem: Environmental > Terrestrial > Soil > Wetlands | place: USA: Florida...
AGATCCCGTGCTCTCGGACGGTTTAGGAGCCGAGAATGATCCAGCGGCAGTTCCTATAACCGCGGAAACCATGCAAACCGTTCGCCGACATATCGAGGCTTTGCCTCCTGCATGGCGCGAAGCATTGATTTTGAGAGAGCAACAGGAAATGGGGTATCGTGAAATTGCGGAAATGCTTGATGTTACAGAATCTCAAGTCAAAACCTGGTTGCACCGGGCACGGGTCCGTTTGGCCGGGTCGCTTCGCGAGCATTTAAGGGAAAGGTAACGTGGGAATTTAAACCTTTTCGGTAAAATATTTTGGGGTGCTTTATGATTGAATCCGATTACATGCTGATTGAAGAATTCCTGGACGGCCAATTGTCCAAAGTACAGCGTGAGGCGCTGGAGCAGCGACTGACGCAGGATGCGGTTCTGGCGAATGCTTTGGCCGCAGCTCGAAGGCAACGTCAATTGCGCCAGGCCGCGGTGGAACTTTATCGCCCCACCGATATTGAGGCATCCGTCCTAACCCGTACCACTATGGAGCGTTGTTACAAAGATGAATTCGCGCCGCTGGCTAAGCTGGATCGGCGTTATCTCGTGCTGCGCTGGACACGCCGCATCACGGCGGTAGCCGCCTGTCTGTTCCTTGCCGCAGGTAGTTATTGGTTGGGATACAATTCGCAAAAAAATCCCGTTAACGGTTATCAGGTGATTATCAATACTGATGCCGGACAAACCGTCAGGCAATTTTCCACTTTGGATGAAGCCAAACAATACGCGAATACTTATCAGACTACCCAAATGGTTACCGACCAGACCAATGGCGACAATCAGAGTCAACTTTCCACAGCCGGAGAGTTTTAATGTGTTAACAACATTTAGAGGTTTAATGACCACAAGATACGGATGAAACAAACGAATATTAAATGCGCTAATTATGGCTCGGTGCCTCACCGCCGGCAGGCAGACTTTTGGCGGCGCGCATCGAGTGTTTTTATTGCGCTCTGGACAATTTCGTTTCTACCACTTTCAACGTACGCTCAACAATCTGAAGTTTCACTTCCTGATCAAAATACGGTTGCAGCCATCGAACATGGCGTGAATGATTATCAACAATTCATTGCACGATCCGTGGTGCGCGTTGATCTGGACGCCAATCCGGTGCACCTGTTGCCCCAGAACCTGCAGTCTGGTTTTGTAGCATGGGAAAAACAGTGGGTACTCGAGCATCGATTACCGCCTACGACGGCTTCGTCCAACAGCGGATCTATTATCATTATGCCGGAAGTTTTCCAACCCACGTCGGGCTCACCACCTCCGCCACCACCGCCGCCGCCGCCGCCAAATACCAGCCAGCAACAGCAGCTTTCCGATATTCAAAACAATCCGCGGCGCCAGCTCCAGCTCATTCGGATTTATTTATTGCAAAATCATGCAGCCAATCAACCTAATCTTTGGCCGGTGCTTCGCGATGTAAATCGACTCATCCAGGCTTCGCAAAACGGCTTACCGAGCCAGACCACCGGCCTGGTTGTTTCCAATCAGGGGCGTGTTCTGGTGCTGACATCCATCGGCATTCCAAATGACGGTTCACCGGTCAACGTGCAAACTCCGGATGGGAAACAGGTTTCCGCAACCGTGCTGGGCATAAACGACACACAGGATCTGGCGGTTTTGCAATTACCTTCGAATGTAAACCTGCCCGGTATTGAGCCGACGTCAACGGTCCGTAACGGGCCGATGATGATCGCCGTGGACCCCGCAGTGGGAAATCTGCGCTTTATTAACACATCCACGGCGCGCCCCCGACCGCGTCCGGCGGAAATGTCATTCGCCGCCGACCTGATTCGTACACCGCAATTTATTTTGAATATGCAGGGACAACTTGTCGCCGTCTCAACGAGCAGCCATCTTGTGATTGGAGCGGCAAGCTGGTCAGATTTGTTTAATTTCGTCAATACCGGAAAAGTTGAACAGCGCCGCTTCGGAATCCGATATGTTTCCATTACGCCGGACTCGCCGCTTCGCCGGCAATTTCCCCAGCTCGGTACACAGGCCGCGGTTCAGGTACAGGGCGTTTTGCCGCGATCGCCGGCCCAACTCGTTGGAATTCGGCCCGGCGATATCATTGTGCAAGTCGATGGAATATCCATTGCCCAACTTCAGACATGGCTTAACCGGGTGCATGATGATCCACAAAACGTCCAGATCGGGATTTTGCGCCAGGGAGAACCGCTTACCTTATCCCTTGATTTGACCGGGAAAACCAAACCCGGCGGACCGTGACCCGGACAATCGCTGCTATTGCTGAGGCTGAAGAGTTCCCTGGTTCTGGAGCTGATTGGCAAATTGGCCGCCACTTCCCATTTGACCCTGCTGGTCCTCCTGTTGAGTTTGATTCTGATCAGTCGCATTACCGTCGTCCGAATCCGCCGGGGGAGTGATTTCGCCGGGCAATCCGGTCGGTGCAGCGGGCCCGGTATTCGAGTTGACCGGCGGCTGGGGAGGCTGGGATACATTTGTCATGGTACTTTCATTGACGCGCGGACTATTTAAAGCCGCGTACAATTGCTCCTGATTGGTTGGCGCCGACTGGAGTATGAATTGCGCATTGAGTTCACGATCCTGACAGAGACTAAAAATCATTTCGACGATCCGTTGATAGGAAAGCGCGATAAATTTCGTCCGGGGGTCATAATCCGGTGAAAAGGGATTGGGAGCGCTTCCCAGAGCGGTAATAATATCCGGCAATTGCGGCGTGCAGTTCATTTGAACCACGTTATGGGTCAATGGATCATTGTAATAGAGCAGAACCGGCATTTTGCCGGCCGCGGTATTCGCAGATGCCGACGGCGAGGGAAACGGATAATCAACTGTCAAAACGTTATCCGGGCTGATGTAAAGCGTGCCCGGTACCAGAGAGGGAATGCGGCCAATAATGGCGATTCGCTGATTTTGCGTGCTGGTGGCGTAAACAATCGTATTGGCATTGCAGGTAACGACGTTCATAGTGAATTTGCCGGCGACTAATTGAGTATAAATGGATGGTGAGTTAATGGCGCAAAGCCCCTGAAACCCGAGCATTTGCTGATCCGGATCGGAAGACACGATCAATTTCGTAAACGCATTCGTGGCGATCATTGGATTGTTGCTAAGCTCCAGGGCGTTTACGGCCTGCTCTTGTCGCAAACCACTCTGGCTAACGGCAAGATTGCCAAGAATTTGAATCGCCTCATCATCCCCTAACAGGGCGCCGGCTTTTATACAATAAAAACTTATTGCGGGGTTGTTCGAAGTATATTGGGCTCGGAGCAAAGGAATAATCGGCCGGCCCAGTTCACTTAGCGTCGTTGCAATCTGATCGTGCGGCGCCGCTGGATCGCCCAATGCCTGAATAAGGATTTCAGCCTGACTTTGAGAAAAACCGGGCACAACTTCCGACGGATACAGATGCAACACAAGGTCGAGAAAATGCGCCGGATTATCCTGATACTCCGGTGGAATGTTTAACGTTACCAGCGTGTCGCTTTGGGCGACGGCGATAGAAGCCGGGCCGCTTGCAAAATGTTCATTGATGGTCCGTTCGATAATCGCCGACATGCGATACGAAGGCGTATAAAGCTGCAAGTCGATGGGTGAAGGTTGAGTGACCACCCCACCGCCAAGCACTTCGCCGGTTCTGACAATTTGGTCCGCCGGGCGCAGTTGAGTTCCCGAAGCATTTAAAGGCCAGCAAAACACGGGGCCGCGCCCCTGGGCAATCGCATCGCTTTCGTTGCCCGGTTCTATGTGCAGACGAAGATCAGCCGGCCAGAGCAAACCATTGGCGATGCTGGTGGTGGCGGATCCGGGCAAAGCCGTCAGTTGCAGATCAAAATGCGTTCCACTGGGGGCCAGGGGTGGAATGGCGCCCTCAATAAATACCGCGGCGATTTGCCGACTGCTGAGAATGGCATTCGGATCAAATTGACCTGTACTATCAGATATATAACCGATCCCCTCCTTATACATTTGATCCACCATCATCTGTCGAATTTCAGGCGGCATTTGTCCGCTGCCGGTGTTGGGTAGTCCAGCGACAATGCCCCAACCCCGCACAATAAGCGGTGTGTAGTAAGCCAAGCCGGCATAGGAAGCGATTGTGCCCTGAAGCGCCGGATAGATAACAGGCGGGGTGCGTAAATCCTGCGCGGCAATCGGAGGCGTATTGCCGCGATCTGAATCAGAACAGCCCTGCATTAGAGGAATCATTAAGGCGATGCCGGCGAGTATACAACAGGCAAGAGCTTTAACTGGATTCTTCATTTTGTCGCTACCCCTGCCACTCCCGTGCTCCCGTCTTCCGCGAGGCTTTCCGGAGAACAACTTAGCATATCGTGAATCAACATCAGAGCCAATGATTTTCTGCGACAAATTAGCCGGATCGACCAATGACCGCAATTTCCAATTCATCCGCTTTTTTCAATAATTCGGGCTTATCAAGCATGATGGTTCGCCCCGCTTCAAGCACCAGTGCGGAGGCCCCACAACGTTTGAGATTTTCAATCGTCGCCGGACCTACCGTGGGCACGTCCAGACGAATATCCTGTCTGGGACCGCAGGCTTTGCAAAGAACCCAGTTGCCATTTTTGCACAAGGCGCCGGCCCGCTCGATCATTCGATCCGTGCCTTCCATTGCTTCCACGGCGATAATTTCGCGATTTTTACAGGCTATCGCCTGGCCGATCAAAAGCGAGCTGATTTGTCTGAGCAAAGGCCAGGCGAAATCGACATCGGCTAATACGCCGGGGCCGGGTTGAACTTTGGTCATGACTCCCTGGTCGGCGAGCAATTGCGGCACGTAGGGTAAATAATCCACCACGGTTATTCCTCCGCTGGAGAGTTCATCGGCCACAGCGCGCAGAAGATGATCGGTGCGTTTGTCCCGCCGCGTGCGAAAAAACCAGACGCGAACGGTGCGCCAATCCGGAATATAGCGGAACATATAGAAGCGATCATAAACTTTCTCCTTGGCCACCCTGCCTAACATTACCGTTTGGTCGGCCCCATGACGGCGTAAAATGCGAATCCACTGATTGATCCGCACCAAACCTACCCGGGCAAATACATCACATAATGGGCGAAGTAAATCCTCGCGACTCTGGCCAGAAAGCCCAAGGCAAATGACCTTATAACCGGCGGATTTAAGATGGGTCGCCACCGCCACAGGCAGCATACCCTGCCCGGCAATGATCCCCATGCATCGATCCTGGGCCATCGTCTTTTCGATCATCCTTTTTTGCCTTTGCTTTTTTGCTCCCGGCGAATTTCAACGGAACGCGCGTGAGCATCGAAACCTTCGGTTTTGGCCAGTTCAGCAATCGTCGAAGAAAGTTTATCCAGCGATGATTCATCAAGCTCCACGATGCTAATCCTTTTGCGGAAATTTTCGGCGGATAGCCCGCTGAAAAATCGCGCCGTGCCGGACGTAGGCAATACGTGCGAAGGTCCGGCGACGTAATCGCCCGCGGCCACCGGCGTAAATGGACCAATAAATATTGCACCGGCGTTGGTGATTTTTTTGGCATCCTGCCGGGCCGATCGCGTACAGATCTGCAGGTGTTCGGGGGCAAGCGCATTTACTTCGCTAATAGCCGATTCCTTATCCGCCGTTACAACGATAGCGCTGGCGAACTTTAAAGCTTCAACAGTCAGATGTTGACGTGAAAGTTTCGTTATTTGCCAGTCAACTTCGGCCTGGACTTTTTGCGCCAAAGTCTGACTCGCGGTAATTAGAATGCAACTTCCCGGCGCATGCTCAGCCTGGGCCAGTAATTCCGCGGCCACAACCGCCGGACTGGCCGAATCATCGGCCAGAACCACAACTTCACTCGGGCCGGCAAAACTGTCGATATCCACCACGCCAAAAAGTTCTTTTTTTGCCAGTTGCACATATAAATTGCCGGGACCCACAATTTTATCCACACGGGGTATGGATTCTGTTCCAAAAGCCATGGCGGCAATGGCCTGTGCCCCGCCGACGGCGTAAACCTCGCGAACACCCAGCCGGCCCGCCGCGGCAAGTACGGCATAAGAAACACTTCCACCCCGCATGGGCGAACAGAGGCAAATGTTTTTAACGCCGGCAACCTGGGCGGGAACCACGGTCATCACCACAGTTGATGGATAAGCCGCAGCGCCGCCCGGTACATAAACTCCAACTCGATCGAGCGGAACATAGCGAACCGCCAGAGAAGCTTTGGAGCCTGATGCAGCACCATCGGGCTTGATTGGCGACGGTTCCGGCGGCAACATTGCTTTTTGATAACGCCGGACATTAGCAATGGCTTTATCCAGGGCGGCGAGGAACTTTGGAGAGCTGTTTTTTACCGCCGCGGTTATTTGTTTTTCGGAGACCGCCAGCATTTGAGGTTTAAGCTCGATTTGGTCAAATTTCGCCGTGTAATCCACAACGGCCTGATCGCCGCGGCGGCGAACGTCGTAAATAATTTGCCGAACGGAATTGGTGGCGCCTGAATTATTCAAAAACAATGGTTCAAGGGAAAGGCGCTTTTTAATTTCTCCCAGCTGTATGCGCCCTTCGAGGTCCGCAGCCTGAATAACTGGAATTACACTCACACATAGCTCCGTTAGGTTTGGGCAAGCCGCCATAACAAATAGACCCCGGCTCGCCCATCTCTCTACCCAGGTCGTTCCCGGGTTTCGAGTGCTTTCAGGGCCATATTGGCCCCCGGTTTCACCCCGGGGCTGTATGAATGCTACGATATTACGGCATACAGCCCGGCGTGGAAACGCCGGACCACCGGCTTCTATGCGGTTTCTAGCCTGTGGCCAATGTAGAACAGGCTCTCTAGCCTGTTTTTATACAGAGCAGCCTGGAGAGACTGCTCTACATTTTGTTAGGGGCTCTTAATTCCAAAAGCATGGAAAGGATCCCATGAATTGCGTCATTATTTCCACCGGGGATGAATTGGTTTGGGGTTTAACCGTCAACACCAACGCGTCATGGCTCAGCGGGCAATTAGCCCAAATGGGAATTACGTGCAAGGCACATATTACCGTGGGTGATGATCGAAAAATCCTGGCCGAGGCCATCATTCGGGCCTGCGGCGAGTGTGAATTAGTGTTGATTACCGGTGGCCTGGGTCCGACTGAAGACGATCTTACACGTCTTAGTTTAGCTGACGCATTGAGTGAAACACTGGTGGAAGATGCGAAGGCTGTTACGTGGATTGAAAGTTTTTTCCGAAAGCTCAATCGCCCCATGCCCGCGTCCAATCGCCTTCAGGCCCTCAGGCCGGCTTCGGCTCAATGTGTGGAAAATTCCGCCGGCACAGCTCCGGGTTTAATCGCCAAAAAAGGGGCGACGAGCATTTATGCCATGCCCGGCGTGCCGCGCGAAATGAAGGCGATGTTTGAGAAAAGTTTCGCCCCTTTGCTGGCCTGCCAATGCTCGGGGATAATTACACGCATACTCAAGCTTAATACATTTGGCGCCGGGGAATCCTGGATCGGCGAGAAAATCGCCGACCTGATGCAACGCGACACTAATCCCCGAATCGGCACGACAGTGCACGAAGGCGTTGTCTCAGTTCGCATTTATGCGACCGGCTCTCCGGACGAAACGGAAAAAATGGTCCTGGAAGCACGCCGTCAAATTCAAGAGCGGCTTGGGGCGCTGATTTTTTCCAAGGATCAAGCCACCCTGGAGCAAGTGCTAGCCATCATGCTTACAGAATCCGGGCAAACCGTTGCGACCGCGGAAAGCTGTACTGGTGGTTTATTGGCCGAATTGCTGACTAATGTCCCAGGCAGCTCAAAATATTTTCTTCGCGGCTGGGTAACCTATTCAAACGCCGCAAAGGAAGAAGATCTGGGCGTCGCGCCCGAATTAATCAACCAACATGGCGCTGTAAGCGAACAGGTTGCTGCGGCGATGGCTAAGATGGCCAGGCAACACGCCAAATCCGATTGGGGAATTGGAATTACCGGCATAGCCGGGCCGGACGGCGGCACGGCGGAAAAACCGGTGGGATTGGTTTTTATCGCCGTCGCCGGAGCACAGGAAACTTATGTTCGGCGTTGTCAATTCCCCGGCGATCGCGCCGACGTTCGAGGACGTGCGGCTCTGATGGCATTGACATTGCTGCGATTCAAGATGCTGGGTTTGAATCCAGATGCGGTATTGCCGTGAAGATCAACATTCACGACAATGGACACAGATTGCCACAGAGGAACACAGAGGAACGGCTGCGCCGAGACGGGAGTCGGGAGATGGGTGACGGGAGAATTCACCACTACTACACGACGCATTTTAACCACGAATCCGCAGATGACGCAGATTTTTAATCCCGAACTCAAAAGAAGTTAGCAGGATATGCACCTGGTCATATTTTATTGCTCCTATTTTTGGCCTTCTAAGCGCTACAACGTTACAAAGGCTTATTTTATAGAGTATTTCACACTTTCTGATCCGTAACATGATTCGTGCTTGTTGCGCCTTTAAGAGTGGAGGAAACATCACTATTTTCAGGGGTTGTAGCGCTGTAGCGGTTAGATTTTTCCACGGAGTCCCGAAAGTGTAAGAGAACGATTTTGCCACAGAGAGCGGCGGCCTTGCCGCCGAGTCGGGAGTTGTGAGACGGGAGACGGCAGATTTTAACGCCGAGAGCGCAAAGGCGGTGCTGAGGGTGCAGAGGTATTTTTTGCTTATTCGCATATTTGCGAAAGCGCGGTGGGGGGATGCGGCTATATTTTGTTGCTCCAGGTCCAAAGATATACGGCCTTATCATCCCTGTTATTTTGGGTATCCAAAGTGTGACAGTGTGACAATCCCTTAATTTCCAGCACATTTTGCATTTTTTCAACCGTGACATCATTTTCATTTGTCACACTTAGAAAAGTAAGAAAGACTCTATATTTACCGATGTTGTCACGCTGTCACGGTTGGATTTTTCTTACTTTAGTCCCAAGAGGGTGACAATTAGTCATCTGGACAGAGAGTGGACAGACGGATTCCGTAGAATCAGACATTTTGTCACTGCTCTTATTCACTTGTCAAAGAACCGGCTTTAAGAGCCTATACACTGAATAGGGAAACCATCCCCCACGGCGCGGCGAAGCCACGCCGAGAGAGTAGAACAGTGGATCAGGCGAGCAGGTGAGCAAATAAGGATGTTCGCAAAATTGCGAACGCGCAGGGCGCACGCAACGGGGTTGCAGCGAGAATTTAGAACAGTAGATCAGGCGAGCAGGAGAGCAAAAAAGAGAATTTTGAGATCGATTTTTATTGCGGTGCGGCGGCGGGAGTAGCACTTGCTTTTTGCAGCGAAAGTAGCCATGCATTGGCCCGAAAAACAGTCCCATCTTCCGCCCGCATGGAACGGGCGATGCCTTCCGCAGCATCGTTTAATTCGGCCTGCGTGTCCGCTAATTGATAAAGGCGGGTAAAAATCTTTTGTGCATCATCGCCACGATCCGCCATCAGCAGTAAATTCGCATAGGCGACAAAATCATAAAATTTGTTGCTTAGCGTGGATTGTGCGTTCCATTTGCCGATCGCATCGTTATAAAGTGTCGGGTCAATTTGTACGGATTGGAGCGTGGATGTCGATTGGGATGCCAGCGTGTTTCCCGCGGCGACATCAGTTTCAGCCTGATTGGGCAAATTGGCATTACCGGCTCCTGACCCGCTCTGCTCGGCTCGGAAAGCCTGTACGATCTGCAGATCATCCGGATGACACACCGCCAGGCACTGAGCCACAAGGTCAACCGCGTCATTGGTATTCTGCATGTTGCAAACATTGTAGTAGCTCTTTGCGGCCTCAAGGGCTTCCTGCGGCTTATTCAGGGCCAACAACGCTTTTATTCGCCAGGGCATACATTCACTAATATTGGCGATATTGGGCTGGGCTAGCGAACCATTCAAGGCGGCATCCGCCGCCGCCTGAAATTGCTGGTCTTTAATCATGGCCGGCAGCCAATAACGTCCCAAATTCTTCGGTACCTGGCCGCCGTTGGCGATCCAGAATTCAATTTGTCCAACAGCCTGATCGATCCGTTTTGAATCACCGCTGTTAAGGTCGCCAACCACAGTCTGCATGTCCGATTTTGTTGCTTTGGGAGCAAAGCTGATGGCTGTTGGTTTAGCAACCGTGAACCATCCATTCTTTTTTTGCAGCGCCAGCCACCAGGTTTTGGCGCGAAATACGGTTCCATCCTCAGCGCGCATGCAGCGGGCAAGCCCCTCCGCCGCAACTTGCGATTCGTCTGTGTTATTGGCCAGATATTGATAGAGATTAGTAAACACCTTTTGTGCATCGGCGTCACGATCCGCCATGAGAAGCAGATTGGCATAACAGACATAATCATCAAATTTTCCGCTGAGCGTGGATTGCGCGTTCCATTTATCGATGGCGTCGTTATAAAGCGTTGGATCAATCTGAATGGTTTGGAGTACTGAAACCGGCTGTGTCGCCGGTGCGTTTTCCACGGCGTTTGCCTCGGCTTCCACATTGGTTTCACTGCCCGCCGATTGGCGCTGCTGGTCTCGAAACGTTTGGACAATCTGCATGTCATCCGGATTGCAGACCGTCAAGCATTGAGCCACAAGACCAATCGCCTGGTTGGTGTTTTGCATGCTACAGACGTTGTAATAACTTTTGGCGGCCTGGAGAGCTTGCTGCGTCTGGCCCAGGACCAGCAAAGCTTTGATGCGCCAGGGCATAAGCTGCTGGATAATTACTGTGACATTGGGCCGGGCCAATAATCCATTTAAGGCAGCATCCGCCGTCGCTTGAAACTGCTTGTCGTTAATCAATGCAGGAAGCCATTGCTGGCCTAGTTGCGGCGGCACCTGTCCGCCGGAGGAAATCCAGAACTCGATTTGTCCGATAGCCTGATCAATCTGTTTTGAATTGTTGCTATTGAGTTCATTGGTAACGGTTCGCATGGCCTGTTTGGTCGCCTTGGGGGCAAAAGTCTGTGTATCGCTGGTTTGGGTATCGGCCTGGACATGGCCAATAAACGCAAAAACGATCAAGGCAATAATCAGAAGATTTTTTGAATAATGCAACATAACTCGTACCTCACCAGATTAATCCATCAAAAAGATGGATTCATCAGCATTTAGAGCGGACAACATTCGTGATACTGTCAGGGTACATTGCCGTCCTTTTTAATTTGTTGGGTATATATCCATGCAGTATTAATTATGTCCGATATATAATGTGCATCGAAATTAAAAAACAGTGGATTAATATTGGCGCGAATCGGATAGATGGCGGCTTTATCAAGCCTGAATTGTTGTAAATTCTGGGATCCACCAAGGCTCCGATAATACGCTGCTCGAAAGTTATAAGGTTCAGGCGATTCTGGATGAGCCTGAATAGCAGCCGTTAATAAGTCAATTGCTTTCCGTGCTTTTTGAGGATCAATAGGTAAAGTAGCATATGTATTTTCGGCTATGGACTGACCGTTTGGATTTTTTACTACTGTCTGTTTTGTAACCACCTGTACGGGCGGCATGAAATGCTCAACATAAGCACTAATGACCTCGGGGTCCGTCGGATCAAGATCAAAAGCTTTGATTAATAAAGCATCAGCCTGAGCAAACTTCTCGACGCGATAGGAATATATAAACATTGCATATTGCCACATGGGCTGAACCGCAATATTGGGTGGAACAGGTTTACCAGCAGCTGCATCAGC
>Ga0335074_10012996_pt1 | contig 11694 bp, 10 predicted proteins | sample Lox_Sample_23_FD_206715 | JGI IMG/M metagenome (GOLD analysis project Ga0335074, IMG submission 206715) | Soil microbial communities from Loxahatchee National Wildlife Refuge, Florida, United States - Lox_Sample_2.3 | ecosystem: Environmental > Terrestrial > Soil > Wetlands | place: USA...
AACGATTGCTACTTGTGATTCTTCCGGGCTAGGAACAGATTTCGTGTTCTGCCCGTATGTTAGCTCTGAAGCTCGGAGGTGTGTGCGTGGTGATCGAGCCGTTCTCTTTGCCTTACTCACAGGAGGCAGTCGATGACTTGCGTGAGCGGGTGCGGCAGACGCGATGGCCGGATGAGGCTCCAGCTGGGCCGTGGACGCAGGGCTTCGATCGCGCGGCGCTAATGGACCTGTGCCGCTACTGGGCGGACGAATTCGACTGGAAGGCGCAGGTTGAGCGGCTGGCGGCGGTGCCTCACTTCAGGTTCGAGGCTGCGGATGGAACGGGGATTCACTTCATCCATGTGCGCGGCAAGGGGCCGGCGCCGATGCCGCTGGTCCTGACGCACGGATGGCCGGGATCGTTTGTGGAGATGATGCGGATCATTCCGCTGCTCACGGATCCGGCGGCGCATGGGGGCGATGCGGCGGATGCGTTCGACCTGGTTGTGCCGTCGCTGCCGGGATACGGCTTCTCGGATCATCCGCGCGAGAGCGGAATGAATGCATATCGCATTGCGGAGCTGTGGGTGGAGCTGATGCAAGCGCTCGGTTATGAGCGATTTGGCGCGCAGGGCGGAGATATCGGCGCAGGTGTGAGCACGGCACTGGGGCTGCGCCATGCGGAACACCTGACGGGGGTACATCTCAACTACATTCCGGGTTCGTACCGGCCGTGGCTGAAGGACAGCGAAGAGCCGTCGGCGGAGGAACGGGAATCTTTGACGGCGGTGGCAAAGTGGTACGACGAGAACGGCGCTTATGGGCACATGCAGGGTACGCGTCCGCTGACGGCAGCGTATGGATTGAATGATTCGCCGGCGGGGCTGGCGGGATGGATTCTGGAGAAGTTCCGCGAGTGGTCGGATTGCGGCGGCGATGTGTTCAGCTGCTTTACACGCGACGAATTGCTGACGAATGTGACGCTCTACTGGATGACGGGGACGATCGGGTCGTCGTTCCAGATTTATTATGAGAGCCGGCGTGCGCCGCTGCATCTGCGCGAGGGCGATTTTGTGCGCCCGCCGTGCGGAGTCGCACAGTTTCCGAAGGAGATTTTCTTCCCTCCGCGCACATGGGTTGAGCGGGGCTATAACGTCCAGCGATGGACGAAGATGCCGCGCGGCGGGCACTTCGCAGCTGCCGAGGAGCCGGAGCTGCTGGCTGAGGATATCCGGGCATTCTTCCGCGGGCTGCGGGACTTGCCCCTTCGCTGGGGCTCAGGGCAGGCCGTTTAGGCGGGCGCGCTTCCCTCCCCAGCAGGTAAACATCGCGCCTGCCCGGGGCCCAGGTTTCGCGCCAGCTTAGATGCCTGCTTCGGCGGCCTCCCTTTGGTCGGGATTGGGGAATTGCGGCGGGATGACGCGGCCTTTACTTGACATGCAAGTGAACGAGGAGCAATCTGTCTGCGGAGGGTTCCACTTGCATGTCTAGTAAAGAGCGGGAGCCGGTGCAGATTCTACAGGGAACGCTGGACCTGATTGTGATGCGCACGCTGGAAACCATGGGGCCACAGCATGCGTATCAGATTGCAACACGACTGGAACAGGTTTCCGAGAGCCTGCTGAACCTGAATCAGGGGACACTGTATCCGGCGCTGGTGCGGCTGGAGCAGTACGGCTGGATCCGCGGCGAGTGGGGGCGCACTGAGAACAATCGTGAAGCGAAGTTCTATGCGCTGACGAAGGCCGGACGCAAGGCGCTCGAGAAGGAAACCGAGCGCTGGCGGACGATGGCGGGGCTGGTGGAGCGGTTTCTGGCCGAGGAGGCCTGATGGCTGCGTGGATAAGGCGGTTGCTGGCGAGAGTGCAGGGGATGTTCGGCGGCGGCCCCAGCGATGAAGAGCGAGCGCGAGAGATTGCGGCGCATCTGGCGTTGCTGGAAGAGCAGTTTCGCACGCAGGGGCTGACGGAGGAAGAGGCGCGGCGGCAGGCGCATCTGCGGCTGGGGAATGCGGTGGTGATTCGTGAGGAGGTTCGCGAGATGAGCGGCGTACCGTTTGTCGAGAATCTGTTGCGGGATGTGGGTTATGCATTGCGGCAGATGCGGAAGTCACCGGGGTTTGCGGTGACGGCGGTGCTGACGCTGGCGCTGGGGGTGGGCGTCAACACAGCCGTCTTCAGTGTTGTGAATGGACTCCTTTTCAGCTCGCTGCACATCCGGCAGGAGAGCCGCGTCGTCACGGTGGGGTTCAAGCAGAAGGGCACACCCTGGAATTCCAGTTTCTCTTTTGCGGAATTTCACGATCTGCACGACCAGACGAAAGACGTGTTTTCCGATGTGATTGCAGAGCAGTATGGGCTTGACGGGCTGAGCGTCCAGCCGCTTCTGGGGCGTTTTTTTCTGCCGTCGGAGGGTGAGACACCGGGCGCTGATCCGGTAATAGTGCTGAGCTATGCCTACTGGAAGAGGTATTTTGCAGGCGATCCGGGTGTGATCGGCCGACGTGTCACACTCGACGGGCGTCCGGTGACGATTGTGGGCGTAGCTCCACGCGAATACAAAGGGGTGATTACGCTGCTTGCCGTGCAGGCGTACCTGCCGCTGGCGATGGTTACGCAGATAGAGAACATTCCGGCAGACCTATGGAACAAGCGGGACAGCAGGAATATTGCCATCTACGCGCGGCTGCGACCCGGCGTAACAGCGCAGCGGGCGGATGCTGCGCTGATGGTCCTAGCGAGGCGCTTTGCCACGGAAGATCCGGCATCGGAACAGGATGCCGCAATGCAAACTTTTCCCATGTACCGGGCGAGGACGGGCAATCTTGATGCGCAGAATGCAACCGGCGTGGTCTCGGCGTTTTTTCTGGGGCTGGCAGGACTGGTTCTTCTGCTGGCATGCGTGAATGTTGCCAATCTCCTGATGGTGAGAGCCACGGTAAGGCAGCGGGAAATGGTGATCCGCTCGGCGCTGGGCGCACAGCGGTCGCGCCTTGTGCGGCAGATGCTGACGGAGAGCGTATTGCTCGCGCTGTTTGGCGGTGTGGCCGGAGTGGGGCTGGGGCTATGGGGAAGCGCGATGCTACGGTCGGCGAATCTGCAAACCGACCTGCCGCTTTATTTTGACTTCGGCTTCGACTGGCATGTTTTTCTGTTCTCTGTGGCGGCTGCTGTGCTGGCCGGGGTGCTGGTTGGCCTGCTTCCGGCGCTTCGGGTTGCCCGCGCCAACCTGAATCTTCTATTGCGTGAAGGAAGCCGCACGCTGGCATCCGGCGGCGGCAGATTCCGCGATGCACTGGTTGTGGTGCAGGTGGGCAGCGCGCTGGTGCTGCTGATTGTTGCCGGGTTGTTCTCCCGGAGCCTGACCAAGCTCGAGCATGTCGATCTTGGATTTAATCCGTCGCATATGCTTACGCTCACGACGGACCCGAGCGAGATTGGATATAACAACGGGCAGAGCCGCGATTTTTATCGGAGTCTTCTTACGCGGCTTCGCGCGCTGCCCGGAGTCGAGTCGGTCACTATCGCCGGGTCGACCCCCATGGGGATGATCAACAATGCCAGCGATTCGGTGACGATCAGCGGCTATCAGCCTCCTCCCGGGCAGGGTCCACCAGTGGTTGGGTACAACGTCATCTCGACGGATTACTTCCACACGATGCGAATTCCCCTGATCGAAGGCCGCAGCTTCAGCAATTCCGATGACGAGAAAGGCCTCTATGTGGCGATCGTGAGCGAGGCAATGGCGAAGAAATTCTGGCCGAATGAGGACCCGATCGGCAGGCGCTTCACCATGAGCGGCGACAGCGCACATGTGCTGCAGGTGGTTGGCGTTGCCAAAGATGCGCGCTATCTGGACATCAATGGGCCCATAGCTCCGTATTTTTACGTGCCCTTTCTTCAGCACTATCAGCAGAGCCCTCTGCAGTCGTTTGAGCTGCGCACGGTGGGGAGTCCGGAGGGGGTGATCTCCGAAGTTGAAGACGCGATTCACGGCATGGCTCCCGCGCTACCTGTATTTGAGGTGAAGACAATGCAGCAGGCGCTCGATACGCCGAACGGTCTGCTGCTGTTTCAGGTGGTTGCCGTGATGACGGGGATTATGGGCACTCTGGGGCTGGCTCTTGCAGTGATCGGCGTTTATGGCGTCCTGTCCTATGTGGTCAGCCGGAAGACAGGCGAGATCGGCGTGCGCATGGCGCTCGGCGCGCAGCGAGCGGACATCCTCCGGATGGTCTACAGGCAGGGCCTCTGGATTGTAGGAATCGGGCTGGCGCTCGGGCTTGGCGCGAGCTTCGCTGTGTCGCATTTGCTGCGCAGCATGATTGCCGTGAGCGCGACCGATCCGCTGACGTATATTGCGGTGCCTGCAATCCTGGCAGCGATTGCGTTGTTAGCGTGCTATCTTCCAGCCCGCCGTGCCATGCGAGTAGAGCCGATGAGCGCACTGAGAACGGAGTAGATGGCTGAGAAGCGGGCAGCGGGGCGGTAGCTGCGGATATGGATGGCGCGAAATGCGTATGCCTGGACGGCGGTGGCTTGACACCGCCAATTCTGTACGCGATGCTAAAAGGCAGGTGTATCTGAGGCGTATTCAACCGATTTTGGGGCAGCCCTCAGGCGCACACAAGGAAGCAGCAGGCGCTGTTCGAAGCCCGTCCGGCAAAAGAATTTCCTCTTAGCCACTGGGCCTTTCCTCGAAATATTTGAAGCCACCGGCGCGTATCAGGTTGTTTTTGCGCCGAAAAGGATTGTGTGTTGACGACGTTACTTGCGGCTGCAGGGCTTTCACCGAGCATCATTTCTTTTCTGCCGTTTCTCCTCATCATTGTGGTGTTCTATCTTCTGCTGATTCGTCCAAATCAGAAGCGGCAGCAGCAGTGGCAGCAGATGCTCAGCAAGCTGAAGACCGGCGACAAGATCACCACCAACGGCGGCATACGCGGAACCATCCTCAATATCAAGGACGACGTGATTCAGCTCCGCATTCCGCCAGACAACATCAGGATTGAAGTGCTCAAGAGCGCGATTGCTTCGGTAACCGCCGACGAGGTGGAGAAGAAGTAGCTCAGCTCACTATTGCCATGCGTAAGAATCTGACTCAAAAAACCATTCTAATTATCGCGGTACTCGCGATCTGCGTGCTAGGAATAACCGGCATTCCCAGCGGATTTTCCCCGGCCGCGCTGAAGCAGTCCATTCTCAACCGCATTCATCTGGGGCTCGATCTCAAGGGCGGCACGCACCTGATTCTGCAGGTGATGGTGAATGAAGCCGTCGGCATCACGACGGACAGCGACGCGGCGCACATCCAGCAGGACCTGGCGTCGAACGGGATTACGTTGCCGCCGAACTCGGTGGTGAAGCCGGACCCGAAGAACCATCCGGAGGTGATCCAGATCAACAATGCGCCGCCGGACCGGAGCGGGGACATCAGCAGCGTGCTGAACTCGCGCTACGGGCAGCAGTACGACATTGCATCCGGCGCGAACAATACCTGGACGCTGACGATGAAGCCGACGGCCGAGGCCGACCTGAAGAAGCGGGCGCTCGACCAGTCCATTGAGGTAATTCGGCAGCGCGTGGACTCGCTGGGCGTAAGCGAGCCGGTGGTGCAGGAGTACAACCTGGGCAGCTACCAGATTCTGGTGGAGCTGCCGGGCATTGACGATCCGGCACGCGTAAAGGACGTAATTCAGTCGACGGCGCGGCTGGAGATTCACCTGGTTCTGGGAGGGCCGTACTCGAGCGAGGCAGACGCGTTGCAGCAGATTGGCGGAAGCGTTCCGTATGACGCGGAGCTGCTACCGACCGCGCCGGGCGTGTCGCAGTCGGGAGGGATTTCCTGGTATGAGGTCCGGCGGACGGCGGAGGTCGGCGGCACGGACATTCGCAGCGCGCGCGTAGGAAGCAATACCAATACGAACGAGCCAGAGGTGGAGTTCTTCCTGACGACCGCGGCTGGCGACCACTTTGCGGAGTTCACGGGCGCGAACAAGGGCAAGCCGCTGGCAGTGATTCTCGACAACAAGGTCCAGGAAGTGGCGAATATCCGCGACCAGATCCGCGACCAGGGAACAATTTCCGGCGGAGCGATGACCGAGCAGCAGGCGAATGACTTGGCCATGCTGCTGAATACGGGCTCGCTGCCAGCGTCGCTGCACTATCTGCAGGAGAGCACGATCGGGCCGTCGCTGGGCGCGGATTCGATTCGCCAGGGCGTAATGGCGGCGATTATCGGCATGCTGGCCGTGATGATTTTCATGCTGATCTATTACAAGGGCGCAGGAATCAACGCTGATCTGGCGCTGTTCCTGAATCTGGTGATCCTGCTTGGATTCATGGGCTATACGCAATCGGTGCTGACGCTGCCGGGCATTGCGGGCGTGATTCTGACGGTCGGCATGGGCGTGGATTCGAACGTGCTGATTTTTGAGCGCATCCGTGAAGAGCTGCGCGCGGGCAAGAGCCCGGCTGCGGCGGTTGATCAGGGATTTGCGCATGCATGGACGACGATTCTGGATACGCACGTGACGACGGTAGTAGCAGCGGCGATTTTGTTCCTGTTCGGGACGGGACCGGTGAAGGGATTTGCAGTGACACTTACAGCCGGTCTTTGCGCGAATCTGTTTACCGCGGTGTTTGTGTCGCGCGTGATCTTTGATGCGCACCTGAACAAGAAACTGCGCGGGGAGCCGATTTCGATATAGGGACTGGCTGCATCGGCGCGCATGTGTCGGGCGCTGGATTTAGAAAGATTTTGGGGCGGGTGCCCCTGAGGAAACGAATTCGTGGAATTTTTCGGGCAACCAAAGATCGACTGGCTGGGGAAGAAATGGTACTTCCTTGGGTTTTCGCTGATCTTCAGCGTATCGGGTATACTCTCGCTTCTGTTCTGGCATCATCTGCCGCTGGACGTGGACTTCACAGGCGGGACTGTGGTTCGCGTGAAATTAGCGCAGAAGCCGGACATCGGGCGGTTGAGAAGTGCGGCGGAGGCCGCCGGATTGAAGGACGCGCCGGTTGTGACGTATGGACCGGCGGTAAACAACGAAGTGATCATTACGCTGCCTGAGAAGGAAACGAGCGAGGCCGCACTGGACGCCGGGCGCGCGGCAATTGTGTCGGCGCTGACGACGCGCTATTCGGAGACGGGCAAGGCAAATGCCGGAAGCGGCAAGCTGGACCTGGATAATGCGGGGCGCGGGACTTTGATCGACTGGCTGACCAAGCAGGACCCTGAGCACCTGGGTACGAGCGACGCGGCCACGCAACGCTATACGCAGCAGGCAGATGCGATTCTGCATTATCGCGACACCGACCACAGCGGCCTGATCGACTCAATCAGCGCCCTTTCCAGCGTGGCCGATCCGGCGGTGGTCAAGGATCTGGAGCAGAACGCATATCTTTCGGGATTCGCCGTCCGCAATGTGGAGATTGTGGGGCCGCAGGTGGGAACGCAGCTCAAGCATCAGGCACTGGCAGCGACTCTGTATTCGCTGGCGGGAATGCTGATTTATCTATGGTTCCGTTTCGAGCTGATCTATGGTGTGGCAGCCGTGGTTGCGGTCTTCCACGACACGCTGATCACGGTAGGCGCGTTTTCGCTGAAGAACCAGGAGATATCGCTGACGGTGATCGCGGCCATCCTGACGCTGATCGGCTACTCGATGAACGATACGATCGTAGTCTTCGACCGCATCCGGGAAAACCTGCGTTTGTCGCGGCGGGAAAAGCTGGCCGATCTGGTGAACCGCAGCATCAATCAGACGCTGAGCCGGACGGTTCTGACGTCGGGACTGACGTTCCTGACTGTGCTGTCGCTATATGTCTTTGGCGGAGAGGTACTTCGCGGGTTTTCGTTTGCGCTGGTCATCGGCATTCTGATCGGCACGTATTCGTCGATTGCCGTCGCGGCGCCGATGCTGGTTGCGTACCAGGACTGGCGCGCTCGGCGAGGCAAGGGAGCGGCACTGCCGACAGGCCGACGGTCGAGATGATAGAACTTTCACATTGCGCGCAGATTGTGGTAAAAGGGAGCACTCACCTTTTTTGCCCGGGCGAGCCAACGGCTGACTGGAAGCAAAGAGAAGCGTGCCTGGGAACAATTCGGGAATAAATACGGGAACAAATCCCCTAGTGTCCGGTGTCTATAGGTGGTAACAAAGTTTTGTGAGGCAGAGGTAGTCCATGTTTGAAGATGCGTTGATGGAGTCCGGGGGGAAGATCAAGACCAAGAGCAAGTATTTTGTCTGGGTTGGCGTAGCGCTGAATTTCTCAATCATCGCGACCATGATTTTGATTCCACTGATCTACCCTGATGCTTTGCCAACTGCGGCGATGGCAACCCTTCTGGTCGCCCCCCCGCCGCCACCTCCACCACCACCGCCCCCGCCCCCGGCGCCGGTACACGTGGAGAAGATCGTCTCTCAGCTTATGAATAATCAGCTCACCGCTCCCACCAAGATCCCTAAAAAGGTCAATATGGAGAAACAGGAAGCTCCGCCTCCAGCCATGGCTGGAGTCGCCGGCATGGAAGGCATGTCCGGCGGCGCTGCCGGCGGCGTGATGGGCGGCATTCTGGGCGGTATCGGCACGGGCGCTCCAGTCGTGAAGGCGGCACCGCCGAGGAGAATTGCGGTTTCGGCCGGCGTGATTGCCGGTAACCGAATCGGTGGAGAAGAAATTCGCTATCCTGCCATCGCCAAGGCGGCCCGTATTCAGGGAACAGTGGTTCTGCAGGCGATGATCTCGAAGGAGGGCACGATCCAAGACCTTCGCGTGCTGAGCGGCCCGCCGATGCTTCAGCAGGCTGCGATCGAAGCTGTCAGGACCTGGCGTTACAGGCCCTATCTGCTCAACGGTGAGCCGGTAGAGGTTGAGACGCAGGTGAACGTTGTATTTACCCTGGGCGGTTGATGCCCTGATCGGCCTCCCTTACACCGAGGTCAATCTGCAACCACCCGATACTTTTGTGAAATTGCAAGCAGTAACTCCTTAGGAGGAAAGATTCAAGTGATTCTCGCTCATCTTCATCAACTCGTCGCAAACCCGGCTGCCCTGGGCTTTTTCCAGGACCAGGATCAAACCGTTGGCTTCGGCCCGATGGCTCTGTGGGCCCAGATGGGCTGGCTGGCCCGCGGCGTGGTGATCCTGCTCTTCATCATGTCGATCTGGTCTCTGGCCGTTATGATTGACCGCTACCTGTACTTCGCGGCAGCCCGCAAGCAATCGCGTGAGTTTGCCCCGCGCGTCGCCGGCGCGCTGAAGGAAGGCAAGCTGGATGAGGCTGTCAAGGTAGCTGACCGCAACAAAAAATCGCACCTGGCCGAGGTTGTTACCTCGGGCCTGCAGGAGTTCCGCAACTACGGCAGCGGCGGCGCGGTGACGGCCGAGCAGATCGAGTCGTCGAAGCGCGCGCTTGAGCGTGCGGAAGCCATTGTCCACGCCAAGCTGAAGCGCGGCCTGGGCGGATTGGCCACGATCGGCTCGACGGCTCCGTTCGTAGGACTATTCGGAACGGTCGCCGGTATTCTCAAGGCGTTCGGACAGATCGCAGCGCAGCATACCACGAGCATTTCGACGATCGCCGGCGGTATTTCCGAAGCGCTGGTGACCACAGCGTTCGGGCTTCTGGTGGCAATCCCGGCAGTGTGGGCGTTCAACTACTTCACGAACAAAGTGGAAGCATTCGACGTCGAGATGGACAACTCGTCGAGCGAGCTGATCGACTACTTTATCAAGCAGAGCCGCCGGTAAACGGCCCAACGCATAGCGGGAATCACACGCCGGGAGTGGGGCAGGCATGGCCCATTCCGCTCCCGGCGCCGGCTTTTCCCCCCAGGGCTTTGAGACCGTAACCGGATTTATGGAGTAAAGAATGGCACTCGCGAAAAGAGACGAAGGCAGCAAGGTAAACTCGAACATTAACGTCACGCCGATGGTGGACGTGATGCTGGTGCTGCTGATCATCTTCATGGTTATCACCCCGCTGGCCGAGCAAAAGGTGAACGTGACCCTGGCGGAGACGAACACCGCGGTGGCAATGGATGACGCCAGCAAGCAGGACGCTGTGATTATCGCCGTAACCCGCGACAGCAAGGTTTATCTGGGATCAGACCAGACCACGCTGGCCGACCTGGGAACGCAGGTTTCGAACCTGCTGCAGAACAAGATGGACAAGACGGTCTATTTCCGGGCGGATGCGCGCGCGCACTACGGCACCGTTGAGGACGCGATCGATGCTGTCCGCACTGCAGGCGTGGAAGAGATTGGGCTGCTGACGGAAAACCGGCAAACCAATAAACCTCCCACAGGCGGCGAATAGCCGAAAATTTTGACGCCGGTCTATACAAGCCGGCAAGAGGAACTGACCTATGGCAATGAATGTGGGTGGTGGCGGCGGACTGAACTCAGACATGAACGTTACGCCCTTGATCGATGTGCTGCTGGTGCTGCTGATCATCTTTATGGCGATCGTGCCGGTAACGCCGAAAGGGCTGGATGCGCTGGTGCCTCAGCCGCCGAAGAACAAGACGGCGGAGCCGAATCAAAACACGGTTGTCGTGCAGATCGCCGCAGGTGCGAACGGGATTCCGAGCTACAAGATCAACCAGGACGATGTCCCGAGCAACCAACTGCGAACGAGACTGGATGCGATTTATTCGCTCCGCGCCGAGAAGGTTCTGTTCATTCAGGGAGATCCTAATCTGAACTTCTCCTCGGTGGCGCAGGTGATCGACATTGCCCACTCGGTTGGCGTGGATCATATCGGCCTGATCACGCCTAAGATTGCAGCCGGCCAGTAAAACTCTCCCGGCGCGGCCTGTCCTGGCGCGGCGGGTTTCAGTTTAGCGCCGCGCCAGTTGCACTATGCCGCGGAGCAAGTACAATCACTGCGCGGGAGAATTTACCCTCCCAGGCGACCTTGAATTATGTGCCCGTCACCAGGACATGCGCGGCGCTCGAAGGAGAACAGACACAGAATGAACCGAATTGCACGTTTTCCGGTGATGACCATGGCAACGCTTTCGTTGCTGGTTTCAGTGACCGGTTGCCAGAAACTCAAGGCACGCGATCAACTGAACAAGGGAGTTCAGGCGTACAAGAACGCAAGGTACGAAGAGGCGATCAACCACTTCGAGCAGGCCGTGAATGACGATCCCAAGCTGCCGATGGCCCGATCCTATCTGGCGACGGCCTACGCGCAGCAGGTGGTGCCAGACCTGACGACGCCGGATAACATGAAAAATGCGGACCTGGCGATTCAGAACTATCAGAAGGTGCTTGCCGAGAAGCCGAGCGACATCAACAGCATGAAGGGCATCGCCAGCATCTACTTCAATACCGACCAGTATGACAAGGCCAAGGAGTGGCAGCAGAAGGTGCTGCAAGCCGATCCGCAGGACGCAGAAGCGGCCTATACCATCGGCAGCATTGATTGGCGCCTGGCGTATCGCAATGCGGTGCAGCTGTTGAAAGATAACGGCCTGACTGACGACGGCGAGGGTAACGCGAAGCTGTCGAAGAAAGCCTGCCAACAACTGGCGGAGGAAAACACGCCGCTGGTCAACGAAGGCATTGAGTATCTGCAGAAGGCCATTCAGATTCGCCCGAGCTACGACGATGCGATGGCGTACCTTCAGTTGACGTATCGCCGCAAGGCCGATCTGGAATGCGGCAATGACGCGGCACGCAAGGCAGACATGGCGCTGGT
>Ga0335074_10012997_pt1 | contig 11694 bp, 11 predicted proteins | sample Lox_Sample_23_FD_206715 | JGI IMG/M metagenome (GOLD analysis project Ga0335074, IMG submission 206715) | Soil microbial communities from Loxahatchee National Wildlife Refuge, Florida, United States - Lox_Sample_2.3 | ecosystem: Environmental > Terrestrial > Soil > Wetlands | place: USA...
CAGGAGCGTGGTACGGCCCGCCATCACCCGCCGCAGCGTCTCGTGGATCTGCGCTTCGACCCGTGCGTCGATCGCGGAGGTCGCGTCGTCGAGCACCAGGATCGCTGGATCGGTGATCAGCGCCCGTGCGAGCGCGACCCGCTGCCGCTGGCCGCCTGACAAGGTCAGGCCCTGCTCGCCGATCACGGTGTCGTAGCCGTCGGGCAGGTCCCTGATGAACTCGTCCGCCTCGGCAGCCCGCGCCGCCGCGATGATCTGCTCACCGGTCGCTTCGGGCCGCCCGTAGGCGATATTGGCCCGCACGGAATCGGAGAACAGGAAGCTCTCCTCCATCACCAGGCCGATCGACGAGCGCAGCGAGTCCATCGTGAGATCGCGGACATCGTGCCCGCCGATCCTTACCGCGCCCTTGTTCACGTCGTAGAACCTGGGCAGAAGCAGCGAGATCGTGGACTTGCCCGACCCGGAGGTGCCGATGACCGCGACGGTCTCGCCAGGCGAGACCTTGAGCGACAGCCCGCGCAGCACCGGCTCGGACTTCAGGTAGCCGAAGGTCACGTCGTCGAGTTCGACGTCGCGGGCGTCGGCCGGCAGCGCGATAGCGCCTGGCTTCTCTGTGATCACCGGCGTGGAGTCGATGACCTCGAAGACCCTGATCACGCTGGCGCGGGCTTCCTGCCCGATCGTGATCAGCCCCGTCAGTGCCCGCACCGGGCCGACAAGCTGCGCGATGTAGGAGGAGAACGCGAAGAACGTACCCAGGTTGATCTCGCCGTGAATGGCCAGCCAGCCGCCGAACGCCAGCACACCGACCTGTCCGAGCGCTGGCACGGCCTGCAGAGTCGGGTTGAATCGCGCGGTCAGCCTGATCGTGCGCACGCGCATCGCGTACAGGACGCGGCTGGCGCCCTCGAGGCGGTTGACCTCCTGCTCTTCCTGGCCGAAGCCCTTGACCACGCGGACGCCCGTCACGGCACCGTCGACCACGGCGGCGACGTTGGCCGCCTCCTGCTGCGCCGCCCAACTCGAAGGGAACAGCTTGTTCCGCGAGGCGATCGAGATGAAGAACAAGGCGGGCCCGACCGCGAGGGCAACGATGGTCAGCAGCGGCGAAAGGAAAGCCATGACCGCGAGCGACAAAAAGAACAGCAGCACATTGCCGAGCAGCATCGGGGTCATTCCGAGCAGGCCCTGGACCATGTTCACGTCGGAAATGGACCGGCTCACTACCTGGCCGGTGTGGAGCTGGTCCTGGCGGGCGCCGTCGAGGCGGGACAGCGACGCGAACATCTCTGTCCGCATCTCGTGCTGTACGTCGAGCGAGATCCGGCTGCCGATGTAACGGCGGGTAAACACGCCGGCGAAACTCAGGGCGGCCGCGATGAGCAGGGCCGTCGCGCCGATCCAGATCGGCTGGTGCCTGGTCAGGATCGCGTTGTTCACGATGTCCCGCTGGATCAGCGGAATGATCACCGCGATCAGCGTGGCGAGCAGTGATCCGCCGAGAGAGATAATGACGGCACGCGGGTGCCGCCAGCAGTATCCGATGAGCCGTCGCAGCCAGCGCTGGTGCGGATCGGCCGCCTTCTTCATTCGTCTCCTTCTAATTCCGGCCCGCCTTCGCGGCCCGCCTGGCCAGCCACATCTCTTCCATCGCCTGCTCGAGCGCGGCGAAATCTCCGAGCAGCCGCTCGGGGTCGCCCGCTCGTTCCAGCAGTTCGCCGAGCCAGCCGGCGTAAGCTTCGTCAGCCTTGTGCACCGCCGCATCCCCGGCTTCGGTCAGGCGCAGCCGCACGGCCCGCCGGTCGGCGGCCTCGGTTTCCCTGGTTAGCAGCCCGGCCGCGACCAGTCCGTCGGCGGTGCTTGTCAGGGTCGGCTTGGCGATCGCGAGCTTCTCGGCCAGCCGGGCCGAGCGCTCACCACCCGCGCCGACCAGTTTCAGCACCCGGTACTGCTGCGGCGTTAGTCCGGAGCCGACCCGCTCCATGGCACGGAACAACCTGACGATGGTCAGCGCGGCATCATCGACTTGCCTTGTTTGTCCAGACATCGTGCAGCCCCTGCCTAATGGCATTGTTCGCCACCCTAACAACTTCCGAGGCTAACAAATTCCCTAGCCAGGGGCGGGCCGGGCGAGCAGCATCGTTGGCCTTGCGTTGCTGCTGGCGGGGCGGATCCGACAACAACGGTGGCTACCTGCTGCTGTCCGGGTGACATCGCCGGGACATGGTTGCGGTAGCCGGGGCCTGGCGTACAGCATCGCTGACTACTTGATGCTGCTGGCCGGGCCGCGTGGCCCGGCGGAAGGGCTGAGCGGATGCCCGCGACGCTACTTGATCGTGGGCTCGATCTTGGTGACGGGAGCGGCCTGGCAGACGCTGGCTGGCGAATTGCCCGTCATCTTGCATATCGCGGCGGTGAGGTAGTTCGCGGCGCCGATGACGTTCTGCGTGACCTGGCTGTTCGGGTTGCTTAGCTGGCTGGCGATCTGCGACCAGGACAGGCCCTTGAGCACCGCCGGGTCGTAGAGCGGGCCGGTGAGGATGACCTTGCCGCCGAAGTAGATGAACGGGTAGCCGGTGCCGCCGTCCTGCGAGTCGTACTTCACCCAGAGCGCCTGCTGCGCCTTGGTCGTGGCCTGAAGCGGGGCGTGCGAGATCGTCTCGTTCTCGACCGGGGTGAAGGTCAGGTACGGGCTTGAGTACTTCTGCTTGTAGAACGTCAGCGTGGCCGTGTTCGGATCCACGTCCGTGCTCGATGAGTGAATGCCCTTGATCGTGCCGAAGCTGCCGAACCGGCTCAGCGCGACGGCCATCGACCAGCGCATCGCCGCGCAGTACGGGCAGAACTCGGCGCCGATATAGAGCATCTCTGGCTTGCCGTTGACCTTGGCAAGCGAAGTGTCACTGATCGATTTCAGCGGCAGTTCGCTGACCGGCGGCAACGCCCCCGTGCCTACCGTGCTCAGCGTGCTCGCCGGCACGTTGAGCACGTCGTTGACCACCTTCGACGGCAGGCCGCCATGGGATCCTGCCGCCTGCTTAGCGGGCGACTGCAAGCTCTTCACCACGATGAAGGTGACTACGACGACTATCACGAGGAAGGTCGAGCCGAACACCAGGAGCAGCCGGCGCCGCTGCTCGGCCCGGCGCTGCCTGGCCTGCATCTCCGCGATCCTGGCCTGGGCGTTCAGGCTCCTGGTTCGCTCGGCCTTGCTCATGAGTGAAATCCTCTGTTAATTCAGTAGCGGCGGCTGGCGGTTGACGACGTCCATGAGGTGGCGTCGTAGACAAGCAACACGAACAGCAAGAACGTGATCACGTGGACGCTCGTGCACCACAGGCAGATGTTCTGGATCTGGATCAGCTCGGCGTAGACCAGGTAGAGCACGAAGCCGATGCCGACGATCACCGAGCCGAGCCGCGCCCACCTGACCAGCGGGAACCGGTTGCGTGCCCAGGCCCATGGCGAGTTGATCGCGAACATGAAGCAGTAGAACGCGAGCCCGAGCACGGCCACGGGGAAGATGCCGAACACCATGGACTGCGGGCTCGTGGTGACCGCCTCGCAGTTGACGAGCCCCTTGTCCGAGCAGGCAATGGTGATCGCGGTGTCATAGTGCGTGATCGTGAGGTAAACCGAGACGCCGAGGCCGATCGCCGACAGGATCCAGGTGGTCAGCGGGAGGGGATGCTCCCGCATCCAGCTCAGGATCCGGCGCGGGAGCGGCTCGTGCGACTTGATGCCCGCGAGGTCCGTGTCGGCCGAGGAGTCGGCGGCCGGAGCGGTTCCGATCCAGGACTTGGTGCGGGGACGGAACATGGCCTGGCCGAGGCCGGGACCACCGCCGGCCTGGGTGGCCGGTGCTGGCGCCTGCTGGTAACTGGCGCTGGACTTGCCGCGGTTGTTGCCGTGACTGGCGCTCTGCTTGGCGCTGACCGCGTGGCGGCGGCGTTTGGCCTGCTTTTGTGCTGCCATCAGATATCCCCGCCAATCGAGGTTACGCTGGGCGACTTGCACACGCTGCCCGGCTGTCCGTTGGTGATCTTGCAGATCGCCGCGGTGATGTGGTTAGCCGCGCCGAGGATCTCCTGGGCGACCGGGCTGTCCGGGTTCTGCATGTCGTTGGCGACCTCGGCCCAGGTCAGGATCGACTTGCTGTCCTGTCCAGGCGTCGCGACGGCTCCGAACGTGCTCGGCTGGTACTGAGCGCCGTCAACGATGTACTTGCCGCCGACATCCACGAAGGGGAACTCGCCCCCGGTGTACTTGTTGATCAGTGCCGTCTCCGCGGTAGTTGCTTTCTGCAGCGGCTGCGAGGTGACGGTCTCCTCCTCGATCGGCTGGAACGAGATGTACTTGCTCGTGTACGTCGACTTGTAGTAGGTCAGCGTCGGCGTGTCAGCGTACGTGTCCGTGCTTGAGGAGTGAATGAAGTGCAGGTCTGAGAACGTGCCGAAGCGGCTCAGCGCCTCGGTGAGCGCCCACCGCTCCGCGCCGCAGAACGGGCAGTACTCGGCACCCATGAACAGGACTTCCGGCTTGCCGTCCTGCGTGAGCGGCTTGTCCGTGATCGTCTTGAGCGGCGCTACCGCGGCCGTGCCCGTCGGGCCGGCACCGACCTTGGTGAGCACCGCTTCAGGCACATTGGTGATCAGGTTCTGAAGGTTCGCGTTGGTCTTGGCCGCGGTACTCGCGGCCCGCGGTGCGGCCGACGTCTTGGTCAGCGACCTGACGACGACCAGACCGACGACGATCACGATGACCATGAGTGCGCTGCCGCCGACGATCAGCAGCCTCCGCTGAGCTTCCGCTCGCCTGGCCGCTTCCTGCTGCTGGGCGATTCGCTGCCTGGCATTCGCCGCGCGGTTTCGCTCCGCCTTGCCCATTCCTGTCCTGCCTTGCCACGAGGAAGTAGTCGGGTCCGCCTGCCGGTGACCATGCTAAGGGCCAGGCAGCACCTGGGCCGCATTTGTTATCCAAGCGCAGCCGTCAGCCAGCCCCGAGCGGTCTTGGCAGCCTCTCAATGTAACGCCCTCAACCTGAACGTTCACTGAAGACCCGGTCAGCGCACGCTCGGAGCGCCCGATGCGACATCGTCGTGTCAAGGATTCTTGCTTTGCGCAAGTGACAATGGCTATCGTCCGAGTCATGACTAAGCCCACTATCGGCTGGCGCGCCGGGCTCGTGCTCGCCGCGTGCATCGCAGTCGCGGCCACAGGCTGCAGCTCGTCCTCGACTACCTCGTCGGCCGGCGCCAAGAAGCCGGCGGCGACCGGTGAAGCGAAGGTCGCTTACGCGTCCTCACTCGAATATCTCAACGAGAAGCTCTTCGTCCCTGCCTTCACCAAGGCCACCGGGTACAAGTACACAGACTGGGTGAACTCGGCCGGCGCACTTGAGTCAGACATCGCCGCTGGAGAGATAAGCCCCAACGTCTTCCAGAGCGTCGGCGCGGACAACATCACGCCGCTCGAGCCGAAATTCACCTCGTGGTACGTGCAGTACGCTGGCACCTCGATGGTCGTTGCCTACAATCCCAAGAGCAAGTACGCCAGTCAGTTCAAGGCGATCGCCAGCGGCAAGGAGCCGCTGAAGGACTTGTTCCTGCTGATGGAGAAGCCGGGATTCAAGCTCGGCAGGACCGATCCGAACATCGACCCGCAGGGCCGCTCGTTCATCTACATGCTCGAACTGGCCCAGATGGCCTATCACCTGCCCTCGGACACCGTGGCCAAGATCATCGGCACGCCGTTCGGCTCGTCGTCTTCTTCAGAGATCTACGCCGAGGCGTCGCTCGACTCAACGCTGCAGTCCGGGCAACTCGACGCCGCAAGTGCCTATCAGAACCAGGCCATCGAACTGCACCTGCCCTACATCAAGCTGCCGCCGAACATCAACCTCGGCGACTTCGCTGACGCGGCGGAGTACGCGAAGGCGACGGTCACGATCACCGACAACGGCCAGAAGGCGACAAAGACGGGTTCCCCGCTGGTGCTCGACGTCACGACCATCGGCAAGCCGACTGCCGCTGCGGTGGCTTTCGTCAAGTTCCTGCTCTCTCCTGCCGGGCGGAAGCTCTATCAGCAGGGCGGGTACACGCTGCTCACGCCGACTGGGAGCGGCACGAATATTCCCTCCGCGGTGAAGAGTGAGCTGGGCGGTTAGTCCGCAGCGGGTTGCCACGGCCGGCCAGGCAGGGCCGGCCGGGGCAGCCCGCCCGCCAGGTCGGCGCCGGCCGTGGGATGCGCCGCTGACCAGGCGGCTGCACAACGTGTCTGGCATGGCGGGGATCGCCGGCACGGGGATCATCTGGATCGTTTTGCTCGGTCCTGTGATCGCGCTCCTCACGCACCTGTCATGGAACTCGATCGTCAGTTCGCTCACCGCGCCTGGCGCCTGGCAGCCGCTCATCATCTCGCTTGAGTCCGGCCTGATCACGCTGGGCGTGCTGGTCGTGTTCTGCACTCCGCTCGCCTGGGGCCTGGCCAGGGGCACGCTGCCGTTTCCCAGGATCTGGGAGGTCGGGGTGCTGGCGAGCCTGCTGCTGCCGCCGCTGGTGATCGGCCTGCTGCTGATCTTCATGGTCGGTCCTTTCACGTTCGCGGGGCAGGTGCTCGGGCACGTCAATATCTCGACGGTCAACACGTTCTTCGCCCTGGTCATCGCCGAGGTGTACGAGTCGGCTCCGTATTACGTGCTTGGCGCGCAGGCCGCCTTCGCCAGCGTCGACCCCCGCCTTGAGCAGCAGGCCGAATTGCTTGGTGACCGGCCGCTGCGCGTGTTCAGGCGGGTCACGGCGCCGCTGTCCGCTCCCGGTCTCGCCATGGCGCTGGCCGTGGCGTGGGCACGCGCGATGGGTGCCTTCGGAGCGGTCGTGATCATCGCTTACCATCCATACGGGCTTCCGCTGCAGATCTGGACGACGCTGCAAGAGACCGGGCTGGCGTCCGCTCTGCCGTACGCCCTGGTCCTGCTGGTTGTCGCGCTGCCTTTGCCGCTGGCGGCCTACATCTGGAGCGCCCGTGCTCGAAGCCGACGTCGAGGTTGACCGCAGGGACTTCACGGTCCGCGCGTCGCTCGAGGTCGCGCCGGGGGAGCGCCTCGCGCTTTTCGGCCCGTCAGGCGCGGGGAAGACGACCCTGCTCGAGGCGATCGCCGGGCTGATCGTGCCGCACCGGGGGCGGATCACGCTGGCGGGGAAGGTGCTGACCAGCACTCAGGCACCGGTGATCGCGCTGCCGCCATGGCGGCGCAAGGTCGGGCTGCTCCGCCAGGATCCCGGCCTGTTCCCGCACCTGTCGGTCAGGGACAACCTCAGGTACTCAGGCGGCTGCACCGAAGCGGAACTGAGATCGCTGGCGAAGGCGCTCGGCATCGAGGGACTGCTGCGGTCGATGCCTGCCCGGCTTTCCGGCGGGCAGGCCCACCGGGTCGCGCTCGGGCGGCTGCTGCTCTCGCGATGCGACGCGCTGCTTCTCGACGAGCCGTATACCGGGCTCGACCTCAGCTTGCGGCGTAACCTCACCGAGCTGGTGATTTCACTGATCGCGGAGCGGGGGGTCCCCTCGGTGCTTGTCGCGCACGAACTTGCCGAAGCTCAGGCCTTCGCCGACCGGCTCGCGGTGCTCGACCGCGGCAGCCTGCTGCAGGTTGGCTGGCCGTCAGAGGTAGTTCTGCGACCGGCGTCGCGCCGCGTCGCTGAGCTGGTCGGCTACACGGCGTTCGTACCTGAAGGTGACGATCTCATCGGGGTGCATCCTGACCGGGTCCTCGCCGGCTGGCACCCGGAGCGAGGCGTAGCACTCTCCGGTGTCGTGACTGCCTGCCGTCCTTCCGAGGCCAGGTGGGAGGTCAGCTTGCGTACCCCGGCCGGCGACGCTGTCCACGTGAAGCTGCCTGAGCCGCTCCCTGCGGACAAGGAGACGACGGTCACCGTGACCGACCCTCCCCGGTTCGCCACTGACGGGGCGGCACGATGAGCCGGGCAGCGGAGCTGGTGACCGGCACCAGGCTGCGGCTGGCTCGTCAGGTCAGGGGATTCTCGCAGCAGCAGCTCGCCGGCATGGCCGGCGTGTCGCGGCAAGCCGTATCCGCGGTCGAATCCGGCCAGTCCGACCCGTCATTGCGGGTCGCGCTCGCGCTCGCCCAGGCGCTCGGCCTGACCGTCGATGAGCTGTTCGGCAGCGAGGGCGCGATCCCCACCGTGGCGGCCAGCCTGGCATCGCCCGCCGCCGAGGCGCAGCGGGTAACGCTGGCGCCGATCGCCGACTCCTTCGTGGCGCTCCCGCTCGCTGGCCCTACGGTTAGCCGGGCCGGTTTCCTGCCTGCGGGCGGCCTGATTACCGGGCCGGCCGTTGCTGACCAGGTCCGCGTCCGGCCGATCGGGCCGCCGAAGCCGACTCTGGTCATCGCCGGCTGCGATCCGGCGCTGCCGTTGCTGTCTGAGCCGCTGAGCCTGCTTGATCCTCCGATCGGGTTCGCCTGGTGGCCGTGCGCGAGCCGGGAGGCGCTGCGCCTGGCGGGTAACGGCCTTGTGCACGTCGCCGGAGTGCATCTGAGCGGTCAGCCTGATCCTGGCCTGATTCCCGACGGCAGCCAGGTCATCGGGTTCAGTGCCTGGCACGAAGGGCTTGTGCTCCGGCCGGAAGACGCGGACCGGATCAAGGGACTGGACGACGTGGTCAGCGCCGGACTTCGCCTGGTGAACAGGGAGCCTGGCGCAGAGGCGAGGAGCGTGCTCGACCGCGAGCTGGCCGGGATCGGGATCCCCGGCGGGCAGGTGCCAGGCTACGAGACCAGGGCGACGGGGCATCTCCAGGTCGCGGAGGCCGTCGCCACGCGGCTGGCCGACGCGGGGGTCGCCAGCGAGCCCGCCGCACTCGCCTACGGGCTCGCTTTCCTGCCGCTCGCGGCCGAGCGATTCGACCTGGTCATCCCGGCCGGGCAGGCGGCGTCTCGCGAGGTGCAGGCGCTGGTGAAGGTGCTGTCCTCGCGCTGGCTGCTCGATCAGCTCGGCAGCCTGCCCGGCTACGATCCCGCACCTTGCGGCCAGTAGCTGACCTGACCGGCCGCCTCTGCTGAGAGCAGATTCTCTCGGCGGTGAAAATGTTGGCGTCCGGTGGTGCTGATCGGCCACGATGGACGACATGAGACTTCTGGTACTTGGCGGTACGCATCATGTCGGACGGGCGGTCGTAGAAGAGGCACTGGCTCGCGGGGACGAGGTCATCACGATCAACAGGGGCGTCAGCGGTGTGCAGGTCCCTGGCGCTGAGGCCAGGCACGCGGATCGTACCGATCCCGAGCAGCTTCGGGCCGCGCTGGGCTCGGATGACTGGGACGCGGTGATCGACACGTGGAGCCAGGCCCCGCGAGTCGTCCGTGACTCGGCGGAAGTGCTCGCTGACCGTACCGGGCACTACGGCTACGTGTCGAGCCGCTCGGTCTACGCCTGGCCGATCCCTTCAGGTGCAGATGAGAGCGCGCCGGTAGTCGAGGCCGACGCCGACAGCGAGGAGTCCGCTGACTACGCGGCCGCCAAGATGGGCGGAGAACTGGCCGTCGGGCGGTACTTCTCCGGCCGATCGGTCATGGCAAGGGCCGGGCTCATACTCGGGCCCTACGAGGGGGTCGGGCGGATGCCGTGGTGGCTGAGGCGCATCGAGCGGGGCGGGGACGTGCTCGCGCCGGGACCGAGGGACTTCCCCCTGCAGTACATCGACTGCCGTGACCTGGGGCGGTGGATGCTGCACGCCGCTGATGCCGGCATCAGCGGCGCCTTCAATACGGTCAGCCGACCCGGGCAGGCGACCATGGAGAGCCTGCTCACGGCGGCGATCGCCGCCGTCGGGTCGGACGCCAGGCTGGTGTGGGCCTCGCCGTCCGTGCTCGACGCGGCCGAGGTCGAGGGCTGGACCGAGCTGCCGATCTGGATCTCGCCGGAAGGCGAGGGTATCGCGCTGCACGACGGGAACGTCGACGCGGTCTACGCGGCGGGTCTGGTGTGCCGGCCTGTGGAGGAGACGGTGAGTGACACGTGGCGCTGGCTGCAGGCTGAAGGCGACCCGGCGGTCAGGCCGGGTCGGCCAGCACACGGCATCGACCCTGAGAAGGAAAGGAAGATCCTCGCCAGCCTTGGCTAGCTATCCGGGCTAACGTCGGCCGAGCGAGCGCGGTGTCACCACCTTGTCTGGCTTGACCACGTAGATGACGCGGCCCTGCGGGCCGATCGGGTTGGCGTAGTCACGGCCGACGTACTTGCGGGAAAGTTCGTCGATGTGATCGCGGGCCTTCTGGCCGTCGATCGTTTCCGTGACGTGCCCGCGGATCTCTGACCAGTCCCACGGGTCTGAATCCGAGTGGATCAGGACCGTCACCCTGGGGTCGCGGCGGATGTTACGGCCGCGCTGCCGCTGCGGCTCGGTATTGATGAGGATGTTCTCACCGTCGGTGTCGATCCAGGTGAGCTGCGCCTGAGGCTGGCCGCTCGGCATCAGCGTGACGACCGAGGCGAGGTTCTTGCCCTTGGCGAGGCGGACTGTGTCCTGATCGAGTGGCACGCGCTAACTCCTGAGTTTCGGGGCTGACCAGCCTGCGACGGCGGCAGCCATCATGCTACGCACCCCTGGCTGCCACAGTCGCCGCGGTGTTTAGTGGCTGAAAACCGGGACGATCATCGCGCGGGCGATGGTGTGGAAGCGCAAGTTGAAGCCCGCCACGGCGGGGGACACGTCCGAGTCCACGCCCTGCGATGCGAGCGAGTCCGTGTCGAGTGCGTGCACGGCGAAAACGTACCGGTGCGGCGGCTCGCCGGCCGGGGGAGCGGCGCCGCCGAAGTCCTTGGAGCCGTAGTCGTTGCGGACAGAGAAGGCACCTTCTGGCAGTCCCGCGCCGCCGGCCGCGCCGGCGCCCGAGGCAAGCTCCGTAACGGACGCCGGGATGTCGAGCACGAGCCAGTGCCAGAAACCCGAGCCGGTCGGCGCGTCCGGGTCATAACAGGTGACGGCGAAGCCCTGAGTTTCCTCAGGGAAACCGCTCCAGCTCAGCTCGGGGGAGATGTTCTGGCCGGTCATGCCGAAGCCGTTGTAGACCTGGTTGTCGCCCATCTGCTCGCCGTCGGACACGTCGGTGCTAGTCACCGTGAACGATGGCACCTGGGGCATGAAATCGTAGGGCAGCGGTGCCCGGTCGGACATGGGTCCTCCTGGAGTTGCTTGCTGAGTGTGCGGGAACTGGCGCCAACGCTACTCCGCGAACGATTTGCCGCAGCGCGAACGTGGGCATGCGCCACCAACGGCTACCGTTGCTGCCGTGAAGCTGAGGTGGTTGCTGTCAGCACCGGTGCGCCGTGGTGCGCTGGGGCTGATCCTTGTCGCCGTGGTGTTGTTCCCCGGCGGGGCGGCCGCGCTTCGCAGCAAGACATGCAGGGAGCCCGGCTGCCCGGCGCACGGTGCCGTCATCTGGTCGCGGGTGCTTACTGGTTCCTGGCAGGTGCAGAACGGTGCCGAGGGAACTGTCTACGGGGACGGTCAGGCCTATGCCGCCATTGGCAGCGGAGTCGCGGCGATCGGGTTCGGGCTAACGCTCGACGCCTACGACGAGGCGACCGGTTTCCCCAGGTGGACGGCGGCTCTCGCAGGCGTGCCCCTCGGGTCAACGATCGTCTCTGTGCGAACGTGGCCGGGAGTCGTG
>Ga0335074_10012998_pt1 | contig 11693 bp, 11 predicted proteins | sample Lox_Sample_23_FD_206715 | JGI IMG/M metagenome (GOLD analysis project Ga0335074, IMG submission 206715) | Soil microbial communities from Loxahatchee National Wildlife Refuge, Florida, United States - Lox_Sample_2.3 | ecosystem: Environmental > Terrestrial > Soil > Wetlands | place: USA...
CGGGCGTGATCGCGGTGCGCGCCGGCCCATCCAGCGTGCTGTCGCGGATGACAAATCGAAGTTCGCCCAGAACAATCGGGCGACGCTCTTGCTCCACCGCGTCGATGCGGGCCAATGGCGGCGCCAGCGCCACCAGGTCTGCGACAAAACCGGCAACGTTGCCCTGCACTTCCAGCAGCACGCCGTCCTGGTCGTTCATCGCGAAGCCGGTCAGCCCGTCGCGCACCGCGAGCCGCCAAACGTGCGGCCGGAAGCCAACGCCCTGCACTTGGCCGCGGACGCGAAGGCGCACGCGATGTATCGTGGGGCTTGCAATATGGGCGGCGTCAAACTTCGGATGCATATCCATGACACACGACCCATGTCATTGCGAGGAGCGCAGCGACGAAGCAACCTCGTTCGGAGGAGTGCCCAGCTCGCCCGAGCACCGTCTCGACCGGACTTGCTTCGTTGGTATGCTTCTCGCAATGACAGGCATCATGCGATTCCGACCACAGTGAAGAAGCTAATCCATCGCGAGGCGCACCGCCCGCGCGGCATCGAGCCAATGCATCCACCGCTCCATCCCGTCGCTGCTTTTCGCCGACAACTTCAGCACACCAATCGCCGGATTGATCCGCCGCGCGTTCTCGATCAGCCGGTCAACATCGAAATCGAGATGCGGCAGCAGGTCGCTCTTCGCCACCACCATCAGGGCAGAGACCGCAAACATGGGGGCATATTTCAGCGGCTTGTCCTCGCCTTCAGTCACCGAAACGATAACCACCTTCTGTGCCTCGCCGAGATCGAAGCCGGCCGGACAGACCAGGTTGCCCACATTCTCAATGAACAGGATGCCAGATGCCGGAATGCCCAACCGTGCTGTCGCCGTGCGGACTTGCTCCGCGTCGAGATGGCAACCCTTCCCGGTATTGACCTGGATGGCGGGTGCACCGGTCGCGCGGATGCGGTCGGCGTCGGCGGTCGTCTCCTGATCGCCCTCGATCACCGCGACGGGATACCTGGAACCGATGCGCTTCAGCGTCTCCACCAGCAATGTGGTCTTGCCTGAACCAGGGCTCGAAACCACATTCAAGACGAGAGTCCGAGCCGCCTGGAATGCGCGACGGTTTTCCATGGCGATTGCATCATTTCGTGCTAGTATATTTTGCTCTACTAGCATCAGCCGCCTGGCGGCAGCGCTGGGCACGACACCGGAGCCACGCTCGTGGAAGTGTCCGTGCGCGTGGTTGTGGGGATGGGCGTGCGTGGTGCCGTCCCCGTGGGTATGGACATGGTTGTCCCAATGCTCGTGATCGAGCGAATGGTAGGCGCCAGCGGGCACGAGTCCGCCACCCGCTGCATCGCGATCGCCATGCAGATCGTCGGCGGGATGGGCGTCGGCGCTGCCGGCTTGCGATGCCGCCAGCGTGCGAGAATGGTCGTGCGGCAGCAAGAGACGCAGGTCCTCGACCCTTTGCTCGCCCTGGCCGCAGCCGCAGACGCTGCACATTAGACGACCTCCATTTGCTTCAATCGCAACTGACGCCCACGTCTGGGCAGAAGCTTCGCCCGCCGCAATTGGACAGAATGCGTCCCTGGCAAAAACCGATACCGGCGCCACACACTCGGGGCAATAAGTAGTACCCGCAGTCTGCCGGATCTCCAGGGAGATGGCACGCGGGTGGGGTGCTCGCCGATCGCCGGCATTATCGTGGCGGCGGAGCCGACGCCGGACCTCCGGCCGCCAAGCGTGGGCCGGAGGTCCGCGCAGGAGGGATGGCGGCTTCTGAGGCGCGAACCGAAAAAAATCTGCATTTGGGTACAGTGGCGTGGACACCAAGGCCCGCCTGACAACCTTCTCTTAATGCAACCGTGGTCTTCTGCTCCCTGGTTCACTGGAGGGGGCTGCCGTGACGGTCAGTCGTCTGATCAACCGCAATGTAGTCGCCGCGCGGGGCCGTACGAGCATGCGCCTGGAGCCCGAGCTGTGGGACGCGCTGCTGGAGATATGCGAGCGCGAGAACGCGGATATGAGCACGCTGGTCCGGCAGGTCGAGCAAGCCGGCCACGAGGGCGGCCGCACCAGCGCTGTGCGGGTATTCGTCCTGGCCTATTTCCGTGAAGCGACCACCGAGCATGGGCACGGGTTGGCAGGGCATGGGACGCTGCCGCGATCCCGGCTGGTGAGATCGGCGCGCACCGCGGCGTAGGCGGGAGGGCGGATCAAAGAAGGACTTCGGGCAAAAAGGGCACGCAATCGCCGCATGTTTCGCGTCCAGTTCGTGTGACCTCGGTCAGTGCGCCAGAGATAACGAAGACTATGGCCGCCACCGCACCGAGGCAGTTGCCGTTTCCGCCGCTTGCTCGCCGCTCAGCCACGCACCCGCGAGGGTGCCAGCCATCCCGTCATGGCAGGCTTCGCCGGCGATCAGCAGGTGGCCATCACTTAGTGGGCGGCTGAGACGCACGCGTGCATCGGCGTGACCGACTCGTACCCAGGAATAGGCACCACGGATGAACGGATCGGCCTCCCAGTGCGTCACCAGATGCCCACCATCCCGGAACAAGCGATCCACGCGGCTGCCGAAGATGGCCCGCAGCCGTTCCAGTGCGAAATCCACCGCCGCGGCGTCGCCAGTGCGCGCCAGGTCCCAGGCGACGTCGCCGCCGATCCAGCCTTGCACATAGTCGCGCCCGTAGGGCCAGCATTGGAACGGCACCAGTCGGTCCCCGCGCCTCGCCACCTGCCGTTCGACCGAGCAATGCAACGGCAGGTCCAGCCGGTCGGGCCCGTTTGCTCGCAGAGCTACCTTCATCGCCAGCCCCATCGGCATTGCATCCACGCACTGCCGCGCCTCAAGTGGCAAGGGCGGATCGAACGCAATCGCATCCGCAGCCAGCACGCCGGTAGATACCGTGACGATCGCTGCGCCAGCTGTCAGCGCGCCGCGTGGCGTCATGGCGGTGACCCGCCCGCCGGGGCCGTTCCAGCGCAGCCTGGTCACCGGCGCATTCAGCCGAATGTCCAACCCCTCACCCAACCGTCGTACGACGAACGCACCGATGCCGCCCTGCGGCACCAGGTTGCTGCCCTCCAGTGCGTTGCGCCGCCAGTCGCGCAGGCTGAACGCCTCAGCTTCCGCGACGCAAATCACCGGGCCTTCCCAGGCCTCCACCGTCAGCGCCCAGGGATCGCCCGGAAGATGGTCGGCCACCGCCGATAGTGGCGCATCTGGCAGGTCGCGTAGCAGCCGGTCGGTTGCGGCGTCGAAGCGGCCCCACGAGTCGCGGTAATCGGCATATCCCACCGGCGTGGCTTCCTGCGTACCCACGAACAGCCGTTCATGCCGAAGCTCATCGGAACGCAGCAGGGTATCGCCGGCGGCCCGAGCGATGGGGACCAGCGGGTTATGCTCTGCCGAGTGCAGCCAGACCGCGCCCATGTCGAACCAGACGCCCCCCAACTCGGGCGGATGCGTGGTCCAGGCGCGGCCGCCGATGCGGTTTGCGGCCTCCAGTACGATGGACTGCGTCCCGAGGCGGCGCAGTGCGGCAGCGGCGCCCAGTCCGGCGAGGCCGGCGCCAATCACCAGCACTTCGGTGTCGGTCGGCGTCTCGGGCATTGCGGATCCTCCGGCGGTCTGGTCGTCGCGACATAGCCTGCCGCGGGCAAAAGGGAACCAGCGGTGGCTGTTGCTTGATCCGGCTGCCGCAGCAGGTTAGGGCCGTGCCATGGCAAGCGATTTTTCTGCCGACGTGGCGATCATCGGTGCCGGCCCGGTGGGCATGTTCGCGGTATTCGAACTCGGCATGCTGAAGCTGTCGAGCGTGCTGATCGATGCGCTCGGCGAGGTTGGCGGGCAATGCGCCGCGCTGTATCCGGAGAAGCCGATTTACGACATCCCGGCCCATCCGGCGATCGAAGCGGGTGAACTGATCGTCCGGTTGGATCGCCAGATTGCGCCATTTCCTACGCCGCGATTGCTCGGGCGGCGCGTGTCAGGGCTGGTGGGCGAGGCGGGCTCGTTCACGGTGACAACCGACCAAGGCGATAAGGTGCATGCCAAGGCGGTGCTGATCGCCGCCGGCGCGGGTGCGTTCGGGCCGAACCGCCCGCCGATCGACGGGCTGGACGCCTACGAGGCGACCGGCGCGGTGCAGTATTACGTGCGGCGGCGGGAAGATTTCCGTGGCAAGCGCGTGGTTATTGCCGGCGGCGGCGACTCTGCGGTGGATTGGGCGCTCGGGCTGAAGGACATCGCGCGCGTATCGGTGGTGCACCGGCGGGCGAAGTTCCGGGCCGCGCCGGAGAGCGCGGCGCAGCTCGACGCCGCTGCTGCGCGTGGGGTCGTGGAGATGGTGATCCCGTACCAGCTTCAGGCTTTGCGTGGAGAGGCCGGTCAGCTGTCGGCCGTGGAAGTGGCGACACTGCAAGGCGAGACGCGTTTGCTGCCTGCCGACGTACTGCTGGCGTTCTTCGGACTCTCGATGGATCTGGGCCCGATCGCGGCCTGGGGGCTGGAGAGCGTGCAGCATCATGTGAGGATCGATCCGTCGACCTGCGCGACAAGCTGGCCCGGCGTGTTCGCGATCGGCGACGTCGCAACCTATCCGGGAAAGCTCAAGCTGATCCTGCAAGGCTTTTCCGAAGCGGCAATGGCGGCGCATGCGATTTTCGCGGTGGCGCATCCCGGCGAAGCGCTGCATTTCGAATATTCGACGACGAAGGGCGTGCCGGCGGGGTAGTGCACTGCAGCGTGGCTTCGCGCGTTCGTGGTGGATGATTTTCGACCGGTGGCGGCAGAGGCCCTGAGGAATCGGCGCAATGATCTCGCCGCGACTCGCTCGCCTGGGTAAATCACTCATCAACCTTCGCACCGCATATTTCCTCCATGCCCAAACCGACCTCCCGCTTTGTTTGCAGTTCCTGCGGCGCCGTCACGCCCAAATGGGCCGGCCGCTGCGAGACCTGCGGCGAATGGAACGCCATCGTCGAGGAGCCTGTTGCCACCCGTCCCGGTCTCGCCGGCAAGGCGCGACCGGGCCAGCGCGTAGAGTTTGTAGACTTGGCTGGCAGCGCCGCCCCGCCGCGGCGCGCTGCCACTGGCATCGCCGAACTTGACCGCGTACTGGGCGGTGGCCTGGTACCAGCTTCAGCGGTCCTGGTCGGTGGCGATCCCGGGATCGGCAAGTCGACGCTGCTGCTTCAGGCGGCCGCGTCGCTCGGGCGAGCCGGCCGGCGCGTCCTCTACGTGTCGGGCGAAGAATCGATTGAGCAAGTGCGGTTGCGCGCGCGAAGGTTGGGGCTGGCGGAGGCGCGGGTTGAACTCGCCGCGTCGGTCAACCTGCGCGACATCGCCACTAGCCTGGAGCATGCAAAAGACGCCGCCCTGGTCGTGATTGATTCGATTCAAACCATGTGGCTGGACTCGATCGACAGCGCGCCGGGCACCGTGGCGCAGGTGCGCGCTGCCAGCTTCGAACTGATCCGCCTCGCCAAGGCGTCGCAGTACGCGCTCGCCCTGGTCGGGCACGTCACGAAGGACGGCGCGCTGGCAGGACCGCGCGTGCTGGAGCACATGGTCGATGCGGTGCTGTATTTCGAAGGCGACCGCGGCCATCAGTTCCGCATCCTGCGCGGAGTGAAGAATCGGTTCGGCGCCACCGACGAGATCGGCGTGTTCGAAATGACTGAGCATGGCCTGGCCGAAGTCACCAATCCCTCCGCTCTGTTCCTGGCCGAGCGGCGCGGTAACATCGCCGGCAGCGCGGTGTTCGCCGGGCTTGAGGGCACACGGCCGGTCCTGGTGGAAATCCAGGCGCTGCTGGCGCCCAATCCCGGCGGCTCACCACGGCGGTCGGTGATCGGCTGGGATTCCGGGCGCCTGGCGATGTTGCTCGCGGTGCTGGAGACGCGCGCTGGGCTGCGGCTGAGCGCGACCGATGTGTACCTGAACGTCGCCGGCGGGCTTCGCGTGATCGAGCCGGCTGCGGACCTGGCCGTGGCGGCGGCTCTGGCGTCGGCGGCGAGCGACCAGCCGACCAGTGCGGGCACGGTGTATTTCGGCGAAGTTGGGCTGTCGGGCGAGATCCGTCAGGTGGCGCAGGCCGATGCGCGGCTGAAGGAGGCAGCAAAGCTGGGATTCGATGCGGCGACGCTGCCACGGCGGGTAGCGCGCGGCAATCGTCCGCTGGCTCCGCCAGATGGCTTACGGCTGGAGGAAATCGGGCACATCGCCGATTTGGTGGGCCGGTTCACGTCGGAGGCAGCCGAAACCCGCCACGAGCACTGACGCCACTCGGTTCCCGTCATCGTCCAACAGGCTGGCAGGTCACGGACAGCGTGGCAAAAACGCCGATTTCCATGCCTCCTTGCCTCGACTCGCCGCTCATTACGCTATCTTGCCTTGGCGCGCAGGGCGGAGCGGACGATAACGCGAGAGAACCACCATATGGCAGGCGCATGACGAGACGGCGTGAGACAATCACCGCGGTTCTATCGGGGCCATCGCCATGACCTGGGTCGATCTCGTTGCCCTCGCTGTGCTGGCCGTCTCTGCCTTGCTCGCCTTCATGCGCGGCCTGGTGCGGGAGGTACTGGGTGTCGGCGCGTGGGTCGGCGCCGGGGCCGCGGCCTATTACGGCCTGCCCCTGGCTAAGCCACAGGCGCATGCCTGGTTTGGCAACTCCTATTGGGTCGATCCGGCGACGCTGGCCGTCATTTTCATCATCTCCCTGATCCTGCTGATGATCGTGGCGCACCTGATCGGTCGCGCCGTTCGCCATTCTCCCCTTGGGGGCCTGGACCGTACGCTGGGGCTGGTATTCGGCCTTGCGCGGGGTGCGGCGGTGCTGATCCTCGCCTACATAGTAGCAGGGATGGTGGTGCCGGTGGACCGCTGGCCGGCTCCCGTGCAGCGGGCTCGTTTTCTTACGCCAGCCTATGCCGGGGCTTGCTGGGCGGTGCGCCAACTGCCTGTTGACTACCGGCCCCGGCTCTACGCCCCGCCCACGGGACGCGAAGCCACTGCTGACGACTTGCTGCGCGCCACGCCACAGGGATCGGCACTCAGCCGTACCGCCGCCGGGTCGACGCGCGATTAGGAGACCGATAGGCATGGACCTGCCGACCACTGTGCCGACCACCCTGCCGCACGACGACGACAAGCTGCACGAGGAATGCGCGGTCTTCGGCGTCTGGAACGTCCCCGACGCCGCCGCGGTGGCCGCCTTGGGCCTGCATGCGTTGCAGCACCGGGGCCAGGAAGCCACCGGCATTGTCACCAGCGACGGCAAGCACTTCCACTCCCATAAAGGCATGGGCCTGGTCGGCGACAATTTCAGCGACGTCCGCGTGATCAATGGCCTGCCCGGCCACTCCGCCGTCGGCCACAACCGCTACGCCACGACAGGCGGCACGATCCTGCGCAACATCCAGCCGCTCTACGCCGATTTCGAGTTCGGCGGCTTCGCCGTCGCCCATAACGGGAACCTGACCAACGCCCACGTCCTCCGCCGCAACCTGGTCCGCCGTGGCTGTCTGTTCCAATCCACCACCGATTCCGAGGTATTCGTCCACCTGATCGCGATCAGCCTGTATTCCACCGTCGTCGATCGCCTGATCGACGCGCTGAAGCAGGTGGTCGGCGCCTACTCCCTGGTGGCGCTTTCGAATGAGGCGCTGATCGGCGTGCGCGATCCGTTGGGCGTGCGCCCGTTGATTCTGGGGCGCATCGGCAATGAAGGCACCGGCGGCTGGGTGCTCGCCTCCGAAACCTGCGCCTTGGACATCGTCAACGCGAGCTTCGTCCGCGACGTGGAGCCGGGCGAGATCGTGGTGATCAACGACCAGGGCGTGCACAGCATCAAGCCGTTTGGCCGCGTGCGCCCGCGATTCTGCGTGTTCGAATACATCTATTTCTCGCGCCCTGATTCCGTGGTGGAAGGCACGCCCGTCTACGAGGCGCGTCAGCGCATCGGTCTCGAACTGGCGCGCGAGGCACCCGCAGCAGCGGACGTCATCGTGCCGGTGCCCGACTCCGGCGTGCCCGCAGCCATGGGGTTTGCCGCGGAAAGCGGCGTGCCGTTCGAACTGGGCATCATCCGCAATCATTACGTCGGCCGCACCTTCATCGAGCCGACCGACAAGGTCCGCCATCTCGGCGTGAAGCTGAAGCACTCCGCCAATCGCGCCGTGCTGGCGGGCAAGCGCGTCGTGCTGGTGGACGATTCGATCGTGCGCGGCACCACCAGCAGCAAGATCGTGGAAATGGTGCGCGCAGCGGGTGCGCGTGAGGTGCATATGCGGATTTCCTCGCCACCGACCACGCATTCCTGCTTCTATGGCATCGATACGCCGGAGCGCAGCCAGTTGCTGGCCTCGCACCACAGTGTCGAGGCTATGGGCAAGCTGATTGGTGCCGACAGTCTGGCGTTCATCTCGATCGATGGCCTGTATCGCGCGTTGGGCCAGCCCGACCGCGACCCCGCGCGACCGCATTACTGCGATGCGTGTTTCACCGGCGAGTATCCCATCCCATTGCCAGACCAGGCCGACAATTCCGAACGCCAGTTGAGCTTGCTGGCAGAGAGCGCCTGATCCTGTACTGATTCCGGTCGCGTCCGCCGAGCGGTCAGAAAGCGACCTCGTGGTGTGCTTTGATGAGGGCCCGTGCCGTCAGCGTCTCCTACTTGCTGTCGACAACGGATTTCAATGCAATCGACGTGTCGGAACCAGAGATCTTAGTTAGCAGGATGATGAGCGCTATTATCAATGAATACGGAAACGCTGCCACCACCCCTTGCGCGACACCGGACCACCAGGAGAACTTGAGTATAGCGGACACATGCGCGGAAGCTGCGTATTCCGCCACATGTGCGGCGACATGGATCTGAATTCTCCAGCTCTCTGGACCCAGAGTTGTCGTGCTGTATCGCGGCCTCTGCCGTGGGAGGCCTTGAATCTGACGTTGCGGCACTTGCTCGATCCCACTTCCGGGCGACCAGCAGGGGCCAGCCGAGCCGTCCGTCCGCGTTCCGATCGCCTCAGCATGGGGCGAGCTTTCCTCCACGTCGTGCGCGCCTTAACCAGCGACGGTCAAAACCAGTGCTCGAGGCTACCGTGACCTCCAATCCTCTTGCTGCCAACATCGCCCTCATCACCGGTGCCAGCCGCGGCATCGGCGCGGCGACAGCGATAGCGCTCGCCCGCCTCGGTGCGCATGTCGTGATGATCGCCCGCACCCCGGGCGGCCTGGAAGACACCGACGACGCTATCCGCGCCGCCGGCGGCTCCGCCACCCTGCTGCCACTCGACCTGAAGGAAGGCGAGCAAGTCGATGCGGTCGGGCCAAGTCTGTATCAGCGGTTCGGCCGGCTGGACGTGATGGTGCATTGCGCCGGAGCACTTGGGCGGCTGACGCCCGTCGCCCATATCATGCCGAACGAATGGGCCGACGCGGTCGGCGTCAACCTCACCGCGACATGGCGTCTGATCCGAAGCTGCGATCCTCTGTTGCGCAATGCCCCGGCGGGACGCGCCGTGTTCGTCACCGACGCGCGGGTGCGGGCACCGCTGGCCTACTGGGGTGCGTACGGCGCAACAAAAGCTGGCATGGAGCATCTGGTGCTCACCTGGGCCGACGAACTGCGCAAGACTCGCCTGCGCGTGAACCTGGCAGATCCAGGCGTGGTACGTACCCGGCTGCGCTATCTGGCCTTTCCCGGCGAGGATCCTGAGCAATTGCCTGCCCCGGACGATGTCGCCCCCGCTTTGGCCGCCTTGTGCCTGCCCTGCGAGACGCGCCACGGCGAGGTGATCCGCATCGCCGCCCGGCTGCCAGAGGATTTGTGACCAGCCACTGAACCGGGCGGCAAATACAATCTGCAACTATCCGCCATGGTTACGCGTTGGCTCGCCGGTACAAACCGAATGCGAAAGGCCAATGCTATGAGTATGATGCTGCTTCCGGCTGCCATGGCGATGGCGGTGGGCCTGGCGCTCGTCCCGATTCATGCCCGGGCGGCGGGATGCTTGAAAGGAGCCGTGGTCGGCGGCGTCGCCGGTCATGTCGCCGGACATCATGCCTTGCTTGGCGCCGGCGCCGGTTGCGTGATCGGCCACCACGAGGCGAGCAAAAAGCAGGAGCGTGAGCAACAGGCGAAGGCGGATAGCGACCGCAACAAGTAATCCACACCGAGTCTATCCCTCATAGCCGGGATCCGGGTAACAGGCCTCAGACTGGCAACATGCTGGACAGCATGTTGCGCCTGATCATCGGCGCTGTCTCCGGCGGGGCTATCGTGCTGCTGTTCTGGACAGGACTGGTGCCGGGATTGCAGATCCATGACGGCAGCATGGACGGAACGGCGCCCGCAATTCGTCGCATTGCTCGGCATCATCGCCGGCTTCGTGCAAAAGCTGGTGCCAAGCATGCTGGACGAACAAGCACGCAATGCGGGCGGTTCTGCGGCCGCTGGCGACACTCCGGCGAAGGCGACAGCCACGGCCTGATGCTGGAAACGAACGTGAGTGCCGATACGCACAAACGAGGGGCAGGCCCAGACAGGCCTGCCCGCACCTTCAGGTAGATTGGCACGCCTCCGCTCAGGCAGGCGCCGGGCAGGCAGACCCCGACATGAAAATCGGCTCGGCTGTGCGGACGTCCGGGGGCCTTTCCCACTTTCTCATCGCGCGCGTTAAGCCTTGGTTTACCTGTCGCGTGCTAACGTGCCAGCGTCCTTTTTCAGAGGGGGCAAGCATGAGCATCGCGGGCGTATCCTTCTCGCCGTATTCCGTCGCGGGCAACCAGCTGCAGAACCAGTCGCCACAGCGGGCGCAAAGTGGGTCAACCGCCAGCCAGTCCGGGGCGGCTACACAGGCCGCGACGGCAACGCCGGCCGCTGCGGCTCAATCATCCGGTCGAACCCATCATCACCACCATCACGGCGCCTCGGAGGGTAGTTCGCAGCCAGCAGCCACCACGCAGGCGGCAGGTTCGGCCGGCACGCTCAATACCATTGCCTGATCGCGGGCGGCCGTCCCTGACCGCGCCAACCTGGGATGCGGTGACGCGATCCGGCGCTCGCCTTACGGCGTCAGACAACCCTGCGCCCGGCACCTTCGAGGCAATCTATGCCGCACTGGAGGCTTATTCGCGCCCGGTGATCGGCCCGGCCCAGCCGCGCCTTCTGACCATCCCAATTCACGACGACGAAGGCGCGGTCGCCGGCGGCCTTTGGGGTTACACCTTGTTCGGTTGGTTGCACGTCCAAATGCTGTTCGTACCGGACTGCTTGCGCGACCGCGGCGTCGGGGCAGCGCTGATGGCAGCGGCAGAGCAAGAGGCACGCGCCCGCGGCTGCCATGGGGCGCACGTTGATACGTTCAGCTTCCAGGCAGTGCGCTTCTACCAAAAGCTCGGCTTTTCTCAATTCGGCGTGCTGGACAATTATCCGCCCGGCCACGCTCGACTGTTCTTTTGCAAACAGTTCGAGCCGCCGCGGCCGTGAAGCCGAGGCTTGCGATCACTCACGGAGATCGCATCAGCCCTGCCGTGGCTCCCGAGTCAGATGCTGCACACCCGCGTCGCCGGCAACCAAAGCCATCTCGGCCATGCCGATGAACAATCCGCTTTCCACCACGCCGACCACGTGCGACAGCGCCGGCTCCAATGCCGCGGCATCGGCGATCGGGCCGAAGCCGCAATCAA
>Ga0335074_10012999_pt1 | contig 11693 bp, 8 predicted proteins | sample Lox_Sample_23_FD_206715 | JGI IMG/M metagenome (GOLD analysis project Ga0335074, IMG submission 206715) | Soil microbial communities from Loxahatchee National Wildlife Refuge, Florida, United States - Lox_Sample_2.3 | ecosystem: Environmental > Terrestrial > Soil > Wetlands | place: USA: Florida...
AGCCTCAGCCGGGGACGCGCGCAAGTGGTGGCTCGGCGAACTGGCCAGGCATGCCAACGAGTCGGGCGCGGAGCTGTCCGAGCTTGCCATTACCCCGGCCGATGTCGCCCGCGTCAGCGCGCTAGTGCAGTCAGGCATGCTCAACGACAAGCTGGCTCGCCAGGTGCTCGAGGGAGTGCTGGCAGGCGAGGGCTCACCGGATGACGTGGTGGCAGCACGAGGCCTCGCCGTGGTCAGCGACGACAGCGTGCTGGCCGAGGCAGTCGACGCGGCGATCGCGGCCAGGCCCGACATCGCGGCGAAGGTCCGGGAGGGCAAGCTCTCCGCGGCCGGAGCGCTCGTGGGCGCGGTCATGAAGTCCACCCGCGGCCGCGCGGACGCGACGCGCGCTCGCGAGCTGATCCTCGAGCGGCTGACCGCTAGCTGAGCGACCGGCCCCGGCCAGGCGTCCGGCCGCGCGCCGGGGGTCGCCTCATGACACGGAGGGTTCATGCCGCAACTGCCTCAGCCCAGCTTCGGAGTCGCCACCGCGCCGATGCAGGTCAGCTATGACGACATCGTGCGGGTCTGGCGGGAGGCTGACGGGATCCCGGAGATCGAGCACGCGTGGCTGTTCGATCACCTGCTGCCGATCGCCGGCGATCGGAACGGCCCGATCTTCGAGGGCTGGACGCTGCTGTCGGCCCTCGCGGCCCAGACCGAGCGGCTCCGCCTCGGCCTGCTGGTCACCAGCAACAGGTTCCGGCCGCCCGCGGTGCTCGCCAAGATCGCCACCACCGTCGATATCGTCTCCGGCGGACGGCTTGTCCTCGGGATCGGCGCCGGCTCACGCCCGAGCGTCCCGATGGCTCGCCGCGAGTACGAGGCACATGGGCTGCCGTACTACGACTTCGCCCGCTCCGTGGCGGACCTCGCCGACGCCTGCACCGTCATCCGGAGGCTCTGGACAGCAACCGAGCCGTTCGACTTCCACGGCGCCCATATCGATCTCACCGGCGCGTTCGGCAACCCGAAACCAGTCCAGCAGCCGCACCCGCCCATCCTCGTCGCCGGACGGTCGGCCGCCGTGCTGCGCGTGGCTGCCGAGCACGCAGACATCTGGAACATCGCGGGTGGCGACAGTACCGACGCGGCCCATCGCAGCGCACTGCTGGACCGCTTCTGCGTCCAGATCGGCCGTGACCCTGCTGCTGTCACCCGGTCGATCCACCTGGGCGTGTCCTACGACCATCCGGACAGAACCCGCCGAGCGATCAGCGAAGCTCTCGAGGCCGGCTTCAACCACATCACCCTCGGCCTGCCGGCTGAGCCCTACCCCGCAGGCGTCGCGCGGTGGGTCGCGGATGAGCTCATCGCCAGGTCGGTGTAGCAATGGCTGTCATTCATCCCACCACGCTGGTGCCGAGCAAGCTTGAGCTGCTCGCCGACTGGCTGCCCCGGCAGGACTGGTACCGCTACCGTCCCGGCGGCCCCAGTCTGACCAGGGCAGGCGGCTTCCGGCTTGACGACCCGGCAGGAGAAGTCGGGATCGAGTTCATGGTGGTCCTGGACGCGGCCGGCGACTATGCCCGCCCCGCCGCCGGCCGCACCGGCGCGACTGCCTACCTTGTGCCGTTGACCTACCGGGGCAGCGCACTGCCCGGTGCCGAAGGCGCACTGATCGGCACTGCTGAGCACGGCGTGCTCGGGCAGCGCTGGATCTACGACGGGACACGCGACCCGGTACTGCTCGCGGCGCTGGCCGAGCTTGTCAGCGGGCGGGCGCAGGCACAGGCTCAGCGGGTGAGCGACACGCCGGATCCAACCGTGCTGAGCTCACCCGCCGCTCTGGCGCGCGGAGAGCGACCGGACTTCCGCTTCGAGCGCGTGCTGACGCCGGCCTCCGGCGACGAGCCCGAGACCGGCCAGGTCACCGGCACCTGGACACTGCCCGGCAACGCCGTCGTCCGAAGCGTCTTCGTCACGTCGGAGCCAGCGCACCACGGTCGGCCCGCGCAAGCATGACTCTCGCTGTGATCACGAACCAGTTGTCGGGTACAATTACGCGTATGCAGTCCTGCGCGCATCAGGAGATGATGCCCCGCTAGCCGGGGCCATCTGACGCTGCCAGGACGAAGTCCGCACGAGGCCCTATCGGGGCCTCGATTCAGTTGCGGAGTCGGCGCCCCTGACGTCACCAGGAGGTTCCGATGACCGCTCAGCGTGTCTATCTCAGCACCACCATCCCGTACGTGAACGGGCGCCCGCACCTGGGTCACGCCCTGGAGCTCGTCCAGGCCGACGTGCTCGCCCGGCATCATCGCCGCATCGGCGACGAGGTCAGGCTGCAGAGCGGCACCGACGATAACTCGCTGAAGAACGTGCTGGCCGCTGCCGCCGAGGGCGTCAGCACCAGGGCACTGGTTCATCGCCATGCCAGCGAGTTCGCTGCGCTGCGGGAGCACCTGTCGCTGTCCTTCGACGACTTCATCCGGACTAGCAGCGACCCGCGGCACCGGCCAGGGGTAGAACGGCTCTGGCGTGCCTGCGAGGCCAGCGGCGACCTGTACCGGAAGTCGTACGAGGGCCTGTACTGCGTCGGCTGCGAGCAGTTCTATACCGAAGCCGAGCTGGCCGGGGGCAACTGCCCGGAGCACGGCACCCCGCCGCAGCTTGTCGCCGAGGAGAACTGGTTCTTCCGCCTGTCCCGGTACGCCGGGCAGCTACACGACCTGGTCAGCTCCGGGCGGCTGCGGATCGAGCCAGCCGCGCGCCGCAACGAGGTGCTCGGGTTCATCGAAGGCGGCCTGACCGATTTCAGCGCCTCCCGGTCGACAGCGCGCGCACGCGGCTGGGGGATCGAGGTACCGGGCGACCCCGCCCAGGTGATCTACGTGTGGTGGGACGCGCTCGGCAACTACATCACCGCACTGAACTACGGGGCGTCCAGCCGTGCGGCAGGGGCCGGGCGCGCGGCCGACTACCAGCGCTGGTGGACCGGCGCGGACCGGCGCGTGCACCTGGTCGGCAAGGGCGTGCTGCGCTTCCACGCGGTCTACTGGCCGGCCATCCTGCTGTCTGCCGGGGAGCCACTGCCGACCGACATCCTCGTGCACGACTACCTCACCGTCGAGAGCCGCAAGATCAGCAAGTCGGCCGGCCCCTCGGCCAGCAGCGACCCGGTCGCTCTGGCCGGCCGCTACGGGGCGGACGCGCTGCGATGGTGGCTGCTGCGCGAGGTGCCGAGGCGAGGCGACACCGACTTCACCGTCGGCAAGCTGATCGACCGGGCGAACGAGGACCTGGCCAACGGACTCGGCAACCTGGTCAACCGGGTGGTCTCGATGGCTCATTCCTATCGAGACGGGGCCGTCCGCCCCTGCCGCCATCCGCACGGTACCGGTCGATGGCTGGCTGCGGCGGCCGACGGGAGCGCCGGCCGCGCGCCGGTCCGCCGCCCGGACGAGCCTGCCGACGCGCCCGGCTGGCCTGCTGATGCGCCCGCCTGGCCTGCTGATGCGGCTGCACTGCGCGCGACGATCGAGGCGACGCCACAGGCAGTGCGGACGGCACTGGCCAGTTTCGATTTCCGCGCCGCCGCGGTGGCGGTCTGGCGGATTGTCGAGGACGCGAACCGCTACGTCGAGACCGCGCAGCCCTGGCACCTGGCCAGGGCGGAGCGATCGGCGGATTCCGCGGCGCAGCGGGCAGCGGCGGGTGCGCGCCTCGATCAGGTTCTCGGTGCGCTGCTGGCGGCGTGCCAGGTGCTCGCGGCCGAGATCTGGCCGTTCCTGCCCGACCTGGCGGCCAGGGTCGCGGCCGCCTGCGGCGACTATGGCACGGTGCCGCCGCCGGAGCCGGTCTTCCCCCGGCTTGAAAACGGTCAGGAGAGCCGGGTCGTGCGCCCGGCCGATCGGCAGTATCCTGCCGTGGCGAGTGACCTACCGCACATTCCATCCCGGCGGCCGGAGCGCGAGGCGGTGCACGACAGCACGACAGACCGCGCTGTGCACGGGCTGACCACTGGCCATGGGCGGACGGTAAACGAGGTTGCGTAAGTGCTGATCTGGGTGCCCATGGAACCGGTCGCCGCGGCCCTGGCCGGGCTGCCCGGAGCCACCGCCGAGACCGTGGTACCGGACGGCTCGGCGCTGCCGCCCTCCGTGGCGGACGTGGAGTTCTACGTGCCGCCGTTCTTCCCGTCGCCGGAGTCCGTCGCCGCCATGGCGGAAATGCCGAAGCTGAGGGTCGTCCAGACGCTGACAGCGGGCTTCGACCTGGTGCGCCCGCACGTGCCGGCCGCTGCGGTGCTGTGCAATGCCCGCGGCGTGCACGACGCGAGCACGGCCGAGTGGGTCGTCGGTGCCGTGATCGCGATGTTCCGTCAGTTCCCCTACTTCGGTGCCGAGCAGGCGGCCGGGCGGTGGAGTTACCGGTTCACCGACTGCCTGGCCGGCAAGACGGTGCTGATCGTCGGCTACGGGTCGATCGGGCAGGCGGTCGAGCGGCGGCTGGCCGGGTTCGACGTGCAGGTGCGCCGGGTCGCCAGGCTGGCCAGGAACGGCGTGAGCCCAGTCTCGGCGCTCCCCGCCCTGCTTCCGTACGCCGATGTCGTGATCCTGCTGGCACCGGTCACTCAGGAGACAACCGGAATGGTGGACGCGGGCTTCCTGGCCCGGATGAAGGACGGCGCGCTCCTGGTCAACGGCGCCCGCGGGGCACTGGTCGTGACCGACGACCTCGTGACCGAGCTCCGTTCAGGACGGCTAGCGGCTGCCCTGGACGTCACCGACCCGGAGCCGCTGCCTGCTGGTCATCCGCTCTGGGCGCTGCCAAATGTACTGATCACACCGCATATCGGTGCCTCGACTCCGTATTCGGCGCAGACCGCCCGAAGTTTCGTCCGGCAGCAGGCCGAGCGGTACCTGGCCGGTGAACAGCTAGCGAACGTCATCACGAGCGACTACTGATTCCGCAGGTCAGCGGCTCGTCAGTCAACGCTGGGTAAGTTGTCGCCGGCTCTACGCCCTTCCTCAATCGAAGCGTGACCTGCACGCCCTAAAGTGCTAACGCCTTACCGATTTGCGAGGCTACGAGTGCGTCTCCGGCGGACCCAGTGCGGGGTTGCCGGAGCTTTATGGCATAGGCCGCGCGTGACGCGCTGCCGTCGCTCGACGATGAGCCGCAGGCCTGACGATCCTGCGCGGCATGCGGGTTCTTGGCGCCCGAGCTGACTCGCCCTTGCACGATCCGGGTTTTGCCCGCATGGGTTACAGCCGACGTGGAGGTCTGGTGAACGCACGCCCGGTGCAGTGCCGCGCCTCCGCCTGGCCGCGATGAACTCGTCATCTCCGGCCTGGACGGCCGTCGGGCTGCTGCTGGCAGTCGCGGCCGTTGTCGCGCTCGCCCGTCGGCTTCGCCGCGGCGACACTGCGGTCCGCTGGCTGATTGTTGCCGCCGTGGCCTGGGGCGCCGCGTTCGCCTTCCAGGGCATCGAGTCCGGCGCCGGCTCGCCGGCCGCTATCCAGCTGACGCTGACCGACCTGCTGGCCCTGCTCGGTCTTCCGCCGCTTGGACTAGGCCTGCTTCGCCTGGCGCAGGCCAGTGCCGAGGCTGTCCCTGCCGATGGTGCTGATCCCAGTGCGAGTGCTAACCCGGCCGGACGCGCCACCTCGCCGGGCGGCGCTAGCTCGGGTGCTCCTGGCGTGCCCGTTCCCGGCCTGAGGGGCCTGAACTTCGGCACCGGGAAGCTCGCGGACGGCTTCCTGATGGCGCTGTCGCTGTTCAGCCTCGGCTGGATCGCGCTGCTCCGGCACGCGTACCGGGTCACGGCCATCGGCCCTGGCGCCTTCGCGGTCGACTTGATCCACCCGGTTGCCGACCTGCTGCTGCTGGCCGGCGCGCTCCGGCTGGCGCTGCGGGCTGGCCGACGCGGTCTGCTGCCTTACCTCGCCCTGTGCGCCGCCACGGTGGGTGACTTCCTGGCAGTCCAAGCGAGGGCCAGTGCGATGCACCCGGGCGCATGGGCACAGCTGGCCTGGCTGGCGTCGATCGCCCTGCTTGGCTGGACCGGCCTGCAGGACGAGACGGGCAGGCCGCGCAGCGTGAGCGCCGCCGACCGCCTGATGGCGCGGACCAGGACCAGCGTCGCAGGGCCGCCGCTGAGCACCGTGATCGCGCTGGTGACTGCCGGTGTGAGCGGCCTCGTTACCCTCATTTTCGGGTTTGTGACCTGGGACCAGAGCGCACCGGTGCCACTGCTCGCTGCTGCGCTGCTGATCCTCGCGCTGATCACCAGAGGCGGTGCGCTGCTGCGGCAGGCCGCCGTCATGTCCGCGCTCCGCGCCGACTCTGACGGCCAGTTCCGGCAACTGGCCGACCGCACCAGCGACGTCGTCGTGGTCTGCGACGCTGGCGGCCAGATCAGGTACGCCAGTCAGGCCGTCGGTGCCTACGGCTACCAGCCAGCGGAGCTGGCCGGGGCTGAGCTGCCCGGGCTCATCCACCCCGACGACCGGCCGGCCGTGGCGGTCGCGACGGCGACCGTCAGGTCCGGCGCAGCGACTGCGTCGGAGGGCCTTGCCTGCCGGGTCAGATCGTCCGATGGCACCTGGCGGCACGTGGAGGCGACCGTCTCCCGATACTCCCATGCCGGCCAGGCGGATCTGCTGCTCGTCACGGCCAGGGATGTCAGCGATCAGGTGGCGCTGCGCCAGCAAGTCACTCACCTGACCTTCCACGATGGCCTCACCGGCCTGCCGAACCGGTCGTACCTGGAGGAGCGTGCAAAGGACCTGCTGGCGAGGCCGCACGGCACCGGCTCGGCCCGGATCGGCGCGATCTTCGTCGACCTGGACGGATTCACCGCCATCAACGACTCGGCCGGCCACGGGGCAGGCGACCTGGTGCTGGCTCAGGCGGGCCGGCGGCTGCGCGGCCTGGTCCCGGTGCACGACACGGTTGCCCGCTGGGGTGGCGACGAGTTCGCCGTGCTGATCGAGAACGCCGCAAGCGCGCAGGAGATCGTCGATGTGGCGGAGCGCCTGGCTGGCTCGATTGCGGCCGAGCCGTTCGCGGTAGCGGGCCGCGACGTCGCGATCACCGCGAGCCTGGGCGTGGCGCTTGACGATCCTGGTGAGGAAGAGCACCTGCTCCGGAATGCCGACCTGGCCATGTCCAGGGCTAAGGACGCCGGTGGCGGACGGGTCGAGGTATTCGCGGCGCACATGCACGCCGACGTGATCCGGCGGCTGGAACTGGCCGCGGGGCTGCGCGCCGCGATCGAGGCCGACGACCTTGGCGTCGAGTATCAGCCGGTGGTGGAGCTAGCCACCGGCCGGATAGCGAGCGTGGAAGCGCTGGTCCGGTGGACCCGCGAGGGCGAGCCGATCGAGCCGGCTGAGTTCCTGGGCATCGCGGAGGACTCCGGACTGATCGGCGGAGTGGGCGCAGCGGTGCTGGCGGAGGCCTGCCAGTCAGTAGCACGGTGGCGCGAGCAGTACGGCCGGGCGGTTGGCGTGTCGGTCAACTTCTCGCTGCGGCAGGTCAGCGCTTCTGGGTTCGCGCCGATGGTGCTCGCGGTCCTGAGCGAGAGCGGGCTGCCGCCGGAGGCGCTGACACTCGAGGTGACCGAGCGGGTGCTTATGGAGGTCGACGAACCGGTCCTGGATGTGCTGGCGCAGTTCCGGGAGCTCGGCGTGCGGCTGGCCATCGACGACTTCGGCACCGGGTACGCGTCGCTGGCATACCTGCGTGAGCTGCCGATCGACATCATCAAGATCGACCCCTCGTTCGTGGCCGGGCTCGGCACCGACGGGACGCTGGCTATGCTGACCCGGACGATCGTTCAGGTCGGTCACGACCTGGGCATCGAGATCGTCGCCGAGGGCATCGAGCGGCCGGAGCAGCTTGAGCTGCTGCGCGCGATGGGCTGCGGGCTGGGGCAGGGCTTCCTGCTGGCGCCGCCAATGCCTGCGGCCGGCACCGCGGCGCTCCTCGCCGGCGGTGGCAGCGGTTTTGGTGGCAGCGGTTTCGGTAGTGACGGCGGCGGCGGCGTGGTCGTCGGTGGTGGTGGTGGCGGCGGCGGAGGCGCGGCAGCGTCTGGCCACAGTGACTCCGGGCGTGCGCGGGAGCTGCGGCCTGAGCTGATGCCCGCCGCGGAGCCCGGGCCGGCTGCTACTGCGCCTGGCCCGAAAGGCTGACCTGCGGACATTGTGAAGCAGGTCACAAGCCTGCCGATAAACTCGGGAGCGCCTCGACCGTCATCCGGAGGATTTTGTGCCCGCACCCGTCGTGCTCGTCGCTGAGGAACTCTCGCCCGCCGGAATCGCCCTCCTCGAACCCTCCTTCGAGATCCGTTACACCGACGGCGCGGACCGCGGCAGCCTGCTACTCGCGCTGGCCGACGCCGACGCGGTGATCGTGCGCAGCGCGACGCAGATCGACGCCGAGGCGATCGCGGCCGGGCGGCGGCTGCGCGTAGTGGCCAGAGCCGGGGTGGGCCTGGACAACATCGACGTCGACGCGGCAACGAAGGCGGGCGTCATGGTGGTGAACGCGCCTGCCTCCAACATCGTCAGCGCCGCCGAGCACGCCGTGGCGCTGCTGCTGGCGCTTGCCCGCAACGTTCCCCAGGCGATGGCCTCGCTGACGAACGGCCAGTGGGAGCGGTCCGCTTACACCGGTGTCGAGTTGCAGGGCAAGGTGGCCGGCATCCTCGGCCTGGGCCGGATTGGCGGGCTTGTCGCCGAACGGCTGGCCGCATTCGGCATGACGGTGATCGCGTACGACCCGTATGCTCCGCCCGCCCGTTCTACCCAGCTCGGCGTCCGCATGGTCACCCTCGACGAGCTGCTGGCCGACGCCGACTTCATCAGCGTCCACCTGCCGAAGAACGCCGAGACGACGGGCCTGATCGGCGACCGCGAGCTGCATCTGGTCAAGCCAGGAGTCCGCATCGTCAACGCCGCGCGCGGCGGGCTGGTGGACGAGGCCGCGCTCGCCAGTGCCCTGCAGGAGGGCAGGGTCGCCGGCGCGGGCCTCGATGTCTACGCGAAGGAACCGTGCACCGACAGCCCGCTCTTCGGCCTGGCCAATGTCGTCGTCACGCCGCACCTCGGAGCGAGCACGGCCGAGGCTCAGGAGAAGGCAGGCACTCAGGTTGCCAGGTCCGTACGGCTGGCGCTCGACGGCGAGTTCGTGCCGGACGCGGTCAACGTCCAGGGTGGCGTGGTGGCCGAGGAACTGCGCCCGTGGCTCCCGCTCGGCGAGAAGCTCGGCCGGATCTTCGCTGCCCTGGCCGGAGGCGCGACTGCGGCGCTCGCCGTGGACGCGCGTGGCGAGATCGCCGAGCTCGACGTCAGCGTGCTGGAGCTGGCTGTGCTGAAGGGCCTGTTCGCCGACGTGACCGAGGAGCCGGTCAGCTACGTGAACGCGCCGCTGGTCGCCAAGGAGCGCGGGGTCGAGATCACCCTGGTCACCGACGAGGTCAGCCGGGACTGGCACAACCTGCTGACGGTCCGGGGCACGGCGCCGGACGGCGGGCTGGTGTCGGTCAGCGGCACCCTGTCCGGGCTGCGGCAGACCGAGCGGCTGGTGGAGTTCAACGGCCTGGACGGGGAGATCCCGCCGGGCCAGCACATGATCTTCCTGGGTTACGCCGACCGGCCCGGAGTCGTCGGTGCGGTCGGCCAGATTCTGGGCAGCCACGACATCAACATCGCGCAGATGCAGGTGTGCCGGCACGCGCTCGGCGGGGCAGCGCTGATCGTGCTGTCCGTCGACAGCGCAGTCCCAGCTGAGCTGGTCGCCGAGATTTCCGGCGCGATCGGCGCCGGCCTGGCCAGGGTCGTTGACCTGGCCGAGTAGGGACGCCGCCAGTAAGGTACTTCCGTGGTAGCGCGAAGCATCCGGCTGGCGGTGATCGGCGGCGACGGCATCGGCCCTGAGGTGGTCACCGAGTCGCTGAAGGTCCTGCGGGCCCTTGGCACCGTCGACATCGATCCGACCAGCTACGACCTCGGCGCGCACCGGTGGAGCCGGACCGGCGAGGTACTGCCGGAGTCGGTCCTGGCCGAGATCGCCGGGCACGACGCGATCCTGCTGGGCGCGGTCGGTGACCCGAGCGTGCCGAGCGGCGTGCTCGAGCGGGGCCTGCTGCTCCGGTTGCGGTTCGAGTTCGACCAGTACATCAACCTGCGGCCGGTCCGGCTCTATCCGGGGGTCGAATCACCACTCGCCTCGGTGCGCCCGGAATCGATCGACATGCTGGTGGTGCGGGAGGGCACCGAGGGTCCCTACGTCGAGGCAGGCGGCGTGATGCGGAAGGGCACCCCGGCCGAGGTCGCCACCCAGGAGAGCATCAGCACTGCATTCGGCATCGAGCGCGCTGCCAGGTATGCGCTGCAATGCGCCGCCGCCCGGCCACGCCATCGGCTGACCCTGGTGCACAAGGCCAACGTCCTGACCTTCGCCGGAGACCTCTGGCGCCGCACGGTGACCCGGGTCGCCGCCGAGTTCCCCGGCGTGACGACTGAGTACTGCCACATGGACGCCGCCGCGGTGTACTTCGTCACCCAGCCCGAGCGATTCGATGTCATCCTCGCCGACAACATGTTCGGCGACATACTGACCTCTCTCGGCGCCGCGCTGGCCGGCGGCCTCGGGCTGGCGGCGAGCGCAAGTATCAGCCCGGAGCGAGCCGCGCCGAGCACCTTCGAGCCCGTGCATGGCAGCGCGCCGGACCTCGCCGGCAAGCACAAGGCCGACCCCACCGCGGCGATCCTGTCCGGGGCGATGCTGTGCCAGCATCTCGGTCTGTCGGCGGAGGCGGCCAGGATTGAGCAGGCCGTCTCCGATGACCTGCTCGAGCGGCAGGGTGCCTGGTCGCCGCGAGCCACTCCCGAGATCGGCGACGACATCGCCGAGCGAGTCGCGGGCTGACAGCCTGTCCCTGCGCTGAACCCGGCCCAACCGTGCGCCCGCCGTCTCCTGGAACTGGGGGGATGCAAGGATGAGCGGAGCCGCGAGGAAGGACCACTCGATGGACGACAAGGAAATTCTTGGCACTATCGACGAGCTGATCAAGACCGAGCGGGACCTCCGCGCCCGGCTGGCTGCCGGTCAGCTGACCAGCGACGAGGAGCGCGAGCAGTTGCGGGCGACTGAGGAGCAGCTGGATCAGTGCTGGGACCTGCTGCGGCAGCGCCGGGCCCGGCGCGAGTTCGGCGAGGATCCGGCAGGCTCAGCCGCCCGCCCGGTCAGCGAGGTCGAGGGATACCTTCAGTAGCCGGTCGGACGGCAGTGCCGCGATGCGGGACGACCTCGAACCCCGCGGGCGGCGCACGGAGCAGAAGGGTCGGTAGCAGAGCATGCGCATTGCGAGGTTCGCCGTTGGCGACCAGGTCAGGTATGGCGTCGTCGACGACGAGGCGGCCCCGAACGGCAACGGGGCGGGCGCGCACGCCGGGCTGACTGTGGCCGAGATCTCGGGCCACCCGTTCGGGCCCGGTGACGAGGAAGTCAAGCTGACCGGGGCACGCTATCCGGTCGACGATGTCCGCCTGCTCGCACCCGTGCTGCCCAGCAAGGTCGTGGCCATCGGGCGCAACTACGTGGAACACGCCAGGGAACTCGGCAACGAGGCGCCATCCGAGCCGCTGATCTTCCTCAAGCCGTCGACGGCGGTGGTCGGCCCCGGCGATGCGATTGTCCGC
>Ga0335074_10013000_pt1 | contig 11692 bp, 8 predicted proteins | sample Lox_Sample_23_FD_206715 | JGI IMG/M metagenome (GOLD analysis project Ga0335074, IMG submission 206715) | Soil microbial communities from Loxahatchee National Wildlife Refuge, Florida, United States - Lox_Sample_2.3 | ecosystem: Environmental > Terrestrial > Soil > Wetlands | place: USA: Florida...
ACGGCACCACGACGTTCGAGTGCAAGTCCGGCTACGGCCTCTCGCGCGATGGCGAACTCCGCTCCCTGAAGCTTGCCGCCGAACTGGACGAAACAGTCGCCCAGCAGACGACGCGGACCGCGCTCCTGGCCCACGCCGTCCCGGACGGCTACACCGCCGACACCTGGATGGACGAGGTGGAGGCCATGGTTCCGGACGCCGTCCGGGGCGGCGCCACCGCGCTCGACATCTTCGTCGAGTCGATCGCCTTCGGCCTCGAGCACCTCGACCGTATGGGCACCCTCGCTGCCCGCCACAACCTCCACTTGCGCGCCCACGTCGAGCAGTTCTCGACCATGCGCTCCGTCCCGATCGCCCTCAGACACAACGCCCGCTCGGTCGACCACCTCGCGACCATCCACCCCGACGACATCGCCCCCCTGGGCAAGTCCAACACCGCCGCCGTGCTCCTCCCCGGTGCCGAGTTCATGGGCAAGGAGGCCACCGCCCCAGCCCGAGACCTAATCGACGCCGGCGCGATCGTCGTCCTCGCCACCGACGGCAATCCGGGGACCTCTCCGATCTTCTCGCTGCCAATGATCATCGGGCTCGCCGTCCGCCGCTACGGGCTGAGCACGAAGGAGGCCCTCCTCGCGGTCACGCTCAACGCGGCTTACGTCATCGACCACGCCGACGAAGCCGGCTCGATCGAGCCCGGCAAGCGCGCCGATCTCGTGCTGCTCGACTCCCCTAGCGAGCACGTCGCCTACCGCCTGGGACGCAACCCGGTGGCGGCGACGTTCGTCGCCGGCGAGCCCGTGTACGTGCGCCCGGACGCGGCGTGGCGGATCATGAAGCGGTGAGCTTCGGATCCGCCGACGCGGAGCAGTCCTTCCCGATCGGCGCCACCGTCACCCTCGAGCAGTTAGACCGGGATCCTCATCCGATCCTGGGCCGCCTCAGACAGAGCGAGCCCGTGTCGTGGCTGCCCGCCCTGAACGGCTGGCTCGTGACCCGCTACGACCTGGCCGTCCAGGTGATGCGCGACGCGGACACGTTCACCGTGGACGACCCGCGTTTCTCGACCGCGCAGGTCGTCGGCCCCAGCATGCTGAGCCTCGACGGCGACGCCCACACGCGCCACCGCGCCCCGTTCGCGCCTCCGTTCCGGCCGCATCCCGTCCGGGAGCGCTTCGCCCAGCCAACCGCGACCGAGGCCGACCGCCTGATCGACACCTTCGAGCAACGTGGAACCGCCGAGCTCAGGCGCGAGTTCGCGGGACCGCTGGCGGCATCGATCATGGCCCGCGCGCTCGGACTCGAGCAGGACGAGGTAAGCACGATGCTCCGCTGGTACGACGCGATCGTGGCCGCGGTCACCGAGGTGACAGCTGGACGCGACGTGCCCGGCCAAGGACAGGAGGCGTTCGACGCGCTCAGCGCGCGCCTGGAGGACGTGATCACCAGAGGACCCGAGGCGTCGCTGCTCGGTGCGGCCGCCGAGCACGAGGACCTCACGACCGAGCAGATCGTCTCGAACGGGGCCGTGCTCCTGTTCGGCGGGATCGAGACGACCGAGGGGATGATCGCCAACGCGCTGCTCGACCTGATCGAGCACCCGGAGCTGATCGCCTGGATCGGGCACGACCGCACGCACCTCGACGCGGCGCTTGAGGAGTCCCTCCGGCTCGAGCCGGCCGCGGCGGTCGTCGATCGCTACGCCACCATCGACACCGAGCTCCGCGATGTGCAGATAGGCCGGGGCGAGCTCGTCCGCGTCTCGATCAGCGCGGCCAACCGCGATCCGGCCGTATTCCCCGACCCGAACCGCTTCGATCCCGCCCGACTGGGGCCGGAGCGCGGCGCGGCACGTCGCGGTCACCTCACCTTCGCCCACGGCCCGCACGTCTGCGTCGGGGTTCACCTGGCCAGGCTCGAGGCGCGCACGGCGCTCGAGACGATCCTCGCCAGGCTGCCCGGCCTGCGGACCGATCCGAACCGCCCGTCCCAGGTCAGGGGCCTCGTGTTTCGTAAGCCGCCGACCCTGTACGCCCGCTGGGATGATGCGTAGGCCGGCGTGAGTACGCGGACATCGAGGGCGCATCCCCCGATAGCCGCCCGTCCGCGATCTTTGAAATAGTGCTGCCCGGGTGCGGCGCTTCACGACAGTTCCGATGCTGGTGGCGCTGGCGGCTGCCGTGATGGCCTTCGGGTCGACCGCCTCGGCGCGCGCGGACACGAGCGCGCCGATGACCATCCAGGTCGGCGGCAATGCCGTCGGGCGGCCGGTCGCGCCCGGCTTCGTCGGCATGTCGGTCGAGTTCCCCGCGGTTCGCACCTACACCGGGCTCGATCCGAGCGCGATCAACCCCGTGTTCGTCCAGCTGATCCGGAATCTCGCCCCCGGACAGGATCCGGTGGTGCGGATCGGCGGCAACAGCACCGACGCCACGTGGCTGCCCGCGCCCGGGGTCCGCCCGACGCCCGGCATCCACAACACGATCACGAAGCGCTGGCTGGCCATCATCCGGAACCTGGCCGAGGAGACGAAAGCGCGGCTGATCCTGGGGCTGAACCTCAAGCTGAACAGCGCCTCCGAGATCGCCGCCGAGGCGCACGCCTACCTCACCGGAATCGGCGCCCAGCACATCGAGGCGTTCGAGATCGGGAACGAGCCCGAGCTCTACACGGTGAACCCGTGGTACACGACGCCGAGCGGCAAGGGGGTCTTCTCGCGCGGTCGGGGCTTCAACTTCAAGGTCTACGCGCGGGAGGCGGCCCGGTACGCGGCCGAGCTGAAGGGCGATCCGCTCGCCGGGCCCGCCACCGGTTCGCTGGCCTGGCTGACCAAGCTCCCCAAGCTCTTCTCGGTCGAGCCGGACCTGAAGGTGGTCACTTACCACACCTATCCGCTGATCAAGTGCGGCACGACGCCGGGGAATCCGCGTTATCCGTCGATCCCCGACCTGCTCGCGCCGGCCTCCTCGCGCGGGCTGCTGAATGGGGCCGCCGGCGAGATCGCCTATGCCCACAGCCACGGCGCCACCTTCCGCGTCGACGAGCTCAACACGGTTGCCTGCAAGGGGCAGGTGGGGGTCAGCAATACCTTCGCCGCGGCCCTGTGGGTGCTGGACACGCTCTTCTCGATGGCCCGCTCCGGCGTCGACGGCGTCAACCTCCACACCCTGCCGGAGGCCTCCTACCGGCTGTTCACGTTCACCGACACGAGCGGTCACTGGACGGCGGACGTGCAGCCGGAGTACTACGGCCTGATGATGTTCAATCAGGCCGCGCCCCCGGGGTCGCGACTGCTCCCGATCACGACGCCGACGACTCCCGACGTGCGCGCCTGGGCCACGAAGGCGCATGACGGCGAGATCCACGTGGTGCTGATCAACGACAGCCCGACCGACTCCTACCAGGTGCTCGTCCGGCCGCCGTCGTCGGTCGGCCAGGGCCTGCTGGAGAACCTGACGGCCCCGAGCGTGGACGCCACGAGCGGCGTGACGCTGGGCGGTCAGGGCTTCGGGACGGCGACGAGTACCGGGAGCCTCGCGGGGCAGGCCCAGCTGATCCCGGTCACGCCGACGGGCGGCCAGTTCGACATCACGTTGGCCCCGAGCAGCGCGACGATGCTGGCGCTGGCGCCGGGCTAGTCCAACACGGACGAGCGATCAGGGCAGCCTGACCCGGACGCCGGCCAGGTCCTCATACAGCCGGACGGCGCTGATCTCCCCCGCGTCGTCGCCGTACAGGTTGCGCACCCGGCGGTGGATCTGCTCGACGAGCGCGGTCAGCTCGACGGGCACGCCCACATCGCGCGCCAGGTCGACCGCGAGGCCGAGGTCCTTGGTCACCAGCCGCATCGGGAAGGCCTCGTCGTAGTCGCCGTCGTCGAGCACCATCCGGACGTCGCGCTCGAGGAACACCGAGTTCGCGGGCGAGCCGACGAGCGCGGCGTGGAGCTTCTCGAGCGACACGCCGGCGCGCACGCCGACGGTGAGCACCTCGCCGACCGCCACCGACTCGATGAACCACATCAGGTTGAGGAGCAGCTTGACCGTGTAGCCCGCGCCGTTACCCCCGACGTGGAACACGCGGGCGGCGTCGCCCATGGCCAGAAGCAGCGGCCGCGCGCGCTCGAACACCGAATCCGAGCCGCCGACATAGATCGCGAGCGTGCCCGCCTGCGCCCCGATCGACTGCCCCGCCACCGGGGCGTCGAGCACCTCGACCCCCCGCGCCCGGGCCGCCGCCAGCACCCGCGAGCCGACCGCTACCGAGCTCGTGCTCATGTCGATCGCGACCGTGCCGGGCGAAAGCGCGGCGATGACCCCGTCCTCGCCGCCGGCGCCGAGCAGCACCGACTCGACGTGCGGTGGCGCCGGCAGCATCGTGATCACCGCCTCCACCCCAGCGGCGCAATCCACCGCCGACCCGGCCCCACGGGCGCCGGCCGAGACCACGCGCTCCAGCGCATCGGAGCTCCGGTCAAACGCGGTCACGGAGAACCCGGCTCGCACCAGGTGCGAGCACATCGGGCCGCCCATGTTGCCCAGCCCGATGAACCCGACCCGCTGAATAGCGGTCACAGCGCCACCCAGGTCGTCTTCAGGTGCGTGCAGCCCGCGAGCGCGTGCAGCGAGCGGTCGCGCCCGTGGCCGGAGTCCTTGAACCCGCCGAACGGCGTGGTCAGCGAGGACGCGTCGAACGTGTTGATCCAAACCGTCCCCGCCCGCAGCCGCCGCGCCACCCGGTGCGCGGTCGTGATGTTCGAGCTCCACACCGCCGCGGCGAGCCCGTAACCCGTGCCGTTGGCGAGCGCGATCGCGTGCTCGGCGTCATCGGCCTGCTGGATCGCCAGCACCGGCCCGAAGACCTCCTCCTGGACGATCGGGTCCGAGGGATCGAGCGCCTCGAGCACCGTTGGCTCCATGTACGCCCCGCCCGCCACCGGCTCGACCCGCGCGCCGCCCACCAGCAGCCGCGCCCCATCGCCAACTCCCCGATCTACCCGCGCCAGCACCCCGGTCAGGTGCTCCACGCTCACCATCGCGCCGAGTTGCGTCTCCGGGTCCGCAGGGTCGGCGGGCACCATCGAACGCGCGAACTCGACCAGCCGCTCCGACAGCGGCTCCAGCAAAGAACGCTCGACGACGACCCGCGACCCCGCGTGGCAGGTCTGACCGGCGTTGTAGAAGATCCCCCAGCCGATCGCCTGAGCCGCCGCATCGAGATCCGCGGCGTCGGCGAGTACGACGTGCGGGCTCTTGCCGCCGAGCTCGAGCGACACGGCCTTGCCGTTCGACTCGCCGGCGTAGACCTGAAAGCGCCTGCCCACCGAAACGGAGCCCGTGAACGCGATCTTGTCGACCAGCGGATGGCGCCCGAGCGGCTCTCCCGCCTCCTCGCCGAAGCCGGGCACGACGTTCAAAACCCCGTCGGGCAACCCCGCCTCTGCCGCCAAAGAGGCGAGCGCCAGCGCGCTGAGCGGCGACTGCTCGGCCGGTTTCAGGACGACCGAGTTCCCGACCGCGAGCGCCGGCGCGAGCTTCCACGCGGTGATGATCAGCGGGTAATTCCAAGGGACGACGGCCCCGAGCACCCCGAGCGGCTCGCGCTCGACCAGCGCCAGCGCGTCGGCGCCCGTCGGCGCGATCTCTCCGTAGATCTTGTCGATCGCCTCGGCGTACCAGGCAAAGCAGTTGCGCGCCCCGGGGACGTCGACACCCCGCGCGTCGCTGATCGGATGGCCGACGTCGGCCGACTCGATCTGGGCCAGCTCCTCGGCGTGCTCATCGATCAGCCCGGCCAGTCGCAAGAGGACGCGCTTGCGCTCGAGCGGATCCGCTCGCGCCCACGCGCCGTCGTCGAACGACCGCCGGGCCGCGCGGACCGCCCGGTCGACGTCCTCGGCGGACCCGCGAGAGACGTCAGCCAGCACGCTCCCGTCACGCGGCGACACATCCTTAAACGTCCGCCCGTCGGAGGCCGGCACGAACCGCCCGTCGATGAATGCTTCTGTCCTCAGGCCTCGACCGCCTGACCCGCCACCGCGTAGTAGGAGACGGCCTCCTCGTCCAACACCACGCCGAGCCCCGGCGCGTCCGGGACACGCACGACCCCGTCGGCGTCGACCGCCACCGGCTCGGCGAGCATGAAGTCGCGCCGCTCCGGCGTCCACCCGGGCGGGTCGTAAGGGAACTCGAGGTAGGGGCCGCCGCCCACGCCGGCGCACACGTGGAGGTTGGCCAGCAGCCCGATCCCGTTGGTCCAGGTGTGGGGCGTGAACCACCGGTTGCGCCGCAGCGCGAGCTCGGCCAGCGTGCGGGCGCCCGACACGCCCAGCGCGAGTACGACATCGGGCTGATACACGTCGAGTGCGTCGGCCTCCAAAACAGCGTCGAGCTCGGCGAAGGTCTGGGCCATCTCGCCGCCGGCGATCCGGACCCCAGTCTCCGACCGCAGTGCCCGCATGCCGGCAACGTCCTCACCGGGCAGCGGCTCCTCGACCCAGAGCACGCCGTAGGATCGCAGCCGCTCGATCACGCGCCGCGCGTCCGCGGGTCCGAGGCCCCGCGCCACATCCCCCGGCATCCGCCACCACTGGTTGAGGTCGACCATGATCTCGAGCGCGTCACCGACCGCGCCGCGCACCGCGGCCACGACGGCCAGGCCCTCATCGATCCGGTCGCGCGCGATCCTCACCTTGACCCCGCGGAAACCCTCCTCGACCAAAGCGTGTGCGTCCTCGGCCCGCCGCGCCGGGTCGCGCAGCGACCCCCACGAGGCATACGCCGGAATCGCTTCAAGCGCGCCGCCCAGCAACCCGGCCACGGGCACCCCGGACGCCTTGCCGAGCAGGTCCCACAGCGCCGCCTCGAGCGGCCAGTACCGGCCCGCGTGGAACGAGATCGTCTCGAGCGCACGTGCATGCCGGGCAATGGCGAGGGCGTCCCGGCCCACGAACACTTGAACAAAATCATCAAAGCCGTTCATCGTGTCGCCGCTCCCGATCCCGACCAGGCCGGCATCGGTCTCCACCCGAACGATCGTCGCCTGAAAGCTGCGGCGCGGGTTGGGATCCCAGGCGGCGTGGAACGGCGGGTCCAAGGGCAATAACAGCCGCTGGCAGCGGATCGCGGTGATCCGCACCTACCGAGATCCTCCGTAGAACGGGCTCGTCACATCGTCCCGCCGCGAAACCAGATCAAGGGCCGCCTGCTCATCCCAGCCGCCCAGCGCCTGACGGACGGCGTTCCGCGTCGCGGCGCGCGCGGCGTCCCGGACCGCGGTCTCATCCGACGCCGACGGGTCGATCCACACGCACACCAGCACCACGACGTCTCCCTCCGCGGGCAGCAGGTCCTCGGCGACGGCGTCCAGGATCCCCTGCGCGATCCCGAGCTGGCCGGCACCCCAGGTGATCGTCTGGTGGCGCTCCTCGAGCGCGGTCGCCTTGTTGATCATGATCGTGGGCGGCCACACGGGCTCGTAGCTGTCCTGCGACTCCCCGACGACGACCATGATCGGCGTGTGCCCGGGCGACGGGGTGGTGAGCGTTCCGAGCAGCGCGGCCGAGACATGGGACCCGCGTACGCCCAGCACGAGGTTCACGTGGCACCCGTTCGGTCCCGGGTTCCCGCCCCATCCCTCCCCGATCCGCCCATCCAGATGTTCGAGCCCACGGCGGCTGTCGCCGGGGCCGAAACCGGTCACGCCGGCACCGCGGACAACGCCTCGTCGATCACGACCACCGACCGCGCCCCCTCGCCGCGGCGCAGGCGATCGAGCGCCGATTGAACCCCATCGAGCGTCGTGACGTCCGACACGACTTCGCCCAGGTGAAGCCGACCGTCCGCCACCATCGGCACGAGCTGGCCGAGCGCGGCGTGGACGTCGGCGGAGCCGTAGTAGGTCCCGGTGATCGTCTTCTCGGCCAGGAACTCGATCGCCGGCAGCGACACCTCGACGCCGACCGGCGCCAGCCCGACCACCATGGCCGTCCCGCCGGGCCGCAGGACGTCCCAGGCCTGGCGGATCGTCTCGGGGCGGCCGACGACCTCGAACGCGTGCTCGACCCCGCCGCCCGACACGGCCAGCACCTCCTCCACAACCGACGAGCCGCCCGAGCCCGAGCCGGCCGCCGACACCGCGTGCGTGGCGCCACGCCGCAACGCCAGCTCCAACTTTTCCGGATCCAGATCGACCGCCACGATCATCCCCGCGCCGGCCAGCCGCGCGCCGGCGATCACCTGCAGGCCGACGCCACCGCAGCCGATCACGCACACGGTGGCGCCCACGCGCACGCCAGCCCGGTTGACGGCACCGATCCCGGTCACCACGCCGCACCCGAGCAGCGCCGCCTGCCACAAGGGAATCGACGCCGGCAGCGAAACCGCGCCCGCCGCCGGCACGACCGCGTACTCGGCGAAGCAGGCCACCATCAGCCCGTGCTGCAGGACCGTCCCGTCGAGATCTCGCAAGCGCGAGGTCCCGTCCATCAGCATCCCCGCGACGCCAGTGCGCCCGGCCGTCTCGCACAGCGTGCGTCGCCCGGCCCGGCACGCCTCGCAAAAGCCGCACGAGGGCACGAAGCAGAACGCCACATGGTCACCGACCGACAGACCGTCGACCCCCGGGCCCACCGCCTCGACGACCCCCGCCCCCTCGTGGCCGAGCACCATCGGCCACCGTCCCGCCCCGAGCAGGCCGTCGGCGAGATGCACATCCGAGTGGCACACCCCGGCCGCCGCCACCCGCACGAGCACCTCGCCCCGGCGCGGCGGCGCGAGCACCACGGTCTCGACCGCCACCGGCCGTCCGGGTGAGCGCAGCACGACGGCCCGCATCTCGAGCGCCGCCCCCGCGACCTCATTCCCGACCGCAGCGACGTCGGCGACCGAAGCCGCGGCGCCGGCGACCGAAGCCGCGGCGCCGGCGCTATTCGGCGGCACGGGCCACCGGGACCTGGTCCGCCTGTAACTGCCGGAGCTCCTCGAGCGGGATGTGGCAGCGGATCGCGTGCCCGGGCTCGGACTCGGCCAGCGGCGGCTCGGTGTTGACGCAGATCTCGCCCAGGAAGCGCGGGCAGCGGGTGTGAAACACGCACCCGGTCGGGGGATTGGCCGCGCTGGGAATCTCCCCCTCCAACCTGATCCGCTCGCGCGTCGCGCCGTTCTCGAGCGTGGGCACCGCGGACAGGAGCGCCTCGGTGTACGGATGGTGCGGCGCGCCAAAAACCTGGTCGGCCGACCCCGTTTCCATCAGCCGGCCCAGGTACAGGACCGCGATCCGATCCGACAAGTAGCGCACCACCCCGAGGTCGTGGCTGATGAACAGGTAGCTGACCTGCTCGCGCCGCTGGAGGTCGTTCAAGAGGTTGAGGATGGCCGCCTGGACCGACACGTCGAGCGCCGAGGTCGGCTCGTCGCAGACGACGATCTTCGGGTCTCCGGCGAACGCCCGGGCGATCGCGACGCGCTGCTTGAGGCCCCCCGACAGCTGAGCCGGCCGCATCGGCAGATACCGCTCGGCCAGCCGCACCTCGGCCACCAGCGCGCGCAGCCGCGTGGCGAGCGCGTCGCCGCGGTAGCCCCCGAGCTTGGACAACGCGCGCGAGAGCAGTCGCCGGATCGAGTGGCGGCGATTCAGAGCGGAGTCCGGGTTCTGGAAGACGATCTGGAGCGTCTTCTGCTGCTCGTGCGTGCGGCGGTTCGCCGTATCGGCCAGCGGCGCCCCCTCGATCGCGAGCATCGCTCCCTGGTCGGGGGGCGTGAGCCCGAGCAGCACGCGTGCCAGCGTAGTCTTCCCGCTGCCCGATTCGCCCACGAGCCCGAGCGTCTCACCAGCGCGCACCTCGAGGCTCACGCCGACCAGGCCGTGGATCGTCTCGCCCTCCATGTGGAACGTCTTCGACACGTCCTCGGCGCTTACCAGCACCTCGGTCGGGCCGGCGCCGTTCGTCGCCGGCTCGGGCTCGGCTTTGACCAGGCGCGGCAAGGTTTGGGCGCGCTCATGGAAGTGACAGCGCGAGCGCCGGGTCGAGGAGACCTCATACAAAGGCACCTCCCCGGACCGGCAGCGGTCCTCGACCAAACCGCAGCGATCGGCGAAGACGCACCCGGTCACCGCCTCGCCGGGGCTCGGCGGGAAGCCGGGGATGGTGTCGAGCGCCTCCTGGTGCTTGGCCGTCCCTCGGCGCGGGATACAGCGCAAGAGGCCGACCGTGTAGGGATTGCGCGGATCCTCGAACAACTCGCGCGCCGGTCCCGTCTCCATCAGCTCGCCGGCGTACAGCACGCCGACGCGGTCGCACATCTTCGCGATCACCGCGAGGTTATGGCTGATGAACAGCAGCGACGTGCTGAACTCGCTGCGCAGCGCGGTGATCAGGTCGAGGACCTCCGCCTCGACGGTCGCGTCCAGGGCGGTCGTGGGCTCGTCGAGGATCAAAAGCGTCGGCTCGGCGGCGAGCGCCATCGCGATCACGACGCGCTGGAGCATGCCGCCCGACAGCTGATGCGGGTAACGGCCCATGACCGAAACCGGGTCGGCGATCCGCACCTTTTCGAGCATCTCCTGCGAGCGTTCGATCGCCTGGGCCCGCGCCACGCCGGCGAGCTCGAACACCTCGGCGACCTGCCGCCCGACCTTGATCGTCGGGTTGAGCGCGCGGCCCGGCTCCTGGTAGACCATCGAGACCGTGTTCGCGCGCAGCTTGCGCAGTTCCTCGCCGCGCATGGCCAGCACGTCGCGGCCGTCGATCGCGATCCGGCCCTTGCTGACCCGGCCGTTGCGCGCGAGGTAGCGCACGACCGCCAGCGCGATCGTCGATTTGCCCGACCCGGACTCTCCGACCAGCCCGTATGACTCCCCGCGCCCGATCCGGAACGACACGTCGCGCACGGTGGTCAGCTCGCGGCCGCGCACGCGGTAAGTGATGTCGATCCCGTCGACCGTAAGAGCGTCGGGCGCCATCGTTCCGGCGCCGGCCCCGCCCGCGGGCTCCGACACGGTGCTCACCGCTCGAGCACCCCCTCGACGGCGTCGGCGATCAGGTTGACCGCGACGACCAGCGAGATGATGGCGAGCGCGTCGAACAGCACCTCCCACCAGAAGCCGGCATCGACCTGACCGAAGTTGGTCGCGACCTCGAGGCCCCAGTCCGACGACGGCGGCTGGATGCCGAGGCCGAGGAAGGACAGCGTGGCCACCGCGAACACCGCGTAACCCAGGCGGACCGTGAACTCGACCGTGATCGGCGCGAACACGTTGGGGAGGATCTCGACGAACATGATGTACCCGGGCCCTTCGCCGCGCAGGCGGGCGGCCGAGACGTAGTCGAGCTCGCGCTCGAGCAGGACCGCGGCGCGCACCGTGCGCGCGATCAGCGGCGTGAACAGGAGGCCGATCACGATGATCAGCTCGAGGTTCGAGCGCCCCAGCGCGTAGCTGGCGATGATCGCGGTGACGACCACGGGCAAGGCCAGGAAAGCCTCGACGAACCGTCCCAGGACGTCGTCCACGATGCCGCGGAAGTACCCCATCACCAGCCCGACGGCGGTGCCCAGAATCGTGCCGAGCAGCGTCGCCAGCGGCGCGACGATCAGGATGTCGCGCGAACCGGTGAGCACTCGGGAGAACATGTCCCGCCCGAGCTGATCGGTGCCGAACAGATGCGCGCTCGACGGCGGCTTGTTGATCGCCAGGA
>Ga0335074_10013002_pt1 | contig 11692 bp, 8 predicted proteins | sample Lox_Sample_23_FD_206715 | JGI IMG/M metagenome (GOLD analysis project Ga0335074, IMG submission 206715) | Soil microbial communities from Loxahatchee National Wildlife Refuge, Florida, United States - Lox_Sample_2.3 | ecosystem: Environmental > Terrestrial > Soil > Wetlands | place: USA: Florida...
AACCAAAACGGCGTCAACGTCTTCTTATGGCCTTTCAGGTCAACCGTAGCGACGGAGCCAACACCGCCAAGCCCCAGCTCCAGGAAGGCGATCAGATCCCCTTGGGGAGAAATGCGCGGACTATTAATACCACCCGTGCTCTGATACAAGACGTGGCCAACAGGAAACTCGAGCTGTTGGAACCCTGGCTTCGCCCGGACCACCGCCAGACGCTGGCCATCGGACGTCCAATCGGCGGCAGCAATGTCGTTCGCCACTTCTCTTGGCGCTCCACCCGAAATCGGAACGCGAGCCAGCGTTCCGGTACCCAGCGTAAGCGCCATTTCGTCGGACGGCGAAACGCCGAGTAAATGGGCATTCACAATCCCGAGATCCCGCGATTCCGGGCTTTCCGCCTGTGTCGAATAGATTCGGGGTGAATTGCCGTCCCACGCCGCCGAATACACGATCGTCCTGCCGCCGTTCGCAAACCGCCCATTGTCTACCGTGCCGCGCCGGAAAGTGAGCCGTTGAAACGAGGGCGACGGGGTTCGCGCTGCCCGTCGGCCCACGACGAACGCAACCGCGACCAGGCAGACCACGGCAACGGGTGCTAGGATCCACGCGTATCGCCGCCGCGGTTTGTCGGGAACTTGTTGCGCCTTTTTCTCCGACGTCCCCGAAATCGATTCCAGCGCGAACGCCAAATCGCGTGCGGATTGAAAGCGCTCGGCGGATTTCTTCTCCAAACAACGATGGATCATCCGCTCCAGCGCCGGCGGCAGCGCCGCGTCCAACTCCGGCGGCTCCTGCTTCAGAATCGCGTTCATTACTTCGACCGAGGAGTCCCCCGTGAATGCCCGCCTTCCCGAGACCATCTCGTACAGCATCACGCCCAGGCTGAATAAGTCGGACCGCGCGTCCGCCGCTTGCCCGCGCACCTGCTCGGGCGACATGTAGCCCGCGGTCCCCAGCACCATGCCGGGATTGGTCTCGATCGGCTGCGTGGCAAGCTCGGTCGGATTCGAGCCCGCCGGTTTAAGCGCCGACTGTTTGGCCAGTCCGAAGTCCAGGATTTTGACCTGCCCGTCTTTGGTCAGAAACAGATTCTCCGGCTTCAGATCCCGATGGACGATGCCTTTTGCATGCGCGGCCGCCAGCCCGCGCGCCACCTGAATGGCATAGTCGATGGCCTTGCGAACCGGCAGCGCCGCACCCGCCAGCCGCTCGCGCAGCGTTTCACCTTCGAGCAACTCGGTGGCGACGTAAAACACGCCATGCTCGGATCCGGCATCGTAAATAACGACAATGTTGGGGTGATTGAGCGCCGCCGCCGCTCGGCCCTCCTGCTCAAAACGGCGCACGCGATCGGGATCGCCGGCGAAAGCCGCCGGCAGAATCTTGAGAGCTACCTCGCGACCCAGCCGCGAGTCGCGAGCGCGGTACACTTCGCCCATGCCGCCCGCGCCAATGGGCGCAAGAACCTGGTATGGTCCCAAACGCGTGCCGGCGGATAGAGGCATGGCGGTTCGAATAATCTTAACCCATGCCCTGAACCGAGGCGAGTCCGAAACTTGCTGAATTCAGGCCGATATGGAAGTAAGAGCCATGCCTGGCATGCAAATCCTGATCGTCGATGACGACGTCCTGCACTCCAAGCTCGTGAGTTTCCTGTTGCAGGATGCCGGCCACAGCGTTGAAGTTGCCTGGAGCGCGGAAGGAGCGCTGGAATTGTTGCGATCGTTCCGTCCGGAGCTGATTCTGGTGGATCTCGATCTTCCAGGCAAAGATGGCGTGGAATTGATCGGCGCGCTGAGGCTGAATCCGGTCCACGCCGCGACGCCCGTCATCACGTTAAGCGCGTACGCGGACCGCTCCGTTCTGGCCAAGGCTCGCGAGGCCGGCTCTAAGGGCAGCATCGCGAAGCCTATCGACCCAGCCTCCTTCGCCCGCCAACTGCGGGATTGCGTGGCCGGTAACCCAAAGGCCGATGCCGACGCTCCGTCCGACAGCGGCGACCTTTTGGCCGAGATGAGAAATAACTTTCTGGCGCAAGGGCTGGACCAGTGCGACCGCCTGCTGAATTCCCTCAAATCGAGTCCGGATCGCACCATCCAGGCGATCCACAGACGCCTCCACCGTTGGCCCGCGGCGGCAAGCGCCTTGGGGTTTTCCGAACTCTGCAGCCAGGCGTCCCGGATGAAAGCCCTGTTCGCCTCGGCGAAGGTCGAAGGGGACGAAGTGGCCAAGAGCATCGACACTACGCGCCGGCGTTTCTGTGCCGCTACGCGTTATGAGCCGGAGTTTCCGGTGGAACTGATTACGGGCTTGCTGGATGAGCGTATCGGACTCGTTAACTTCTCTGAGGAAGAAGCCAGGCGGATCCGGGACGCGGCCGAGCGGGCCCATGTAAAGGCGGTGTTCGAATCGATGCGTGGCGATTCCTTGGAAAACCAGTCGGAATACGGCGCCCTGGTCATCAATGAGTGCGGAGGTTCGAGTGGGGCTCTACGCCGCGAGCCGGTGTCGATCCCGGCGATATTTATTGGCTCGCGTTCGTCGCTCGAAGCTCTTTCGAAACTGCCGGCGCACGGCTGTGACATCGTAATCGCCCCTTGGGACGCCGAAGAAATCCTCCTGCGGGTGTACCGGCTCATCAAGAAACCGGCGCAGTCCCGCCAAACGGAAGACTCGCAAGCGCCGCAAAAAAGGCGGCCTCGCGTGCTGATCGCAGACGACGATCCGGACATGGTCTTCCTTGTCTCCGATGCGCTCGGTCAGTTCGGAATGGAATGCGAAATCGCCCGCAGCGGGAGGCAGGTTATGGACGCGATTCGCCGGCAACCGCCCGATGCCGTGGTCCTGGACGTAAATATGATGGACATAAGCGGCTTCGAGATCCTGGAACGCCTTCGCCAGAATCTGGCGACCAAGGCGCTTCCCGTTGTGCTGCTCACGGGCCGCAGTCAGGGCCGCGACATCGCCCGCGGATTCGGTTGCGGAGCCGACGACTATGTGATCAAGCCGTTTCAAGCGCCGGATCTCGCCAGGCGCGTCCAGAGGGCAATTTCCGAGTCCCGCAAGAGCCGCTCGGTGCTCTAAGGCCGCTCGGTGCTCCAAGGATGAAGGGCCCCGACCGGCGCCCGCCTCCGCAACTCGTCAAAGAAGTTCATCAGAAAAACCACGTGGTTCTGAGACTGCTGCGACTCAGGCGTATCGACACGCATCAGCGCCGCCATACGTTTTCCGTCCGGCGCGAGATCGATGTTCCTGCTGAAGCCGGCCCGGCCCCCGATTCTCTTCTCGGACCATACCCGCGGCTTGTCGGCGACAAACGAATCTCCCTTTACGGTGTATGAGGCGACCATAAGGCGATTGTCCAGTCCCTCGAAGAAAAGCTCGCGTCCGTCGCGCGACCACATCGGGTATGCGCCGCCGCCGTTCGAGATCTGCCACTTGCCCCCCTGGTCCGGAAAAGCGCGTACATAAATTTCGGATGTCCCCGACTCGGTGGACAAATAGGCCAGCCATCGCCCGTACGGGGAGAAGGCGGGGTCTTGCTCGATCGCGGCCGTTTGGAGGAAAGCCTCAGGTTTCCCCGCTTGGATTCCTGAGCTATCGCTCTCCAGGGGAACCGTCCACAGGTTATACCCGGTTAGGGGGTTCTCCTCAAAGAACGCCAACCGTTTCCCATCCGGCGTGAAGGACCATGGAAACTGGATGTTGTTGCTGTGGGTCAATGGCTGGGGCTTTGTCGCTCCGTCGGAACGGATCGCAGACATGCCTGCTCCGGCCTGTTCAAACACAATGTAACGCCCATCCGGGCTCCAGACTGGATAGAAGGCGGACGCGGTGAAGGTGAGCCGAGTCGCCGAGTCACGTTGGTGATCGTAGACCCAGATGTCGGACGCCGATTCCTCCGTCACATCCAGGGCCAAGCGCTGACCATCCGGCGACAGGCTGGGATGCGCATAAGCGCCCGGTTTCGACAACAGCGGCTGCATGTTTCCCCTACCGTCGAGCCACTGCACCGTGAACAATCCGGTTCCTTCGCCGGTTCGGTACACGAGCGTCCCGTTCCTCGAGAAATCGAACTGCGCCGAGCCGTCCGCCGCGCTGTAAGCGACCTGCTGCACTACGGGAACGGCAGCGCCGCGAATCTCCAGCTTGTCAAGATCGAACGGCGCCGCAAACAGCGTGCCATGATTCAGGTAAAGGAGGTGGCCGCTCGGCGCGTAGCGGCCAAATGCACCGCCCTTCACCAGAGTTTTCCGGCGGCGGTCCGCCAGCGAGATGACTTCGATGTTGGAAGTGTCAAAATTGCCGGAAGCGCCTGCGGTAAACAGAACCGCCTTTCCTCCAGGCATAATCTGCGGATAAAAATGCCCGCCTTCCCCGCGCGCCGGCTGCGTGATGGGCGTGGGCGTGCCGCCGGAAGACGGAATGCGCGAAAGACCGCCGCCTGACAGGTTCGCGATAATGTTCCCATCTTCGCCCCAACTTCCTCCCGTGGCCGCCGATTGGTCACACAAGGTAATGGCGGCGCCGCCGTCCATGGAGATCTTCTTCAGCTTTCCGGGCACAAAAAATGCTAACCACTGCCCGTCCGGCGAGAAAAACGGACCAAAGGCTCCTTGGGTTCCAGCCAGTTCGGTGGCCTTGGGCTGATCCAGCCGGCGGGTGAAGAGGCGATCTCGCGATTGATACACGATGCGCGCTCCGTCGGGTGAAATTATCGCTCCCGATCCGAAAAAGGAGCTGAGCGACTCGCCGGGACCGAGATCGACGTTCACGTCCAGGCGTACCAGCGGGTTCAATGGCTGCTGGACCGGTCGCGTCGCATGCCAGTACAGGCTGCCAAGATCGATCAACGCCATCGCGAGCACTGCCGCTACGATCCAACCGAGCCGTGACCGTTTGGGACCGGTCGCCGGTGGCTCTTGCAGGTCCACGAGCAGCAGCCGCCAATCCCCGATGGCTTGCAACCGCTGCTTGGGATCCTTCTGCAGGCATGCCTGAAGCAGCCTCCGCGCTTTCGCCGGAACCTGCTGCCAATCCGGCTCCTTGGTGAGCAACTGGGCCAGCGTGTCTGAGACTGTTTCGCCTTCGAACAATCGTTTGCCCGTCAGCATCTCATACAGCACCACGCCGAATGCCCAGATATCCGCGCGCCGGTCCACCGTCTTGCCACGAGCCTGCTCGGGACTCATATACGCCGCGGTACCCAGGATCATGCCCGCGCGAGTGGGCGAGATGGTGAGCGTCGGCGAATTCAGCGGATCGGAGGAGTCGGAAGACTGGGACACCGCCGCCAATCCGAAGTCGAGAACCTTAACCACACCGGCCGGCGTAACCATGATGTTGGCTGGCTTCAGATCGCGATGGACGATGCCTTTTTCATGGGCGGCTTCCAGTGCATCGGCAATCTGTTTTGCGTAGTTGAGAGCAATCGCAAGCGGGAGTGGTCCCTTCAGCGGTTCGCCAGGCACCAACTCCATCACTAGCGCCGGGATTCCGCTCGACTCCTCGATGCCGTAGATCTGTGCGATGTTGGGGTGGTTGAGCGACGCCAGAACCTTTGCTTCGCGCTCAAACCGTGCGAGACGCTCGGGGTCCTGAGCCAGGGCGGCAGGCAGGATCTTGATCGCTACCTCGCGATCGAGCTTGCTGTCGCGAGCGCGATACACTTCGCCCATGCCGCCCGCGCCAATGGGCGCAAGAACCTGGTAAGGTCCCAAACGCGTGCCGACTGATAGGAGCATGAGGGGTTTGGACAATTTTACCCCCGCACGCAAGCTCAGGGGCAGAAAGCATCCAAAGGAGGACCTACCTCAAAAATGTGCGACCTAACGGCGCATCTGCCAGAGGCTGAAGCTATACTGCACGCCCGTCGTGACAATCTTCCCGTCCGGTGTCCAACCGGGCAGCCAGACGTCGCCGTCATACTCCACGGGGATCAGATCGAGTCGGCCGGTCTTCAAGTCGACGGTTGCGATCCGGTAGAACCAGTTATGCGGTTCGTTCACCTGAACGAGAACTCGTCCCCCGGGTCCAACCGCCGACGCCGAGAGCGCCACGGCAGTTAGCGCCGCGACCGGCGACAAGGGCATTTTCACCGGTTCACCGCCGGCAAGCGGCACTCGCATCAGATGGAACCCATCGTTTGCATTCAATTCGACAACCGCTTCTTCTGAGCCCGCTGCGACCCTGTCTCCCTCGCCGATTTTGGATGGCTCCCCACCTTCGGCCGGCACCGACCAAACCGTGTGTCCCGATACAAAAAAAATCCTCCGGCCGTCCGGTGACGAAGACAGGCTCTCGACCTCGTCTCCAGGCACCCCTAATCTCCGAACGATACGTCCATCCGGCAGCGAAGCGATCGCGATCACTTTTTTGCCCTGCGGCCCCAGCGGAAAGGCCACCTCACGTTCTCCGGCCTTCGTGATCCAAAATGCATCCGCCACTTCCCGCGTTTCCGAAACCGGTGACAACTCTCCGCCCGGCGGCGCCATCGCGATGCGCGTGTGGCCCGCGAACACCGCGGAAGCCAGCAAGCTCCCATCTCCGCGCTCCAGCACCGGGCCGACTGCGATCCCGCGCAGCAGCGTTTCCGGGCGTCCACCGCCGGCTGGAAAACGCAACGCCTCCGGCCGCTGCAACAGTTGATCTACATACACGCTGCCGTCGGGGCCGGCATCCAGATACCACACGTCCTGCGTGAGCGTGAGCCACGTTTCTGGGACGGCATTTCCTGTCCGTGGCACCGCTGCAACGATCCTCAGGTTGCCTTTCCCCAAGGCCAACAGCACTGTTCGGCCGTCGCCGGTGATCGCCATCGGTATGAACGTGCTCGTATTCGGCGGCTCAAGGATCATCAGGCCCGGCCCCAAGCGGCGCGATTTTCCAGTCCGCAAGTCGAGCGCGTAAAGCGCTTCGGTCCCACTCCCGTTTTCTGTCAGCGGCTGGCCAACATAAGCCGCCTCCTTGCCGTCCGGAAAGGTCCGCAGCGGCGCCGAGAGGTCGGCGAAGAGAATTACTGCCGGCAATGGCTCCAGTTTTCCAGTTTCCGGCCAATAATGGTGAATTTGGACTTGCCGGTTCTGGTTGATCTTGAGAACCAACAAGCTTCCGTCCGGCAGCATTTCCGGATTCGCAGCCCCTTCCAGCACCAGCCGCTCTTCTCCGCCGAGGACCGGTACGCTGTAAATGCCTCTCGGGCTGCCCAGTTCGCGGCCGAAGTATAGCTTGGTTCCATCCGGCGACCAGGCAATCTCCTGCACCGAGCCCTGCCCGCGCTCCCGCGTTAGCACGGTCCAATTTCCGCTTTCCGGCTTCATCACCGCCACCTGCAGCAGCCCGTCCACCATGGCTTGAAAAGCCAGCATCTTGCCGTCCGGTGAGATGCGCGGCCCAAGAGCGATACTTGGACCACCAAGACGGGTTCCGGTCCAGGCGGGTGTCACGCGCGGCGAATGGGACCGCCACAGAAGCGCTCCTAGCAAAAGGCCCGCGGCTAATGCGCCTAGCGACACAATCCAGCGCCACGCCGCACGTGGCCGCGGCGCTGGAGGCGGCGCCTCGGATTCTTCCTGCTCAGCTTCCTCGATCCAGATCCGCGCTTCGCCGATGTCCCGGAGGCGTTCGGTGAGCTGCTTCCGCAGGCAGCGCTTGAGAAGATATTCGATTCGGGATGGCAGATTTGCCGGCAGCAACGAATAGTCAGGCTCCGATTTGACGACCGCCGCCAGAATGTCGGTGATCGTTTCGCCGGGGAACGCCTGGCGGCCGGTCAGCATCTCATAGAGAACCGCACCGAAAGCCCAGATGTCAGCCCGCCGATCCACCGCGTTCCCGCGCGCCTGCTCGGGACTCATGTACGCGGCGGTACCCAGGATCATGCCCGCGCGAGTGGGCGAGATGGTGAGCGTCGGTGAATTCAGCGGATCGGAGGAATCGGAGGACTGGGACACCGCCGCCAATCCGAAGTCGAGAACCTTAACCACACCGGCCGGCGTGACCATGATGTTGGCTGGCCTTCAGATCGCGATGGACGATGCTTTTTTCATGGGCGGCTTCCAGTGCATCGGCGATCTGTTTTGCGTAGTTGAGAACAGTCGCAAGCGGGAGCGGTCCCTTCAGCGGTTCGCCTGGCACCAACTCCATCACTAGTGCCGGGATTCCGCTCGACTCCTCGATGCCGTAGATCTGTGCGATGTTGGGGTGGTTGAGCGACGCCAGAACCTTCGCTTCGCGCTCAAACCGTGCGAGGCGCTCGGGATCTTGAGCCAGCGCGGCAGGCAGGATCTTGATCGCCACCTCGCGATCGAGCTTGCTGTCGCGAGCGCGATACACTTCGCCCATGCCGCCCGCGCCAATGGGCGCAAGAACCTGGTATGGTCCCAAACGCGCGCCGACGGGTAAGGGCATGGACGTTTGAACAATCTTAACCCATGCCCTGAGGGTTGGTTATTTCGCCGAGTTAAATCGCTTCTCGATCTCCGGCCAATTCACCACGCTCCACCACGCTCCGATATACTCCGGGCGCCGGTTTTGATACTTCAGATAATAGGCGTGCTCCCAAACGTCCAGGCCCATGATCGGATAATAGGCTTCCATCACCGGGCTATCTTGATTGGCCGTCGAAATAATCTCGATCGCCGAGCCTTTCTTCACCAGCCAGGCCCAGCCGGAACCGAACCGGCCCGTGGCCGCGGCCGTGAATTTCTCCTTGAACGTATCGAAGCTTCCGAAGGTGGAATTGATGGCGCTGGCAATACTGCCGGATGGGCTGCCGCCCGCGCTGGGCGCCAGGATGGTCCAGAACATGGAGTGATTGATGTGGCCGCCGGCGTTGTTGCGTACGGCGGTCTTGATGGCGTCCGGCACAATCGCGCAGTTATTGGCGAGCAGCTCCTCGACGGTTTTGCTCTGCAGATTGGGCGCCGATTCGAGCGCCTTGTTTAAGTTCGTGACGTAGCCGCCATGGTGTTTGTCGTGGTGGATCTCCATAGTCTTCGCGTCGATATAAGGCTCCAGCGCGTCAAAAGCGTAAGGCAGCGGGGGAACGGTGAATGCCACAGTGTTTCTCCTCTCGATTTTTTCAATTTGGGCCGGCGAATCCGCCGGCTTTTTCAAAAGCGTCCGCCAGGCGGAACATGCCTGATTCATCGAAATGGCGGGTGAGTATTTGCATTCCTACGGGCAAGCCTTCGCGGGTCTTGCCGCAGGGCACGCTCATACAGGGTATGCCGGCCAGATCGCCGGTGATGGTGTAAATATCGGACAGATACATTTCCAGCGGATCGTTCACCTTCTCGCCGATCTTGAACGCCGGCGAGGGCGAAACCGGAGCCGCGATCGCGTCCACTTCGGTGAAAGCCTTGCGAAAATCCTCCGCGATCAGCGCGCGCACTTTCTGCGCCTTCAAATAATAGGCGTCATAGTAGCCATGGCTTAAAACATAAGTGCCGAGCATGATGCGGCGCTTGCATTCGGCGCCGAAACCTTCGCCGCGCGTTACGCGATACATGCCGCTCAGCGTTTCTGCGTTCGCGCGCGAGGTATACCGCACGCCGTCATAACGCGCCAGGTTGGAACTCGCTTCCGCGGTCGCAATGACGTAGTAGCAAGGCACCGCGTATTTGGTCGCCGGAAGGCTGATGTCGCGGACCTGGCAGCCCAGCCGCTTCAGCACGTCCAGCCCCGCGTGAACCAGGTCGCCGGTTTCGCTCGCCAGGCCTTCGAAATATTCGCGCGGCACTCCGATTTTCAACCCCGCCACTTTCCCATCCAGTTGTGCCGTATAGCGGGGAACCGGCGCGGAGGCGGATGTTGCGTCGCACTCGTCGCGGCCGGCCATGGTTTCGAGCATCAGCGCGGCATCCCGCACGGTTCTTCCAAATGGCCCGATGTGATCGAGCGAACTGGCGAACGCCACCAGCCCATAGCGCGACACGCGGCCGTAGGTGGGTGTGACGCCGACGACGCCGCAGAACGAGGCCGGCTGCCGGACCGAGCCGCCCGTATCGGAGCCCAGCGCCGCGACAGCAGTTCCCTGCGCCACCGCCGCCGCCGATCCGCCGCTCGAACCGCCGGGAACGCGATCGAGAGCCGCTGGATTGCGCACCGGCCCGAACGCGGAGTTTTCGTTCGAAGAACCCATCGCGAACTCGTCGCAATTAGTTTTCCCGAGGATCACCGCGCCGGCCTCCTCCAATCGTCTCACAGCGGTTGCATTGTACGGCGGAATGTATTTATCGAGCAGCCGCGAACCGCAAGTAGTCCGCACGCCCTGGGTCACGATGACGTCCTTCACCGCGATCGGAACCCCGCCGAGCGGCCCAGGATCGGCGCCCGCCGCCAGCTTTTGATCCACGCGTTCAGCCGCCGCCAGCGCGCGCTCCGGGCAAAAATGCAGGTATGCGTTGGTTTTCGGATTCTCAACTTGCGCGAATTCCAGCGCCGCTTGCGCCAGTTCCACGGCGCTGAACTGGCGCGCCGCCAGCCCCGCCCGCACCCGCTCGATGGTTAGCGAAGCGACCCCGGTCATCGTTCGATTACTTTGGGCACCTTGTAATAACCGTTCCCGGCCAGCGGCGCATTCGCCAGAGCCGCGTGGTTGCCGATGGGCGGGATGATTTCGTCGCGGCGCAGCGTGGCCGTTTCTTCGCTCGCATAAAGCACCTGGGCCATGGGTTCCACGCCGGACGTGTCGATTTCATTGAGCGCGTCCATGTGCGTAAGAATCTCGTCCAGGTCTTTCACCAGGTGTGCGATTTCTTCCTCGGTGAGGTTCAAATTCGCGAGGTCGGCCACACGGCGGACCTCAGTCTGATCGATTTTCACGCCGTAGCCTTTTTCGCTCGCGTGCGCGATCGCTTGTATAGGATGCGCATGACGGGGTCTTCGATACGCTCGGCTTCGTCGCCGGCGATGTTCTCACCGTGACTTCGCGCCGATTGAGGCGGTCGCCGGGGGAGGCCGGCGGCGACGCGAAATTCCAGGTCCGTGACCAGGCTGCTGCCCAAAATCTCGGTTATCTTGGCCAGAATGTCGAAGCGCAGATGGAAGAGCTGCTTCTGCCAGATGGAATCCTCGGCTTCCACCACCAGGCATCCGCGCACCAGCGCTTTAGGGACCGCGTGCACGGCGATGCGCTGGCCCACCGCGGCCGGCCAGGCGGCAATCGCCAGTTGGTCGGGTGAGATGGCGGCGGAGAATTTGAGATTGGCGAGGGCCTTACCGGCGCGTTCCATTCGGACGAATTCAATTCTAACATTCGCGGCATGGAGAATTGTGTTACAAGTCCCGGCACACGAGAGTGTGTTACCAATCATAAAGGTGGACGCGAATCGCATTGTTGTCGTAGGCGCGGGAATCATCGGCGCGTCCATTGCTTATCACCTGGCCAAGCGCGGCGCAAAGGTGGCCATTGTCGACGCGGTCCGCCCCGGCGCGGGAGCCACCGAGAAATCCTTCGGATGGATCAACGCCACGTTCTCCAAACGTCCACGCGGCTACTTCGATTTGAATCAATTGGGCGTGGCCGGATGGCGCAGACTCGAGACCGAATTGGGCGGTGAGTTGAAAGTGCAGTGGGGCGGCAGCGTTGCCTGGTCGGACGCCTCCGATAGCAACGGCGCGCCCGAGGCTTTGCGCGAGGACGTAAGAAAGCACCAGGAGTGGGGTTACGCGACGCATTTGATCGAGGATG